>JAEEGF011288248.1_pt1 | contig 23836 bp, 21 predicted proteins | sample 9134171 | NCBI WGS metagenome assembly JAEEGF01 (sample SAMN16246542, study PRJNA631951) | gut metagenome | biome: gut microbiome; feature: rumen; material: AP-attached | host: Bos | place: Iran: Karaj | collected 2018-10
TTCCGTCTTAAGCGCGTCAAGGTCGAGTATGTACTTTGAAGCGTAGCCGACAACATAGGCGTTTGCCAGAAGCACAAACAGACCTGCGCAGACGCAAAGGCAAAGCGCAATGCAAATCAACCGTCTTAAAAGCTTTGATTTAATAAGATTCTTTTTCGATTTTTTACTTTCAGTCTTTTTCATGCTTTTGATTTCTTATACTCCTTCAGTCAAATGCTTTGCATTTGCCAGCTCCCTCAAAGAGGGAGCGGTAGATAAAAAATTCACTTTTGCTCTTCTGATAAAAGCTTTACCGTATTATCAATTACTGTGCAAACACCGCTGAAATTCTTATCAACTTCCAGATTGGAAAAACGGATTATTCTAACGCCTGATGCTTTTAGCTTTTCATCTCTCAAGGAGTCGTTTTTCTTCCCTTTTTCCGAATGATGACAACCGCCGTCAAGTTCTATTGCCAGTTTGACTTTTGCGCAAAAGAAATCAACAATATAATTATCTATAACCTTCTGCCTTTGAAATCTAACAGGATAGTCCTTCAAGAAGAAATACCACAATTCTTTTTCCCAAGGCGTAGCATTTTTTCTCAAGGCTCTTGCGGTTTTTATCAAATCGCCGTTATAATGCAAAGACATAAGTCACCCCGCAGACTAAAAAAGCAGAGAAAATTTGCTGACACATCTACCGCCCCATCCCCGAGGGGGCTGTCATTTTGCGACGGCAAAATGACTGGGGGAGTAAATCACGGCAAAGCATTAACCTCTGGCTATCATTTCGCCGTATTCTTCTTTTTCCTTCTTGATGAATTCCTTTACTGCGTCAACCGTCGGCATATCCTGCGAGCAGGCGTGAGAAGCGACAAGCATTGAAGCGGAAGCCGAGCCGAATTCAAGGCAGTCGATAATCTCCCAGCCCTCAAACAGACCGTAAAGGAAGGCGCTTGCATAGCCGTCGCCGCCGCCGAAGCTCTTGAGAAGCTTAATCGGGAAGGGCTTGATTGAGAAGCTTTCGCCGTCGTTGGTGTAAGCGGTTGAGCCTTCCTTGCCGTGCTTGATGATAACGATTTTCGCATTCTGAGCGTGCCAGTATTTTGCTGTCTCGATATCGTCCATACCCTCTTTTATGAGCTTCTGGGTAAGGTCGTATTCCTCACGCGAGCCGAGAATTATATCGGCTTCCTTGGCAACCGCCGAATAGTAGATTGCAATTTCGTCCTCATTTTTCCAGTTGTATGCGCGATAGTCAATATCAAAGATAATCGGAACATTATTTCTCTTGGCAAGCGCAACAGCCTTTAATGCCGCTTCTCTCGACGGACTTTCGGCGAGAGCTGTGCCGGAAATAAGCAAAGCCTTACCTTTCTTTATGTATTCCTCGTCAATGTCGCAGACGTCAAGCTTAAGGTCTGCCGCCATATTGCGGTACATAACTATCGAGCTTTCGGTTTCGGACTTGATTTCGGTAAAGGTAAGACCTATCTTTTCACCGTTTTCACATTTTACGATATGCGAGGTGTCAATGCCCTCTTTTTCAAAATAATCGGTAACAAATTTTCCGAGCTGGTCGTCGGAAACACGCGCGAAGAAGCCGCACTTCTTGCCGAGTCTGGCAAGACCGACAGCGATATTGGCGGGCGAGCCGCCGAGATAGCGCTTGAAGGTGGTGCTTTCGTTAAGCGGGCAGTAATAATCAACGGGATTGAGATCAACCGCAACTCTGCCCAGTAAAATCAGATCGTATTGCTTTGTGTTATCAAATTCAATGTACTTCATATTTTTCTCCCCTTAGTCATTTATAAAATTAAACACTTTGATATGTCTTTTAACATTCTGATAAACGCCCTCGACCTCGGCAGCGGAAAGCTCGAAATAGTTTGCCTTTTCCTTGCCGTCGCAATAGTCCTTGGCGTATTTTGCAAGGCGGTCGAACGACGCCGTTGCAATATTAACCTTGCGTATGCCGAGCTTAATTGCATGCTGGAACTGCTCATCGCTTATTCCCGTGCCGCCGTGTAAAACGAGCGGAATATTTACGCGCTTATTAATCTCTTCAAGCACGTCAAAACGAAGCTCGGGTGAAACGGGATAGTTGCCGTGCGCGTTGCCGATAGCGACCGCAAGCGCGTCAACGCCCGTCTGCTCACAGAATTTAACCGCATCGTCGGAATCGGTGCAGAGGATTTCGTGCTTCTTTCCCTCGCCCTCGTTACCGCCGACTACGCCGAGCTCGGCTTCAACGGTTGCGCCGTATTTATATGCCTCGGCAACAACGGCGTGAACCTGCTTTATATTCTCGTCAAGCGGCAGAAGCGAGCCGTCAAACATAACCGAAGTAAATCCCAGTTCAAGCGCTTTTTTTACGGTTTCAAATTTAAGTCCGTGGTCGAGATGTACGGCAATATCAACCTTGGCATTCTTTGCCGCCGCAATCATCATCGGTCCCATCAGCTCAAGCGGAGAATTCTTAAGCCTTACCTCCGCTATCTGCAGGATTATAGGCGTGTTCAGTTCCTCCGCCGCCCTGACGGCACCCATAACCATTTCCATATTGCCGACGGAAAACGCGCCGACGGCAACGCCTTTTTTGTCAGCCGCTTCGAGAAGCTGCTTCATTTTCACAAGCGCCAAAGCACTCACTCGCCTTTCATCTGAGGCTACTGCCCAGCTTATAATTATACATATAAAAGTTTACCACAGTTTAATATTGTTTTCAATCATTTTAATACAAATAAATATAAAAATTTAGTTGTTTTTATTGCGTTGTTTTTAACGGGTTTTTGTGATATAATCGGCTTGAAATCACGTCACGGAAGGAAGGCTGAAAATGAAAGGAATTAACGACTGGGACAGAATGGTAAGCGGAAAGCTTTACAACGCCGCAAGTAAGGACCTATACAAAAGACACGCGCTTGGTATGATGCGCTGTCAGAGATTTAACCGCATAGCCTTATGGAGAGCTGTGTCGAAGCAACGCGCGCTGACTAAGCTTATACCGTCTTCAAAAGGCAAGGACTTATGTATTTTTGCGCCTTTTTACTGCGAATACGGCGTCAATATCAAAGTAGGCACGGGTTGCTTTGTCAACTATAACTGCACGTTTCTGGACATCTCCCCGATTACGCTTGAAGACGGAGTCTGGATTGGTGCGAACGTCACTCTCGCCACGCCTTCCCACCCGTTTCTGCCCGAAGAAAGACTGCCGCAGAACTATCCCGACGGTTTTCACGATCTGGAGTATTCCAAGCCGATAACGATAAAGAAAAACTGCTGGATATGCTCAAGCGCCACGATTATCGGCGGAGTAACAATCGGGGAAAACAGCATAGTTGCCGCGGGCGCGGTCGTTACGAAGGACGTACCTGCAAACAGCATTGTCGCGGGAGTTCCCGCAAGGGTTATCAGAACCATCGACGAAAAGGACAGAATGGATGTCTGGGAAGCTTATGTAAAGGGCGAAGTTCCGTTGTCAATCAGGGAAAAAGAGGAATAGGAAAAGGCAGGAATTTTTCCTGCCTTTTAATATAGCTTGAATATATAACAGATAACACCGTACACGAATGCCGCCGCTGTGCCGTAGGCTATGACGGGACCTGCGATAATAAATATTCTCGCGCCCGTACCGAGTACACGTCCTTCGGTTTTGAATTCCATGGCGGGTGAAACGACGGAATTTGCAAAGCCGGTTATCGGGACGATGGTTCCGGCGCCTGCGTGCTTGGCGATTTTGTCAAAAATCCCGATACCCGTAAGGATTGCGGTCAATACTATAAGCGTCACGGCGGTCAGCGCCTTCTGCTCGTCCTCGTTCATTCCGAGCCGTTCATAAAGCATCAGAAGTCCCTGCCCTGTTGCGCAGATAAGTCCGCCGATAAGAAACGCCTTGACGCAGTTTTTGAGCTTCGGCGAGGGCGGCGTTACGCGCTTGACCATTTTAGCGTACTGTTCTTTAGAAGTTGCCATTTTCAACACCTCGACTTATTATCTGCAAAAAGAGTTCCAAAATTCATAAATTGTTTATTGATTTATCGGGTGTTTTACTATAAAATCTATTCATAAGGCGGTGATCTTTTGGCACTGATTGAAGTTAAAGATATTTATAAGATTTACAACCCCGGCGAAAACGAGGTGCGCGCCCTTGACGGCATTACTCTTTCTATCGACAGAGGCGAATTCGTCGCCATAGTCGGTCAGTCGGGTTCGGGTAAATCGACGCTTATGAATATGCTCGGTCTTCTCGACATACCCACAAGCGGAACCTATATGCTCGACGGCGTTGACGTGTCAAGTATGACCGACGACGAGCTGTCGGAAATCCGCAACAAGCAGATAGGCTTCATTTTCCAGGGCTTCAATCTCATACCGAGTCTCACCGCGCAGGCAAACGTTGAGCTTCCCCTCGTTTACAGAGGAATGAGGGGCGAGGAACGTCACAGACTTTCGCTCGAAGCGCTTGAAAAGGTAGGTCTTTCGCACCGTCTTACCCACCTGCCCAAGCAGATGTCGGGCGGCCAGCAGCAGAGAGTTGCGATAGCCCGCGCCGTAGCCGCGAGACCGCCTATCATACTCGCCGACGAGCCGACGGGCAATCTCGACAGCCACTCGGGCGAGGACGTAATGCAGATTTTAACCGGTCTTTACAAGGAAGGCAGAACGGTTATCATAATCACCCACGACCCCGGTATAGCCGCAAGAGCGAAAAGGGTTATCAAGATTTCCGACGGTCAGGTTATCGATGACTATATCAACGAGAACGTAGAATAAAAAAATCGGTCAATTCTATTGTAATTTGAAAATCTTTAGTATATAATATTATTCGTAAAAATTTGGAGGTGGCAACTGTGTTAGATCCCAACAAGACAATTAAATTCTCAATTAAGGACGAGCATGACGAGGAAATGCGCCAGACACTGCTCACGGTTTATAATGCTCTTAAGGAGAAGGGCTATAACCCGATAAGCCAGATAGTCGGCTATATTCTTTCCGAGGATCCTACCTATATCACAACACACAATAATGCCCGCAGTCTTATCCGCCGCCTTGACAGAGATGAGCTTTTACAGACTCTTGTTAAAGAGTATCTTATCGAAAGCTCTGAAAAATAAAGGAGAATAAAATGGCAGAGAAGAAAAAAGCACCCGAGTTTCTGACCTATAAGGGAAGACCGCTCGTAAGAAACGGCAACACCATTTACTACGGCAATATGACCGACGATTTCGTAATTATGATGCAGATCGGCGCTTCAAAGGAGTTCGGCGATCTGGACCTGGCTTCAAAGGTTTCGATTCAGCTTATAAACACCGATCCCGACGTCAGCATAAAGGAAAAAATCGTCAAGTCCAGTGAGAAAAAAGGTCTCTACGCCGCGATGGATATTGCGGATATCTGGCTTACCAGAGCGCTTAAGGGCGGAGACGAGGAAGAATAAAAATTTAGGACACGGAAAACTCCGTGTCCTTTTATTATATCTTTTATCGTTAATTCTGCGCCTGTGAGTAATTCAGCTCGCCGAGGTCGCGCCACGCAAGGTAGAAGTCGTTCATTGATCTCTTGAACGAGTCAACTTCAAGATTGCTGCCGGCGCTCTTCATTGAAAAGCTTCCGTTGCCAAGCTTTGTGTAACCGGATTTAAGCAGGGCCTCTTCAAACTGATTTGCCATCTGAGAGCTTCTCATACGTACGTGCAGGAACATTACTATTTCCTCGGGATTTACTACGCCCGACTTAAAGCCCGTCAGCCACCAGTGACTCTGCCATTCGCGGTAGAACCACATATTGTTCGCCTTGAAATCAGCCTCGTTTAAGTAAAGCGCCGATTCCCACTGAAGCATATGGTCATTGTCAACGCCCGTGTAGAGCATATTGTTCGCATTGGGATCCTGCGTATAAATACCTGCCTCGCAGCCGCCGAACACACAGTATTCGCCTTTACACAGCTGCATTCTCCAGTTATAGCCCTCCGTCGGTCCGAAGTCGATACGGATGGTCTTGTAATTCATATTGATATAGTGAGCGGCGGTATCGTAGTGCGCTACGAAGTTACCCTGCCTCTGCCAGTTGTCAAGCGGGACGTAAAAAATACCCTGATTGGGATCGTATTCCCAACCCATTACACTTATGAACTCGGCAATGTCTTTATCCGCAGGCAAACCGGGTTGTGAAGACGTAGCGAACATCCCCGCTTGATCCATCCTCATTACAATAGTTGCGATTTCAGAACGAGATGCAGTGGCGATTGGTGCAAGTGTTGTAGAATCTTTACCTCTAATTACGCCGTTTTGAATAGCCCAAACAACTGCATCAATTGCAAACGGGCTTATCCTATTAGCATCGTAAAATGTAATAAGAGTATTGCTAACATTATAAATCTTAGGTGAACCCATGTATCTATAAAGAATAACGCATATCTGCTCACGAGTGATATTGTCGCCTACGCCGAACCTGCCGTTGCTATAGCCGTTTATGATATGATTATCAACTGCCCAGTTAACGGCAGCAGCATAGTACGAACCATTTGCAATGTCGGGCATAGAACTCTGTACATTTTCATAAGTTGAAAGGTTGGCGCCTGCAATTCTCGCAAGGATTACAACGAAATCCTGACGCTTAAGTGTATCGGCAGGGCCAAAATTTCCATTCTTATAACCTGTGATAAAGCCACGGGTTGCGCAGTATTTAACCGCGTCGTAGAACCATACTCTATTCGCTACATCGGGAAAACCCTTATAGTCGTCGGCAAGTGAAGAAATGGCCGTAAACGGCAAAAGCGATAATACTAAGACCGCCGCAACCAGCAACGATAAAGTGTTTTTTACTTTATCATTTTTCATTTTTCTACCTCCCTTATTAGTTAATTAAATTGTATCACTTTCAAAAAATACAGTCAACAAAAAAAACGGGCGATTCGTGAATCGCCCCTACGGAATGTTCGTCCGAAGTGAGCACGTAGGGCGGGGTGCCCTCACCCCGCCGTTAGTTTACCGCACAGCTTTGCGGCGGCATGTGGGCATGTCGCCCTACGCATAGTAGGTTTTACACAAAAAGCAATACAATGGGTGCGGGTGTCCCGCCCACAACTTGCCAAAGGCAAATTTCACTCGTCCGAAGGACGAATTTCACTGCCAAAAGGCAATTTAACTCTTGCGAAGCAAGAATTTCACTTCGAGGTCGAAGACCTCGATAAACTCCGATTTGACGGGATAATAAAAAACGGGCGATTCATGAATCGCCCTTACAATTGTTAAAAATCAAGCTAACAAGATTTTTTATAAGTATTTATACGTCAGCTCATAGTCGCTGTCGAAGCTATGAAATATCAACAGTTCGGACATCACGGATTTCTCTTATTTTACAAATATAATACTTGTTCCGAGAAGCACCTGCGCGGTAAAATAGGTGATGATATACAGATTCTTGACCGGCTTGGTCTTGAACTTCTCCGCAAACATAAACAGCGCGAGCGTTGAGTCCGAAGTGATGAACAGCGCCGCACCCAGAAGCACCGTGACGAACACGGGTATCTGCATTATATGAATTGACAGCCTCGCCGCCATCGTGAGCATTGAGCTTATCATAAGCGCGTACAGGATTACGGGAACGGTGAGCTTGCCGTATCTGACTTTGTTTAAGAAAGCAAAGCCGAAATAGCAGGCCGTAAAGGCGACGGGCGCAATTACCGACGGAAGCGCAAAGAACTTTTCGCCCGGCGCTCTTGCGCTGAGTTCTCGGTAAAACGCGATAATGTAGAATATATGCCCTACAAAGAACGCAACGCCGCCGAGCACATTGATAATACCGTGCTCGGGAACGTGAATGAGCAGATCGCCCAGCACTCCGCAAAGAAGGCCTATAAACATAAGCTTCGCGTACAGGCCGAAGTTGCCCGAATAAAGTATGCAGCACACGGCGGTTATGATGAACATGGCAGCGCAGGCCATTTTCACCTTAAGCGATTTCCAGCACTTTTCGGGCCACGAATATTCAAGGAATTTCGGTACCAGAAAGAACAGCGCAATTACCGCCGCCGCATAAAGCGCGATATAAACGTATTTCATAATCTTTTCCCCTAAAACAAGTTATCGGACAGTCCGACTGTCCAAAAGGTGACAGAATTGCGTATTTGAAAACTCGTAGGCGTATAAAGATACGGTAGGGTTTTCAAAGACGCAAAACGCCGAAAGGTCGCAGTAATTCGACATTACTGCGACCTTTTTTTGCCGAATTGTAATATGTGTCTAACTTACGGCGGGAGCAAGCCCCCGCCCTACGTGTAAAGTTATCCGTGTTTAATACGGCGTGGTTATGGTGCCTTTTCGACAGGCGTTATTCTGCATCGGGTTCATACATTGTCTTGAGTTTAAGCAGGTGCTTATATCTCTCAACAGAGGTCTTTTCAGCCTTATCGAAGAGAACTTCCGCTCTCTCGGGGAAGGAACGTGTAAGCGATGAGTAACGTGCTTCGTTCATGATGAAGTCGCGATAGCTTGCGCTTGATTCCTTCGAGTCGATGGTGAAGGGGTTCTTACCCTCAGCCTTAAGCTGCGGGTTGTAACGGAAGAGATTCCAGTAACCGCAGTCAACAGCCTTCTTCATCTCAGCCTGACAGTTGGTCATACCGCCCTTGATCGAGTGCATCTCGCAGGGTGCGTATGCAATAACGATTGACGGGCCGTGATAAGCCTCAGCCTCGGTGATAGCCTTGATCGTCTGATTGTTGTCAGCGCCCATAGCTATCTGAGCAACGTAAACGTAGCCGTAGCTCATTGCGATTTCTGCAAGGCTCTTCTTGGCGATTGCCTTACCGGCAGCTGCGAACTGAGCAACCTGACCGATGTTGGAAGCCTTTGAAGCCTGTCCGCCGGTGTTGGAATAAACCTCGGTATCGAATACCATGATGTTTACGTCCTCGCCGGAAGCAAGTACGTGGTCAACGCCGCCGAAGCCGATGTCGTATGCCCAGCCGTCGCCGCCGAAAATCCATACGGACTTCTTGGAAAGGTATTCCTTATTGGTGAGTATATCCTGCTTTGCTTCACAGTCGCAGTCAAAGCCCTCGAGAGCCTTAACGAGTGCGGCGGTAGCAGCCTTGTTGGCCTCGCCGTCGTTTACGCTGTCAAGATAAGCCTTTGCAGCGTCGAGAACGTCAGCGGATGCCTTGCCCTCAGCTACGATAGCCTCAACCTTGGAGATAAGTCTGTTTCGGATAGCGTTCTGACCGAGATACATACCGTAGCCGTGCTCGGCGTTGTCCTCGAACAGTGAGTTAGCCCATGCAGGACCGTGACCGTCCTTGTCAACGGTGTAGGGTGACGTAGCAGCGGGACCGCCCCAGATTGACGAACAACCGGTTGCGTTCGAGATGTACATTCTGTCACCGAAGAGCTGGGTGATAAGTCTTGCATAAGAGGTCTCTGCACAGCCTGCGCAGGAGCCCGAGAATTCAAGAAGCGGAGTCTTGAACTGGCTGCCGATAACGGTCTTGGAATCGGCAACGTCGTCCTTGACGGAAACGTTTGCTACCATGTAGTCAAATGCAGGCTGCTTTGCATCCTGTGACTCACGGGAAACCATCTTGAGTGAGTTTGTCGGGCAGACGCCGATACAAACGCCGCATCCCATACAGTCAAGCGGTGAAACTGCCATCGTGTACTTGTAGATGCCCTTGCCCTTGCCTGCCTTCTTGTCAACAAGAGTTGCACACTCGGGAGCATTTGCTGCTTCCTCGTCATTAAGAAGATAAGGTCTGATTGTAGCGTGCGGGCAAACGTAAGCGCACTTGTTACACTGAGCGCATGTTGTGCCGTCCCACTCGGGAACCATAACGGCAACGCCGCGCTTTTCGTAAGCAGAAGCGCCCTGCTCGAAGGTACCGTCAACGTGGTCTGCAAATGCAGAAACGGGAAGCGAGTCGCCGTCCATCTTGCCTACAGGCTTCATGATGGAGTCAACCATCTTGACGAGCTTCTCAGCGCCCTTGCTCTTTTCGGGAGCGGTGTTGTCAACAGCATTTGCCCACTCTGCGGGAACGTTAATCTTAACGTAAGCTGTTGCGCCTGCGTCGATAGCATCCTCGTTCATCTTAACGATTTCGATGCCCTTCTTCATGAACTTCTGTGCCTTTTCCTTCATGTAGCCGATAGCTTCCTCGGGAGGAAGAACCTTGGCAAGTGAGAAGAATGCGGACTGAAGAACTGTGTTTGTACGCTTGCCTAAGCCGATCTTAGCGGCAAGGTCGATAGCGTTAACGGTGTAAAGCTGAATATTGTTCTTGGCGATGTACTGCTTGGTCTCGGCGTTGAGCTTTTCAGCGAGCTCAGCCTCGTCCCACTGGCAGTTGATAAGGAATACGCCGCCGGGCTTAACGTCCTGAACCATCTTGTAGCCCTTCTCAATGTATGAGGGGTTATGGCAGGCAACGAAGTCCGCCTTATTGATATAGTACGAGCTCTTGATGGGCTTGTCGCCGAAGCGAAGGTGCGAAATCGTAACGCCGCCCGTCTTCTTGGAGTCATACTGGAAATATGCCTGAACATACTTGTCGGTGTGGTCGCCGATAATCTTGATGGAGTCCTTGTTTGCGCCGACTGTACCGTCGCCGCCGAGACCCCAGAACTTGCACTCGATTGTGCCCTCTGCAGCCGTGATGGGAGCAGGCTTCTCCTCAAGTGAAAGATGAGTAACGTCATCGTTGATGCCGATTGTGAACTGTCTTGCGGGAGTCTCGTTGTTAAGATGCTCGTAAACCGCAAAGATGCTCGCGGGAGGAGTATCCTTCGAACCGAGGCCGTATCTGCCGCCGCAAACCTTGATGCCGTCTCTGCCCTGCTCGTTGAGAGCAGCGATAACGTCGAGGAAGAGAGGCTCGCCTATTGAGCCGGGTTCCTTGGTTCTGTCAAGAACTGCAATCTTCTTAACGCTTGCGGGGATAGCGTCAACGAGATGCTTGGTTGAGAAAGGTCTGTAAAGACGAACCTTGACAAGACCAACCTTCTCGCCCTTAGCAAGAAGATAATCGATAACTTCCTCTGCAACGTCGCAGACAGAACCCATAGCGATTATGATTCTCTCAGCGTCGGCAGCGCCGTAGTAGTTAAAGAGCTTGTAATCGGTACCGAGCTTTTCGTTAACCTTGCCCATATACTCCTCTACGATGCCGGGAACAGCATCATAGTACTTGTTGCAGGCCTCTCTGTGCTGGAAGAAGATGTCGCCGTTCTCGTGAGAACCGCGCATAACGGGTCTCTCGGGGTTAAGAGCGCGCTTGCGGAATTCCGCAACTGCGTCCATGTCAACCATTTCCTTAAGGTCCTCAAAGTCCCATACCTTGATCTTCTGAATTTCGTGAGAAGTTCTGAAACCGTCGAAGAAGTTAATGAAGGGAACTCTCGACTTGATAGCTGCAAGGTGAGCAACTGCGCCGAGGTCCATAACCTCCTGCGGATTTGTTTCGGCAAGCATCGCGAAACCTGTCTGACGGCAGGCATAAACGTCGGAGTGGTCACCGAAGATGTTAAGAGCGTGTGAAGCTACGCAACGGGCTGATACGTGGAATACGCAGGGAAGCAGCTCACCGGCAATCTTATACATATTGGGAATCATAAGAAGAAGTCCCTGAGATGCCGTATAAGTGGTGGTGAGAGCGCCGGCTGCAAGCGAGCCGTGAACAGTACCCGAAGCACCTGCCTCGGACTGCATCTCGGCAACACGTACCGTTGTGCCGAATACGTTCTTAAGTCCCTGAGCCGACCACTGGTCAACGTAGTCAGCCATCGGGCTTGAAGGGGTAATCGGATAAATGCCCGCAACCTCGGTAAACGCGTACGAAACGTGAGCCGCGGCATTGTTACCGTCCATAGTCTTTGCTTTTCTGACTATGGGAGTCTTGTTTTCTGCCATTTGATATTTCCTCCTTAAAGGGTTATGTTACTGTATTCACATACACAATAATTGTATCACTTTTACAATTATATGTAAACAATTAATATTTGAAAAACGCGTTCAAAAAAATAGAAAATTCAGGACATTTTAGGTTATTTTTTTGATAATATGTCAAATAGCGTCAACTTTCTGTTGCGGCAAAGCAGTTTTTCATACTATAATTTGACTAATACGCTGATTTATAGTATAATATATCAACTTTTTATTTTTGAAAGGGGTTTTTACCTACTATGGACGCAGACCCTGCGGCTATTATTATCAGGCTGTTAATACTGTTCGTGCTGATTTTAATCAACGCATTCTTTGCGATGAGCGAAATCGCGATTATCTCGCTTAACGACTCTAAAATCGAGAAGCTGGCGGGTGAAGGCAACAAGAAAGCAAAGCAGATTCTGAAGCTTACCAAGGACTCGAGCTCGTTTCTGTCAACTATTCAGATAGGCGTTACTCTTGCAGGATTCCTGACCAGTGCCGTCGCCTCTCAGAGCTTCGCCGTAATGCTCAGCGCAAAGCTTGCCGAAGTATCGGATTTCTGCAGTAATCACTCTGCGCTTATCAGTGCTGTTTCAACGTTGCTCATTACAATAATTATGTCCTATTTCTCGCTCGTTCTGGGCGAGCTTGCGCCGAAGAAAATAGCGATGCACAAGCCCGAAAAGGTATCCTTCGCGGCAGTGCCCGTGCTTCTGTTTGTAAATAAGGTTTTCAGACCGTTCGTAAAGCTTCTTTCCGCTTCAACAAACGGAGTCGTCAGACTCTTCGGCATAGACCCGAACGAGGACGAAGAGGTTGTCACCGAGGAAGAAATCAGGATGATGGTTGACGTCGGTCAGGAAAAGGGCGTTATCGAGGACTCGCAGAAGGAAATGATAAACAACATCTTCGAGTTCGACGATATGGACGTTGCGGACATTATGACACACCGCACGGACGTTGACTGCGTTGACATTGAGGACGGTCTTGCAGAGGTTGTCAAGCTCTCAATTGAGTGCGGACACTCGAGAATTCCGGTTTACAAGGAAGACCCCGACAACATTATCGGTATAGTATATATCAAGGATCTGCTCAAATACGTAGGATCAAATCTTCCCAAGACAAAGACCATCAAGGACTTTATGCGTGAAGCTTACTACGTGCCGCAGACCAAAATCTGCTCGGAACTGCTCAATGAAATGCTTGAGAAGCGTATTCAGATTGCGGTTGTCGTTGACGAATACGGCGGAACTGCAGGTATCGTAACGCTCGAGGATATAATCGAGTCCATCGTCGGCAATATTCAGGACGAATACGACAACGAGGACGAGGAGATTTCACAGATTAACGAAAACACCTTCACCGTTGACGGCGTTACCGACATAGAGGAAGTTGAGGAACAGCTCAACGTCAAGTTGCCCGAGGGCGACTACGACACTCTCGGCGGCTTTATCATAAGCCTGCTCGGTTACCTGCCTTCGGGTGAGCAGCAGGACGTTGCGGAATACAAGAATATAAAGTTCACCGTGCTCAACGTTGAGGAACGCCGCATAGGCAAGGTCAGGGTTGAAATCACCCCCCTGCCCGAGGACGGCGAAGAAAATGAGGATGAGGAAGAATAATAATGGAACAGACCGAAAAGAAAAAGATAGTTTTAAGCGCTATTCAGCCGACGGGTACGCCGACGCTGGGTAACTACTTAGGTGCGCTTAAAAACTGGAAAGATATGGCGGACGGCTACGACTGCTTCTATGCGGTTGCGGATTTACACTCGATTACCGTTCGCATGGAGCCCGCCGCCTTGAGAAAGCAGACGCTTGAAATGTACGCGCTGCTTATCGCGCTGGGCATTGACCCCGAAAAGAACGTTGTGTTCATTCAGAGCATGGTTCCCGAGCACGCGCAGCTTGCGTGGATACTCAACTGCTACACGCAGTTCGGCGAGGCTTCGAGAATGACTCAGTTCAAGGACAAGAGCGAAAAGCACCCCGAAAATATCAACGTCGGCCTGTTTTCGTATCCCGTGCTTATGGCGGCGGATATACTGCTCTATCAGGCGGATTACGTCCCCGTTGGCGACGACCAGAAGCAGCATCTTGAGCTTGCGCGCGATATAGCCGAACGCTTTAACGGCATCTACGGCAATGTTTTCAAGGTTCCCGAGCCGTTTATAAGAAAGGCGGGCGCGAGGGTTATGTCCCTTCAGGAGCCTACCAAGAAGATGAGCAAATCCGACGCGAATACCAAGGCGTTTATCTCGATGCTCGACGACGACGTGACGATTATGAAAAAGATAAAGTCCGCCGTTACCGACTCCGAGGCAAAGGTTTACTACGGTGAGGGCAAGGACGGAATCAACAATCTTATGGAGATTTATTCCTGCTGCACGGGCAGGGATTTCGACGCAATTACCGCTGAATTCGATGGCAAGGGCTACGGTGATTTCAAGCAGGCGGTCGGCGAAGCGGTTATCGCGGAGCTTCAGCCCGTCAAGGCTGAATTCAACCGACTTATGAACGATAAGGCTTACCTGCTCGGCTGTGCCGAAAAGGGCGCGGAAAATGCAAGCCGTTTTGCGTCAAGAACGCTTAAAAAGGCTATGAAAAAGGTCGGGTTCTTACAGCTTGACAAATAAGAACACAGATACCAAAAAGAAAAGGACGATTAATAATCGTCCTTTTTTATTAACTCATTTCTGATATATTCAAAGGTTTTTTCCTCACCCTGCTCCTTGAGCATAAGCAGAAGGCTCTCAAGCAGATCCGAGGTTTCGTCGTTGATAACGCGCTTGTCCCTGCCGTTCTGAAAATACTCGTAGGGATGGGAATCCGTGTAGTTTTCGCCCTGATAAATTTTGCTGGCCGCAACCCTGTCACAGAACATTTCGACGACGTATTTAAGCGGCATTTTTATAGGCGCGTACTTCTTGATTTTCGGATTGTAGTCGTTCCAGTATTCGAAGTGGTGCTTATTCCTGCCCTTGTGGTGAAGCCACGCCTCGGAATAGCCTTTTTCGGCACGCTCGTTTTCATTTGGACTGCGCTTGCCCTCGGCGTAGTATTTCACGCCGTTGATAAACTCGACGGGAGTGTACTTCGACAGGTCGTGACGAAGCCCCTGCGCGCCGATTCCCGCCTTAAAGCAGTGCTTTATGACCTGATGGCGGTGTTTTGTAATTGTTCTGAAATGCTTTATAACCTTTGACATTACAGTTTCTTAATCTCCGTAACTATTAGTTTTTCGCCGTCCGCTTCGAAGCTTACGTTATAGCCTGCAAAGCTAAGGCCGTAAATCCGTTGCTCGTCGGCCTTATACGACGGGCGCGGATCGTGTTTTAATACTTCAATGAGAAGCTCTCGCTTGTCATCGGGAAGGACGCTCAGAAGTTCTTCGCTGCACTCGACTGCAGCCTCGTAATCCTTAGTCCCTGCCGTAAAGCCCTCGCTTGCGTCGGATATCGAATCCGACAGAGGAATATACGGTTTGATATCAAAAATCGGCGTACCGCTTTTCATATCAATTCCCGAAACGTATATTACGGGTGCTTTTTCGCAATCATAATCAATTCTCTCGATTTTAACCGCTGAAAGTCCGAGCGAATTCGGACGGAACGGCGAACGCGAAGCGAACACCCCTACCCTTTTGTTGCCGCCTAATCTGGGCGGACGCACTGTCGGCGAAAAGTCGGCATTAACGTTTTCGGAAAACTGCCAGATAAGCCAGATGTGAGAAAAACCGTCAAGCTCTCGTAAAGCTTCGGCAACGCGGAATTCGGGCTCAAAAACAATTTTGCCCGTCAGTTTTTCTATAATTCCGCTCTGACGCGGAACACCGAATTTTTCATTAAAATCGGTATAGATGTAAGCTATCGGCTTAACCGAAAACGAGTTTTCCAAAATATCGCCGCCTTTGAAAGTATTGTAATACAAATTAATAATAATGGCAATTATTTTTTTGCTTTATTTAAGCGACGGTTTGTAGTATAATTGTTTTATCAAATTACGGAGTGATTTTATGAACGATAACGGTAAAAGCACTTATCTTACAAAAGAGGATTACGAGGAGCCGCGCTGTGTGCTGTGTATGGACGCGCCGGGCGGCGAAAAGGTCACGAGAATCGACGTCGGCAGAATGATGTCGAAGCTTGACGAGCACTTAGCCTATGAAGACTATGAAAGCGCAGAGCGCCATCTCAGCTATTGGCTCGGCGAAGCGCAGGTCGGAAACGACGAGGAAGGTCAGCTTATCATTTACAACGAAATGATGGGACTTTACCGCAAGATGAACAACCCCGATAAAACGCTTGAAAGCGCGGAAAAGGCAGTCGCGCTCGCCGAAAAGCTTCAGCTTGACGGCACCGAGATTTACGGCACAACCTATCTCAACGCGGCAACGGCTATGAAATTCGTCGGCAAGCCCGAGGTGTCAATCGGCTATTTTGAAAAGGCGCTTGCAGCATACGAGAAGCGCGTTGAAAAGAGTGACCCGAAGTTTGCGGGGCTTTATAACAATATGGCGCTGACGCTTGTTGACCTGAAGCGTTTTGACGAGGCAGAGGATTATTACGGCAAGGCGCTGGAAATAATGAAATCGGTTAAAAACGGAAGTCTTGATATGGCGTCAACCTATCTGAATTTAGCTTCGCTTTACGAGGCGAAGGACGGACTTGAGGACGGCGCCGAAAAGATTAACGAATGTCTTGAGAAGGCCGAAGCGTGCCTTAACGACGAAAGCCTTGAAAAGAACAGCTACTACTATTTCGTCTGTGACAAATGCGCGTCGGGTTTCCGCTATTACGGCTGGTTTATGCTTGCCGACGAGCTCGACAGAAGAGTGAGGGAATACCATGAAAGGGCTTGAAATCTGTAAAAACTTCTATCTCGAATACGGTGAAAAAATGCTGCGCGAGCAGTTTTCCGAATACGAAAATCTTATAGCCGTCGGTCTTGTCGGCTCGGGCTCGGAGTGCTACGGCTATGACGACGAAATCTCGCGTGACCACGATTTCGAAGCAGGATTCTGCCTTTTCATTCCCGACGAAGACGTAATTGACCGTCAGGTTGCTTTTCAGCTTGAAAGAGCGTATGCGAAGCTTCCCAAGGAATATATGGGCATCAAGCGAAGCATTTTGAGTCCCGTCGGCTCAAACCGTCACGGCGTAATACGCATGAGTGGTTTTTATAATGAAAAGGTTGGCTCACCCACGGGCGATCTGAGTACAAGCGAATGGCTGAGGATTGAGGAGTTTTATTTATCCGAGGCCACAAACGGCGAGGTTTTCCGCGACGACTGCGGTGCGTTTACGCTCATACGCAACAAGCTTCTCAATATGCCAGAGGACGTAAGGCTTAAAAAACTTGCGGGCAACGTGCTTTTAATGGCTCAGTCGGGACAGTACAATTTCAAACGCTGTCTTGACCACGGCGAACCTGCGGCGGCACAGCTTGCGGTTGTGAAATTCGTCGAGAGCGCAATGAGGACGATATTCCTTCTTAACAAAAGGTATATGCCCTATTACAAATGGAGCTTCAGAGCGCTTCGGGAGCTCCCGAAGCTCGGCAACATCGCAGATTCACTTGAATTCCTGATAACCTGCGACAATGCCGCCGAAACTGCTGAAACGAAGTATTATATAATCGAGGACATAGCTTCGATGATAATCAGTGAGCTTCAGGAGCAGGAAATCACAAAGGCTGTCTGCGGCGACCTTGAAAAGCACGCGTACTCGATAAACGATTTTATCGCAGACAGCGATTTGAGGAATATGAATATATTCGCAGGAGTATAGATTTAAGGGAACGGAAAACCGTTCCCTTTTCTTTTCCGCTTCAGTTTGTATGCTTGCAAAAAATCCTGCAAATACAGACAAAAACTGTATCTTGCATTTGCATAGTTAAAAAGAGAATATACAATTTTGACAAGCTTTTTGCTTTACTTAGCATTGTTCAAAAATCCTTGATATTATCGAGTTTTTGACATTTTGAACATAGTTTTAGACAATTATTAAGACTTAAACGGGACTGCCAAAAACTGGGAAAAGTGTATTTTTTCAGCAGTTTTCGGGTTATTATTACAAAAACCGATTCCTGATTTTGCATAATTTCCATCGTTCGCTTTCAAAAAATGAAAAGAATGGAATTTTCAAAATGCATATTGATAGATAACTTATTAAGTAGTATAATATAAGGCGTAATAATCATCTGTTCGGAGGTAATTATGAAAGCTAAAAGAATCATTTCATTAATGTTATGTATGCTTATGATGCTCGGCTGTGTGTCGGTTTTCGGCCTGGGCGCATCCGCCGCTTCGGCCATGACACTCAAGGCTGACAAGTCAAAGGCGAGCATAGGTGAAATTGTAACCGTAAATGTGGGCGTTCCTTCCGGGCTTTCGGGCTTAGTATTCAGCGTAGGATTTAACTCGGCGTATTTAAGCATTGTCAGCGCGAAGGCAACAAATCTTATCGGCAACGCGCAGGTTTCGATAAATGATGGCAGAATAGGCTATGCTGCTGCCATGAATAACAAGGCTGCAGATGCCGGTACTGCACTCGTAATTACATTTAAGGTGCTGAAAATGGGCGCAACCGTTAATGTGTCTGTAAACGAAGCTCTTGACATCAACGATAAAGATGTCAGTGTTTCGGGCGCAACTCTTACCATTAAAGCGGGCGACAAGACGATTAATTTCCCCGACGTTCACGAGAACGACTGGTTCTATGAGGCGGTTGAATACTGCGCGGTAAAAGGTTATATCCTCGGTTATAATGACGGCAAGTTCGGACCCGCCGATGCAATTCAGCGTCAGGATTTCGTGGTTATCTTCTCGCGTATTGACGGAGCGGATCTGTCGTCATATAAGAACAAAACCGGCGGCTTCGGCGATGTGGCTTCGGGCGCGTACTACGCTCCCGCGGTTGCCTGGGGTGCCGAAAAGGGTATCATCACCGGCTACAACGCTTCGGAATTCGGCGTAGGCGACACAATTACCAGAGAGCAGGTCTGCACTATTATTTACAGATATATGGGCTCACCTGCCGTAAGCGATGCCGACGGTACACTCGCAAAGTATGCGGACAGAGCAAAGATAAGCGCTTATGCCTACGACGCGCTTGCGTGGTGCGTTAAGAACGGCATAATCTCAGGCAAGACCGCGACGACCGTTGCTCCGAACGAAGGCGCGAGCCGCGCTCAGATTGCAACTATCATAATGCGTATGGACAAACAGGGTATGTTTAACGACTGATAAGAGGTTTCTATGAAAAGGTTAAAACAAATCACAAGCTTATTACTGTGCTTAGCGCTTGTCACTTCGATATTTGCGTTTAACACATCGGCCTTAGACGTCATCGGCAACTTCCCCGACGTGAGCAAGAATGCGTGGTATTACGACGCGGTCAGTTACTGTGCACAGGAGCGTTTTATTACCGGTTATGCAAACGGTAAATTCGGGCCTACCGACAGCATTCAGCGTCAGGATTTCGTAGTTATACTCGCAAGAATTGCCGAAGTCAATCTCAACAAGAGCAAGTACAATCCGTCAAGCGTCATTTCAAAGTTCAAAGACGTTAATGACAGCAACGCCTATTATGCGCGTGCACTCGCGTGGGGCGAAATCGAAGGCATAGTCAAGGGCTACGACAACGGCAGGTTCGGCGTAGGCGATCCCGTCACAAGAGAGCAGATTTGCGTGTTTATTTTCCGCTATCTTCAGAGCACGGGAGAGGGTCTGGTTGTTACCAGCAGTATGAGAACCGCACTCTCCAATTTCAAAGACGGCGGCAGAATAAGCTCTTTCGCAATTGACGCGGTTGCGTGGTGCAAGTACAAGGAGGTCGTAAACGGTACGGCTGACGGATACTTCAATCCGACCAAGAGTGCGCTTCGCTGCGAAGTTGCTAAGATTATCTACAATGCCTGTCAAAATGACATCATAAACTCCTGGAAGGATATATAATTCAAAACGCATAACAAAAAAGCAGGTCTTAACGACCTGCTTTTTTTATCGCTTAAAATTATTTTGCAGCCTTCTTGGAGTACTTCTTGAGATAGATAAATCTCATAAGTCTGGTCTCAATCGGGTTGATGGGCTTCGCAGTACCGAAGAGGTCCGCGCCGACCTGAGTCTTACAGCCCTTTTCCATAACCATATCGATTGCGGTTGCGTCATATTCGCTGCCTGCTACGCACAGAGCGCCGTTTCCGTCAAGCAATACGCCGTTTCTGCCCTTGAGAGCCTTAACAACCTTCTTAGCGCTCTTGAGAGTGTTGTTCGGGTTATAGCAGGCGTGCTTAACGGTAACACCTACGAGCTGGGCAAAGTCGTCAAGCAGAGGCTTCATAACCTTGCACTTGTTTGAGATTGCCATAACCTCGGGAGAGGTATTGTGAGTGATATAGTTAACGTCCGCGCGCTTCTTGTAAATAGCTCTGTGAAGCTCGGCGGAATTCGGATAGCTGTCGCCCGCTACGAGGTCGCCTGTCTTTATATCAATTCTCGAAATCTCACCGTTTCCGTTAACGGCCGTGATATTGAATACGCTGCCGTCACGCTCGGAATTGCAGGGATCAACCTTGGCGATTGAGTTAAGCTTTGCCGAAGCCATTACGTCACCGATATAGTCGGCAATCTCGCTGACAGTCTCGGCAACCTTGCCGGTAATATCGTTATACTTTCTCTTAAGGCAATCCTCGCAGATAACCTCAAGCTCCTCGGCAACCTTATGAGCTTCGTCATAGTCCTTACCCATGCAGAGCGCGCCGTGATGAGCCATAAGAACAGCCTTGGAATCCGTTCTTTGCATTGCCGCTACAACGCCCGCGCGAAGCTTGCCCGTGCCGGGAAGACCGTAGGAAGCAAGAGGCACGTCGTTGCCGACGATTTTCGCACTCTTCTCGGCAACATAGTTGATATCGAAGCCGAGAGCGCCGATAACCGAAGCCTGCATCTGATGCGTATGAATAACAAAATTAACCTCGGGACGAAGGCGGTAAGCCTCGGCATGTATACCCTTTTCCGACGAGGGCTTGATGTCGCCGTCATAGCTGCAGTCAGCAATGTTGACTATAACTATCTGATCGGGAGTCAGATCCTCGTAAGCAAGACCCGAAGGAGTAATTACGAACTGAGTATCGGAAATACGGCAGGAAATGTTACCCCATGTACGGACGATTATGCCCGCCTTGAGAAGTTCTTTACCGGCTCTGATGACCAGTTCTTTTGCTTCTAAAATATCCATATTTATACCTCAAAAATCGGGACGGACGGTTTTCCGCCCGTCCCATGTAAACTTCAATTAGTCAGCCTTGATTGAAACGTTCTCAAATACCTTGTCGAAGCAAGCAAGAGCGTTGTCGATCATCTTGGGAGTATAAGCAGCTGAAGTGTAAAGACGTGAGCCTGCGAGTGTTACGAGGCCTTCTGCCATGTAAGCAGCGCCCATGTGCTGCATCTCTTTCTTTCTGATCGAGGTCTCGTCGAGTACGCTCGGAATAGTCCACGGCTTCTTCCAGTTGATGGAGAAGTGAAGAGTACCGACTGTCTCAAGGTGGCAGATTGAGCCTTCGTTCCAGCATACGAACGGAAGACCGTGCTTGGCAACAAGCTCTTTAAGACCTGCTGTAAGTCTGTCGCCCATCTGACCTGCCTTCTGGCAAGCATTGATTCTGTCGATTTCTTCAAGAGTATAGTAACCTGCGCAGCATGAAAGCGGGTTAGCAGTCATTGTACCGCCTGTGAATGCCTTCTTAATCTTTTCGCCTGTAGCGTCGAGACCTGCACCGAGATACTTCATGTATTCCTTCTTGCCGCCTAAGCCGCCTGCGCCCGGATAACCGCCGGCGATAACCTTACCGAAGATTGTGAGGTCGGGTGATACGCCGAAGAAGCCCTGTGCGCCTGCCATGCCGATTCTGAAGCCGGTAACAACCTCATCGAATACGAGCAGAGCACCGTACTTGCGGCAAAGTCTCTCAACGCCCTTGTTGAAGTCGAAGTCAACGGGAGTAGAACCGCTCTCGGGACCTACGGGCTCAATGAATACTGCAGCAGTGCCGCCTCTGAACTGGTTCATCCAGAGCTTTCTCTCAAGGTCCTCAAGGTCGCCGGGGAAGAATTCCTGGGTGTGCTTGAAGATGTAAAGCGGAACGCCGCTTGCCTGAGTGAACTTAGAACCGGGAACACGGATACCGTAACCAAGCTGATCAGACCAGCCGTGATAAGCGCCGCCCATCTTGATGATGTTCTTCTTCTTGGTTGCAAGTCTTGCAACACGGACAGCTGTCATACAAGCCTCAGTACCCGAGCCCTGCATACGGAACATGTCAACGGTTTCAACAGAATCGGAAATCTTCTTTGCAAGCTTGTACTCAAACTCGTGGAAAAGACCGGTTGAAGGACCGCAGGTGTTGAGAAGGTCGATAACCTGCTCACGGACTACCTTAGGATTGGAGCCGAGAACTGTCGGGCCGCCTGCCTGAAGGAAGTCAAAATACTTGTTGCCGTCGATATCATAAAGATATGCGCCGTCAGCCTTCGTAAATACAAGCGGGAAGGGATAGTTGAAAGCAAGGTTGTGCTGAACGCCGCCGGGGATTATCGATCTTGCCTCGTCGATAATTTCCTTTGACTTAACGCACTTCTGGCCGTAATACTCATCCTCATACTTCTGGAGAGCATCGGGTCTGATAGTGTAAATCGGCTTCTTGATGAGCTCGTCGAGCTCTCTGTTGATAGCCTTCGCGTCATGGTATTCAGCGATTGCAAATCTGGTGTCCATTGATTTTTCCTCCGTTTTCAATAGATTTTTTGAAAAAGTGAATTTCCATTCACCCTCATTATACCATAATATAAACTAATGTCAAATAGAAAATTTCGGTGAATATATGTTCAAAATGCCGAAATAGATAAAAAACATCTATTAAAGGCGGTAAAATAGATAATTTTTGTCTATTATGTGCCCTCCTCTGTAATAATAACACTATATATGTGTTGAACTCGGTGGGAAACACTACATCTGTTAGCCTCACAATTTTTTCGGTGAATAGTTGGTAAAAATGACAACAATGTGCCTTTACTCAAGCAAAGTTAATTCTCAATGAAATCTGTCTTCTGTTTCGTTTTTCAATTTCTACTTTTATTCGATACTTTTTTATTTAAATGTTCTTGCATACTTTTTGGGCAGTTGATAAAATAATGTTGAAAGCATTATTGCAATCTTCTTTTTGACTACGGAGGGCGTTATGGATAAATATCAGTTTGGCAACAGATTGACCGAATTGAGAACACAAAAAGGTCTTACTCAGGATAAGCTAGGTGAAATACTCGGCGTGTCGAATAAAGCCGTTTCCAAATGGGAAAACGGCTCGGCAATGCCGCGACTTGATATGATGGTCAGAATTGCAGATTATTTTGAAATCGGAATTGACGAGTTTTTTGACGGTAATAATAACGGTTCTTCGTCGGCAGAACAGAATAAGCTTTTCGGTAGCTTTTACGATTCAAAGATAAAAGAATTTGAACAAGATAATAAAGGTATGTTCGTGTCGAGTATCGTTCTCAGCATAGCGATTATTGTATTTCGGTTTGCGCTTTCCTTTGTTAAATCAGACAGCGAACTGCTTTCTGTAACAAAAAAGGATTGGGTAATTTATATATTGTTTTCAACACTCGGCGTGGCACTGTCATTTCTATTCAGATGGGCTTCTGAAAGAATTGATATCAAGAGAATAATAATATGTTCTGCAGGCACTTTCACCTTCAGCCTTTTCTTGCTTGTTTTTGGGCAGTTAGGCAAGTTTTTTTATCCCGAAAGTGACGGTCGCACCGCTTTTTTCACTTCTTGTTTAGGTGTCATTTTTATAATTGTAAACGCTATCCTCACTGTAAGGCTCTTCGCTGCATTAAAGAGAGGATATATCGGTAAGCCAAATTTA
>JAEEGF010685339.1_pt1 | contig 23833 bp, 20 predicted proteins | sample 9134171 | NCBI WGS metagenome assembly JAEEGF01 (sample SAMN16246542, study PRJNA631951) | gut metagenome | biome: gut microbiome; feature: rumen; material: AP-attached | host: Bos | place: Iran: Karaj | collected 2018-10
TGCCTGTCAAGCAAGCGCTCTAAACCAACTGAGCTAAGCCCTCGTTTGGGATTGCAAAGATAGGAATCTTTTTCGACAATCCAAGTTTTTTTTACCTTTTCGCCCTGAAAAAATCAGTCATCAGCGCTGAGCACTCCTCCGCGAGCACCCCGGCGCTCACTTCTGTCTTGGGGTGGAGCAGGGAAGGGGTGAACAAAGAATATCCCCTTCTGGGATCCAGCGCTCCGTAAACTATCCTTCCGACTTGAGCCCAATTAAGGCCTCCGGCACACATCGGACAGGGCTCTACGGTGACATATAATGTACAGTCGTTCAGATATTTCCCGCCCATAGCCTCAGTCGCTGCCGTGATCGCTATCATCTCGGCATGGGCAGTCGGGTCATGAAGCCTCTCGGTCATGTTGTGCCCCCTGCCGATAACCCTGCCTTTGAACACCACAACCGCCCCGATGGGGATTTCTCCCTCATCAAGTGCCGCGTAGGCCTCGCGCAGTGCCTCAGCCATGTATTTCTCGTCGATGTCCATCATTGTCAGGATACAAAAAAAGGCAGGTCTTGATGGACCTGCCGTAAGAGTCGTGTGACGATTACCACCTGTCCTCAGATGATACGGTCAGCTTCTTGCGGCCATGACGACGACGGGAAGCGAGGACGCGACGTCCATTGGGAGTGGACATTCTCTCGCGGAATCCGTGCTTGTTCACGCGCTTACGGTTTGAAGGTTGGTATGTTCTTTTCATATCTGTTATTTTTAATTTCCAAAAAGGAGTGCAAATTTAAGCCTTTTAATGAAAATTACAAAATATTTATGACGAATTTCCCATCGAAATAATTGTCTGTCAACCAAGATCCCACTTGCCAGGTGCTGACAGACCCCTTTCTCATCCTGAAGCGTCCCATCATCTCAGCGATTTCCTCATTGATGTCGCCTCCTTTCAGGTAAAGGATGCTCTTTGAATACTTTCCCTTGACCCATGGGAAGAAGTCGACAAGCGATGCCACTGCCCTGGAGACCACATAGTTAAACTTTCCGGGGAGTGTCTCCGCCCTGGCATTGACCACATTGACATTCTCCAAGCCAAGCTCACGGGCAACCTCGGACGCCACGACTGTCTTTTTCCTGATCGAGTCGCAAAGGGTGAATCTGGCGTTAGGGAACAGGATCGCCAGCGGGATGCCGGGGAAGCCTCCGCCGGTGCCCAGATCGAGGACAGTCGTCCCTGTTTCTCCGGACGAGAGTGACCGGTACTCTTCCGGCCGCATGGTTTTGAGGTAATACGCTATGGCAAGTGAATGAAGCACATGGTGGTCATAGAATCCTTCCATGTCTTTCCTCGAGATGACATTGATCTTTGAGTTCCAGTCATTGTAAAGATCTTCCATCCGGCGGAACTTATCTATCTGTCCGTCAGTTATTTCCGGGAAAGACTTTCTCAAAAGAGCCTCAAATTGTCCGAAATCCATCATATTCCTTCCTCATCACTTTTCTCCGCCCTAAGCTTGTCGATGATTTGCTTTGCCCGGCGGATTCGTGTCTTGACCGTGTTCAGTTCGATGTCCATATTCTCGGCTATCTCGTCGTATTTCATACCGTCGATGAGCCGTTTCCTCGCCACCTCCCTGTAAAGCTCCGGGAGGCGGTCGATGTATTTGATCCTTTCCTCCTCCGACTCGCTCTTGATAAGGCTCCCCAGAGCATCCTCCGACTGATCCGGAATCCCCTCAAGACCAGAGGCTTGCGACTCGTCGTCAAGGTAGATGATCTGGTTTTTCGGATGTATCCTTTTCTCCTTTTCCAATGAGTCCAGGGCAGTGTTCTTGGCGATGGTGCAAAGCCATGTCAGGAACTGGCTTTTGGAATCATCGAAGCTGTGGATCTGCCGGAACGCCTTCTCGAAACTTCTGGAGCAGATGTCGGACACGTCGTATTCATCGATGTTCTTGAAACGAGTCTTTATGTAGGAGCGGACTTGGTCGATGTGACGGTCCCAAAGGGCCGTGAAAGCAAGTCCGTTACCGTTTCTTGCCAAGATGACAAGCTCATCAATGGGCTTCAAGCCAGTTTTTGCCATAGTCGCACTCTACAGTGAGCGGTACGCTCAGTTTAACAACATTTTCCATGCATCCGATCACAATCTCCTTAAGCGGATCAACCTCCTGAGGAATAGTGTCGAACACGAGCTCATCGTGGATCTGCAGCACCATCTTGGACCGCAAGCCACTCTTTTCCATTTCCTTGTCCACGGCGATCATGGCCAACTTGATGATGTCGGCGGATGTGCCTTGGATCGGCGCGTTGACAGCGTTCCTTTCTGCCAGGGAACGGATAGTGGCGTTCTTGGAGTTGATTTCCGGAATATACCTTCTTCTTCCGAAAATCGTCTCCACATAACCTGTCTCCCTGGCCGCCTCCTTCGTGTCTTCGATGAAGGAGAGGATTGAAGGGAAGCCGGCGAAATAGTCATCAATGATCTTCTGGGCCTCTTTCCGTCCAATCCTGAGCCTTTGGGCCAGGCCGAAGGCGGATATTCCGTACATGATGCCGAAATTGGCGGTCTTCGCGATGCGGCGCTGGTCAGCGGTGACTTCCTCGTGCGGGATTCCGAATATCTTGGCCGCCGTAGCCGCATGGACATCAATTCCTTGCTTGAAAGCGCTTATAAGGTGCTGGTCACAACTGAGGTGAGCCATGATCCTGAGCTCGATCTGTGAATAGTCCGCCGACAGGATCAGACCGTCCGGAGATGACGGCACAAAAGCCTTCCGGATCTCCCTTCCACGGTCGGTCCGGATCGGGATGTTCTGGAGGTTGGGGTTTGAGGAACTTAACCTTCCTGTCGCCGTAAGCGCTTGATTGAAAGTGGTATGCACCTTCCCATCCGCCGGATCGATGTAGGAAGGGAAAGGCTCGATGTAGGTCGAGAGCAACTTCTTGACCGCCCTGAACTCAAGGATCTCGTCGATGATTGGATGCTTGTCGGCGATATCCACCAGGATTGTCTCATCGGTCGAATATGTCCCGCCCTTGGTTTTCTTGGGTTTCCCGAGAAGGTTTAGTTTGTCGAAGAGGACCTCTCCGATCTGTTTCGGTGAAGACACATTGAGATTGGGCTCCCCGGCGAGTTCCCTGACGGTGGCCTCCCTGCTGACCATCTCAGTACGGAGGGTGGCGGTGAAGTCCTTCAGCGAAGCCAGATCGACCTTTACTCCACTACGCTCCATCTTGGATAGGACACGCAGCAGAGGCTCTTCCATCTCGGAATATAACTTGCTCAGGTTCTTCGATTTGAGTTCTTCTGATAGCTCCTCGGCAAGCATCTGGAGAATTACTGCTTCCCTGCTCCTGTCGGAAGGGGAGTCCGCCTCAGCGGCACTGTCATCAAACAAAGACCCCATGGAGGCTTCCTTTTCTTCCGAGGTGGTCTCGAGCGAGATTCCAAGCAAGCTTTGGGCAAGCACATCGACCTTGTGGCTCTTCTCAGGATCCAAGAGGTAGTGCATAAGTCCTATGTCGCTAAGATGACCGCACAGGCTCACGCCCGCAGCCGCCAGAAGGTTCATCTGCCGTTTGAGGTCGTCACCGCATTTGGCGACGGCGTCGTCCTCGATCAGGGCTTTAAAGTCCTTTGCCTTGCCTTCCGCGACGAGGGACTTGGACGAGACTATCACCCTGCTTATCTTAGAGAATATTCCTCCATCTGCCGCCTCGACAATTATCGAACAAGCCTTGGATTCTCGAGCGGCTTTTATGACTTCGGAAGGAGTCACCTTGCTGATTACCAGTTGTTTCTCTTCCTTTTTGGCTGGAGAGGCGACATGGCCCAGGAATCTTTTAAGGGAATTGAACTCGTATTTTTCAAAGAGGTCGGCCAGCAGCGGGCCATAAGCCTTATCGACTCTCATGTCCTCTGTCGGGACATCCACTTCGAGGTCGGTCTTGATTGTCACCAGCTCCCGGCTAAGGTCAATGTGGCTCTCCGCTTCCTCGAACATGGTTTTCTGTCTCGGAGAGAGCTCATCGATGTGTTCGTAGATGTTCTGGACTGAGCCATACTTGGAGACAAGTTTCCCGGCTCCGACCTCGCCTACTCCTTTGACTCCAGGAACATTGTCTGAAGTGTCCCCGCAGATTGTCAGCATGTCGATGACCTGAAGGGGAGACTGGATGCCGTATTTGGCGCAAATCTCCTTGACACCGATGATCTCGTCATCTCCTCCGCCTTTCCCCGGCTTGTATTGCCAGATGTGGTCCTCGATGAGCTGGCCGTAATCCTTGTCGGGGGTAACCATATAGACATCAAGACCTTCCCTCGCACTTTTCTTGGCCACTGAGCCGATGACATCATCAGCCTCGAAACCCATGAGCATCAGAGTGGGGATGTTCATCGCCTCGCAGAGTTCCCTCAGTGGATCCAGGGCGTCGATCACGAGTTGAGGCGTCTCCGTCCTGTTAGCCTTGTACTCAGGATACAACTTGTTCCGGAAGGTGCCACCAGGAGGATCAAAGGCCACTGCGAGATAGTCAGGAGCCTCACGCTCAATTAGTTCCAGGACGTATTTGGTGAAACCGTACAGGATAGACATGTCAGCTCCTTTGGAGTTGATCATGGGCCTCCGGATAAAGGCGTAATACATCTTGAACACGAGGGCGTGTCCGTCGATGAGGAATATTTTACGAGGCATCGTCAGGTCTGGATTCTATTCCTCGGGCATGAACATGGGATCCCAAGCGGGCAGAAGGATAGGCTTCTGCGAGAGCTGGGCTTTCAGGGATTCGGGGACATATTTCTTCTCGACCACGAGGCGGAACATGTATTCATTGAACCATTCGTCAGTCATGATGAGGTTGCCTTTATAGCCGCTGGCGGCGCCCCAGCTGTTCTCGACCATCCATTTGACGGGCTTGCCATCCTTGATGTCAACGGCGATCAGGGTCATAGCGTGAGATGATCCGCTGGCGTGGGTGAGAATCCTCTGTTTCTTGTCCATCCCGAAGGTGGTGCCGAAGAGGGAGCCATAGTCGAAGTTGTTCAGATCGAGGGTGCCTTTCTGGCGGTTGCTGAACTTGCCCACATCGCAGGAGAAATACATCGCCGTGTTGTCCTTTATCGAAGCTATGGCGATCTCCTTGATGGTTTCGATAGGGACATTGAGGTACACCCAGTTCTGGCCGTCATAAACATGGCGGTCGTAGGCTATCTCATAGACCTTACCGAATTCTCTGGAAGGATCGTTCATCAGCATCACGTAGTTGTTGTTAAGGTCTTCGCCCACATATTCCTTATAGAATGAGAGGGGAGTGTAGGTCTTGGTGCTGATGACCTTGTCTTTGGAGTCGCGCATCGTGTACTCAAACTCTGTCGGGGGCTCTCCGAGGCAGAGGACAAGCATGCGGTAGATTTCCTTGAGCATATCGGTCTTCATGGCCTGGCAATCCTTCGGCTTGGCGTCACGCAACTTGAGGCCATCCTCGCGGAGTTTGGTGGCGATCTGGGTGCGCATCGCCGAGGTGCTGTTGGCATTCAGGGTCTCAGGCATGACATCCGAAGGGACTACTCCATATTTCATGACGAGATTGGCCACTCCGGTGAATTGTCCGCCGTCACCGATCGGATTGGCGAAAAGCCAATCGACCTCACGGTCGTCGAAGCCCTTGTCCTTGGTGTCTATCACACCCTGGAGGAAGAGGTTGGCTTTCTCCAACTGGTCATAGAAGAACGAATAGTTCTGGGAGAAGGTGAAGGGGCCCAGGTCGAACTTGTCTATCATTCTGGCTCTGAGTACATTAAGGCCGGAGAACAACCAGCAACGTCCCGAAGACTTCTGGTCTGTCCTGCCCTTGGTCTTGACTTCGTCAGAGAAGTGGGTGTCTATCATGGCGATGTTCTCGGAATTGGCGGCGAGGACACCGATAGAAGTGGAGTTGAGGGCATTCTTTATGGCTTTGTCGGAAGCTGTGCCTTCATAACCTTTGCGGATTTCTTTGAGCATGTCGGCGCTTATACCGCCTTTGGGGTCCGCTTTCTGCTGGGCAGAGGCTGTGCCGCTGAGAACAAACGCGAGGGCTGCAGCCAGGAGGATAGTTATTCTTCTCATATTGGTTCGTTGATTTGAGGTAAAAGTACGGAAAAAACACCGGATAACCAAAAAAAGGGAAAGCTATATTGGCAAAAAAAGAGTAAATTCGCGCCCGATATGATGAAGTTGTTTACGCAGGGAGGCACCGCTGGTGCCATTTTGATTATCGCGCTTGTTATCGCCTCTGGTTTGTACCTGAGCCGTTTCAAACTGAAGGGTATCTCGTTGGGCACGACCTGGATTCTTTTCATGGGAATCCTTCTGGGACATTTCGGGCTGAGAGTCAATCCCACTATGTTGTCTTTTATCAAGGACTTCGGTTTAATCCTTTTCGTTTTCGCCATCGGTCTCCAAGTCGGTCCCGGCTTCTTCCATTCTTTCAAGAAAGATGGCCTGCCGATGAACCTTCTCGCTGTCGGATTGGTTGTATTGGCGGTCGTGACCACCTACATAATCCATTTGATTTCCGGAGAGGATCTCGGCACCATGACCGGTATCATGTCAGCTGCCGTTACGAACACTCCTGGGCTTGGTGCCGCCCAGCAGACTTTGGTTGACGCCACTTTGGCCACCGGAGGTTCCGCGGAGAAGGCCGCGTCGGCTTCCGCCGGCATCGCCTCCGCTTATGCCGTGGCATATCCGCTTGGAGTTCTTGGCGCCATCGCAGTCGTGATAGCGAGTAAGGCCGCTTTCAAGATTGACATTAAAAAGGAGAAAGAGAAGGCTGAGGACGACACCGACACTGAAGCCAACGCTTATCGCCTTGCCTGTAAGGTTGAGAACCCAGCGATATTCGGGAAGTCTATCCACGACATTATTGGCAATGACAACAGTGACCATTTGGTCATCACAAGGATGATGCGTGATGAGAAGGTGTTTTTCCCGGATCTCGACTTGCCACTCAACGAAGGAGATAAACTTCTGATAGTCACTGATGTGCAGCATAAAGACAAGGCTGGGATCATTTTTGGGGAGGAGCTCCCTGTGGATATGGAACAATGGGCAGATCCTGAGTCCAATCTTATTAACCGCCGTCTTTCCATCACAAAATCGGCCATCACCGGCAACAGCCTTCGCAAATTGGACATCCGCCGCAAGTTCGGTGTCACCGTCACCAGGATTCTTCGCGCTGGAGTTCAGTTGCAAGCCGATCCTGACATTATTCTTCAAGTTGGTGACAGCATCCAGGTCGTCGGTTCTGAGGATGGTATCAATCATCTCGCCAAGTTGGTCGGAAACCAGCCGGAGAGCCTTAATAAACCGAATTTGGTCCCGATATTCTTCGGTATCGCCATTGGTGTGATCGTCGGAATGCTTCCGATCCGTTTCCCATGGATGCCCCAGCCTTTGAAACTGGGTCTAGCCGGAGGTCCCCTTATCGTGGCTATTTTGCTCGGCCATTTCGGACCGAAGCTCAAAATAACGACCTACACCGCCCTAAGCGCCAACCTGATGATCAGGGAGATAGGAATATCCCTCTTTATGGCGGCGGTCGGCCTTGGTGCTGGTGAGACTTTTGTCTCCAGCCTGGTCGGCGGTGGCTACATCTGGATTCTTTACGGACTTATCATAACCCTGGTTCCGATGGTGCTGATCGCTTTCATCGCGAGGGTGTTCATGAAGTTCGATTTCTTCAAGGTCTGCGGACTGCTTTCGGGAGGTACGACTGATCCCGCCTTGTTGTCGTTCTCCGAGCAGATGTACGGGAGCGGGAGGATAGCGGTCAACTACGCCACGGTCTATCCGCTCACCATGTTCCTCAGGGTAGTCGCTGCCCAAGTTCTGATAATGATAATGTTATAACAAGCACAATATGAAAAGGTTTCTATTGGTTTTCGCTTTTGCCGCCGTCTTGGGAATCACCATCTCTTGCGACCATAAGTCAAAATCTCCATTCGCGAGAAAGGTCTCTGACTATGCTCTTGTGACTATTCCCGCACCCAACCTGAACGGTATCACTGATAACGGAAAAGAGGTTCTTAATCTCTATCGCTTCGCGGCTGATGAGATTGATGCTATTTATTGGGATCAGTATTTCGGGGATAAAGAGTCCTTGCTGTCTGGGCTCACCGATCCTTCTCAAAAGGCTTTTGCCGAGATCAATTATGGCCCTTGGGACCGTGTGGATGGCAAGTCTTTCGTGGATGGCTACAATGACAGACCTCTTGGAGCTGGTTTTTACCCTGCCGATATGACTGAGGAGGAGTTCCTGGCTTTTGACGACTCTACCAAGAACAGTCCTTACACCCTTATCAAAAGGGGAGAGGATGGCTCATTGAAGACCGTCTGGTACCATGACGCTTACAAAGAGCATATTGATAAAATCGCCAGTTACCTCACCGCCGCGGCTGACATTACGATCAAACCCAGCGTGAAGGAGTACTTGCTCCGTAAGGCCGAGGCTCTTCGGACAGATGATTATTACGAGAGCGGAAAGGCATGGCTTGCCATGGAAGACAGCAAGATGGATCTGGTCATAGGTCCTAACGAGACCGCGGACGACCAGCTCCTTGGAATCAAGCGATCCTATGAGGCTTTTGTCCTTATAAAGAATCTTGACCGCACTGAGCAGCTCATGAAATACGCCGGAAGTTTGGAGGAATTCCAGCGGATGCTTCCCGTTGAGGAAGCATATAAGACCTTCCAGCCTGGATCGGGCTCAGACATCTTCTCATGCGATGCGATCTACTATGCGGGAAAGTCCAACGCCGGCATTAAGGTGATTGCCTTGAATCTCCCTTATGACGCTGACATACAGAAAGATATGGGGACCAGGACCATTCTCCTCGAGAATATTATCCGTCAGAAGTTCAATTATGTGATTTCCCCGACTGGGAATGTGCTTCTCGAGTCAGCTGAGAGGGCTCATCTGTCGCAGGATGCCTTCTTCTGGAATATAGTTTTCCGAGAGGTCGCGCATGGACTTGGAGTCAAGGAGACCGTAAATGGCAAGGGAACTGTGGAGGAGGCTCTCGGCAGTTCCGCTCTGACATTTGAGGAAATGAAAGGCAATGTGGTTGGAATGTACCTCGTCTGCCAGCTGCAGAACCACATCGCTATGGACCGACTCTTCACCACAGAGGACGCTCTTACCACTTTCTTCACATCTCTTGCCCGTTCGGAGCGTTTTGGAGAGGGCTCCGCTTTGGGAAGGGCTAACACCATTATCTTCAACTACTTAAAGGAGAAAGGCTCTTTTGAGCGTCATCCAGATGGTCGTTATAGCATCGACTACACCAAGATGTTGTCTGCTATCGAAGAGCTTTCCGCATTGATTCTCAAGACCCAGGCAACCGGCGATGCCGAGTTCGCCGCGTCTTTTGAGAAGCAATATTCCTACCTGGGCGCTGACTTTGAGGCCGATCAGATGAATCTAAGCCTCGAGAAAGTGCCGGTGGACATCCGCTTCAAATTCAAAAAGTAGTTTTACCGTTTGTCTGATGTCCCTTTTCTGCCAGTCGATGCTGGCGAAGAGGGATATCATTATGAAAGTCAGCAACGGAGTGATTGACCGTACCGTCACTTGCTCTGAAGGGCATGTCACGGGGACAGAGTATAAACTCAATGATTCCGGGAGTTTAATAAGACCATCCCAGGAGTTCTCTTTCCTGGCAAATGATGAGCTGTATTCAGGGGAAAGTCAATGGACAAGTTTTCAGCTAAGGGACACTGTCACGGCAAGTGGGGGAAAAGGGAAGATCCTTTCCTTCACGGACAGTGATGGTACGGGACCTCAACCCTGACAGCAAGTATGACGTTTATCAAGGTCCGGGCAGGAAGAAAGTGGCCACTCTCACTGGTAAGGAGTTGGAAGAGAAAGGCTTTATTGTCCATCTGGAAAAGCGGAAGGACGGGGAACTGTTTGAGATAACGAGGACTACTCTGTAAGGGCCTTTTTGTAGTATGGCCTGAAGGGATCGTCCACGGTGACGCTTGCGGAGACGACGGGACAGGCGGCGAAGTAGCCGACAGCGGTCCCGTCGCCTCCTTTTATATTCGTTGGGCAGTTGGCTGGCTGAGGGGAGAAGAGCGGGATGGCTGCGAAAGATCCGTTGAGCAAGACCGCCATCAGATAGTCAAAGTAATCTTTGCTTAGGGTCATCGCCTCCAAAGTCACCACATCGCCTGTCTCAAGGTATTTGGCGCAGTCGCCATAGAGCTTCCTCATCTGGGAATACTGCATCAGTGTGGCGATCGGGAACCCGTTGATGACATTGCCGCTGAAATACTTGTCATCAGTCACTTCGGCCATCTCGAAGGGATAAAAATTGCCGTTTACTCCTGCGGTAACATAGTAGTAATCAGTTGTTTCCATGTCTTCTCCCCAAATTGCGATGGTCCAGAGACTGTCCAATCCCATGGTCTTGTTCCCGGCAAAGGCATAGTCCACATCATCAAGCCGGTATCCGTTATGAGGCATTGTCGCTTTCGCCTCATAGACTTCACCGCCCGAAAGCGCGATCCTGAGGAGATAGTCTTCTCCCTGCTCGCCGTGATAGCCTTCCGGAGCCTCGTAAACACCACTTTCCTTCTCTGAGAAACGAACCTCTTCTTTTCCGTGACTGATTGTCACTATAGCGCCAGAGACTCCGCTTGGTGAGCTTTCTTCAAAATAGGGTATGGTTTTGCTGAGAAGCACTCTTTGTGGCCTGTCTGATTGATCTGTCAAAATAGCCTCGACAGCGATCCTCTCATAATGCCCACCTTCGGACCGGATGTCAGTCTCCTCGGAACAGGCAATCGGCAGTAGGGCAGAGCAGATGAATATTGGTATGATTATTCGCTTCATTGTCAGAACTTTATATTATAAGAAACCGAGGGAATAATGGTGAAAAGGTAAACTTTAATCGCTCTCGCGTAATTGTTCTCCCTGTCATAATTGAAGGCTATACTCCAGGCGTTGTGACGGGAGTAAGCGTTATAGAAGGAAAGATTCCATTCGCCGCTCCAGCGTTTGCCCGCTGCCCTTTTCGCGGTCCGGTAAGTCAACGACAGATCCAGTCTGTGGTAGTCCGGCAGCCTGTCACTGTTCCTTTCAGAATAGACAGGTACCCAACTGCCCATGTGTGAATACCTTCCGACCGGATAGGTGGTCGGTGACCCACTGTAGAAAACCCATTCCGAGGAGGCTGACAACCTTTTGCTGAAGTCATATGTCAGCACAAAGTTGACAGCATGCTCATGGTTTAGGGGTGAGCGGTATGCCTTTCCGCCGTTAAGCTCAGGGATGTCGTAAAGCGCCCTTGACCAAGTGTAGGAGATCCAGCCGTTCCATCTGTCAAACTCGTACTTGAGCATTGACTCGACTCCATAAGAGGTTGAACTGCCGCTCCTTAAAAGCCCCTCTCTGTTCTCATTGTCGATGACTATCCCAGGGTTCTCGACAAAGTCTATCACGTTCTTTCCACTCTTGTAGAACCCTTCGATGGAAGCCTCCAGTGCCTCGCCGGCGAATAGGGCGTTAAGGCCGAGAGAGAATTGGTCAGAACGCTGAGGCTTGGTGTTGGGAGAGGCAGTGAACCAGGTGTCGACAGGACTTCCTGTGATGCTTATGCGAGCTTGCTGGAGATATTGGTACGAGCGGGAATACGCTCCTTTGACTGACCAGTCTTTGCCAAGAGGGAGAGAGGCGGACAGTCTCGGCTCTACCCCGTGGAAGGTCTTGATTCTCTTACCTTTAGGGATGTCAGTGACTGATGTCAATTCATGCGTTACCGGGTCGAAATACCTCTGGGTGGTTCCTCCGAGAGTGGTGAATGTGGAGAATCTCAGGCCATAACGCACTGTCAGATTCCAGAGTTTCTGCTCGTTCTGGATGTAGGCTGAGGGCTGAACGGCGAATGTCAAGGGCATCACGATGTTGTTCACGATCGTGGTACCGCCCCTGGGCTTGCACTCGCCTGGAGCTATTGAGAAATAGGCCATTCCGAGTCCGGCCTGTATTGTGTTTTTGGGATTGATGTACCATGTCCATCCTGCTTTGAGTCCAGTTTCCCTGATGCTTTGGACATAGTCGAACAAGGCCTCGCTCATGTCCCCTGAAAGGGTATTCCGGTAGATGGAATTATAGAGAGTCACGTCAGATGTAAGGTTATGCCCGTACACATGGTTCCACCTTAATGACTGGGTGTGATTGGCGAAGCCGAAATCCATCTTTCCCATGTCGAACTCTTCCATTCCGAGGCCGAACACGTCTTTGCCGTCAAAGGCACCTAGATAAAGCCTGTCGTTCTTACCCGCTATCCAGGTCAATTTGGCGTTGAGGTCGTAGAAATACATCTTCGTGTGTTCCGGCAGATTATCCCCAAGGAGGGGAAAGAAAAGATCGATATAGGTTCTCCTTCCGGCGGCCATGAACGATAGTTTCTCGGGGATAATCGGGCCCTCCACGAATATTTTGGAGGTAATCAGGCCGATAGACGCGTTGCCTCCGAACTCCCGGTTGTTCCCGTCCTTCCCGCTGATGTCGAGGATTGAAGAAATCCTGCCACCGTACATGGCCGGGAAATCACCTTTATAGAGTTCCGCACCGCGGATGGCATCGCTGTTGAACATTGACAGGAATCCAAGAAAGTGACCGCAGTTATAGACAGGAGCCCCATCCATCAGAATCAGGTTCTGGTCCACGCCTCCACCTCTGACGCTGAATCCCGTGGCTCCTTCGCTTGGAGTCTGCACTCCGGGCATCATCTGGATAACCCGTATAATGTCATTCTCGCCCATAAGTGAGGGCAGACTCTTTACGAGAGTGGCGTCAACTCTTTGCTTGCCCAACTGCGGGATTTTCAATTCGTCCCTTTTGGTCTTTGAGAACACTGTCGCGGCCGCCAAGGTCTCGTTGTCTGGTTCCATTTCGAAATCTTCCACCTTGGAAGAAGTGACAGTCAGGATTCTTTCTATGGTCTTGAAACCAGTGAAGGAGCAAAGAAGTGTCACTTCACCCTTATCCACAGCCAGGGAGTAGTACCCGGAATTATCAGCGGAAACGCCTGATTTCTTGTCTTTTGTGAATATGACAGCTCCACTCAGCGGCTCTCCGCTCGAGGCATCTCGAACGTGCCCGGAGATTATCGCCTTCCTTCCTTGGGAATGAAGGGGAAGGAAGGTCAGGATTGCCACTAGAGTTACAATTGCGAGTATGTGAAATCGCCTCATTCGTTTGTCTTTCTAGACGCGAAGATAGTATCATGATTTCGCAATCCGGTTGCATTCTCAAGTATATTAGTTATATTTGATATTCGAATTGAATGAATCCGGAATGAAGTTGTCCCGCTCTATCGCAATTCTTTCGCTGGTGGTTTTGCTGCTGGCGGTTTTGGATTTGTGCTGCGGAGGCACAGGGTTCGGCTTTCCTGATGAAGTGATATTCAATAAGATCCGGCTTCCTAGGGTTTTGACGGCTATTCTTGCCGGATCATCACTGGCCCTGGCAGGACTCCAGATGCAGAGTGTTTTCAGGAATCCTTTGGCGGATCCCCACATCATGGGGGTCAGTGCCGGAGCCGGGACAGGTGCCGCTGTGGCGACCCTGTTTATCGGGACATCTCTGCCTGCTGCCTTGTCGGGTCTAACCGTGGTTTCCGCCGCCTTCATCGGAGCCCTTCTGACTTCCGCTGTTGTCGTACTGGTGTCTTCGAGATTCCACAGCATGACTACCTTGTTGATCTTTGGTGTGATGCTTGGCTTCGTCTTCAGCGCTATCACTTCGATTTTGGAATATTCCGCCAATGCCGAGAGTCTGAAAGTGTTCTACAGTTGGTCGGCTGGTAGTTTCATTGGCAGTGGCTATGACGGCATTCTGATCATTGCCTGCGCGTTTCTGGTCGGGCTGGTCTTGGCTCTCCTGAACAATAGGGGGCTGGATGTCGCTTTGTTCGGAGAAGAGTATGCCGCCCTTGCGGGAGCGAATCCTTCCCGTATCAGAAATATCTCAATGATAGGGAGTTGCTTCATGGCGGGGGCTGTCACGGCCTTCTGCGGTCCGATTGGTTTCGTGGGAATTGTGGCGCCTCACATCGCCCAGGCTTTGGCGCGTTCATCGGTCCACATCAAGACTGTTCCCATGACCATCATCACCGGGGCCGGACTTTCTATTGTGGCTGACATCCTTTCGCAAGTCTTCCCGTCTCCTCTTCCTGTCGGCAGCACCATGGCCATAATCGGCATCCCGATAATCCTTTACATCCTCCTTCTGAAATGATCACGGCCACTGAAATAATAGTTGGATATCCCCCCAGGCGAGCGGCAACCAAGCGTGCTGCGGCAAGCTCAACCTCCGTCTCGCTGCGCTTCGCGCCCTATCCGGGTAAATGCTCGCCGGAGGTCGACTTGCCGCACGCCGATGGAGCGACTGGCATTGCGGGGCCTCTGAGTTTCTGTTTCGAGGATGGGGAGTGCGTAATGCTGAGGGGAAGGAACGGGAGTGGCAAGACCACTTTGATGAAGACATTGGCCGGACTGTTGAAACCTCTCTCAGGCTCATTCGAGACAGGAGGAGAAGCGGTCTTGGTCCCTACGAGAATTCCGAAAGTCAAAGGTTTCGCTGTCGAAGAGTTCATAAGGACAGGAACGCTCAATGGATATGGAGCTTTCAGGAAGCTGGACAAGGAAGCCGAACGAGCTCTCGAGGAAGCCATCAATATGATGGATATTGGCGATCTGGCCGCGAAGGACATCTCAAAAATCAGTGACGGAGAGTTCCAGAAGGCATGTATCGCCACCGCTCTGACAAGAAAGGCTAATGTGATCATGCTGGATGAACCCACGGCTTTCCTTGATGTAGAGAACCGGATAATGGTCTTGCGGACACTTCAGAACCTCGCTCATGAGACCCGCTCGACGGTCATATTCTCAACACATGACATCCATGACGGCTCGCTTTATTCCGACACCGTCCTGGCGCTGTGATAGTTTCTAACGTTTTCTGAAAGCCAGATTAGCGGTCTGATAGAAAGCCTGCGCTTCCTGGAGGACATCATCCCTTTTATTCTCCATCAGAGTCTCTTCGTACTTCCAGCCATCATGCTGAGTGACAGAGAATTGCTGGATGCGGCGAACAGGGGAGAGCACTGTCAGCACCCCGTCCGAATAATAGCCCAGATCCTGGTATGTGGCCATGAAAGCCCTCTCTTTGAAATCGTCCGAGAGAACATCCCTGCCGTAGAAAGGGGCTTCATATGAGAAATGCAGCAGCGAAAGGAGCGTCGGTATGATGTCAATCTGGGAGCAGACTTTATCAACATACCTCGGCTCTACAAAACCAGGTGAGTAGATGATCGCGGGAATATGATAGCAGTCCATCGGCAGTGAAGTCTTGCCGGCGGATGAGGCGCAGTGGTCCGCCATGATTACGAACACCGTCTCTGGGAACCATGGCTTCTGGGAAGCGTCAGAGATAAACTGCCCGATTGCCCAGTCAGTGTATTTGACAGCCGCCTTGCGGCTCATCGGATTTCCGTCGTATTCGATCCTTCCTTCCGGATAGGTGTAGGGGCGGTGGTTTGAGATGGTCATGATCTGGGCGAAAAATGGCTCCCCAGCGGCCCAGGACGCGTCAAAACGCTTCAGCGCCTCTCTGTAGGAATCTTCATCGGAAGTTCCCCAGATGTTCGAGAACACAATCGCATCCTTGTCGTAGGTCTTTTTATCTACAATCTCATAGCCGCAGTTACCATAGAAGGTGCCCATATTATCGAAATAACTGTCTCCTCCGTAGATGTAGCTGGTGTGGTAGCCGTTCTGACGGAAAACCTCTCCGGTTGAGAACAGGCCAGTGTTGTCGGGCCGTTTGACGAGGCTTTCGCCTGAAGAAGGCGGAATGTTGAGGGTCACTGCCTCCAGCCCGCGGACTGTGCGGTTGCCGGTCGCGTAAAGGTTGTCAAAGACAAGGCTCTCTTCGAGCAGTGCATCCAGATGCGGGGTGATTCCGTCTTCCGATCCATAACGGGTCAAGAAATCCGCGCTGAGACTTTCGATGGTGATGAATACGACATTCTTCTTGACAGGAGGGAGACTGTCTCTCACAACCTGGAGGCCATCGGTGTTCTGACCGCACATTTCTTGCTTCAGAGTCTCAGCTTCTGACAGCGGAATCATAGCATAGAACTGCTCATAGTCCAACTCGTTGGACGAGAATGCCTCCAGGAAGTCCCAGCATCCGTTCTCCTGAATCTGTGTGGCGAAGAGATTCTCCCCACCGAAATGACGGTAACCGTAGTGGAGCCAGCCGTAGCTGATACCGCAGGCAACAACAAGGGCGGCAAGGGTAAGCCCCCATTGCTTCCAGCTAACTAACCCGCTCTGGTTGACATCTTTACCTCTCGTTATCAACCAGCAGATCCCACCGGCAATCAAGAGCATGGCAAGGATTATCCAGAACATAGGATAGGATTCGAAGATGTTGCCGATGACCTCGTTGGTATAGACCAGATAGTCCACTGCGATGAAGTTGAATCTGACGCCGAACTCGCTCCAGAAAACAATCTCGCTGATGGCGATGGTGATGGCGCAGCAGATGTAGAGCATCATCATGATCCAGATGGCCGCTGTTCTCCAGCCCTTCCGGACTTTCTGGAAGAACATCTTGATAGTCAGGCAGATCCAAAGGAAAGCGAGCACACCGTTGACAATCCTGGGCAATGGTCCGCCATATTCGTCAGTTATGTCATTGAAGAATAAGATGTACGCCGTCAGCAAAGTCATGCCACCCCACACTATCCATTTATAAGGCTTCCGGTACTTGTCATCTGTCAGGAAGGAATAGAATATGAAGGCTGGAACCAGAGCTATTGCGGTGAAAGCCAGGTCGTTAAGGAATCCGAGGCAGAAGATTTTCAGCCAGTCTGTCCATCCCCAGTCCACTACTGTCAAAGGATGCAGTATCAAGATGATCCGGATCAGAAAACCCAGAATCAGAGTCAGGCATAGAAAACGAGGTGCGAAAAACGCGAACCAGTCAGAGACTTTTTGCTTATTCATGTGTTGTCAGATTTTCTTCCCTTCAGGAATGACGACCCGCAGTGCCGCGGGCACTATTTCCACTGTTATTTCCGTCCCTTTCATGCAAGGGTCGCCATCGTAGTGGGCGGGGCCCATAAGGGGGCGTTGGATGGTGATTCTCTTTCCCCTAAGCATTTGTGTACGGTGGCTTGTGTGGGCGTACCCGGTCAGCAGTTTTATCGCCAGAACGGGGATTTCCCATGTGTGGAAAGGCTTGACTATCGTCAGATCCAGCAGCCCATCCGCCACCGAAGAGAGTGAGCAGATGCGGGCTTTGTTACCCCACTGGTTGGCGTTGCCAGTGGTCACGAATACGGCCGGAGTGACCAGTTTCTCGCCATCCACATCGATGGTATAAGTCTCCGGAGTGAAATGGCGCCATATTCTCCAAGCTAAGGAAATGTATGTCCAAAGGCCGCGTTTGCCGGCCTTGCCGAACTGCCATGCCACCTCGGCGTCCAAGCCTACACCCATCGTGCAGAAGAACGGCCGGTCGTCAACGAGACCGTGGTCCATTGTGGCGGTTATGCCTTTCTGAAGTACCTGCAACGCCTTTTTCGGATTACGGCTGATTCCCAAGTGGAAAGCCAGTCCGTCTCCACTGCCGCAAGGAATAATGCCCAGGGCCTTATCTGTGCCGATAAGTCCCCGGGCAACCTCGCTGACCGTCCCGTCTCCACCGACTGCCACGACTATGTCCGCGTCGGTCGATTGGGCGATTTGAGTAGCATGTCCCGGACGTTCCGTAAAGACAGTCTCATACGGGAAACTTAGCCGGGATATGGCTTTAAGAATGGATTTCTTGTCCTTGCCGCCTGATAGCGGATTGACGATGAAACAATATTTCTTCACCTATTTGCCTGACTACCAAATCAGTAGCTCTGGGCGATGGCGATGAAGTCATCAGCCTTGAGGGCGGCGCCACCAATCAGGCCACCGTCGATGTCCTTCTGAGCGAAGAGTTCCTTGGCGTTGGAAGGCTTGCAACTTCCACCGTAGAGGATTGTGGTGTCTTCAGCGACAGTCTCGCCGAACTTGCCGCACAGGACCTTGCGGATGCAAGCGTGAATCTCCTCAGCCTGCTCAGCAGTCGCGGTCTTGCCGGTTCCGATAGCCCAGACCGGCTCGTAAGCCACGACGATTTTCGCCATGTCCTCGGCGGTGAACTGGAACAGCACGTTCTCGATCTGGCTTGTGACGACCTCGAAGTGCTTGCCGGCCTCCCTCTCATCGAGGTTCTCACCGACGCAAAGGATGACACCCAGGCCTGCGCCGAGGGCAAGTTTGACCTTCTCAACAAGCTTCTCATCGGTCTCGCCATAGTACTGCCTCCTCTCGGAATGGCCGAGGATGGTCCACTGGCAACCGACAGAGGTCAACATTCCGACAGAGACCTCACCGGTGTAGGCGCCCTTCTCATGGTCAGCGCAGTTCTGCGCGGAGACCTCGACTTTCGATCCCTTAACAGCCTCGGCGATAGCGCAAAGGTGGGTGAAAGGAGCGGCCACGATAAGGCCAACGTTCTCAGGGGTCTCAACAGATTTGGCGGCAACTGCCTTGGCGAGTTCAATGCCTTCCTGGAGGTTGGTGTTCATTTTCCAGTTTCCGGCGACGATTTTCTTTCTCATATTCTTCAATATACTTTAGTTGTTAATTTCATTACAACCTGCAAATTTAACTTATTTTACCTAAATTCGCGAGATTTTAAAGAGTAAAAAGAAAACATACATAGAAGATGAAGAATTTCGTAGAGGAACTCAAATGGAGAGGCATGATCCAGGACATCATGCCCGGTACCGAGGAGAAACTGATGGAAGGTCCGCAGGCGGCATATGTCGGAATCGATCCGACAGCTGATTCCCTGCACATCGGCCACCTTGTCAGCATAATGATCCTTAAGCACTTCCAGCAGTGCGGCCATAAGCCTATCGCCTTGATTGGCGGTGCCACCGGCATGATCGGCGACCCTTCGATGAAGTCTCAGGAGCGCAAGCTTCTCGATGAGGAGACCCTTCTTCACAACATCGAAGGCATCCGCGCCCAGTTGTCGAAGATTCTCGACTTTGATTCAGACGCCCCCAATAAGGCTGAACTTGTCAATAACTACGAATGGATGAAGGGATATTCATTCCTTAATTTCATCCGCGACATCGGTAAGCACATCACCGTCAACTACATGATGGCGAAGGACTCCGTCAAGAAGCGTCTTTCCGATGAGTCCAGGGAAGGAATGTCTTTCACCGAGTTCAGCTACCAGTTGCTTCAGGGATATGACTATCTCTGGCTGTACGAGCATATGGGCTGCCGCCTGCAGCTCGGTGGAAGCGACCAGTGGGGCAACATCACCACCGGCACTGAGCTTATCCGCAGGATTCTTGGAAAGACCGACGCTTTCGCCTTGACATGCCCTCTTGTGAAGAAGGCCGACGGAACGAAGTTCGGAAAGACCGAGAAGGGTAACATTTGGCTAGATCCGGAGAAGACTTCCCCTTACGAGTTCTACCAGTTCTGGCTCAATGTGAGTGATGAGGATGCCGAGCGCTACATCAAGATATTCACTATGTTGGATAGGGAGACAATCGATTCCGCCATCGCCGAGCATAGGGCGGATCCTGGCCGCAGGACCCTCCAGCAGCTCATCGCTAAGGAGATCACCACGATGATCCATGGGGCCGATGAATATGAGAACGCCGTAGCCGCCTCAAAGATGCTCTTTGGTAATTCCACCTCTGAGCAGCTTCGCAAGCTGGACGAGAAGACCTTCCTCGCCGTCTTCGCGGGAGTTCCTACCTTTGATGTGCCCAGGGCTGAATTACCCTGCAATATCCTTGATTTCCTCGCTGTCAAGACCCAGGTTTTCCCTTCCAAAGGTGAGGCAAGGAAGATGACAGTCGGGAATGGTGTTTCCATCAACAAGGACAAGGTCACTGACGTGGAGTATCAGATTTCCGAGGCCGACATTGTGGACGGGAAGTACATCCTGGCCCAGAAAGGCAAGAAGAACTATTTCATTATCAATATTATATAATTATGGAGAAACAGGCCACAACCAGACAGCTCAAGGTTGCCCGCGAGATCCAGAAGGACCTCGCCGAGATCATCAGGGGCAAGGGCATGGCCTTCTTCGGAGGTGCCATGGTCACGGTCAGCGAGGTTAGGGTCAGCCCGGACCTCTCGATCGCCAAGACATATGTAAGCATATTCCCTTCAGCCAAGCAGGAGGAGGTGATGAAGATTCTGAACGACAACATGAGGGAGCTCCGCGGGGCTCTCGGTCGTCAAGTCGGACGCCAGTTGAGGATAGTTCCTGAGATAGTGTTCTATCTTGACACCACGCTCGATTACGCTGAGCATATCGAGGAACTGCTGAAGAAGTAGGGATAGTGAGTATTACCTTAAGATACAGACGGTTACCCCCGTCTGTATTTTTTTGTCCCCGCACCATAGCCAGTAGCGGTCTTTATCTGCCTTGGCAACCTCAAACCGGCCTTTCACTGATTTAGTGGAGTTCTCTATAGTCCAGGTGACGGTGGCGTCGAGTTTCTGGCCGACGGAAGAGGGTATAGTGGAGCACGTGACGGTGTAATAGTTTCTCATCTGGTCGTCCCCGACCCGGAACTCCTTTTTGGTCGAGTTGTAACCCAACTGCCCGGTGAGAGGGTCATATGTGTGGATCACGCTCCCGGCGACTTTGAGTTGGACCTGTGACCCACCCACAAATGAGCTGTCAGGCTCCAGTCCTCTATGACAGGAGGACAGGATCAAGACAAAGACTATAAGCGGAAATATAACAGACCTTCTTCTCATCATTGGATTGTGATTTCTTTAGACAGAATGTCGGTGGAACCATCGGAATGGTAAACTACCGCTTTTAAAGTGCCGGATTTGGAGGGATGGAAGAATCCGCTCCCGTCGGTGTGGATCGAGGCGCCGTCATAGGTCCATGAAACTCTCTCACCTACAGCATTATAGACCCTTAGCGGCAATCCGGTTCCGACAGGGAATTTACCGCCGATTCTGGATCCGGCAAGATATTCAAGATAGATGTAAGGCTTGCCGTTTGTCTGAACCGCCTTGGTGAGGAAGTCGCAGGCAACGGTCTCCCCGGTCACCCCGTTCCTGTCAAAATGGATGTCCACCGTGTAGGCAGTGGTAGGGGACAGACCCTCGATGGTTATGGAATACTTTCCATTGCTGTAGGCGCTTACTTTCTCGGACTTCATGCTTCCTGAAGTCTTGCCCCAGGAGACAACGGCTTCGCCTTGGTAATTCTCAACGTCGGAACTCCATGTGATGATGGCGGCATCCTGGAAGACCTGGGATGACACGTCGATTGGTTTGGGAACCACGTCAGCGCTGTTGTACACTGTGAAGGTCACCTTGTCGCCGTTCTTGGTTATCCCGGAAATGGCAAAAGGTGGCTCAGTGCCGTCATTGAACTTGAATGCGGGAGTGGAATTGGCTGAGAATGAATTGATTGTCTTGAAAGGGAAGAAAGCTTGCCGCACTTCAATCGCCGCCTTCGAGGTCTCGATCATGTCGGCGCACTCGAAAGAGGGGTTGTTATTGACTTCATTCTCTTCCCACCGGTAGGCAGCGGTCACATTCTTGCCCGCGTCGTCTGACCAGAGGGCATCGTGCTTCTTGCTCATGTCCACATGGTAGATGGCAAGACCTTCCGCGCCGATGTACGCGTCCCAGCCCTTTCTGGCCCTGCACTCGAAGAGGAAGAATTCGTCATGTTCCTCCGGGTTTTCCAGGATGAGATAGTGGCCGTTCTCCGAGATTGGCTCTAGGGTGAATGTGCCGAGTCTCATGGTCTCCGGCTTGCCGATGCCAAGAATCTCCCTGTCAACAGCGTTGTACGACGGGGGAGTGCGGCCTGAGTCATTGAAATTACCTCCGTCCATCAAAGCCGTGATCTCCCACATACCTTTCGCCACACCGCCACTACCATCCTCGTCGGTGTCGTAATAGTCCCTAAGGCCTAGAATGTGGCTATATTCATGACAGAAGGTGCCGATATGGCAAAGGCCCCAGACAAGTTGGCCACTGCTGTTCTGGCTTTGGACGGTGAGCTCCGTTGAAAGGCCATAGGTGCGTACTCTCTTACCGTCTAGAGTCAGGTTATCCACGCTCCATTGGTGGGGCCACATGCAGTCTGAGTCGGCTCCCTCAGCCTCGCTCTTTCCTGCGACAATCACAAACACATTGTCAACTCTCCCATCGCCGTCATCGTCGAATTGCGAGAAATCCACTTCCGGATCCGAGAGGACGCATGCCTCTTTGACAAGCTCTCTGGGATTAGCGTCCTGGCCAGCGATTCCTTCATCGTTCTTCCCGTAGTAGTCATGGTTCTTGGATAGTGTCACTACGGGGCCGATAGTGAAATTGAACTCATATTCTCCTAAAAACTGGTCGTTGAAATAGTCCAGAACGCTCTTTGATCCCTTTTTCGTGACCAGGTCGACAATGTCCTGCCTCCTGGACTCTCCATTCATGAAATGGATATCGGGAAATTGCGCCAGAATCACAAGACAATGCTTCTTGACGGTCGTGGATGCCCTGGTGGCCCTCTCTATAAAGGGTGGCCATTCGCTTTGGCGGCTCTCTCTCCTGACTTTCGCAGCCTTGTCCCTAAGTGTCCTCCAAGGAATGGAAAGGTAGCTCTCAAGGATTCCGGCGGGCACTTCGTCACCTACCTTGTAGCTACTGCTGATCCTGGATCCATCGGGCAGGAATATGGCATAATGATAAAACCCATTGGCATCCTTGACGACGGGGTGACCTTTGTCAGTGGTCAAGACCTTGCAGAACTCGTCTCCGTAGAGTCGAGCCATAAATGACGAACCATCAGGCTGATACATAAGGAAGGCCCCCTTCCTGGGGGCGGATCCCTCAGCTGTCAGGGCAAGGGAGGCGAATAAAACCAGTGTCCAGATTAACCTTTTCATGAAATAAAAGCGGCCGCCTTGATGGTGGCCGCTCGTAATTGATTGTCAGAGATTTACTTCTTGGCCTCAGCCACGGAAACCTGCCTGAACTCTTTGAGGTCCTTCATGAGGGCGAGAGCAGCCTTGCGGGCGCGGGCGCCAGCGGCCTTGTTACCCTTCTCAACCTGAGCATCAGCGTTCACGACGAAGTCGTTGATCTCTTCCTTGATTTTTGCAACGAGCTTTTCCATTTCTTTTAATTTATTTAGTGAATAGTTGATATATAATGTGTTGTGTTATCTAAGGCCTATAATTCTTCGCTTTGCAATTTATGTAAAAAAATGGAATAAACAAACAAAAATCAATAAAATTACTCTTTGCCCTTGTCTGTACCCTTCGCTGGACGGGTGTTCAGCAGATTCATCGCCCTGTCAGGTCCGATCGTGGAATAATTCTTAATGCCCTCGATGACCTTTTCGCAAATACCAGGGACATCCTCCTTCTGCTCCTGCGTGAAAGCTCCCAAAACATAATCGACCTGGCTCCCTGGATTGAAATCGTTGCCGACTCCTATCCTGATTCTGGTCCAGTCAGTCCTTTCAAGGCGGAACTGTATGTCCCTCAGGCCGTTATGTCCTCCGTCACTGCCGTTTTTCCGCATGCGGATAGTGCCGAAGGGCAGGTTGATGTCGTCGCAGACCACGATAAGATTCCCGATGGGAAGCTTCAGCTTGTCCATCCAGTAACGTACGGCGTTGCCGCTCAGATTCATGTAAGTGGAAGGTTTCAGGAGATAGAATTTCCTGCCTTTGAAAGAGATCTCG
>JAEEGF012292077.1_pt1 | contig 23824 bp, 16 predicted proteins | sample 9134171 | NCBI WGS metagenome assembly JAEEGF01 (sample SAMN16246542, study PRJNA631951) | gut metagenome | biome: gut microbiome; feature: rumen; material: AP-attached | host: Bos | place: Iran: Karaj | collected 2018-10
CCAAGGAGATCAAGCAGCGCATGTATGCTCTCTATGCCGTGCTCGGCGTAGCAGTCTTCTTCTGGTTCTCTTTCCACCAGAACGCCCAGTCGCTCTCCATCTTTGCCCGCGACTTTGTCGACACCAGCGCCATCCCGCCTGAGATTTTGCAGTGCATCAACCCGTTCTTTGTCATCATTCTTACCCCCATCGTCATGTGGATATTCGCCTCCCTGGCACGCAAAGGCAAAGAAGTTTCCACCCCGCGCAAGATAGCCATCGGTATGTTCATCGCCGCCTGCGCATACATCTTCCTCATCTGCGTCGCAGTTGCCAACAACTACCCCTCTGGCGAAGATTTCAAAGCCCTGCCTGAGGCAACCAAGATGGCTATGAAGTCGAGTCCGTCGATATTGATATTGACCTACTTCTTCCTGACGGTGGCTGAGCTGTTTATCTCGCCCCTGGGTCTCTCGTTCGTGTCTAAGATTGCTCCTAAGCATCTGCAGGGTATCTGCCAGGGTCTGTGGCTGAGTGCCACCGCTATTGGCAACCTCTTTATCTTCCTCGGTGTGAAGATGCTCAACGCCTTCCCGCACCAGTGGATGACCTGGGGTGTGTTCGCCATCTTCTGCCTCATCTCGATGGGCGTGATGTTGGGCATGCTCAAATGGCTCGAGCGTATCACTGCTGACAGCAAATAGTCAGTATTATTAACTCATACATGTCAAAGCCGATCCCGAAAAAGGGTCGGCTTTGCTGTTTTGGGTCAATCGTGGATTATTTCCACACGACTGCGACCTTCACCGTGGCGGCTGACATGGATTTGGGTTCGAATGCGCTCGTTCAGTTCTTCGCGATGGGATATGATGCCTACTCGGCGGTTGCTTTGGCCAGCGATGTATTGTAACTTCTCGAGGGTGGACATGACGCTGTCGAGGTTCTTTTGGTCAAGGGTGCCAAAGCCTTCGTCAATGAAGAGTATGTTGACATTGAGGTCGGGGCGGTTGAGGGATGAGAGCGCAAGGGATAGGGCAAGCGATACCATGAAGCGTTCTCCTCCAGATAGCACGGTGACACTGCGGACCTCATTCTTGTTGTATTTGTCTAACACTAGGATGGAAAGCTTCTCATTCTCCTCGTCGCAGGTTAGGGTGTAGCGGTCAGTAATTTGCTCTAGATAGAGGTTGGCATTGTTGAGCAATGGCCGCAGAATGTATGTTTGTACGAGTGTGCGGAAGCGGGTTCCTCCAAAATAGCGGTTCAGTTTGTCCCATTTGACGAATGCCTGCTGGCAAGAGTCCAACTGCTGCTTAGCAGCGTTAAGGCGCTCTTGGTTGTTGTTGTTTGTCTCAAGCTGCTTTTGGGCTGAGACTATGAGGGCGTTCTCCTGTTCTTTCTGTTCAAGAAGTAGCGCCTTATGGCCCTTGAGCATATCTAAGTCGGGTAGGGGAGACTCTAGTGGCAGCGCCATCTTCTTTCTTGTGTCGGCTATACTTTGGGCTGCTTCATTGAGTGCATCGGTTGCTGAATGTAACGCCTCGTCGGTCTGTTTGACAAATTGTTGTGCGGTGGGAAGCAATGCGGCTTGACGGATGATAGAGTCTAAGTCTTGTTCAGTACGATGGGTCGAAGTATACCAATCAGTGAGAACGTTTGTACATAATCGGATAGAGTCTTCGAGTAATAGAAGTTGGCTCTGGGTAGCTGCAACATCAGACGTTAGACGGTTCCATTCCACGAGAATATTATCAGTTGGATGTTGTTGTGCCAGCGAGGTGGAAACCCATTGTTTTTGATTGGTGAGTAGCGCCTGTTGGAGGGCAGCTAACTGATTATAGCGGTCGCGACTCTTCTCGAGCTTTTGTGCGTATTGCTCTTGATAACTCTTTTGTTGCTTGTATTCGTCAGCCTTGGCTTTTAGCGAAGGTTGAAGGGTGTATGCCTGCTGTTGCCAGTTGGGGTAAAAGGGCGAGAGGCGATCTGTTAGTGTTTGGCAGAGTTTGTCAAACTCTTCATTTTCGGTGGCTATCTGTTTGTTGAGGCTTTTGATTATTTCGGAGTTAGACTCGAGAGCATGGCTGGCATTTGAGTACTCTTTTTGTGCCGTGCTATGAGCATCGTCCAGCGGCTTTTTCTCTTTGAGTAGTTGTTGCCATTGGCGTTGAAGAGCTTCAACTTTCTTTCGTCTTTCCTCTTGTTCGATGATGAGGTTGTTGGTTTCCTGAAGGAGTATATGTGCCTGATTATCGAAGTCTTCATTATATACAATACCTTCATTCTCTATGGCTTGTAGTAGTTTTCTCTTGTCGTTGTCGAGTGTCTGCTGTTGGATTCCTACCTCCTTCTCCTTTGCTTTGATTAGCCCTACAAGGGTGTCGCGTTCTTGTTGTATCTGGTTCTGGTGGGCAAAGGCATCGTCGTAGGCTTTAGACTTCTTTTGTTGCTCCTCTTTCAGGGGGGCTAACATTTGAGACAGGTCCTCTTCAATTGGCATTTTTGAGATGTGTTGTCCGCATAGGGGGCAGGTGTCAGCATGTATCTCAACCAATCGGGCACGTAGACTTTTCAGCGTGTCGTCCACGCTGCTGTGCATTGTCGTATAGCGTTGAAGAGCTTCATCGAGTTGCTTTTTAGCTTGGTCGGTGTCTTGCTTAGCGAGTTGAAACTTATTGACTAGACCCTCTAGCTGAGCATGCAATTCGACAATTTCCGTGTTATATGCGGCTATTGTTTGCTGTTGTTTATTGAGGAGTTGATGTTTCTCAATCCATTGTTCCAAGTGCTTCTTTCGCTCAGAAAGGATATTAACCTGTTGATTGATGGTATCAGGACAGAGCGTGTCGAGCTGTTGTTGTATGAGGGTTATTGCTTGTTCTTTAGTAGCGACAGCCTCTTTTGCTTGGTTGAAAGTAGTAGTAGCCTTAGCCAAGGCGGTTTTCAGTTGCTCAGTGTCTTCTTGATGTTTTGCAAGAGAGTCTCTCAGCGAGAGAATCTTTTTCTCGTAGGCTATATAACTTGAGAGGTAGGCGATGGTTTCGTCTGCGTTCGTATAGAGGCTGTCGAAAGAGGCTCTTTCCTGTACCCATTGAGTCTGTTGCTCCAGTTGTTTCACCCCATGTGCGATTTGCTCTTTTCGCCAGTTGAGGTCGGCCGAGAGGGTATCGAAAGTCACTAGGTAGGACTGAAGTTGTTTTTGGGCTGAAGCTTTTTCCTGCAGGTTCTTTCGTAGTTGTTGCAGTCGCTGACGTTCTTGTTCGGTGGCAAGCCAGTCAGTTGTTAGTTGGCGATAGGCCTGGTATTCCTTTCCAGACTGGATGTCTTTGGCCGTGGCCATGCGCTGTCGGGCTGACTCGGCCTTTTTTTCGTTATCGAGAATTGTAGACACATGCCCTATCATCTCCTCGCATTGCAATATTTGTTGTTGCAGTTGGTCGGCATTGACCGTATGCTCTTTCACTTGCTGGGAGAGCTCCGCAAGAGTCTCTTCAGGCAAAATGTGGGAGGCCTCAGTTTGGTAGGTGTTTTCAGCCAACTTCTTGTTCTCGTTGGCTTGGTCGAAGAGGTTTTTCACCGCCATTCCATAGGTGTGGAATAGCTCGGTGTTAGTGAGTTGTTCCAGTATTTCTTCACGTTCCTTCTTGTCGCCACAGAGGAAAGCGGCAAACTGTCCTTGCGCCAGCATCGCCATGCGGTTGAACTGTTTGAACGATAGTCCGATGGCACGGAGTATCTGGTTGTCTCGGTTGTCCACTTTCTCCCAATCGTTTTCCCCCACTTTCACTTTCCAGCGTGCGTCACGGTAGTTGCCATTGCGGGTGAGGCCCAGCTCTAGGCGTGCGATGTAGTCGATGCCATCGTTGCCTTCAAAGTGTACTTCGCTGTAGCAGTCGTCTTTAGGCGATATACCTAGTCGAGTGTATTGGCATAAGCTGTTGATGCTGATAGTTTCCCCTTGGCGATTTTCGAAGGTGTTTTCCTTGGTGTCTACGGCTCCGGCGATGCGTGGAGTGGTTTTGTAGAGTGCCAATGCGATGCCGTCCAATAACACCGACTTTCCGACCCCGGTGTCGCCCGAAATGAGAAAGATGTTGGCCGGAGTGCCAGTGGCTGAGTCGGTCAGGTCGTGCTCGAAGTCTATGTCGGCACATTCAATAGAGGCTATGTTGCGTATGTGAAGCTCCTTTATTTTCATCTCTTACGACTCCCTTCTTCTTGTAGTTTACGACATTCTTCTTCTATCTCTACAAATGCACTTCTTATCTCATCGAGTGTGAGGCCGTTGTAGTGGTCAATGGTCTGTTCGATAAAATCCATTGGGTCGGTCATCTGTTGCAAGTCTGCCACCTCGAAGACCAGTCGCTTCATTGGTTCTTGTTGGGTTGGGATGTTTTCCCATACTATCTTGGGGTTGTATCGTATCTCATCGTGATATACCTCCAGGAGGTCATAAATCTGTTGGTTGAAATCGGAGGGTAGGTCAGTGTCGTAGTTTATTCTGAGGCGGATATACCCCTTGCCTCCTTCTTGGGCGAATAACTTAACTGTCTCGAGGGCCTCTTCATAGCTTTGGGCGGGATGAGTGGTGGGAAGTTCATAGAAATGTCGCAATTCATCAATACGTAAGCGTGAAAGCTTTACTTCGCCACCGTGTTGGTCAATCTCTACTAAACTTACTGTGTGCGGGTACTTCTCGTCGCAACTCACGTGCAATGCGCTTCCTGAGTAGCGTATCACGCCAGTAGGATAGGAACTCACCTCTTCCTGCTCATCATCCAAGTGGCCGAGGGTTTGAGGCCGGTGTATGTGTCCCAATGCGTAATAGTCATACCCATTGCCTAGGTCGTTAGGGTCGAGGGCTTGCAGGTGCCCGATGTCGAAATTGTGTCCTGTATAGTCTGTGCCTACCACAGCAGTGTGGCCCATCACCACTACTGGCAGTCCTGCGATGTTCTCTTTAGCCACATAGTCGAGAAGTGACTGGGTGGCCTCGCGTCTTGAACCCGTCATAAAAGGCAATGCGATAATATAGCCCTTTCCGTCAATCCTTACGACATAGTCCTCCTGCCATCCGTTGGGCAGCGAGGTGCAGTTGCTCGCAGGTGGGCGTCCAACCAATATCACCTTCCCCATTTGCCACACAACGTTGTCGGCCTGTATTCGCGAAGCCGAGTCGTGATTACCGGCTGTTATGACAATCTGCATTGTAGGGTATCGGTTGTGGAGGTTTACGAAAAACTCATTAAAAGTATGCTTGGTAGAGGCTCCGGGCTGCTGGATGTCGAAGATGTCGCCACTGACCAGCAGTGCGTCGGGCTGGTGGGTAGCACACCATTGGTCGAGCTGGGCAAAGAAATGTCGATGCTCGTCTTCACGACCGTAGTTTTGATACATTACCTGTCCTAGATGGAGGTCGGCAGTGTGGAGAAATTTCATAACATTGGGGACTTAGGACTCTAAGAAGTGTCGAGCTTGGCTTATCAGATCAGGGTGGCAATTCAGTAGTTCGGCGATGCGAAGAGCTTCCTGTGGCACCTGGTCACTGTTGTCGGCCACAAGCGAGTAGTCGATAAAACGGTTGATGGTCTGTGCCGTGAGGGGTACGTCGGCTAGCGACTCGACGAACCCTTTCACTCTCAACCGTCGGCAGTTTACCCCTAATTGGCTGTAATGTGTGGTTATCATGGTGATGGAGTCTCTTCCCTGCAAAATGGAGGCTATTGCCTGTACCAAGGCTTTCCCTTCTACTGGGTTGGTGGTACGGGCAGGCTCGTCAATAAGTATCAGGAGGCGTTCTTTTTCGCTGCGGTCCAGCACGTCGCTGATGCGGGTTATCTCTGCGGCATAGCTGCTAAGGCCGTTCATCTCGTTCTGCTCGTCCCCAATGCAGAATACCACGTCATCGACCGGTTGCATCTGCACGCTGGTGGCGGGTAGGGGGAATCCGAATTGGAACATGAGCTGTGCCACTCCGATGCTTTTTAGCAAAACGGTCTTGCCTGCCATGTTGGCACCCGTCACCAGCGTTACACCAGTAGTGAGCGTGATGTCGACTGGCTGGTATCGTAGCCCTGCTTTTTCGTTGTGCTGTTTCAGGCGGGGATTGAATAGGCCAAGCAGGGTTGGATGGTTGTCTGGGTTTCCTGTATTGCTAGGCTTTTGCAAGTCCCATTGTTGGGCCAGAGTGGCACGCGCTAGGGCAAAATCTATATATGCTAGCTGGTCCAGAGCCGAGGTGAGCTGGTCACAATGAGGGTGCAGTTGGTCGCATAGACGGGCGATCACCTCCTGTTGAATGAGGTTCTGTTCGGCAAGTAACTCGCCCATCAGTTGGTCATCTGCCTGTTTCATCTGTTGGCGCAGTGGAGCGAGACGGCTGTCGTAACTGTCGTAGATATAGAAGTTGGGAATGCCCGTGTGGTCGGGGTCGAGTAGATCGAATGCCTGAGTCAAGTCGGGCAGTAGGAATAGATTGTCGGCCTGCATTTCAGCAAGGGCCTTGCGGCTGAGACCACACAGAAAGGTGAGATTCTTTATTTCGAATAGCTCCACCTCGTCCAGCATGAAATGGGATTGCAGATTGCCCAAGGTGGTATGGATATCGTGTAGTTGCATCAGCTGGTGGCGTAGCACGGTGAGGGGGTGTGCATATTGTGCATTGCCCATCAGCTCGCGCAGGGTGGCAACTACTTGCTGTTCGCGCTCCAAATCTTTTGGCGATGTAAGGAGGGGCTGTTCCAGCATCCTCCGTCTTCCGGCCGACGACATCAGTTCCATCTCCTCTGTTACAAATGCCAGCCCTGGCACTTCCTTTATCTTGTCTTGTAGTATTGTCATAGAATACTTGTTATTTTGAGATGCAAATATACACAATTCTTTTCATTTATTACACAAATGAAAGAAATAATCGGTGCCAAAAAACGTATCCGCTTGTCCCATCTATCGATGGGAAAAAACAGAAAGGGTGTCCCAACCAAGGTCGGGACACCCTTTTATGCGGAGTACTAATAAAGTGTAACTAGTATTCTCGGACAAGACGGACAGAGCAGCCAGTGGAGTAGGTCACGTTGTTACGCATGGCGTTGGCATTGGGAGCGATGTGGAATGTATAGCCCGTAGTGCCGTTGACATGGCTGGTGGTCCAATAGTTGCCGACGGTACCCACATTAGTGGTGTTGCTGCTGGTACGCTGGCCTGCGGCAGGCAGGAAGACTGCACCGGCGGCTTCCATAAGGGCCCAGTTGGCGGCATTATAAACATTGGAGGTGTAGCTGCTGTCGGAGTTGACAAAGGTGAGTCCGCTCGGGCAGGTCCAGTCGTCGGGAAGAAGAACGTACCCAGGAGTATTCTCTACTGTGGCCATGCCTTTGAGTTGGGCGGCATTGGGACGCAGGGTGAGAAGGTAGGTCCATTCGGTCGAGGTCAGGGTGCGCCAGAGGGCGGTCTGGTTGCCACCGTTGATGATGGGGTTATAGTAGCCCCAGTCGGCATTGGCATAGAACTCGGTTAGGTCGTTGCCGTTCGGGTCTTCGGTATATTCGGTGTTGTTAGTCGTGGTCTCATAGGGCATGAAACGACCTGCGCCGCCGTCCCAACCACTGGTGCCGTAACCGAAGAGGTCAATCCAGTCGGAGCAGTAGGCCTGCATGTATACGTTGTTGTTGGCAGTGCCAGCGACATCATACTGGTTGACAGAGAAACGCCAGGTCTTGATACGGGGACGGTATTGGAGGTTGCCCTGTGAGAAGTTGATACGGGTGGTAGCACTTACGCTGAAGATGCCGGGGAGGGCGCCTGGTATGCGTGGGTGTTCTAGCTCGTAGATGCGGTTGTTCACGCTGTCGAAGTAGTTCTCATAAGTATTGTTCAAACTGTCCAGACGGTTGTTGAGGCTGTCGATACGGGCATTGAGGGCTGCCACCTCGGCGGCGAGGGCAGAATCGACGTAAGCTTTGTTGGCTGCATCGTAGGGGTCAGTGGGTGTAAAGACGTTCTTGATTTGGCCATAAGCGTTGTTGTTGATGGCAATCACGTCATTGAGGCCTTGCTGTTCGGCAGGAAGAATGATGTAGGTGTTCTCGTCTAGGAACAGGGTGTCGCCACTGAGGGTGAAGTTGAGGTCGTTGATAAACTGGCTCAGCGAGGTCGGATGGTTCAGCACGCTGTCCCACTCAATGGTGGTAGCGCCGTTGCTGGGAAGAATAACAAAGGTGTTGCCACCGATGAACAGAGTGTCGCCACTGACGGTGAAGGTCAGGTCGTTGATAAACTCGCTAAGATGGGTGGGGTGATTACGCACGCTGTCCCACTCAACTGAGGTGGCGCCATTGCTAGGGAGGATAACGTAGGTGTCGCCACCAACGAACAGGGTGTCGCCACTGACGGTAAGGTTCAGGTCGTTGATGAACTGGCTAAGGTGTGTGGGGTGGTGTAGCACACTGTCCCACTCGATGGTGCCGCGGCAATTGCTGGGGAGCACAACATAGTTGCCATTGACAAAGAGAGTGTCGCCGCTGACAGAGAGAGCGAGATTCAGGTCGTTGATAAACTGGCTGAGACGTGTGGGTGCGTTGCGCAAGCTGTCGTAGAGGTACCCCCAGTTACGGAAGTAGGGGTCGCGCTCGTTGTACGACCAGTCGGGGCTGATGGTCTCTGCCATACGCGCTATGTTGGCATAGTGGGCATAGGGAACGGCGAGAATCTTCTGTGAGGTAGAAAGGGTGTAGTTTCTGCCGCCAGTCAGATCCACTTCACTCTTGATAAAGTAAGGACCACGTGCCCAGTCGATGTTGGCAAAGTCGGTAGAATTGTCGCCCACTATGAGGGTGAAAAGACCATTGGCATTGGTCGTGACCACCTCCTCTTGCTGGTAAATGACGTTACCAGAAACAGAGTTTTGTATAATGCTGATGCGTACACCGACATTACGGTTAGTAATCAGTTGTCCGGCAGCGTTGCGGACTACAGCTTGGTAATTGAAACCTTGGGGAGCCTGTGCATATAGTGTTGCAAAGGTAACGATTGCTAAAAGCGTAACTAGTACTTTTTTCATGACTATTTGGCTTTAATAATTTTGTAAACATTCTTTTTTGTCTGATCGGGAGTGGCCACATGTAGCATATAAGTGCCGGCAGCTAGTTGCTGGAGGTCGATTGTTTGTTGCCCTCCGTTGTAGTTGCCACGCGACAGGACCTGCCCATTGGCATTGTAGAGTGTGTATGACAGCTGCATGGGCTGGTCGCACTCAAGGACGATATTGTCAGTAGTGGGATTGGGGTATACTGCCACACCGACAGTGAGTGCTTCGATGCCTTGGTACTGCTGCTCGTCGCGGGCAGTGATGGGCTGCTGCACACCTTCGGAGAAGGACTCGGTGACGTTGACCACTGTGACGGCTGGGGCGTATGCAGTCTTCACTGCCACTTCGCCACCGCTGAAACTCAGCGAGCCTGTCACTCCGGTCACGTCGCCGCCAAAACTGGTGATGGCCTGCTGGGCCCTCAGGCCGCCACCACAGCACATGAGTGCCAATAGCACTATGGCTGAAAGACGGAATTGCGTTAGTTTATCCATAGCATTAGTATTTGTTATTCAACAGTGGAGTTGTTCTCGGTATTCGTGTTGTTGTCACCCCCGTTTGTGTTGTTGTAGCCACTGTTGCCGTCCGTGTTGCGGATGCCGACATTCAGTACCTCTATTTCTACACGACGGTTGTGGAAACGACCCTCAGGAGTGGAGTTGGTGTCGATGGGGTATTTCTCACCAAAGCCTTCGGGTACCATGCGGTCTTTGTCTATGCCCTTCGACTGCAGATAGCGGATGACCGACTTAGAACGGTTCAACGACAAGGTCTCGTTGTACTCGTCCGAGCCTAGGCTGTCGGTATGGCCTATAATCTTGATGTGCATCTCGGGGAAGGCATTCATCATCATTGCCACTTCGTCGAGGTGGACGAACGACTCGCTGCGCAGACGGTAGGAGTCAAAGTCAAAGTTGATATTGAACAGGCATATGCGCTTGTCGCTGATGTCTACACCCAGTTTGATAAAGGCATACATCTCACCGAACGAGTAGCAGTCCTTGCGGATATACTCCAAGCTGTCACCAACTTGAGGACCGGGTTTGATAATGTACACGGTATCTGTCTGTGTGTTGATGGTGGTATCATGCTGCTCCACAATCACAGTATCTGGCACAAACACCGTATCAGGCTTCTGCACAATCTTGCGAGGCTCTTTGCACTTCCAGCTGTCGTCAAGCGGCAGGGCGATGCGCAGTGCCAGTTCGATGCCACGGCTTTTGCGGGTCTCTTGGTAAAGCTCGGCACCCGGAATCAAGTGGTTGAGTATACGCGAGCGGTTGTCGTCGGCCACCCTTGGGTTGTCCAATATTTCACGCTGGGCGAAATTGTTCAGCAGGCCGATGTTGTACCCTGCTTCCAATGAGAGCATGACGGGGATTCCCTTAGTAGGAAGCAGAATATCCAAACCACCACCGAACATCACGCTCACATCGTAGGGGTTGATATCGGCATCAGTGATTGCCGTAGAGCAGCCTTCGGGATAATCCTCTTGGTCAAAATAGTTGACCTTGCCACCGTATGCCATGTTGAATTGGGGTGCCACCATCAGGTAGGGCGATATGTAACTATCACGGAAACGGATGTTGTAGGTGATAGGCATCCGCAAATCCAGATAGTGCGCCTTGAGGCGGTAACGTACATCCTTCCACTCCAGGCTGTCGGCGCGGCCGATGAAAGTCACCTCTGGACGGATGGCGAGGTTAGACTTGCCCAAATGGAAATGGCCGAAAAGACCTACCATACCCTGCGGCTGGAGATAATGGCGATATATGTCGATAGGGTCGAAGGAATAGACCATGTCGGCCAGATTCAAACCTCCGCGCACACCTATAAGATTGAGTGGGAAGAGAATCGGGCACTCAGTTTCGCCCTCGGCATTGTTCTTGGGGGCAGGTTCTTGGGCAAGAGCCATGTTGGTCGTGAAGACCAAAGAAATGATGAGAAAAAATACAATACGTTTCATAAGCTACTTGTCTGAAGATTTGAAATATTTTTCTGCAAGGTTGTCGCCGTCGTTCCAGTAGCGGAAGGTTCCTACATCAGAAATGCGGCCCCATTCATCTTCTTTAGAGATGATATATTCTGCATACTGGAAATCCTTAATACCCGTCTTGGTGAGTGTGCCGGATACGACGGATGCGGTCTTGCTCCAGGATGATTTGTCGAGCTGTATGGTCTGGATACAGTACATGGTGAAGTTGCTGTCTTCACCAATCACACGGGCGCGTTCGGCATTACCGATAACGTCGTTAATCTGCTCCTCGTCCAAGAAGATGGTGTCACTCTGTCCCTGGATGTAGTTGATTTTGCCACGGGGACGCTGACCGGAGAATTCCATGTACAACTCTCGGAAATTGGGATTGAAGTAACCGTCAGAAGCAAATTGTTGGTTCATCGGCTCTGCTTTGAACCTTCCTTTTATGGTAATAGGATTGACTCCCTCGTGGATGACAAATCCGTTTAGCGATAGCTCATCTTGTATCTGCTCAGGAATGACATCGTAAGGGATTTTTCCGTAAGGCATGGGCAGGACGAGTGTGTCGTTACCCTCTTTTAGACAACCCGTAAATAAAAATGCGGGAAGTACTAAAAGTGCTAAGATAATGAGTAGATGTTTGTTACGCTTATTCATAATGATTTATTATTGATTATTCTATTAATGCAAAGATACGATTTTTTTTTAAATTTACAATTTTATTGCTGTTTTTTCTTATTTTTTCTGACATGGGTAGCCATTTCCTGCTGCTGCTAATCAGTAAGGAAATGCAGCTTTTTCGCTGCAGGAAGCGATGAGGGAGCGATGAGGGAACGATGGAGAAACGAGGGTGGAACGAATCTGGGGCATAGGCATGGCGGAGCCGTGCTTATGGGAAAGCGACGGGTAGGGATTGTCGTGGAGGATTAGGGGCGGGGGCACTTCATCACGTCGTAGACGGGGCAGCCCAGGGCCTCCGACAGTTGCTGGCAGGCTTCGGCTGAGTTGAGCGTATAGCCTTGCGGCGAAGTGGGGTTGAGGCACACCGCTATCAGCCGTGAGCGTTGGAGCATCAGCAGGGTGCCGCCCCTGCGGGTGTATTCGGCATAGGTTTCGGGGGTGATGAAAAGCTTGGTGAAGTCGCGCACGATGAGGACGGTGTCTTTGATTGAGGGTTGTGCGGCAAGGTATTTGAGCAGGCGGTCGCTCACCGCGCCGGAGGCGAAAAAGCTGCAGCCATATTGGAACAGGTTGTCCTCGCCCCGCCCTAGCATAAATACCGAGGCGATGCCGAGGTCGTGTACCTCCTTTTCGCTGTCGATGGCCCAAAGGCCAGAAGGGATGTGGGCCAGCCGTGAGCGCAGGTCGGAGTCTACCTCGGGGAGGTTGATGAGCCGGTAGAGGAATCGAGTGCGGGATATTAATTGCTGCAGGTTGGGCGACACGGCGGCACCTGTGGCGAGAATCATGGCTTCGGTCACGGTGGGGGAGGCGAGGCTGAGGCGCGAGAGTGCGCCGTCGACTACGGTGAGTTGCACCCCTTGCCGTTCAAACTGGCCAATCTGCTTTCTCAGCATACCAGTGGTGGCGGCGCCCGAGAGGAGCACCTTGCCCGGGCAGAGAACGCGAGCCGTCACCAGTCTGCCTAGGGCGGTGCGTTGCTCGCCTACGGCGAGGATGTCGGACACAAGTCGGCGTTGGGCATAATGCCGCTCGGAGGTGATGAACTGCATCCCCTCGTATAGCCTTATTTCGGGCTTTGCGGTGGCATAAACCGAGTCGACCTGTTCGCCGTCGACCCCGATTGAGGTCACGGCCGTCGATACCCCCAACTCATTGAGTCGACCCAAGAGATAGTTGAGGCAGACCGTCTTCCCGGTGTTCTTTTCAAGCCCTACAATCGACAGGCTCCGATAGTTACGTATGGTCTCCACAAATGGCATTGCGACTGCAAAGATACGTTTTTTTCCTGATATTCGGTAAACTCAGTCTCCAAAGAGGCTTGTCAGGGGCAATAAAAACAAGTATCGCACGTTCTTTATAAAGTTAAGAACATTAAACAACAATAAAATGAACAAACAGCTATTCGATTTGTATCGCAACTCTGAAAGAGGGAAACAAGTCATAAACCTTTTCACTATAAAGGAGGACACAGACATTAGAGGTTTCGTTGATGCGTTAATAGAATATGCAAAGATATGGGGATGTGACATGCCGATAGATATGGTACATAACTATATTCCAATATTTTGCGATAATGCATATGCACGAGGATTATGGAAAGGAGAGTTGACACGCGAAAGTTGGGTCGATTTTGTAAAGCAATATGAACTTATCATTCCCGATTATGATGAAGATGGGTCTTTATCATTTAGTGATGGTCCAATGGCAAAATTAATACGACAAGGAGATTACAGAAATAAAGCATCAGTTATACCTTTTCAATCCGTGTTTCTTTATTGCTACGAGAGTGGATTCTTTAAGCCAATTCTTTTGCCATTGAGGCACGACGTATTTCTGCACAACTGTGAGACTCTCGGCATGGAATTACCGCCAGTTTCCTCTTCAACAAAACATCAAGACCATTGTATTTACTATTTCGACTTATGCGCAGCGATAGCAGATTTCCAAGTAGAGAATGAATTGACCGATGAAGAAACTTGTGCAGCCATATACGATTTTGCTACAATGTTTGTTGGGGATAGGCAACAATCGCAAGAACTGCCAAGCCCGACAAATGTTTGGCTAACAGGAGCAAGTGGTGGTGATTTTAAATACCTTGATACTCTTGGGAATGATGAGTCTGCAATGAATCCTACTAATATTTGGGCTTGCAACGAACGTACCAGACGTGGCGACATCGTAGTAATTTACGCCCGCAATCCGCGTAGTTATATACACTCTATTTGGAGAGCAGATACCGCCGGTGTGTTCAATCCATTCGACTATTACCATTGTCGGACACATGTTCGAGATGGTGTGAAGGTGCCGCCCATCTCATTCAATGACTTGAAAACCGACTCCTATTTCTCACAACTCCCTATAGTCCGAAAGAATTTACAGGGTGTCAACGGTTGGGAACTCACGGCCAAAGACTACTCCGAGTTGTTGCGAATGATAGAAGAGCGAGGAGGCGACACTTCAGTGCTGCCTCATCTATTCGATGGTTCAGCAGTGGATTTTGGCACCATACAGAATGAGCATGATGTGGAAGAAAACATACTCATTCCAGCCCTACATAAACTAGGATATACCGACGCTGATTGGACGCGACAACTTTCACTCAAAGCTGGACGTAAAGAGAAGGCAATACCGGACTTCGTTTTTTTCGCAAGAGGAGAATGCCACTTCGAACATGCTCCAATGGTTATCGAAGCTAAACACGACATGTCCTCAATGACTGAAATGCAGAATGCCTTCCGACAAGGATTATCGTATGCCCGTATGCTCCGCGCATCATTAATGGCCATCTGTGATAAGGAGCGCATTATTGTTTATCAGGTGGACATAAATGGTTCTTCTGACAAAAATACCCCTGTATATGAGAATCATTGGGCGAAGATTTTTTCTGATGAAACTGAAGGGGCAAAATTAAAGCAAATTATTGGACGAGAATGTGTGTTTTCCCTTTTGTAATTTTAACATGTGACATAACCTAATTAGTCACAAGTTATACATACAGCAGCTATATTATGCTTAGGAACGTTGTTGCAGAGTGCCGATAAAGAATCTTAATATAAGGTAAATAGTGTGAGTAGACAAGGATTTGGTAAAGGATGTATAAGGTTCAGAACCCAATAAGCAACAGAATATGTCTGCATAATATAGGCCGATTGAGTGGCAGAAACGGGGATAAAAAAATATTATTTATATTTTAGTGAGGTTAAGTCCAAATAATTTTGTATATTTGCAGACAATATTTTTTGTATATATTAACACTTAAAAACTTATATTAAGATGATTACAAAATTAGATGACCTTCTGGAACTCGTAAAGAGCAAGGAAAAGAAGAATTTGGTGGCAGCCTATGCCAACGACTCCCATACCATCGGTGCCGTGAGTGCCGCTGTCGACAAGGGTATTGTCAATGCCACTCTGGTTGGTGATATCGAAACTATCAAGAAGATCTGCGCCGAAGAGGGCATCAATCCCGACAAGTTTGAACTGGTGCAAGAGGCCAACGACAACAAGGCTGGCGCACTTGCTGTGAAGCTCATCAACGAAGGCAAGGGTGATTTCCTGATGAAGGGTCTGCTTTCCACCGACAAGTATATGCGTGCCATCCTAAACAAGGAGACTGGCCTCATGCCTGGTAAGAAGAACGACATGCTGACCCATATGGCCGTCATGGAGGTTCCCGCCTACCATAAGCTGCTTGTCTGCTCCGATATGGCCATCATTCCTGCTCCCGACTTCAAGCAGAAGACCGCCATCATGAACTTCCTTATCCAGGTTTCTAAGAGCCTTCAGAACCCCAAACCCAAGGTGGCTGTCCTCGCCGCTACCGAGCAGGTCTCTATCGGAATGCCCGCTTGTGCCGAAGCCGCATGGCTGGGTATGCAGAGCCTCCGTGGCCAGATTCCTGGTGCCGTGGTTGACGGACCTCTGAGCCTCGACTGCGCCATCGACAAGGAGAGCGCACAGACCAAGAAGCTCACCTCCGAGGTTGCTGGTGATGCCGACTGCCTGCTGTTCCCCAACATCGAGAGTGGCAACATCTTCTACAAGGCCTGCACCAAGTTTGCTCATGCCGAACTCGCATGCATGGTTATGGGTGCACGCGTACCGTGTGTCCTCACCAGCCGTGGCGACAGCGCCAAGACCAAACTCTATAGTATCGCATTGGCTGCCTTGCAGTGCAAATAATCATTATTAATCAAGGGCTCGCCTTCATAATGAGGGCGAGCCTTTTTTCTGTGTTATGGACAAGTATTTTGAAGGATTGAAAGGTGTTGCCATCACCGTGTGTGACAAGGAAGGCAACATATTGGACATGAATACTACTTCGGCCGATGTGAACAGCCATGGGCAGAAGATTATCGGCAACAATCTGTTTGACTGCCATCCCCCACGTGCGGCAGCCATTCTGAAGGATTTGTTGGAGAATGAGAAGCTGAATGCCTACACTATCGAGAAGAAGGGAGTGAAGAAACTTATATACCAAGTGCCGTGGTATGAGAATGGTGAATTTGGCGGATTGATAGAAGTGTCGCTGCCGATTCCATTCGATATGCCTCATTATGTGAGAGGATAATAGGAAGAATAGACAAAATAAGTAGCATTGATGAAACATAGACGATTGGCCACATTGTTGGCTCTGATGATTAGTGCGACCCAGTTGTTTGCCCAAGGTAAGATTACGGGCAGAGTGTATGATAAGAATACAGGAGCAGCGATAGAGTATGCGACTATCGCGGTGCTTAATGCCAAGGACTCGGCCCTTGTGACGGGTACGGTGACTGAGGGCAATGGTACGTTTACGGTCAAAGCCGCCTACGGAAGGTATCTCGTACGAGTATCCTTTATGGGTTATGAGACCCATTTCTATCCCAAGGAGGTAGTGCTCAACGAGAAACAGGCAACCGCCGCTTTGGGCAAGATACAGATAGCTCCGAGTGCCATGATGATGGAAGAAGTGCAGGTGAGGGCAGAGCGGACCTTGGTTGAGTACCAGCTGGACAAGCGAGTGGTGAATGTGGACAAGAATCTTGTTTCGAGCGGTGGCACAGCCACCGATGTGCTGGAGCAGGTGCCAAGCGTGTCGGTCGACAATGATGGCAATGTGTCGTTGCGCGGCTCGTCGAATGTGAAGGTGCTTATCAATGGCCGCCCCTATGAGCTGATGGGTAACGACTTGGAGACATTGCTGGAGCAGATCCCTGCCAGTTCGGTAGAGAGCGTGGAGGTGATTACCAACCCTTCGGCCAAGTACGACCCCGAAGGCATGTCGGGCATCATAAATATTAAGTTGAAAGAGAAGACCTCCGGGGCCTTGGGATTGAACGGTGTGGCGAATATTAATGTGGGCACCCCGTTGCCGTTTCTCATCCCCGACCATCTGCCCAAGATTATACCTACCACGATGGGGAGTATCAGCTTGAACTATACGACTGAGAAGTATAACCTCTTTTTTACTCTCGACGGCGGTATGCGTAGCAGAGGGAGCGTGTCGCATTCCAATATCCGCCGTATTCGCAACGATGTGGCATGGAGCCACGACACAATGGACCAATATGGCATACGCCGCAATAATATGGCCAGCATGAAAGTGGGCGGTGAGTATTACATTAATGATAAGAACAGCCTGCTGTTTTCCTACCAACTGCGCGGCGGTATGCGCAACAGGACGAGCCAGATATTCTCAACCGACCTGCTTTTTGAAGACCACCTACTAGACTATGTGCAGAGTGATACTAACCGCAACAGCAATGTGAACCACACGTTCAATCTCAGTTATGTCAAGAAGTTTGACCAGAAAGACCGTGAGCTGACCGCCGATGCCACCTTCTCGATGAGGCAGGTGCATGGCAGCGGCTTCCAAGAACAGGTCTACGACAACCCGTTAGCATTGTGGGATCACTACTATCTGCGTGAAACCGAGAGCGAGAACCATCATCAGGCACTTAATGTAAAGGTTAACTACGTGCACCCCTTTGCCGAGAATTGGAAATTGGAGACAGGCTATGAGGGCAGGCTGGATTGGCCCAACCAGAATGCTATCTATTACCGCACAGAGTATGATCCCCTGACACATGCACTATATAAATATCACGACTCAGTGTCGTCTACCCATTTCGACTATACGCAGCAGACCCACGCTGCTTATGTGACTGTGGGAGGCAAGATCACCGACCAGTTGTCGGCTCAGGCAGGCCTGCGTGAAGAGTACTCCTATCTGTATGGACACGACATCAACCATCCCGCCACCGAAGCGGTGCATAAAGACTATTGGAAGCTCTATCCTACGCTGCATGTGTCGTATGAGATAAACAAGAGCAACAGCATGCAGGCGAGCTACAGCCGCCGTGTGCGCCGTCCCCACATGTGGGACTTGAACCCCTATTTGGATGTGCGCGAAGGTCAGGAACTGGGATTTGGCAATCCCAACCTCGACCCTGAGTTCACCAACGCATTCGAGTTGTCGTATAATCTGAGCCTCGACAAGTGGAACATATACACTTGCGCCTACTATCGTCAGACAAACAATATGATGACACGCTATGGCTATGTGTGGGACTCGGTATCACAGCAGCGTTACTCGTGGTGGATGCCGTACAACCCACAATATGACGGCTATTGGGCAAGCACTTGGCAGAATTTGGACAAAGGATACAATTATGGAGTAGAACTGATAGTGGACTGGCAGATACTGAAATGGTGGAAGTTGAACTTGAGCGTCAACCTCTACAAGAGTACTATCGAGGGTACCGCCCTTTTGGACTATAAGACCCAAGAGGCAGTGCAGGCGAGCGGGAAGTTCTCCTCCTTTATGACCCTTCCGAAGGATTGGACGGTGCAGCTCTCAGGCCAATATTTTGCCCCATGGTTGGATCTGCAGACGACAATGTTCCCCGCCTATTGGTGTGACTTGGCCGTGAAGAAGGACGTGCTGCAGAAGCGTGGGACAATCAATCTGCGAGTGGGCGACCTATTTGCCACCGGCGGGTGGGGGCATGAGACCCACACCGAGCAGCTGGACCGCATAGTGCGTGCCCGCCGCATATCGCCAACCGTGTCGGTCGGATTCTCGTATAAGATTAATAATGGTCTCAAACAGAAACCAACCAACAACGATGAAGAAGACGCCTCCGACAGCGAATATTGAGGTGCGCGACAGCGAAGGGCATCGAGAGGTCTTTGACATAGTCCGCAACCGATATGTGGCTCTGACACCTGAGGAATGGGTGCGTCAGCACGCGATACGCTATCTCCATTATGAGCTAGGCTATCCGTTGGAGTTGATGCAGGTGGAGGGTGCCATTACGCTTAACGGTATGACGCGGCGATGCGACATCGTGGTGTACGATGCCTCGGTGAGGCCTTTTATTATTGTGGAGTGCAAAAGAGAGACTGTAGCGCTGACCCAGAAAGTGCTTGACCAGGCTTGCCGTTACAACCTAGTTTTGCAGGTGCCCTACCTTTGGCTTACGAACGGGGTGCAACAGATATACTGCAGGGTGGATTCTGAAGCAAAAAGGGTCGTTGGAATAGCAAAATTGCCAGAATGTCATAAAAAAAGTTAAATATTGTGCAAAAGGGGTGACGAATTTGGCATGTTTGTAAGAGTATATAAAAGGATGAGAATTGTAGCCAATGCGAGACGCCGAAAAACAGATGCTAGCCGACCACTATCTGGACCTATACCAGATAGCGTTTTCGATACTCCACAACGAGACGGATGTGGAGGATGCGGTGCAGGAGGCCTTGGTGGTGACAATGACTCAAAAGTTGTGGGGAGATCCATTAAAATATTGTGTGAGGGTGTTGAGAAACATCTGCATGAGGATGAAAACAAGAAACAAGGAAGTGCTGTTGGATACTATGGTTGAGGTTCCAAATCCAGAACCAGACCCCAATAGCAAGAGAGTGCAGCAGCTGATGGATGTGATAGACACATTGCCGAAGAGAATACGAGATATATTATATCTCTATTATGAAAAAGGGTATACCAAGGCAGACATTGCCCGAGAGAAAGGCATCTCGGAGTCGATGGTGAAAAAACTGTTCCAAAGAGGGCAGGATATTTTGAGAGAACAAATGATAGAAATAGATAAAAACGATAAAGATATATTTAAGCCATGAGTAACATAGAAAATCTTCTTCGTCGATACCACGAAGGTGGACTCACGCCTGAAGAGATGGACGAGCTCAACCAGTTGACCCATCGCGACCAGGTGTTTTCCTCTGCCTGCCGGCAGGCTAAGGCTATCCGTCGACGTCAAGTATCGGTAGTGTGCGGAGTGGCAGCCGTGTTGTTGGTGACAGGAGTTGTGTTTCTTGCCCGACCTACGGTAGATGCCGACCTGTCGGATGCACCGATAGTGGCTCAAACAGAAGTCCCCAAGCCGACAGAACCAATCATTGAGATGCCATCGGACAATGCATTGCCGAAGACACCCACGACAGAAGTGTCATCTTCGCAGAACACTCAACACGATACTGCCGTATTGCTTCCCAAGCCTAGTCTGATCACTCCTCAAGCGGTTGAGCAACCGGCAAGCGTGGAGACTATAGTTGAGCATCAGCAGCCCACCATTGTGACTGACGACCCCATTGTGGCCTGCAACACCCAGTGCTCGCCCGATTCAGTAATCAACGACATCTGGAAGTTCCTACGTACTTGAGAAAACACGATTGACGCGCTATGAAAAGGCTAGTCTTCTTTATGCTGATAGTTTGTGCCACGAGCCTGATGGCACAAACTGATTTGTACAACCGCTACTCGGGTCGTACCGATGTGCGGGTGGCTAGTGTTACCAACTTCACACTCGATACGGGCATCACGGCCGATGTGACGCTGCTGGAGGCAATCGACGACCAAAGCTGGCAGTGGCTATGCTCCACATTCGGACTTGCCACCCCTACTAAGGAGCAAGAACAGCAGATGGAGGCAGGTTGGGACGTGACAATGTTCACCCAGCGCAGCCGTCAGGACCCCACTAAGCCTGCGCCAGTGATAAACGAACATATAGACCAAGGTAATTCCTGTTACTTAGGGGTCTCATACCTCACTCGTACAGTATATATCTTCTGTTGTAGCACCGAAAAACAATCCGACGTAGTAATAGCCTATCTGATACGTAAGATGAACAGTGCGAGGAATCAATAGTCCACTCTAACATGTCCCTTCGCCGATGCATAGTTGTGCTGCTGATGTTGCTGGCGTTCATGCCAGCGAGGGCGCAAACAATGTATGGCTACGATTTTACCACCGGGGTGGACAGTTCCATGTGGATTACGCTGACCAATCCCGACACTCTCAGAACATACGAACAAAATTCTGTCGATTATTCTCCTTTTGTGGAACTTGATTTTCCATTCGGTTTTTTTGGAACAGAAATACACTCTATTAGTGCGCACAATTTTGGGTGTTTGATATGTAATAGAGCTGAAAACGCATCTCCATATGGAGTCAGTTCTTGGGCTTACGCCGGACGAGCCCCTCTCATTAGTATATTTGGTTGTGCTTCACTAAGTTATTACTACATTTTTTACTCCAGTATGGCAGTATGCCAGACGGTAGGCAGTCCGGGCAACAGGACGTTCGTATGCGAATTCTCGATAAAATCACCTTCCAGTTTATTGGAGGTGTGTCGTTATCAATTACAGCTTGAAGAAGGCACATGTGCCTTACGTATGGTATATCGCCATAATACAGGGTCTTTAACTCCCACCGGTCAGATTGGTTTCACAGGGGCGGATAGTAGGTTCGTCATGGTCGATCCTGCAACACACACCCTATCGACATATTTAACTGTCCCAATTCATTCTTGGCCAGGGGATTATCGTTATTATCAGTTTGTCCCTAATTGTGCTAATCTGCCTAGGATTAATATAAGCAACGTGGAACAGACTTCGGTAAGGGTATCATGGCCTCGGATGAGGAGTGACAGCAGATATCTTGTCAGGTATGGCTATGCCGACAGCGGTTACGTCGAACAGTCTACTCCAGACACTGTAATATACTTGCAGGGGTTGCGACCAAAAACAAAGTGTGAGGTGCAGGTTCGTGTGGTCTGTAGTAATGGGGATACCAGTGAGGCTGTCTCAACATTTTTTTGGACACTTATCCCCAGCTGTAGCAATATTCCGTTCACAAGTTTATGGGATAATCATGTGAAATGTCGTACAGGCAGATTCAACGATCCGTCTATTATGGTAGAAATAGTTGATGATGGATATGCTTCTATCAATTCTCGCCATACGGTACATTATGATACGTCGGAGCGCGACCCGCGAACAGGCAATTTGTTGCGTACTATTCCTGTCGGACATTGTTCTTCGGTGCGTTTGGGCAATTGGATGAGTGGAAGTGAACAGGAGGATATCACCTATTCGATAGTGGTGGATACTAACCAGTATGACCTTTTGATATTAAGGTATGCTATTGTAGTGCAGAACCCTAATCATAATGCACAGGAACAGCCGCATGTCATATTCTCTATTTGTGATTCGAATGACATTGTGATTGATTCGTGCTATTATGCCAATTTTGTATCGGGCGATTTGTCGGACTGGAATTATATGGCAGGTGGGTTGTGGCGTGACTGGTCGGCCTTTGGTGTGGATCTGAGCAACCTACATGGGCAGCGTGTAAAGGTATCGATATCAAATTATGATTGTGCTTATGGTGGACATTATGGCTACACCTATTTTACATTGGAGGGGGCAATGAAACGGCTGCAGGCGACGAACTGTGGCTCCGTTTTAGAGAATACTTTTCACGCACCACAGGGCTTCAACTATCGTTGGTATAATACATCTAATCCTTACGTAACGCTCTCGACTACCGATTCGTTGCATGTGACCTCGGCGGGCAATTATAGTTGTTATGCCACATATCAGCTACAAGGACGAGATTGTGGTTTTGTGATGTCGACTCGGTCGGGTCCACGTTATCCGGTAGCGCAATTCACCATTTCGATGATTGACGGCTGTTCGGCTGTGCGGCGTTTTACAAATCAAAGCGTGGTGGCGACCGATGCGGAACATACTAATCTGACTAACGAGCCTTGCGAGAAGTATTTGTGGCGTTTTAGTGATGGAACGGTGGATTCATCAACCAGTATCACACGCACATTTAGGAATGGTACCTATTCAGTCACCTTGTTGGCTATGTTGGCTGATGGGACCTGTGTAGACTCGGTTACTCAGACCTTTACGGTAAATATTCCAATAGATACACTCAACATTACTCTTTGTCCGGGTTTTTATTACCAGTTTGGCGATGAATTGTTTACAGATACGGGCAAATATGTGTGTGTCGCAAATTGTATGGAAAATGTTATCTTCTTTAGATGGCACACGCTTTCGTCACAGACTTATCTGATTGACACTATCTGCAGTGGCGACACATTGTTTTATAATATGCTAATTGTTACTGAAAGTGGATATTATAGACAGATGTTTCACGACCATAATGGGTGTGATTCGTTGGTGTACTTAGATTTGACATGTCTTCCTACTTACAGGCAGGAGATCTCCGATACGTTGCCCGCTGATGCGTATTACTCCATTGGTGATACTGCTTTCAGAGCGCCTGGAAGCTATAGACTGTCGTATTCAAGCCAATATGGATGCGATAGCCTGATTGATATCTACCTCAGTTGCACCAAGGAGGTTGATACAACGGTATGTGAAGCCGACCTTCCCCTTATGTGGGGTGGACGGATGTATTCGGGGGCAGGTACGCACAGGACGTCGTATCGAACCCAATCGGGCAATGACAGCATTGTGACATATACCATGTATGTACAAGAGAGGGTAGTGCCTCAGGTGGAGATAGACCAGGATTGTGATAGTGGGAGCTACTTCATCGTGCGGGTGGAGGGTGACTATCACTTTGAATGGGAGTCGGAGTTTGGGGATGGTAGTGTGGAAGAGGTGGTGGCGGATAGTCTCTATTATCTTCATCCGCAACAGCCCACACGCTATTATCTTTATGCTTCCCATAGGGATGGACTTCCATGTACGGTGGTGGAAAGCATCGACTTGGACCCCGCCGACTTGGTCAGCGTGAATGTGGACTTCTCTATGACTCCAGAAGTTATAACCTCGGAGACATTTTC
>JAEEGF010046153.1_pt1 | contig 23823 bp, 24 predicted proteins | sample 9134171 | NCBI WGS metagenome assembly JAEEGF01 (sample SAMN16246542, study PRJNA631951) | gut metagenome | biome: gut microbiome; feature: rumen; material: AP-attached | host: Bos | place: Iran: Karaj | collected 2018-10
AAGACAGGGTGTCGTGATCAGCAACAAGATGGATAAAACCATTGTTATTGCCGCCAAGTTCAAGGAGAAGCACCCTATTTATGGTAAGTTCGTCCAGAAGACGAAGAAGTACCATGCCCACGACGAGAAGAATGAGTGCAACATCGGCGACACCGTGCTCATCATGGAGACACGCCCCCTGTCGAAGACGAAGCGCTGGAGATTAGTACAAATCGTAGAAAAAGCTAAGTAATTATGATACAAACAGAATCAAGACTTACAGTAGCTGACAACAGCGGTGCCCGCGAGGCTCTATGCATCCGCGTGCTTGGTGGTACCCGCCGCCGCTATGCCAGCGTGGGCGACGTCATCGTCGTGGCCATCAAGAACGCCATTCCTACGAGTGACGTGAAGAAAGGTACAGTGTCGAAGGCTCTGATTGTCCGCACCAAGAAGGAGATACGTCGCGCCGATGGCTCGTACATCCGCTTCGACGACAACGCCTGTGTGCTTCTGAACAATGCCGGCGAGCTCCGCGGCAGCCGTATCTTCGGCCCCGTGGCACGTGAGCTGCGCGCTGTCAACATGAAGGTCGTATCTTTGGCACCCGAGGTTCTTTAACATTAAAAGCAATAGAGTAATGAGCAAGTTACATATCAAGAAAAACGACACAGTCTATGTGCTGGCCGGTGAGGACAAGGGCAAGACTGGCAAGGTGCTGAAGGTCTTGGTGGAGAAGCAGCGTGCCATCGTTGAGGGTGTGAACATCGTCAACAAGAGCACAAAGCCCAGCGCCAAGAATCCTCAGGGAGGCTTCGAGAAGGTAGAGGCTCCCATCCATGTCTCTAATTTAAGTTTGATTGACCCGAAGAGCGGAAAGCCCACACGTGTTGCCATCAAGCACGAGGGCAAGAACGTCATCCGTGTCGCCAAAAAGTCAGGGGAGGAGATTAAGTAATGGCAAATACAGCACAGTTAAAGAAAGCGTACCGTGAGCAGATTGCTCCGGCACTGAAGAAGCAGTTCAACTATACGTCTGCCATGCAGATTCCCGAACTGAAGAAGATTGTGGTGAACCAGGGTCTTGGCGACGCCACACAGGACAAGAAGATCATCGAGGTGGCTATCAACGAGATTACCACCATCTGCGGCCAGAAGGCTGTCGCCACCTACTCGAAGAAGGATATCGCCAACTTCAAGGTGCGTAAGAAGATGCCTATCGGCGTGATGGTCACTCTGCGCCGCGAGCGCATGTATGAGTTCCTCGAGAAGCTCGTTCGCATCGCCCTGCCGCGTATCCGCGACTTCAAGGGTATTGAGAGCAAGCTCGACGGACGCGGCAACTACACGCTCGGCATCCAGGAGCAGATCATCTTCCCTGAGATCAACATCGACTCCGTCGATCGCATCCAGGGCATGAATATCACCTTCGTTACCACGGCCAAGACCGACGAGGAGGGCTACGCTCTGCTGAAGGCTTTCGGCCTCCCTTTCAAGAACGCTAAAAACGACTAAGAGTTATGGCAAAAGAATCAATGAAGGCCCGTGAGGTCAAGCGTGCCAAGCTGGTTGCCCGCTACGCTGAGAAGCGTGCTGCCCTGAAGAGCATCATCGCACATGCTGACGTGACTACGGAAGAGGGTGCCATTGCTGCATACGAGGCTGCCCGCAAGCTGCAGGACATTCCACGCAATGCCAATCCTATCCGCCTGCACAACCGCTGCAAGATAACAGGTCGTCCCAAGGGATATATGCGCCAGTTCGGTCTGTCGCGTATACAGTTCCGCGAGATGGCTTCCAGCGGTCTCATACCAGGAGTGAAGAAGGCTTCTTGGTAGTGGAGCTGCAGAAGTAGGGGGTGGACAGACAGCTTCTACTTCTGACTACTTTTCGAAAAAGAATTAATATTGTCGGGGGAGTCCCGATTAATTAAACAAAAATTTTTATGACAGATCCAATTGCAGATTTTCTGACGAGGTTGAGAAACGCCATCATGGCTCATCACCGTGTGGTGGAAGTACCAGCTTCCAACTTGAAGAAGGAGATTACGAAAATCCTCTTCGAGAAGGGCTACATCCTGAACTACAAGTTCATTGAGGATGGCCCCCAGGGTACCATCAAGGTTGCCTTGAAGTATGACCCTGTTACCAAGGAGAACGCCATCAAGTATCTCAAGCGCGTCTCCACACCAGGTCTTCGCCAGTACACTGGCTACAAAGACATGCCGAGAGTGATTAACGGACTGGGCATCGCTATCTTGTCTACGTCCAAAGGTGTAATGACAAACAAAGAGGCCGCACAGCTGAAGATCGGCGGTGAGGTGCTTTGCTACGTTTATTAATTGGAGGACCGCGTTATGTCAAGAATAGGTAAATTGCCAATTAGTATTCCTGCCGGCGTTACTGTTGCACAGGACAAGGACGGTGTCGTTACAGTGAAGGGCCCCAAGGGAGAACTCTCTCAGAAAGTCGACAAGTCTATCAACGTTAAGATTGAGGATGGCCATGTAACCTTTGAGGTGGACGAGAACAGCCCCGTCAACCTGAAGCAGAAGCAGGCTTTCCACGGACTCTATCGTGCACTCGTGCACAATATGGTGGTGGGTGTCAGCGAGGGTTACAAGAAGGAACTGGAGCTCGTCGGTGTGGGTTACCGTGTCAGCAACCAGGGTAATCTCATTGAGTTCTCGCTCGGATATACGCACCCCATCTTCATTCAGCTTCCCAAGGAAGTGAAGGTGGAGACAAAGGCGGAGCGCAACCAGAACCCGCAGCTCATCTTGGAGTGTGCCGACAAGCAGCTCCTCGGTCTCATCTGTGCAAAAATTCGTTCTTTCCGCATGCCTGAGCCGTATAAGGGCAAGGGTATCTTGTTCAAGGGTGAAGTCATCCGTCGCAAGTCGGGTAAGTCGGCTTCAGCTAAGTAATCTTTGATGATAGGAATCAGAAAATTAAAGTATTAGAAGATTATGACAACGAAGAAAGAAGAAAGACGAATCAAGATTAAATACAGAATTCGTAAGAGTGTGTTTGGTACTGCCGAGCGTCCTCGCATGAGTGTGTTCCGCTCGAACAAGCAGATATATGTCCAGGTCATCAATGACGTAGAGGGCAAGACCCTCGCCGCCGCTTCCTCACTCGGTCTCGAGGCCATGCCTAAGATTGAGCAGGCTGCAAAGGTGGGCGAGCTGATTGCCACCAAGGCTCAGGAAGCTGGTGTGAAGGCAGTGGTCTTCGACCGCAACGGCTACCTCTATCACGGACGTGTGAAGTCGCTTGCTGATGCAGCTCGTAAAGGTGGACTTAATTTCTAAACGATTATGGCAATGAACAGAGTTAAAATAAATAGTGACATAGAGTTGAAAGACAGACTGGTTGCCATCAACCGTGTTACCAAGGTGACCAAGGGTGGTCGCACCTTCACTTTCGCAGCTATTGTTGTTGTCGGCGACGGCAACGGCGTTATCGGCTGGGGCCTGGGTAAGGCCGGTGAGGTGCAGGCAGCCATCGCCAAGGGTGTGGAGTCTGCCAAGAAGAACCTCGTGAAGGTTCCTGTGCTCAAGGGTACCATCCCCCACGAGATGGAAGCACGCTTCGGCGGTGCACAGGTGTTCCTGAAGCCTGCTGCTGCTGGTACGGGCCTCGTGGCCGGTGGCGCTATGCGTGCTGTGCTGGAGAGCGCAGGTATCAAGGATGTGCTGGCCAAGTCGAAGGGCTCGTCGAACCCTCACAACCTGGTGAAGGCTACCATCGAGGCACTCAGCCAGATGCGCGACGCCTACACCGTGGCCGGAACACGTGGTGTCAGCATGGACAAAGTCTTTAACGGATAATTAGGAGGAATACATCATGGCAACAATTAAGATTAAGCAGATTAAGAGTAAGATCGGTTATCCCGTTGACCAGAAGCGTACCCTCGAGGCACTGGGCCTTCACAAGATCTCCCAGGTTGTAGAGAAGGAAGACAACCCCGTTATCCGCGGTATGATTCGCAAGGTTCATCACCTGGTGACCGTCGTAGAATAATAAGTATTAAGAATTAAGAGTTTAAAACGAATTCGTGATTATGAAACTGAATAATTTGAAACCTGCTGAGGGCTCTACCCACTCACGCCGCAGAATTGGCCGTGGTCCCGGTTCCGGACTCGGTGGTACTTCTACTCGTGGTCACAAGGGTGCCAAGGCTCGCTCGGGCTACAAGAAGAAGATTGGCTTCGAGGGCGGTCAGATGCCGTTGCAGCGCCGTCTGCCGAAGTCGGGCTTCAAGAACATCAACCACAAGGAGTATTTCGCCGTCAACCTGTCAACGCTGCAGAAGCTGGTCGAGGCCAAGGGCTACACCAAGATTGGTGTGGAGGAGCTGGTCGCTGCCGGTCTTACCAACGGCAAGGAGCTGGTGAAGGTGCTGGCCAACGGTGAGCTGAAGGCCAAGGTTGACGTAGTCGCCAACGCTTTCTCCAAGAAGGCTGAGGAAGCTATTAAAGCAGTAGGTGGTAACACAACAATAATCTAAACAAAGACGATGAAGAAGTTTATCAACACCCTCAAGAACATTTGGAAGATCGAGGATCTGCGCCAGCGTATCCTCATCACCGTGCTGTTTGTGGCAATCTACCGTTTTGGTTCAAAGGTCTTGCTGCCAGGTATCAGCTATAACCAGCTGGACGACCTTCGCAAGCAGACTGCAAGCGGACTGATGTCGCTGCTCGACATGTTCTCGGGTGGAGCATTTTCCAATGCCTCAATCTTTGCGTTGGGAATCATGCCTTACATCTCAGCTTCTATCGTGATGCAGCTGCTCGCCGTCGCTGTGCCTTACTTCCAGAAGATGCAGCGCGAAGGCGAGAGCGGACGCAAAAAGATCATGATGTACACCCGTTATCTCACGGTGGGCATCCTGCTGTTCCAGGCTCCCAGCTATCTGGTGAACCTGCAGAACCAGATTGGCCCTGCCTTTGACCCGGGTGTGTCTACGGGACTGTATCTCATCATCGCTTCCATCATCCTCGCCGCTGGCTCGATGTTTATCCTGTGGCTGGGTGAGCGCATTACCGACAAGGGCATTGGCAACGGTGTGTCACTGATCATTATGATTGGTATCATTGCACGTCTGCCCGAGGCTTTTGCACAGGAAGTGGGTTCACGCTTCGCCGCTGCTACGGGTGGTGGCCTGGTGATGTTCCTCATCGAGATTATCATCCTCTACGCTGTTGTCTGCGCAGCTATCGTGTTGGTGCAGGGTGTCCGCAAGATTCCCGTGCAGTATGCCAAGCGCGTGGTGGGCAACAAGCAGGTTGGAGGTGCCCGTCAGTACATCCCTCTGAAGCTTTTTGCTGCCAACGTGATGCCTATCATCTTCGCACAGGCCCTGATGTTCATTCCTCTGGCATTGGTTCGCTATACCAATCCGAATGACGCCAGCTGGTTCATGCGCTCGATGATGGATCACCACAGCTGGCTGTATAACCTCATCTTTGCACTGCTAATCATCGCATTCACCTATTTCTATACGGCAATCACGCTGAACCCGACCCAGATGGCCGAGGACATGAAGCGTAACAACGGATTCATTCCCGGTGTGAAGCCTGGTAAGGACACTGCTGAGTACATTGACACCATCATGTCTCGCATCACCCTGCCCGGATCGCTCTTCATCGCCTTTATCGCCATCATGCCTGCTTTCGCCAGCTTGCTGGATGTGCAGGACGAGTTCTCGCAGTTCTTCGGCGGCACGTCGCTGCTGATTCTCGTCGGTGTGGTGCTTGACACCCTCCAGCAGATTGAGAGTCACTTGCTGATGCGTCACTACGATGGTCTGCTCAACTCCGGACGTGTGCGTGGCCGTGGAGGTATGACTGCTTATTGATGAGCTGATGAAGATATTTCTGAAGACTGAAGATGAAATTGAGCTAATGCGCCAAGCGAACCGACTCGTCGGTAAAACGCTTGGCGAATTGGCAAAACATATCAAGCCGGGGGTAACGACCTTGCAGCTGGACAAGATAGCCGATGAGTTCATACGTGACCATGGGGCTGTCCCAACGTTTAAAGGCTTCCCCAATCCTTACGGCGGACCATTTCCTGCCAGTATCTGTACATCGGTCAACGATGTGGTGGTGCATGGCGTGCCAAGTCAGGACACAGTGCTCAAAGAAGGCGATATCATATCGATAGATTGCGGCACACTCTTGAATGGCTTTAACGGCGACTCCTGCTACACTTTCTGTGTGGGGGAAGTTTCCGAGGAAGTGAAGACGCTGTTGCGAGTCACGAAGGAATCGCTCTATAAGGGTATTGAGCAGGCAGTGGCTGGCAGGCATGTTGGCGACATCAGTGCTGCCGTACAGGACTACTGCGAAAGCTACGGTTACGGTGTTGTCCGTGAACTGACAGGTCATGGCATAGGGCGCGAGATGCACGAAGACCCACAGGTGCCTAACTACGGTCGCCGTGGCAACGGGCCCCTGCTGAAAGCCAGCATGTGCGTCGCCATTGAGCCGATGATTACAATGGGCAAGCGTGACATCTACCTGAAGCCCGACCGCTGGAGCGTGTGTACCCGTGACGGCAAGCCCGCAGCTCATTTCGAGCACACGGTGTGCGTATGCAAAGGTAAGGCAGAGATATTATCCTCATTCGAAGAAATAGAAACAGAAACAAAGAGCAAAGAGTAAAGAATGGCAAAACAGTCTGCTATTGAGCAAGACGGAACAATCCTCGAGAGCCTCTCGAATGCCATGTTCCGCGTAGAACTGGAGAACGGTGTGCAGATTATCGCGCATATATCAGGTAAGATGCGTATGCACTACATCCGCATCCTCCCTGGTGATAAGGTGAAGGTTGAGATGAGTCCCTATGACCTCACTAAAGGAAGAATTGTTTTTCGATACAAATAAACAAATCACAACGACATGAAGACAAGAGCATCACTGAAGAAGCGCACCCCCGACTGCAAGATTGTTCGTCGCAAGGGCCGCCTGTTCGTTATCAACAAGAAAAACCCTAAGTACAAGATGCGTCAGGGCTAAATTGTTAAATAAGCATAACAAAGTGTGGGAAAGTAAATGTATTTCAAGGAAATATCAATTTATTTCCTTACCTTTGCACGCTATTTAGCATCATTTAAAGTTTAAACTTATTTTTTTATCATTTTCACTAACAAATGGCAATAAGAATTGTTGGAGTAGATTTGCCCCAGAACAAGCGTGGCGAAATCGCATTGACCTACATCTATGGTATAGGTCGAAGTAGTTCAGCAAAGATATTGGACAAGGCCGGCGTGAGCCGCGACCTGAAGGTCAACGAATGGACTGACGATCAGGCATCCAAAATCCGTGAAATCATCGGCGCTGAATTTAAAGTAGAAGGTGATCTCCGCAGCGAGATCCAGCTGAACATCAAGCGACTGATGGATATTGGTTGCTATCGTGGAGTACGTCATCGTAACGGCCTTCCCGTCCGTGGTCAGAGCACCAAGAACAACGCTCGTACACGTAAGGGTAAGAAGAAGACTGTTGCTAACAAGAAGAAGGCCACGAAGTAATTTTGTGAGTTAAGAATTAAGAATGAAGAATTAAGAGTTGTCGCCTTGCTGGCGAGTAACAATTAAGATTTAAGAATTACTATTATGGCAAAGAAAACAGTCGTATCGAAGAAACGCAACGTGAAGGTCACCGCTATGGGCCAGCTTCATGTTCACAGCTCTTTTAATAATATCATTGTGTCGCTTGCTAATGATGAAGGTCAGGTCATCTCCTGGTCATCCGCAGGTAAGATGGGCTTCCGTGGCTCAAAGAAGAATACTCCGTATGCTGCCCAGATGGCAGCTGAGGACTGCGCCAAGGTGGCTTTCGACCTCGGTCTTCGCAAGGTGAAGGCTTATGTCAAGGGACCCGGTAACGGACGTGAGTCTGCTATCCGTGCTATCCACGGAGCCGGTATCGAGGTGATGGAGATTATCGACGTCACGCCGCTGCCCCACAACGGCTGCCGTCCTCCGAAGCGTCGCCGCGTCTAAATTATAGGAACTATAGAAACTATAGATACTATAGAAACTATAGAAACAAGAACAATTAAATTTTTTATAAGATATTATGGCAAAGTATATTGGACCGAAATCTAAGATTGCCCGCCGCTTTGGTGAACCCATCTATGGCCCGGACAAAGTTTTGTCCAGGAGAAACTTCCCTCCTGGACAGCATGGCAATAACCGCCGCCGCAAGCAGTCGGAGTATGCTGTCATGCTGGCAGAGAAGCAGAAAGCCAAGTACACCTACGGAGTGCTTGAGCGCCAGTTCCGCATCATGTTTGAGAAAGCCGCCAAGGCTGAAGGCATCACCGGTGAGGTGCTGCTGCAGTTGCTTGAGAGCCGACTCGACAATGTGGTGTTCCGTCTGGGTCTCGCCCCCACGCGTGCCGCTGCCCGCCAGCTGGTGGGTCATCGTCACATCGTAGTCGACGGCAAGGTGGTCAACATTCCTTCGTTCTCTGTCAAGCCCGGACAGATTGTCGGGGTGCGCGAGAAGTCGAAGTCTCTGGAGGTCATTGCCGACGCACTCGCCGGTTTCAACCACAGCAAGTATCCTTGGATAGAGTGGGACCAGCAGCAGAAGGCAGGCAAGTTCCTGCACCGCCCCGAGCGTGCTGACATTCCCGAACCCATCAAGGAGCAGTTAATCGTTGAGTTGTACTCTAAGAACTAAAACAATAAATTAATGGCGATATTAGCATTTCAAAAACCCGATAAAGTGGTAATGTTGGAAGCCAGCGACCGATTCGGCAAGTTCGAATTCCGTCCGCTGGAGCCGGGCTTCGGTGTCACCATCGGCAACGCCCTGCGCCGCATACTCCTTTCATCGCTTGAGGGTTATGCTATCAACACCATCCGCATTGCTGGTGTTGAGCATGAGTTCTCATCCGTACCCGGCGTGAAGGAAGACGTCACCAACATTATCCTGAACTTGAAGCAGGTACGCTTCAAGCAAGTAGTAGAAGAATTCGAGAACGAGAAAGTCTCTATCACCGTCGAAGACGTCACCGAGTTCCGCGCCGGAGATATAGGCAAGTATCTGACTGGATTTGAAGTGTTAAATCCCGATCTCGTCATCTGCCATCTCGACCCCAAAGCTTCCATGCAGATTGACCTTACTATTAATAAAGGTCGCGGCTATGTCGTGGCCGACGAGAATCGCGAATACTGCACCGACGTCAATGTCATCGCCATTGATTCTATCTACACACCCATCCGTAACGTTAAGTTCGCAGTAGAGCCCTATCGTGTCGAACAGAAGACCGACTACGACAAGCTTGTGCTCGAAGTGACCACGGACGGTTCCATTCACCCGAAAGACGCACTGAAAGAGGCTGCGAAAATCCTCATTTATCACTTCATGCTCTTCTCTGACGAGAAGATTACTCTTGAAAACAATGAGAGTGACGCCAACCAGGAGTTCGATGAGGAAGTGCTGCACATGCGTCAGTTGCTCAAGACCAAGCTTGTGGACATGAACCTCTCGGTACGTGCACTCAACTGTCTGAAGGCTGCCGACGTCGAGACCCTTGGCGATCTCGTGCAGTATAACAAGACCGACCTCTTGAAGTTCCGTAACTTCGGTAAGAAATCGCTCACGGAGCTTGATGATTTGCTCGAGAGTCTGAATCTGTCGTTTGGAACCGACATTTCAAAGTATAAACTGGACAAAGAGTAAATAAAGGGTAGTTAAAGGAGGTAAGCCAATGTCTTACACTCCTTTAACTGCTTGAACTTCTCTAACTCCAAAAATTAAAAGAAAAAAATGAGACACAATAAGAAATTCAATCATCTGGGCCGTACTGCTGACCACCGCGCTGCCATGCTTGCCAACATGGCCATTTCGCTGATCACGCACAAAAGAATCACTACGACCCTGGCAAAGGCAAAGGAGCTCAAGAAGTATGTTGAGCCTCTCATCACTAAGGCAAAGGAAGACAGCACCAACTCTCGTCGTGTGGTGTTCAGCTACCTGCAGAACAAGGAAGCCATCAAGGAGCTTTTCGGCCCGGTGGCTGAGAAAGTAGGCGACCGTCCCGGTGGCTATACCCGCATTATCAAGCTCGGCTTCCGCCAGGGCGATGCAGCTCAGATCTGCTTTATCGAGCTTGTTGACTTTGATCCCGAAATGGCTAAGGGCGAGACCAAGAAGAAGGCTACACGCCGCAGCCGTCGCGGAGGCCAGAAGGCAGCTGCCGAGGCTCCCGTTGCAGAGGCAAATGAAGCTCCCGTCGAGGAGCAGCCCGCTGCTGAGGAAGCACCCAAGGCTGAGTAAAGTGACATTGGCACAAAGCCAAATATTTACCATAAAGAGTTCTCGTCCGATGATGGGAACTCTTTTTTTGTTGCCATCCATAGGCCTTCATCCAAAGAATGGAAGTCTTTCGTGCTGAAATCTTTTGTGTGACATGCAAATAATCTTTGTTTTATTTGGCAGTCTATGCTATAATGTTTATTTTTGCAATCTCGAGTAGCATATATAACAAAAGTACAAATAAAAAACGTAAGACGATGGAAACATGGGTGATTATTCTGATTGTAGTAGGCGTAGTCGTTGTGGGCTGTGTGGGTTATGTCATCAGCACGCAGCGCAGCCTGGTGAGCCTCGACGAGTTCTGTAAGAACGCCTTGGGGCAGATTGAGGTGCAGCTCAACTCGCGCTGGGATGCCCTGCTGGCCCTGGCTCAGTCGGCAGCACGCTATTCGAAGTTTGAGGCCGAGACCATGATGCAGGTCATTCGCGAGCGCCGCGTGGCAGGCGTCAGCACCGCCGGCGACGTGCTGGCGCAGCAGAGCGACATGCAGGGCATCGCTGCCAAGCTGATGGCCGTAGGCGAGGCCTATCCTGAGCTGAAGAGTGCCGAGCTCTACGCGAAGACGATGGACGGCGTGAACAAATATGAGGACCATGTGCGCATGGCACGCATGGTCTACAACGACACGGCGACAAAGATGAACCGCATGGTGCGACAGTTCCCTTCCTCCATCGTAGCCAGTATGCTGGGCTTCGGCTTACGCGACTATCTGAAAGCCGACGATGCTCAAAAGATGTCGTATCCCAACATAAAAGACGCCTACGATGCTTAGACGACTCTGCATGTGTCTGATGCTGGCGGTAGCCCTGTCGGCAACCGCCGGCCCTGAGTTGCGCAGCATCGACGTTGATGTGGTGCTGGCCACGAATGGCGATGCGCATATCACGCAGGTGTGGCAGATGGACATCGATGACGAGAAGACGGAGGGATTCATCGTCATCAGCAATCTGAACGGCAGCCGCCTGAAGGACATCGCCGTCACCGACGAGACGGGCTGTCACTATGCCTACACCAGCAGTTGGGACATCCACGCCTCGCGCCGCGAGAAGACGGAGCGGTGCGGGCTGGTGGAGACCGAGAAAGGCTATGAACTCTGCTGGGGATTTGGCAGCGAGGGGCACCGCACTTACACCATCAGCTACACTCTGACGAAGCTGCTCCGGGGCTATGACGATGCCGACGGCTTCAACTTCATGTTCGTCAACAAGGACATGGATCCAAGGCCGGAGTTCGCACGCGTCACCATACGACGTGAGGACGGACAGCCCTTCACCGACGACGACACCAACATCTGGGGCTTCCGCTACGACGGCGATGTGCAGTTCCGCAGCGGTAACATCGTGGCACAGACCGACAACGAGCTGGAGGACGGACAGGCCATTATCGTTCTGGTAGAGGTAGAGAAAGGCATCTTTGACCCTGCGAAGACCGTTGACGGCAGCTTCGAAGATGTGAAGGAGCGAGCCTTTGACGGCAGCGACTATGTCGACGATGAAGAAGGTCTCGACTGGTGGTCGCTGCTGGTGGCGCTGGCCTGTCCGCTGATTCTCATCATCTGGGGCATTGTGTCCACCTACCGGCGATGGCGCGAGCGCCGGCGCATCAAGAAGGGCATGACATGGTTTCGCGGCATCCCCTTTGACGGCAACCTGAAGAAGGCCAACGAGGTGTTGAACTGTCTGCGTTATGTCTCTGTGAAATACGACAACCTGCTCAATGCCGTGGTGATGCGGCTTCTCAGCATCGGCGCCCTCAGCGTGGTGAACGCTCCCGACAAGAAAGGACGCATGAAGCAGCAGTTGGCCATCAACGTGCTGGATGAAGAGGGAGAGCATCAGCCTACCATTGTGCGGCAGGTGTACACCATCCTGTGGCAAGCCTCTGGCGACGACCGCATCCTGCAGCCCAAGGAGCTGAAGAAATGGGTGCGGCGTAATGCCTACAATCTGGAAGACTTCGTGGCGAATCTGAAGAAATCGGCCAAGCTGAAAGATGTGATGGCCCAGCGCGATAAAGTGCGCGAGCTGTATGGCATGAAGATGTTTCTCAAGGACTTCACGCTGGCCAACGAGCGTCACGCCGTGGAGGTGGGTCTGTGGAGCGAGTATCTGGTGTGGGCCACCCTGTTTGGCATTGACAAGCAGGTGCGCTCCGACATGAAGAAGCTGAACGCCGATTTCTCGGTCATCGACCGCCAGCTGGCCGCTATGGACGACGATAAGATTGTTCCCGCCATCAGCTCTGCCCTGCTCAGGAGCACCCACCGCGCCGACCGTGTCATCAGTGCCCGCAACTCAGGCAGCGGCGGCTCGGCCTCCGGCGGCGGTGGCGGCGGCTGTTCCGGCGGCGGCTCCGGCGGCGGTGCCAGATAGAAGAGAGCTCAAGCCCTTGGCAAGCGTCCCAGCGAGGTGACTAAGTGGCTCAGCGGTCAACACAACTTCACCATCCGCACCCTTTCGGTACTCTCGGCGTTTTTCGGAGTGTCGCTGGTGCGTGTCTGTTAGTCGGATTTCGGCACGACACCAGCCAAAGAATAGAAAGGTCGTTTGAGCGTGCCAGTCGCTTATTCCCCCCTTGGAAACTACTCTTTATACACATCTCTGAGGAAGTAGCCCCGAAGGGGCGGAGGATTACAGGCAGGGGCAACGCCCCTGCCTGTAATCCTCCGCCCCTTCGGGACTTTTGTGTGGTGGGGGTACCATGATGCAGGGACGATGCCCCTGCCTGGACGATGGTGAGTACCAATCATTATCAGACAAACACGTGCTGCCGCAAAAGTAACTTATTCCCCCCCTTGCAAAGGGGGGGCAGGGGGGGATGAAACTCTGCGTAGATGGATCCCCCTCTAACTCCCCCTTTGCAAGGGGGAGAATCAGTTACCTCTGCGGCGGCCACATGACGGCGCAGCCCTTCCCCTCCTTTTCTAAAGGAGGGGTCAGGGGTAGTTTGTCAAAGATGTCCCAACCTATTTACAGTCCCGAAGGGACGACGGAACCGATGCGCAGGGTCTGTCGTCCCTTCGGGACTTTTGTGTGGTGGGGGTGCCATGATACAGGGGCGTTGCCCCTGCCTGGACGATTGGTGCTCACCATCGTCTTCCGTCGTCCCTTCGGGACTTTTGCTGCGCCGACCTATTAGCAGGGATTGGGTTGAACAGTCCCGAAGGGACGACATAACTCGGGTAACGAACTGACCTGTTTCGCGCCATAACTATGTCACTCCATCCGTACAGCATGTGTCTTTTTGCCATCTGGGGCTTTTATGCAAAAGTTTCCAGCCGAGAAACCTTTGGTTTCCTGCCGAGAAACCGATGGTTTCTCGGCAGGAAACTTTTAAAACCCATGCTGCCTTGAAACTGCAGGATTCTCACATGGGTTGAAATCCATAGAAAAGCTATTGTCTTTAACTCCTTTAACTCCCTTAACTCCTTTAACTCCTCTTTTATCTGCGAAGAAGAGGCAGCGAAGAAGTTCTTGCCTTGCAAGAGCGACCAAAAAGACAAAAGGTCGAGCGGGGACGATTGTCACCACAGAGACACAGAGGTCACAGAGTTTTTCTCTGCTGCTGAACATCAAAAACTCTGTGTTCTCTGTGCCTCTGTGGTGAATATGGCAATTGCCTACACTACATACACTTTGCCTACACTAAGCATACACCTGTGTAACAGCAACTTAGACTATTGGTGTAAGTAGTGTAGGCAAAAACTAAAAAAAATATTTTTCAGCAACGAGCTCGCTCGCACTTGGAAGTGCGAGCGAGCTCTGCTTTATGCTCACTTAATCACGACCTTTCTGCCTCCGTAGATGTAGAGCCCCTTCTTCGTCGGCTCCCCGTCGAGCTTCACGCCGTCGAGCGAGTACCAACTATTATTTCTTCTTTCTTCTTTATTATTTAGGTCGAAGACCGCATTCGTCTCGTCACCGAAGTTCAAATTGAAGCCTGTCAGCAGACGCGCACCTGCTCCGCCGTCCTCGCCAATCTTGAAGTATGCGCGGCAGGCACCAATGGTCACACCTCCGTTCGTGCCGTCGGGATAGTAGAGCTTGTTGTCAGCACCAAGGAAGAGGATGCTCCTGTCCTCGGTGGCGATGGTCTTCTGGTCGTAGGTGCCGATGAAGCGGACGCGGGCATCGCCGTTCTCGCCGTTGTCGAAGCTCTTATCCGTATCGTAGACTATCACACCGTCGAATACCAGGTCAGTCTCAGTCAGGGTAGCGCCGCTGCTCCACTTAATGATATAAGGCGTACCGGCCGTCAGCTCATCGACGGGTTCGCTGAAGTTCAGGTTGAGCGTGGTGCCGCTGATGTTGGCCGATGACAGCTCGCGGGCCTCGGCGCCAGCCAGCGGACTGCCCGCCAGCGTGACCGAGAAAGGCAGATACAGCGTGTTCCAGTAGCCGTCCTTGTACAACTCGCGCCCGGTGAGAGTGACGTTGGCATAAACGCCGTCGTTGCTGTTTATCGTCGAAGCATTGTTTGTGGCATCATTAACCAGGTCGATGTTGGCTAATGTGGTGAAGTAGGCGCTGGCGCTCCATTCAGTGACACCGCCATTACATTCGGAACTGATGCCCTGCACCTGCCATTCGTACTTGGTGTTCGTCTCAAGACTGTTGATGGTCAGCCCGCTGGTGACGTTGGTGTTGCCCTCGTTCCAATTACCATCAGGGGTAAAGGTCTGGGTAGTAACGACAACGTCGTCAATGGCAGCTGAATAGTAAGAGCTATTTGAGTTGTACTTGAAGGCAATATAGCCGTTATTGCTGTTGATGGTGGCAATGTCAGACGATGACAGCGAGTAGGAGTTTGAACCTGTGGCTGGAGCTATAGGTTCTCCCACTCTCGTGAATGTGCTGTAGCCCGTGTTGTCGGTCACATAGCCCACTTCCAAGTTGCCGCAAGATGAGGTGGATTCGAAAGCATAGTTGAACGACACTGCCGTGATGTTGCTATATTGCGGCATGATGGCATAGGCACTTTGGCCAGTGCCTGTTGTGGTCATCAGCAAATAGTTGTCCGTCAAGGCTGAAATGTAAGAATATTTGCTGGCATTAGACACACGAGGTGCATAGGAGCCTGTAGTGTATGAATACCAACCAGTGGGAAGTTCTCCTTCTGAGGAATTATAACCTACTGCGGTTTGCTCAGAGAAGTCCTCAGTAGTAGCAATCTCTTCACTAACCACGAGTTTACGATACCTCACATTAAAGCTTTCTTGCACGCCGCTCCAGTTCAGTTTGGCTGAATTGTCAGTGAGTTCGGTGACGTTCAGTCCATCAGGAGCTGCGCAGTTGGAGAGGGTGGTGAAGCTCACCACTTCGCTCCAGAGGTTGCCTTCGGTGTCGCAGGCGGGTTTCACACGGGCATAGTAGGTATGCTCGGCTGAGAGGTTAGTAAGGTTGGCCGTAACGGTGGTGACATCACCAACGGTTGCAACGGTGAAGCCATCAGTCAACTCGGTGTAGGAGCCAGTTTCAAAATTGTTGTCCTCGCCATATTGAAGCACCCAGGCGGTTTCATCGCCATAGGGGTGGCGTTCCCAAGTGAGGGTGGCCGCTTCGTTGGTCACGTTATTAGCGGCAAGATTCTGCGGCTGCCAGCAGGTGGGAGCAACGTCGATGGTGATGTCATCAACGTATGTGGGATTGCCATAATAGCTTTGGCCTTCGAAAATCATATAAACCGTGCCGGTCATCATGATGGGAGCAGTCTGATACTGATACCAGCCAGAAGCTGATTCTGCGACAGGATAGGGCTGGCCATAATTGCGCGAATAGTGGCCTAACTCAACGGCATTGGGGCCGATGTAGTCGCAATCGCTGATGTACATCTTGAAACCTTCAGGATTGTCTTTTGTACCCATTCTGTTAATCCAGAATGACACGATGTAGCCGCTTGGCGCGGTGAACTCCATGGCCGGGAATACCAGCATGGTTTTGGCACAATCAGTTTCAGTACTGGAGGAGCTACCCTTATCGGGCAGTATCAGTGCCTGGCTGCCATCATGATGATAATTAGTGGAAGTTCCCCAAACACGGGTGGCGTTGGATCCGGTCTGTACGGTGGCTTCGTTGCGCCAGCAATCACCGAGTAGGTTGGTTGTGGGAGTTGAAGCATTTGCAGGAAAGCCTTCGGTGGTTTCAAATCCGTAGGTGACGGGAAAGGTGGTAATCACATCGCACTCGGTGGCAAACCGATAGTTGACGACTATGCTCTCGTGTCTGCCATCATAGAGGGCTTTTACGCGGAAGTCATAGTAGGTACTGTGTGTCAGGCTGCTCAGGTCGGCATAGGCATCGGTGGTTGATGACCAGTTAGCTGGCCATTCGCCTGAGATGGTCTTGAATTGGTATTGGTAGCCCGTCGGGGTGGCACCGGTGACCGTCCAGGCGATATGTGCCGAGGTGGTCGTGTAGGTGCAGTTGGCCTCGTCGATGACGGGGTACTTGTAAGGCGTAGGCAGGTAGCTGAAGGTGATTTTTGGGAAATAATAAGTCCGGCTTGCACTATTACTACCATATTGGTATACAACGTGATATTTATTTGATCCATAAGTGGCCGTCCAGTTGACACTTTGTGTTGTCGTTCCTACAGTGTTGGTCTTGAATCCAATCAGCAGGTTGCCGCCGTTGTAGGTGTAGTTTTGGTCAAAAGCAATCGTCATCATGCCGTTGCTGAGGCTGATCGTTCCGGTATACACATTGTTGAGGGTTTCCCAATCGATGAACGTGGCATCGGTGAAAGTGCTGTTCTCCACTTCGGCCATATACACGTCGAAGATTACTCCGCCCCAGTCGGTGGTAGTCGTCGTATTAGTGGTGTAGTAAGTGATGCTTCTGATGGTGCCGCCAGCTATCTCAGCAAGTTCTTCAGCGGGAATCACGAACTGGCTCTGGTTGGTGGCATTTTGAGTAAAAGAGCCAGAGAAGGGGTAATAGGAATTATACGATGTGGCACCTTCATTATAGGTATAGTCCACAAAGTTGGTGGGCACGAACTCGACCACGTTGCTCCAGTTGCTTCCTTCTGTGTCACACGCAGGCTTTACGCGGGCATAGTAGATGCTCTCTGAGGTGAGACCAGTCAGGCTGGTTGTCGGGTTGGTGCTCACCGTGGTTTCCGTGTAGGTGCCAGCGGTAAAAGTCTCGTCCGTGCCGTATTGCAGCACCCAGGCCGTGGCGGAACCATGTTCCGCCCAGCTCAGGGTGGCGGAGGTGGAGGTTACATCACTGGCTGTAAGACCTGTCGGGCTGACACAGGAAGGAATCAGGCTGACTTCCACATCGTCGATGCAGCAGCTATATTGAGTGCTATAAAACCATCTAAACACCAACTGGGTGGCTGCGGCGGGCACTTCATTCAGGTAGGTTAAACGCTGCACCATGGAGCCGTTGTTCCTGCCGTAGGTCTCAATAGCTGTAAAGGTGTTGAAGTTCTCGTCTTCGGCAGTAATGTATCCCAGAGTGAGTTCACCGTTTGAAGAACTCTCGGTCCACATCCAGAAACTGATTTGCAGTTGGCTGAGGGCATTGGTAAACTCTGGCAGGGCGGCATAGCAATAGCCCGAGCCGTAGAAGGTGAGGGCATTGTTGCCATCGTGAACATAATGATACGAACCGCTTCCGATGATGTGCGGCGCGACAGAGCCTGTACTATAACTGTCCCAGCAGACAGGCACTACACCATTATTGGCATTGTAGACAACCCCCGTATAGTCTTCGAAGCCTTGGATGTAGGTGTTGCTTTCAGTGATAGTGATGGTTTCACATTCGGTGGTGAAGTTTATCTCTTTGCTCCAATCGCTTTGGTCGTCAGCACTGCAATAGGCGCGTACCTTGGCGGTGTAAAGAGTTGCTACTGTGAGGTTATCAATGGTGAAAGGATTACTATTGGCATCGATGAGGTGTTCCTCGTCACCGTTGATACATATCTGCCATGCGTCCTGTCCTTCTGCGCCGTTAGTCCAGCTAAGTGTGGCCGAGCTTGTCGTGGTGGCGGTCACTGCAAGGTCAGTGGGCTTGAGGCAGGTGGGTGCTTCGCGAATGACAATGTCGTCGATATAGACACCATTGGTGGTTCTGCTTGGGGTGGCGGCATCAATCATGATGGCCACATAGCTGTCGGTACAGTCGGCCGGGACGAGATATTCGAAAGGATCCTCTGGATAGGAGGTGGTCAACGTTTGCTCGGCAATCATCGTGAAGGTGCTTGCATCGAGAGGATTGCTCATCGTCCCAATCTTGAAAGTGCTGGTGGTGTTGTAGCCTTTTGCCTGTAGCATAATCTGCTTGCCAGTCAGGTTCTCCATCGGAGGCAGGATGGCGTATTGCGGCTGCGGGTCGTATGTAGTGCTACCATTACTATAAGAAGCGAAGGAATACAGTTTTAAACAGTTAGACCCTGAGTGGGCCGAATAATCAACAAGATAGGGATAAGAAGAATAACTGCTATTGGTGGTGTTGTTGATGCGACTCCAGCAGTCAGGCAAGACCCCTGTATCAGTCGTATAGCTGTCGAAGTTCTCCGTCCACGGATAGATAGTGTTGGCTTCGCACTGGGTGTTGAAGCTCAACATTTTACTCCATTCGCTCTGTTCTGTTTCACTGCAACAGGCACGTACCTTGGCGGTATAGGAAGTTGCTGCTGTGAGGTTTCCAATGGTGAAAGGATTGCTGTTGGCATCAATTAGGTGCTCCTCGTCCCCGTTGATACATATCTGCCATGCAGTCTGTCCTTCTGCGCCGTTGGTCCAGCTGAGGGTGGCCGAGGTTGCCGTGGTTTCAGTCACTGCAAGGCCATTGGGTCTGAGGCAGGTGGGGGCTTCGCGAATTTCGATGTCGTCGATATAGACACCATTGGCGGTTCTGTTTGATGTGGCGGCATCAATCATGATGGCTAAGTAGCTGTCGGTGCAGATGGCCGGGATGAGGTATTCGAAAGGAACTTCGGGATAGGAAGTGGTTAGGCCGTCTTGCTCGGCAATCAGCGTGAAGGTACTGGCATCGGTCGGGTCACCCATCGTGCCAATCTTGAAGGTGCTGCTGGTGTTGTAGCCCCTGGCCTTCAGCGTCACTTGCATGCCGGCCAAGCCATTCATAGGAGGCAGGGCGGCGTACTGCGGCTGCGGGTCATAGTTGCTATAGCTTGAATAATACGAATAGAATTTCAAGCAGTTTGGCGAGGAGGCAGCATCGCCGGAGTAGATATTAGGATAGCCACTATAATAGCTATGGCTGCATGTATTGATATAGTTCCAGCAGTCGGGCAGGTTGTTGGTAGAGCCTGAATTAATGCCAGTGTAGCTGTCAAAGTTCTCGCTGTAGCCTACGGCATCGATTGGCTCGCAGAGTGTGGTGAAGCTGACAACGTTGCTCCAGTCGCTTGTGTCGCCGCCGCCACAGTCGGACTTCACGTGGACGTAGTAAAGTGTTCCTGCAGTGAGGCCTGTAATGGCATAATTGGGAATACCGCTACGGTTTACCGAAGTGGCATTTGTGAAGTCTTGATCTGTGCTGTATTCGAGCACCCAATCGGTGGCGCTTCCGTTCTCAGTCCATTGGAAGGAGGCTCCCTCTTCTGAGATAATCCGTGCTGCGCCCAGCGTGGGCTTCATACAGGTGGGCGGGAGTTTCACCTCAATGTCATCAATATAGCACCTGTACCAATTCAGATACTTGATGGCAATACGGGCAGCCGTGGCCGGAGCTTCATTCAATTCTTTGGTCACCGTAGTGTAATTCGAAGAAGCAGTATACGATTCCAAAGACACAAAGGTGCTGGCATCGTTGGCATCGGTCAGGTAGCCGACATAGACGTTACCTGTTGAAACTTTGTAAGAGAAGGTGATTTGCAGCGTATTGATGGCTGCATCAACCAGAGGAAGTCCAACGACTACATAATCAGAAGAACTACCAGCGTCCCAGCTGTCAATGTTAAGAGCCTTGGAACCACTGTGGACATTCGTGGCGGTTGTTTCAATAGCCAAGAAACTTCCGCTGTGCGTTTGGTACGAAATCCATCCGGCGTCAGTAAGGTCGTCGGCTGAACTCATGTCCTCAAATCCCTCGGTGTAGGGGATAGGCTCTTGTGCCCACGCCGTTGCGGTGGTGAGCAGGGCTACGAGCAGCGTCATGGCTGCGCGTGCCAGTCTGGTTTTGGTTGTAAACTGTTTCATGCTTTTATTGGTTTATTTGTTGTTAATGTTCGTTATTCGTTCTCGCACCTGTTTTCAAAAGGAGGTCGTCTTCAAAAAATCCCGCAGGTGGATGTGCCTTATTCCATCAATGTTTGTCACCCCGTATGTCCTGTCCATAGAAACAACGTATTTGGGGTGGTTGTCTTTTATCAGTTTCAGGTTCCCGAATTCCCTGTTGACAGTGTCCTCCGTTGCAAGCAGATAGGTAACCTGGGCGTAGATGGTGCCGCTTTGGTTTTCTGCGACGAAGTCAATCTCGGCCTTTTGCAGCTGACCTACATATATGGTGTAATAAACCAAATTTTCGGCAAAAGTAACAAAAACGTCAGATATAGGCAAAGGAATCGGCGAAAACGGCAAAAGTGTTATTTATAATTAACACTTTACTCTTCGTCGTCCCAGTCGTCGAAGGAGCGGCTGCGGGCGGTGCCGCTGCCGGCGGACACTTTGGAGTTGAAGCCGGCGTTGCCGCCGACGCTGTTCACCTCACTGGCTCCGAGGATGGCGAACTTCTGGCTGATAGCCACTGCCTGCATGGCAGGCTTCCGATAATTCTTTTTCAAACTGTTTATGGTTTGTTATTATGTACTGATGTTACTTTATCACGACCTTGAGCTAAAGCTCGAACTCGCTTGCACTTCCGAGTGCAAGCGAGCTCTGCTTTATTCTCACTTAATCACGACCTTGCGGCCATTCCTGATATAGAGTCCCTTCTTCGTGGGCTTCCCGTCGAGCTTCACGCCGTCGAGGGTGTACCATTTATCATTTGTCATTTGTCCTTTATCATTTAGAGGCGCAGCCTCGCTGATTCCCGTCTCCTCGCCGAAGTTGAGCACGAACTGGCGGGCGTGGGCGCCGCCGAGGTCGAAGTAGGCGCGGAAGGCGTTGATGGTGGCGCCCGTCAGCGGATAGTAGAGGGTGTTCTTCGCGCCGAGGAAGAGGATGCTCTGGTCCTCCTTGTCGAAGGCGATGGTCTGGTAGGTGCCCTTGAAGCTGCCGCCGGAGAAGGCCACGTCGCGGTTGGTGTCGTCGATGGTGACGGTGCTGAATACGGGGTCGGTGATGCCTATGGAGGTGATCACGGGCACGGCCTTTCCGTCCTTCACCTGCCATCCGCTGCCGAGGTCTGCGGCCAGGTCGTCGGCACTTGTCGTGCCGATGGCTGTGGCACCGTTGGTGAAATCATTAAGAGCCACGGTGTAGTAGCAGTTCGTGGTCTTCACCATATTGCGGCTGAACGTGGTGCTGCCGGATTGATCTATCGTGATGCCCTCGGGTGCAAAGACGCTGTTGCGGATGCTGGTCGCGCTGTTGCTCCAGCCCACGAAGCCACCCCAGCACTTGGTGCTGCTGCCACTGAAGCTTCCGTCGAAGCGGCAGTTGCTGATGGTGGCGTCGCCGGAACTCGACACGCCGATGAAGCCGCCGTGGGTGCCGTCGCCCGAAATGCCGCTGCTGATGGTCACGCTGCTCCAGCTGTTGAGGATGGTGGTGTTGCCGTCCGACTGGCCTACCAGCCCCGAGCGGAACTTAGATGCTTCGTTGTTGTCGGCAATGACGGAGCCTGTGGTGTGCAGGTTGGCGATGGTGGCCCCCTCTACATAGCGGAACGGGGCGCAGGCCTCTCCCGAGGCCGACAGGTCGTTGAGCGTCAGCGTGTGGCCCTGGCCGTCGAAGGTGCCCTTGAACTTGTGCTCGCTTGTGCCCACCATCTCCGAGACTTCGATGTCGTCAGCGAGCCTTACCACCTTGCCCTCATACGTGTTGCCACCTGCTACGTCGGCGGCAAAGTTGTGCCAGTCGTTCGTCGAGCTGATGGTGCGGGCTATGGATGAGGGCCACTTCACGATGTAGGGCCGGCCAGCCGTCATTAGCCCCACTTGCTCCCCTGAAGGGGAAATATCGACGAAGTTGAGCGTGAGGATGCCCGTCGTGGCATCGAAGCCCGTGCCACTGCCCTCACGGTTGTCCAGCTCCATGACGGTGGCACCCTCGAGGGGTGAACCCGCGAGCGCGACGTCGAAAGGCAGGCACAGCGTGTTCCAGTCGCCGTCTTGGTAGAGCGTGCGGCCGGCGAGGGCGACGCGGGGAACGGCCACGTTGCCCACCGTGGTGAGGATATAGCTGTTGATGTCGGTCCTCGATGAGTGGTCATAGAGGATGATGCCGGGCTCGGCGCCGTCGGTGACGTCGGCCTTGTTGCAACCCACGCTGGTGGCGTTCTCTGTACCGGCTACGGTGCAGGCGTGGTAGTAGTTGTTCTCAAGGGTGCCGCCTTTCTCGCCGCAGATGGCGCCGTAGGTGTTGTCCGCGGCGGCGGGCACGGTGGCGCCGATGGCGAGGTTGTGGCGCAGGGTGCCGCCGTTTTCGCCCACGATGCCGCCGTAGCAATAGCTGTTGTCGGCGTCGGCGATGGTGAGGGTAGCGGCGCTGGTACACTGGTCGATGGTGCCGCCGTTTTCGCCCACGATGCCGCCGTGGTAGTTAGCACCGGACTGGGCGGCGTGGATATAGACGTCGGCTGCGATGTGGCAGTCGCTGACGGTGCCCTTGTTGTTGCCCACGATGCCGCCGGTGTTATCGTAGCCGATGATGCGTGCGTCGGCGAGGGTGATGCCCCGGATGTTGCCGCCGCTCAGGCCGAAGAGGCCTTGGTCAATGGACGCGCTGTAGGCGCCCTTATAGATGCGGATGCCGCTGACGGTGTGGCCCCGGCCGTCGAAGTGGCCGCTGAAGAAGCACACTTGATTACCGAAGTCGCAGCCGATGGCGGTGTAGTTGCTCGCATATACGGCATCGTTCGCGTCGTCGTCGTGGTTGTAGGTGATGTCGGCTCCCAGCACGAAGTACTTGCCCTTGTACTTGTAGTAGTATTTCCCGCGGTTGCCGTAATCTTCATAGTCGCCCGTGGCGCTGTTCACGCGCTGTGCCAGCAGGTCGAGCTGGCTGGCATAGCTGATGACCCAGGGATCGTCCCTGGTGCCCGTGCCGCTCCAGGGGATGGGTGTCAGTGTCACCGTGACGGTGACATCGGCGGTGGGCACGGTGAGGGTGGTGCCGCTGAGGACGTTGGAGGTGATGTCGATGCCGTTGGCGGTCTTGGTGACGGTGATGGTGGAGGAGGCGTAGCCTTCGGGTACGTTGGCGAACTGGTTGGCGAGGATGAGCTGTGCGCCCTTGCGCCAGTAGTTCTCGTCCTGTCCGTCGCCGTCGCTGTCGTAGCTGAAGCCGAGGTCGTCGGCCATCGGGGTCTGGATGGTGATGCCTTCGCCGGGAGTGACGAGGAAGGCAGGCATGGCGCCGTTG
>JAEEGF010026771.1_pt1 | contig 23813 bp, 9 predicted proteins | sample 9134171 | NCBI WGS metagenome assembly JAEEGF01 (sample SAMN16246542, study PRJNA631951) | gut metagenome | biome: gut microbiome; feature: rumen; material: AP-attached | host: Bos | place: Iran: Karaj | collected 2018-10
TTACCGTCTTCCAGCTTGTATTTCCCTTTATATCCTCTGCCTCACGGTCACGGTAGGTATTTACAAGCCACTTTCCTGTGGTGGTAAGGTCTGCTGCTGTCCATCCGCCTGTGGTGCTTGAGCCCGGATTGAAATATGATGCAGATTCTGCCTTATTTGATAATGACCAGCAGTTAAGGCTGAGGTTGTACTTATCGCATAGTGCCATCCACTTGTCTGCCATATTTGTGTCATAGCCGCCGTCTCCGCTTGCTGCGCAGATTCCATATTCTGATATATAAATTGGAGTTCCTGCATTTATCGCATTTTCTACCTTGGTCATGTAGCTTTCTCCATGAGTTCCTGCGTAATAATGAAAGGCATAGAGTGTTCTATTATCATTTATCGGCTTTTTAGCTACATCTTCTACATCCTGAGACCAGGTGTTGGTTCCGCAGATGATAAGTGCATCACTTCCGCAGCTGCGTATTAGTCTTATTACGCTGTCTGCATAGGTGTAGATGTCATTTCCCGCGCCGTTATTGTACCAATTGGTTCCTGTTGGTTCGTTACAGATTTCAAAGATTACATTGTCATAATCCTTGTACATGGTTGCGTATTTCCTGAAGAATTCTAAGGCTTCAGTCTTTGTTTCATTTGGATTGTATTCATGTACGTGCCAGTCTACTATTACATACATTCCCAGCTCTGTGGCATATTTTACGCCGTTTTGGATATATGTATCCATTGCAGCTGCTGCCTGCGGGCTGGTGGTATAGCCGCCGTACTGTCTTGGGTAGGCTGCCAGTCTTATTGTATTTACGCCAAATTCGTCTCTTACTGACTGAAAGGCTGATTTATTTACGAAGGTATATCCTACATCAAAACCAAGGCCGTGCGTGCTTGCGCCGTGCAGCTGATATGGATATCCGTCTTTATCTACTATTGTTAGTGCGTTTCCATAGGTACTTACCTTTGCCATTCCTAGCTTTCCGTGAATTCCAAACGGTGTTTCATCCCTGGTTAGCGCCTTGGTTGAACCTGTTACTGAATACTTTAGCGTGACATCTGCCTTTGCTACGATGTCTGAGTTTGTGTAGACTTTTGCTACTGTCTGATTTTCGCTACTTCCGGTGTTAAATCCCGGAACATGAGCTGAGCCTAGGACCATTGCTGCTGATAATACTGTGCAGGCCGTCATTTTTAGTAGTCCTGATTTGATGATACCTTTTTTCATTTAGACCTTCCTCCATAATTTTTTTCCATATATAAACCCCACGCTAAAATTACAGATATACAAATTTTAGCACTCTATTTTTAGGTTTACAATTTAAATGTTAGAAAAGAAGATATAAATAAAGTACTTTCGTGATTTTGCGAAATATTTTCGTATCTTTTTATATGTAATAGAAAGAAGCCGCACAAAATCGGGGGAATGTACGGCTTCTTCTATTGGGTTGATATTCAAAAATTTTGATATTGTCTTTTTTATTCCCTAAAATGTGTCATGTTTTTGACACATTTTAGGGGTATTGCTTTTTCTTCCTTAACTATCGTTACAATTTTTAATTATTTCTTTTTAGTTAAGGTTAGTCAAGGTTGAACATGTTCATCGGTATGATCTGAATATTTCTTGTTACCATGAGATTTGCTGATTTATTTTCTCTATAAAGGATTCCCATTATAGTGATTTCTGGCATGGTACATACTGATGGATTTAACCTTACGTCTACGTAGTACACCTGATTTGGATATAATACATACGATTTCTTGGTTGAGTCATATGTAACCTTTGTTCCTGTTTTGGTATTCTCATTGTAGCTGTATACTTCTATTACTGCACCGTTCTTATCTGACCTTGCTGTGCGTCTATTTACTTCTCTTATTTCATTTTCACTGAGCTTTGTTGCTTCATTAGTACTATCCTTACTTAATTCGGATGTAAAGATATCAAAATTGTTATTTTCTACTATCGGTGAAATTATTTCTGATATCTTATTTGCTGAGTTTGCATACTTATTATACTCGTGTTCGTTGTTTTCATAGTTGTCATCTGCGTCATCTAGGAAGAAGAAGGTTCTGAAATACTCTCCTTCTAATGGTACAGTGTCATCTAATGAGAAGTATACTCTCTTAAAGTAACCAAAATCGTCTGTTACTGCTATCGTTGCTGTTACTGTAAATCCTTCAAGTGTTGCTGTGAGGGTTACTGTTCCCATCTTCATTCCTGTTATGGTTACAGTTTTACCCTTGTTGTGATTTAGTCTTGCTATGCTTGAATCTGATATTACCCATTCCACATCTGCTACCGAATGGCCTTCAAGTACTGTCGCCTTATAGGTTATGGTTTCTCCTACTTCTACGCTTATAGGTCCATCAATAGTAAGCATTGGCAGTGCCTTTATCTCTACTGTTCCTGTCAGCTCTTTTACTTTATTTCCTTTCTGATATACTGTGGCTTTTACTTTTGCTTCTCCGGCTTTTAAGCCCTTTAACGATGCTTTTTTAGAGTCTTCTACATTTGCTGTTATGGTTGCATACGTTTCCGGATTATCCCCTGTAAGTTCCCAGTCCACTGTTACCTTTGATGCTCCTTCTGGTGTAAGTAATACCTGCAGGCTATCGCTTGTTTCTCCGACATTTATGCTATCTGGTAGTGATAAGGTCGCATCTGTTAGTTCTACTATATTGTCTGTTATCTTAAGAGTTGCAGAAGCCGACTTTAAAACCGCTCCTTCTCTTATTATTTCTACTGTAACTGGCACTTCGCCCACTGCAAGGCCTGTTAATTCAAAGCCCTTTGTTTCATCCGAGGTGTAATAGTTTCCGTCTAGAGCTGGTGTATTTTCTACTTTTACCAAGGTTCCTATTCCATCTGCTACTGTCCACTTAATATAGTCGCAGGTTGCATTTTCCGGATCTATTACTGGTTTGAAGCTCGCTGTGTCACCAATGTTCACTTCTTGATCAGATAAGGTTAATGTTTTTACTGCTATTACCGGCTCAAGTACGTTGACCGTAATGTGATTTGATTCTATACTGCCACTTTTTGCATATACTTCAGTTGTTCCTACTGCTACACCTGTTAATGTTCCATCAGCTGCTATAGTTGCTATATCTGAATTTGTGGTATACCAGGTTACACTTCCGTCTACATCTTCTGGTAGTACATGTGCTGTGTATTTCGCTGTCTTGCCCTTTTCTACATCAATAGGTCCTTCTATAGCTACGTCTTCAGGAACTTTTTCTTTTACTGTCACGGTAATTTTATTTGAATTATAAGTTTTTTCCAAGTTTGCGCCCCAAATACTTGTTTTATAATAATCAATTTTAAAACTTATTTCTGTAGTTCCGGCAGACTTTCCTTTCAAAGTCGCAGTATTATTATTTCCTTCAATAGAAGCAACACTTTTATTTGATGAAGTCCACACAGTTTCTGCCCTATGTCCTCCAAATATCAAAGCCAAAAGCCATTCTATAAAACTTGAATAACCTGATATTAATCCTTTATCATCAACTAGCGCAAAATTAATGGTATCCCCAACATAAACCTCATCTTCGCCGCTTATTACAAGCTCATCGCTAAAACTTGTACCACCATCTAGATACTTTAGCCAAGTGCGTATTTTCCTACTATACCAGGTATGTGTTATCCATGTGCGGCTATATACATACATTTCACCACGGCTAGTTGATGTACCTACTGATTTTAGTATTGCATCATATACGCTAAAATAACTGTCACGCTCTACTTCTGACCACTTTACCTTTGTCCAGTTTGATGAATTCTTATATTCAGCAAAGTAATCAGCTAAATTATCAAATTCATAACTCTGCTTTCCGTTATATTTATATACATACCCTCCTTCTATTTTACCATTTATTTTATCACCCGAATTTTTAACATAATAAACAACTTCTCCAGAATCATAGGTTCTATAACGATTTCCCTCATATATTACTGCTCCATCATAGAGTTCTCCAACATAAAAGTAATCTGTCTGATACTTATCTGAAAATTCGTATGTCCACCAGCTTGTACTTTCATTTCCATTTCCATCTATATACTTTGGTTTTGGCTTTATTATGTTAGTAAGTGATAATCTCTGTCTTCCGATTTTCGGTGCGCTTGATACTAATTTTTCAATTTCCTTTACTATTCTGAGCGGAAGTCCATATACATCCTTCTTATAGGTGATTCCGCCTTCGCTGTTATGAATGCTATTCTTTGAGTCTAGTTCTACCGCTCCTACTACTTCCTTGGTTGCTGCATCTGTCATGTAATACAGGTATGTCTTATTTCCACTTACGTTTGTCTGTACATCATTATATACTGTGAATGAAAGTCCATTTTCTGTAAGTGTTGATGCTGCCACCAGCATATTTATAAGTAATTCCTTTTCTATAGCTGTTGGTGAATTTGACATTCCTATATAGAATTTTGTTGTTTCACTTCCAGATACTCTTCCTGTTGTAGTATATGCATAATAACTGCTATTAACGTCAATCTTTGAAGTAGTTCCATCTGTAGCTAATGCTAATGGCTTTTCTATGAAACTGTAGATTACTTCAGTATTTATCGTTCCATTGTCAGACGTACCAGCTCTCGGATTAGTAATATCTGACATAAACAGCCTGTAATAAGGGTGATTTCCTGCTTTTCCTACTAAAGCTCCTCCTCCACTATTTGCATTATCTGCAAGTGTGTATGGGAACTCGGTAAGCTGATTTAAATAAAGCTGATATTCCTCCCTCAAATTTATTCCTGCATTCTGAGAGTTAGCTGCTACGTACGGAGCTGCCTTCGCATTTACTATATAAGACGAATACGAATTATTTTCGTTTAAAAATTTCGTAAGATTTAAATAATCTCTAAATTCGTAATAGAACAGTGAATCTTTTCCTGAAGTGGTTCCATAGATTGCTGAGTATCCGAAAATAACACTTTTGGCTTTCATGAAATCCTTCATCTGACTTATAAGATTTCCATATTTTGTCTTATTTGCAGAACTGTTATTGCAGCGACTATTCGTTTTAGTATCACTATTTCCTACTCCAAATACTATCACGTCATAATTTCCTAATGACATTGTTCCTTCATCTATTGCTGCGGCAACATCATCTATATCTAATGATGCTATCTCATACTGATAATAGTCTGATACTGCTTCTAAATCAAGGAAACTTGAGATAGTCTTCTGTTCTGAATCTGCTATGGTATCTGTACTTGATCCATCATCTACCACTGTATCTGCTGGTTCAACTGCTCCTGTTCCTGTAAGCTTAATTGGTATTACGATGTTGGTTGTATTACTATTAAATTTATAGGTAGCTTTTACCTGTACAGTTACTACAGTACTTAACTTACTTACTCCGTCATGCCATCTTAATTCTGCCTCATCAGTTCCTGCATTTATAATCGAAACATCTGCTGAATCAATTTCATTTCCTGATGAATTTATAAATTTTACATCCTTTATTGCTAAAGTACTGTTCTTACTATTATTTATTCCTTCATCAGTAATTAACTGCTGTACCAGGCCTTTTACATTTTTAGGAAGGCTGTTTTTAGCATCTGTGTTATAGGTGTACGGTTTTTGAATATATACTGTACCGCCATCCATATCGCTGAGCTTTGTGTTTTTGTTTCCTGCATTTCTACATGTATTCCACCACTGTCCTACTGTTCCATAGAAATATACTTCTGATATTTTAGTACTAATTTCTTTAAAAGTATCATCCTCAATAGAACCTGTAATATTTGGTAAATAAATCGTTGTTAGCTTTGATTTCTGAAAGGTTCCTCCATCTTCTTGATAAAACTTACTTATTGATTGTTCACTATTTTTAGAGAAAATTACTTTTTCAAGACTACTACAGCCCCAGAACACCAGCGGACCAACTTCTTCTATATTTGTACAGCCTGAAAAATCCGCTGTTACAAGATTAGTCATTCCTTCCATAAAGCGTCCTGAAATCATCTTGATATCACCAGTCACCACCAGATTTTCAACATCACTATTATAACCCAGCCAATAACTCGAATTGTTATCGCCTATTCCGGCATTTTGTCTTCCTCTTATCCAGTTTCTGATTTCAATCTTGCTATAATCAAATTTTTCTCCAAATGCAGTATGAATGTACAGAGTCTTAGTAGCTTTTTCAAGCTTCCACTTCAGATTAAAATTGTTTATGTCTGTTTGAAAATCTTTATCCTCATATACATACTTACCATTTATCTTTCCACACATATCACCTTCAGGTATCTTCATGTAGTTCCAATCGTCTCCGCCTGTGGATACGCCATCAAATACTACATCAGAGTTTCCTATTTTTACCTGAAGTACATTTATAGTTGTCTTTGATGTCGGTTTAGTCTTTGCTGCTACACCTCTAGTGCTGGCTACAACTACATCCTTTTTTCCTGATAGATCTTTTGCATAGGCCCTAAGACACCATGAGCCTGCTTTGGTAACCATTTTATCAAACTTTGATCCTACGGTTATTGTAAATTGATTGCCTGTTGAAAGAGCTGTAAGTGCATTGCTCTTTGCTGCTGTATCTATTGATATTCCTACTTTTTCAGAAGCCACATATATTCCATCAAGGTTCTTATCTACATAGAGTGCAAGAGATACTATGTCATTTCTTCCTGCTCCTTCTTTTCCTTTTACGCCGACTACTCCTCCTGTAATATTGCCCTTTACATTGAATACCTGACTTCCTGCGATTCTTGTGTTTATCGCATCAGTACTATTGTAATAATAATCTGCTGTTACGGATGTAAATCTTCCTACTTTATTACTGCAGGCTTTAATCAGTTTCTCGTACTGGTATGGAATGTAACTCTTTGAGCCTGAGGACTTAGTTACTTCTGGTGCCTTGAATATATTTCCTGCATACTTATACCAGTTTGCTCCAGATGAATTTTCATTCCAGTAATAGACCTCATTTTTTCCTATGGTACTAACTGCATAATCTACATACTCCATTTTTCCGAAATTCCAGTCTTTTTCGACAATGGCGCCATTCAATTCGCAGTATACGCCGTACTTTTTCATATTATTAGCCTGATTTCCTATACTTGTAGGTGTATAGTCTAAATTATCATAAGTCTTTACCAGAGCATCATCAAAAATAATAGGTCTATACTGGGAATATTCCCACAGTGCCAATACTAATCCTGCGGCCGGTGCAGTTCCTACGCTCTTATAATCTTTTCCTTTTACATAGCCGAAATATATCAGGTCATATTCTGTCATTTCATCTATTCCATAGCCCTGGAATTCCTGCATTGTGACATATGAAACCGCTGTTGCTGCTTTAAAGTTTCTTGCTGATGAGAATATTGCATTTAACTTATTTTCAAGCGTTTCTGCTGAAATAAACTGATTAGATGGACTTACATATAGTACGTTCAAATCGCCTACTTCTGCTACATCACCTGTCTTATTTGCATTCAATAAATAATATATAACTGTCGCTAATGAGGTCTGTGTCGTAGTGTTTCCCCTATAAGCTGCTCTTTTATCAGTTAAGGTATCCCCTATCAGTTCAAACCAGTCATAAACTTCCGAATTCTGAGCTCCATCTGATAATTCCTGACTTTCAAATTTTGACAGAAGTTCTTCATTTCCTTCATCAGTTATATAAATCTTATATCTAGTACTTTGTTTCTTATTTATTGTTCCGAATTCTGAACCAATTTCTGCCGCAGCTACATTATACTTTTGGGCAATATTTGGCAGGTATTCCTTTAGGATGTTTGTTGTTACCTCTTTATAGCTTACAAGAATTGTCGGTATAAACATATATTCATGGAAGCTGTTTGTTGCTGTAGTGTTATACGGAAGTTTTATTGTTGCTGTATATTTATTTTTCTTATTTCCTGCCGAATTCATTACATCCTTACTTGAATCTGTAAATCCAAGACAGTTCCAATACAGGCGGTAAACTAAATCCGGGTCTAGCTGCGCCGTAAGCATAAAAAGCTTTCCTACATTATTCTTTTCGCCATTTGCATTACTTATTGTAAAATGTGTCTTATTCGAACTTGTATTTTCTTCATAATCATAGGTCGTCATCATGAAAGAGGAACTACTTCCTTCTATTTTTTTGCCTGCCATGCTTCCGTCAAATATGAGCGGTATGTCACTCTCTATGTGTCTTATAAAGATGGCTGCTGTGGTGCTCCAGTCAAGGTCATTTTCTACAAAGGTACTCGCATTTACTCCATTAGCCTTTATTTTATCATTGACTCCCTTGAACACCTTTTTAATTCCATTATCATTTACGTATACTGATAATACCTCAGTGTTTGGCACTTCAAAAAAGAGCTGCTCTATACCTGAACCGCCATTATCTGCATATCCACTTATTCCTATCATATCTGCTGCATAGATAAGTGATCTATTTACATTTAATTCTTCCGGGGTTATTGTTACTAGTACATAATGATAGTTATTTATTGCTTTTAATACTTCTTCTGCACTCTCATAGCTTCTTTTCTTGCTGGTGTCGGATTCATTTACTGTTGCTGTTGCTGAATAAACGCTTGCTCCATACGCCAAACCTACACTATATTTTAAGAAAAGATTATTAGAGGTGACATGGAAATATGGAAGTCCCTGTGTATTAATTCCAGTTGTTTCATTGTTACTTACTACAAAGCTCTGGAACTGTCTTATTCCATATACTGCTGTTTCCCTTACAGAATAAACCATATCCTTGTCTTTGCCTACTACTAAACTGCTCTGATATACCTGCCTCTTTTTATATTCTGATCTTTGTACCTTAGTTTGATCATCTCCTGAAAATTCTATTCTTACACTACTCTGTTTATTATAGGCTGTATAGGTATCATAGAAGTCATAGCCTGACCAGATGTAGGTAGTATAGCCTGATAGATGGTTATTCATGGCATCCTTATTAGAATCCTTCCAGTCACCATCTTCATATATCTGATATTTATAATTTATTCCATAGTCGGTTTTTATTGTAACATAATTTTCATAACTTCCTTTTATTTCCGAATAGACAGTATCCGATATATTGTCCTTATTCCATTCTGGAAGTATTCTTGCTACCGGAGAGAATCCTCCTCCACTTGTCAGTTCATAAAATGTATTATCTGAGCTTACATAAGTTTTTCCATTTGCTGCATAAGAACTAACAACAGCTAATTCTCCTGTATTTGCATCAAAGGTATAGTTATTATTCTTTGCCTTTACATAGACGCCATACTGATCCATTGCAGTTGCTTCTTTTTCTGCTACTGTTTTATATTTGTTTTTTCCTTCGTAATAGGCCTGCTGAAGTTTAAATCTCTCTATTCCATCAAATACATATACCGTATCACCATTTATACTTGTATAATAGTATTCTTTAGAGTTATTTTCACCATTTTCTATTATTGCACCCATTATGCTTGAATAGCTTGCTGAATTTCCTGTCTGAAATTCAACTGAATTTACTGCTGCTGGCTCGTATCCTGGAAAATGATATCCCCACATCGCCTTTGATTCTGTTGGCACTATTTCTAGCATTACAAATGGATTTTCTTTGCTGCCTAGAGCCTTTGTCCTATCTCTACTTGCTGTATAGGTCGTCACTGATCCCTGTAATTCAGCTGCCGTGTCAGCATCTATCGCAAAGTAATTTGCTGTGTCAGTTGTCTTTTCTGCAGCATAATCCCTTGAACTATTAGCTATGTCATCTTCTGCAAACACGTAATTTCTCAGCTCTGGATCTGGTACTGCACGTAGTATGTCATATAAGGTTTTTACCTGAACCGAGGCAGCCTTTGTAAGGAACATGTCGAGAGTCACTCCTGTTCCTGCAAATATTCCTGTGGCTATTACTGTGGCTAATACCATTGATAATACTCTTTTAGTAAATGTATTTTTTCCCTTCTTTTCAATTCGCTCTTTTTTCATAATAACACCCCCGTTCATATTTACGAAACTCGAACAATTGGTCATCTTTTGTATTTTATTATTTCCGCAAAGTGTATGCAGTCCCCACCGCATACTATATCAACCTACTTTATTTTACCATAAATTTCAATTTAAGTCAATGGTTTCTCTTATTTTATATGCTTTTTTTATATTTTTTTCACTAAATAAAAAGCAGCACCTCTTCTTTTTTAGATGTGCTGCTTTCATTTCTTTCATTTCTTACCATTTTACCATTATGAATGCGCTTCTTTCATTTCTTACCACTATACTATCATGAATGCGCTTCATTACTTTCCTGCTATTTCACTATCATAGCTGCGCATTCTTACATCATAGGTCTGTTTTAGCGTCTTGGTGCTTAATGTGTAGCTTATGGTTACTTTCACCCCTCTGGTGTTCTTGGTTGGTACTCCAACTGGATCATAGCTTGTTGCCTCTCCTATCACATAGTTCAATGAAGTTTCCGGCGATACTTTAAAATCCTCTACATATCTTGCAAGGAAATAATCAGGTTGGTGTGCCTCTCCTATCATTAAATTTATCATACTTGTGATTTCTGTCGCATTCCATATTGAGGACAGGTTCTTTTCCGACCATGCTTCATCAAGATACAGATAGTTCCATAAGAGGCTGTTTTTTGATGCTGCTCCGCCTTTATAGTTTACGAACAAGTTTACTTCATAGTAGTTTTTGGTTTCGGTTTTAGTTACCATTACTCCGCCTTCTTCTACTTCTTTTGTTACTGTCTGCACTGTCAGCGGTCCTCTTGTTACTAATACACTATATTTTTCTCCTGCATTGTTAAATTCCTTGTAGGCATAGAAGTTTGCTTCTCTTAGCTTCGTTGTTACAAAGTCTGAGGCTGCACTTGCTTCCATCTGTACCTGTACGTCACTGTTCGTATTATTATACAGTCTCATTGCTACACTTACAAATGCTATGACTGATATCGATACTATCGACGTTATTGCGCTTGCGATTATTAACTCTATCAATGAGAATCCGGCATTGTTTAGTGCAATCCTCTTTTTTCCGTTTTTCCCTTTCATAGGCATCCCCCGGCCTTTCTTTTTTTATACTCCGCTGCATCTCCTGCCTGGCCTTCTTGAAACCCCTGCATAAAGAATCTAATACTCCTTTACATAGCTTCTTCCAGCCTTTGAAAATCTTACTTCACTTCCTCTGAATGTAGGGTCTGTCGGATCGTATTCAGTGGCATTGGTGAACATTACTATTTCAGGCCCTAACAGTTTTTCTCCATCATGCTTTGAGAATTCAAAAATCATGATCTTATCCGTTTTATACTTATTCGGATCTGTGATAACTTCGTTAAACACGGTGATGGGACCTTTTCTAAGTCTTTCTTTCTGTAAATAATTTCCTTTATTTAATTGAGTTTTTACTGTCTGAGTGTAATAATCAATTCTTTTATCTAGTGTTATTTTACTCTCGCTAAGATCATCACCGTATGTATAGAATATGTTAAGCGAAGCATCGCCGATTTTATAGCTCTCGCCCAGCTTATAATTATTACTGATGGCGTTCCATTCTACTCCACTGGTATATTTGTACCATTTGATCTCTGCTATCTGTGCTATATAGTCCGATCCGTTAAAGTATACAAGCAGCACCGTTTCATATTCTCCGTTCTTTGCAAGGGCTGCCAGCCTTGCCTGCTCTAATGCTTCACTCAGGTTCTGGGCAGCTTTCTGAACATTTCTTCTTTTTACTACGCTATATGTAACTATTGCCGATGTCGTAAGTATGGACATTATCAGCACCGCTACAACTATTTCTACAAATGAGAAACCTTTATTTTTTCTAAAAGTCTTCATACTGCCTTCCCCCTTTCCTGTTTTTTTCTTTCTTATTCAGATGTCTTTGGATTCTGCTGCCAGTTCTCATAATATACCTGTATAGGGTCTATGGTAATTGCTTTTTCTGCAGTTTCATCCATACTTGTGAGCACCTTTAAATAATCCTTTAGGTGTACATAAAGATTATTCTCATCTAGTATATTTTTGATGAGTGCTGAGTCAAAGATGAGATTTGAATTCCCGCCTATTGTTACATCACCTGAAGCTACTATTGTTCCTCTTACGGTGTGCCCTGAGTTTACTGTTACATTTGCGTTTGATACTATAAGTCCGCAGAAGTCTGTATTTACTTCTACATTTCCCTGTGCTATTAATATAACAGGGTGTGCTGTATCATTTACTACACTCATATTTGAGGTGACATATTCAGTTTCACTTACTCTTATTACGTTGTAGCTTTCTATCGGTGTTCCCTGTAGTGTAGTATTTCCTGATGTATTTGACGGTGCTATTCCCAGGCTGCTTTCTGCTTCTACATTGTTCATTCCGCTGATTTCTACTATTCTTGCATAAATCTGCGCTTCGCTATATTTTGTTACTGAGCTTGATCCTCCTGCATCAAGAGTGGTGAGCAGTGCTCCATATATGCTATTTTTCAGGCTTGCTGCCGATGTATTATTAGCTGAGCCTGCATTATTTATTTTATCCTTCTCTATGTAGTTTCCTGAGGTTTCTATTTCGCTATCTGGTAATAAAAGCTCATTTGATGGTACATTTATCTTTCCTAAGGCTTCTTCTACCGTATCTGGGTCTGCAGCCTTGAAGCGCTGCATATATTCAGCCGCTGCCGCTGCATTTTTAAAGTTAAAGTATACGTATACCATCTGTGTAGTGGTTCCTGATACCTTTATTACATTCGTTATTACAGGTTTATTTTCATTTAATAGGCCAGATAGATTCACTTTGTTTGAGGTAAGTGAGATGCTTCCGCTTGCTGGTGCCTTTATGAACTTTCCCAGGTACTGTTCTGATGCAAACATTTCATTTAAATCAGCTTCTGAATAGGTCGTCTTAGTTCCTCCATAGTATTTCTTAAGTGCCGCGCTAAGCTCTGTGTTCAGCATCGGGTTATGTCCTATTGTTCCTAGACATTCTCCTGGTACAAGATAGAGCTGCTGCATTCCCTTATATGCGATTGATTCTCCTTCGAGTGCCTCATATGATGAACTTGAGAGTCCCATGCTTGCTAGAAAATTTTCTACTTCAGTACTCATGCTTCCCTGCTTTGGTATGCTTATGAAGGCATTTCCTGTTAGAACAAGTTTATTCAGTGTCTGCATGTTCAGCTTGAAGTAATCTGTGTTGAAGATTATTGAGCTGCTGTTTTCTGCATTTAGTGCCATGCCATTTAAGCCCTTTGAACCTTTTCCGTAGCCAAAGCCAAAGTAGCTTCCGTTCTTAAATTCTACCTGTGGTACTGTGACAAAGCTTCTCTTGGATTTCATAAGTGTCAGGTCATCTGCTACATTGGTATTTCCTGATACTGTCAGCTCTCCTGCGTCTACGTCTATATTTCTTGACCAAAGGCCATCATTTTTCTCTGCTGTGAGGCCTTTGTCTGTATTTATTGTGTCTACATTTACTTCTGCTCCCGCTTTTGATAGGAGGGTTCCGTTGGTTATTATTTTATGTGCTATGAAATTTACTGTCTGAAGTCCTTCTACGTTTATTCCTTCTATAGAACATATATTTCCTGTCAGATTTATAGCTGCTGAGCTTACCATATTATTCTTTAAAGTTCCATCGTTTATAACTACGAATTCACTTATGTCGGTGGTTCCAAAGCTTATCTGCGGATCTGTGAATACTGCTGATATTCTCATGTCCGTCTTTATTTCTGTTTTATACCCTGCTGTATTCATGTAGGTAAGCGTAACTCCCTTTAAAAGGATATCTCCGCTGTATCTTTCACTATTTAAGCTTATTGCCGTTTTTATATCGCTTAAGGTAACCTTGTCGCTTTCAGTGGTTCCGTCTGCTAGTTCAAGTGCTATTTCATCTATGCTCAGCTTTACTCCTGCGGGAAGGATCCTATTTTTATTTACGATTTCTTCTGAGTCATTTTCTGAGTCATTTTTGTTGTAATAGTTGAAGGCTTCATCTACTAAGTCACATACGCTGTTACTGTTTGCGTCTCCTGCTATTACTGGGTAGAGCGTTTCGATGAATTTATTTTTAAATTGCTGCTCTCTTTCCTTGTCACTATAGTGTTTATATTTTACTATGGTGTCTTTGTATGCTACGTCTAGCGCATAGTCTGCTTCCGCTTTTACTATGCTTCTGAATACTTCCATATACTCATCTGTCTGGTAGAAGTTGAGTCGATTCTTTCCTTCTGTACCTTTCATCTGTATATTGATCATGGAGGCTACGTACATTGTTGTTACTAGCACTGTTACAAGGGCGACCGCTACTAATACAAATAGCAATGCTGCTCCTTTATTATTTCTTTTTAGTCTGTTCAGCATTTTGTCCCCCTTTCCACTGCATAGCTTTTTGCCATTTTCAGTTTTTTCTTTTGCTTTTCTGACATTCTTTAGTTATTTTTGTTTCTCTTTATCACTGCTATTTTCCCGTTTTAGCGGTTTCTAAGTTTATCTTTAGTAACTGCTATTTTATAAATACTACATGTACGTTTCTTTTTGCATATCTTCTTGCTGTATTTAACTCTGTGGCATATGTTTCAGGTGATGATATGCGGTATACTCCTATCTGGATATATATTCCATTTTTATCTGATTTTACATATGTTGCTGAGTTCTGGGTCTGATTGGTTCCATCTTTATATGGCGATATATCAAACCCCTTTAAATACCCTTCTGTCGCATCTGTAGTTCCATAGCCGCCATCGGTATAGGTACTCTTTTTTCTATCCCAGCTACTATTTGCATCTTTTGTTGCATTTGTACTTACTACATAGCTTTCTCCTGTTGGCATTGTTCCATTCTGTGCTACTTCTAAAAGATTATTTATTGAGTTAAATTTAAGACTATTTAATACATATAATCTTGAGGTTCCTGTTGCATCTAGTGTTGGATCTACTATTACGGATACTTTCTTTATCTGGTAACTAGAGGTCTTGCTTAGGTATACCTCCGGATTCTTTTCCTGTACTGTCATTGGTGTGAAATAAATATATATATTATTCAGCTTCGATACATCGCCATTTATTTCCATTTCTGATAGTATCATATTATCATCTGTCTTGGTCTGTCCTGAAAGATCGGCTACTAAGTCAGATGGTACATTTGTCAATGGATAGTTTTCAGAAAAATATACATAGGTGCTCTCTCCTGTTATCTTTATATCTGTGGCTGCTGGCATTTTATAGATTGCTGCAAACGAACACACCTTTTCTCCTGATGAGTCTAGTTTTTCTCCGAGATTTATTGATATTTTACGCTGTATCTTCTGCTCTATGATGTTTCTGATTGTTCCTTCATCTGGTATTACAAGGTTTTCATCAGCTGCCGCTGTTGCTTCAAAGGCTGCAAGCGAGTTCATTAACACCTCTCCTACCGCCTGATCATCTGCTGCCGTGAATACTGCATTTATAGCAAGGCTATCTGCCTGCGTTGATGAAAAGTCTGCGAAGGAGGTAAATTCATCTTCTATTAGCTTTGCAAATAGTGTATCATAGCCCCTTGTCTCCAAGAGTTCATTTGTTCCATTTGCCTTTACTGCAAAGGATCCCGGAGTCGGGGTTGCCGGGTCTGTTCCCCCGCCTGTACCTGTGCCGCTTCCTTCGATGTCCGCATACATCTCTGGTATGTCTACTATTTCTGATACTACTGCGAAATATTCTCCGCCGATTTTTTCAAATCTTACATACTTTCCATCTGCGGTTCTTGCTCCTTTCCAGTAGCCATTCGTATCATTTCTCGCTATTGTAGAGGATGTTGTTAGAACTGCCCCTTCATAATTATTTTCATAACCGCATACATCATAAGAATTTCTTACTTCTAATAGATTTTCCCATACATCGGTTACGATTGTATTTGCATTTTGGATTGTCTGGGCTTTTTGATTAGCTCTTGAAATTACACCGAAGCCGTTAATGAGCGTAAGTGCTACTACGGACATTATCAGCATACTGACTACAACTTCAACTAACGTAAAGCCCTGCTCATTCCTCCTTTTTCTTCTCATTGTAATTTCCTCCGCTTTTAAGGCCTTCTACTCTTTGTCAGATTTTCTTTTTTCCTTTTACTCTTTGTCAGATTTTCTTCTTTCCCTCTACTCTTTGTCAGATTTTCTTTTTTTCTTTTACTCCTCGTCTACATTCAGATTCAGATTTCCAAACAGATTATCTACTCCTAAGTCTGTGTTTGTGTAGGTAGGATCAATATATATCTTTCCATCTTCACCTATTACTGCATATTCATTGATGGTTGCACTTATCGCAAAGGCTCCTCCATCTGCCGCTGCAAGAGTTACATTATCAAATGTTGTTCTGTCTGCATACTGGTTGATATAGTCTGCAAATTTTGATATTCCTGCATAGTCTGTTGTGGCTGCTATGCTTATTGGCGCCCTATATGCATATATTCCTTCTCCAGCTTCTGTTTCTACATTTGGATCGCTGTATAATAGTTCACTAGTTCCAAAAGATATAGAGCTTACTACCATATCACAGTTACGTTCCATTTCATCATACTTTACTAAGAGACTCTTTGGTGTATAGCCTGGTCCATAAAGCTTTGTTATTTCTTCTATTTCATTTAGGTTTGATGCTGTTGCCTCTTCATACTCCGGCACTGCTGCTGCCATTTCTCGCATCGGTACCAATTCTTCTAATAATCCTTCATTTTTTACTTCTAATTCTTTCGCCTTATCTGAGAAATTTTTATATCCGAAATAGAATCCTGCTCCGAGCATTACTATACATAGCAACACGATAAGCATTTTTGTCTCTGCTACGCTGGATTTCGTCGTCGCTGTCTTTCTCTTTTTCGTCTTAGCCATATTTACTCCTTTCCTTCCTCCAGTATTCTTTTATTATGGCAGATCCTTGGCATAACCATTGAGTCCATTTGGCTCTACTTCTTCATTGGTTATGGTAGATCCATCATCAAATACTGGATCCTCAAGAGTAATCTCAAGTGTAAACTGCTCCTCCTTTGATGGAGGCACTACTTCTTCATCTATTGTTTCTGCTACACTTGCTATATTTACATATTTTACCACCGATATTGCTTCAACCTGTGCTAAGAGCTGCGCAGTTGTAATTTTACTCTCTGTGGTAACATTTACAGTTACTTTATTCTTAGACCAGGATAACGAACTTATGACAGTGTCTGATGGTACACTTTTCTCCAGTTCTCTTAAGAGTTCATTGAAATTTATTGTATATTCGTATGTTCCATTATTAAATGCTCTTGCGTTTTCTACTGCATTTTCACTGGCTACATATCTTTGATATTTATCTCCTATTTCTATGGTAAGACTATCCAATTCATTTTGATACTTTGTATTCTTCTTCTGCTGCACTGAATACTTGTAGTAGCCATAGGCTATCATTGCTCCTGTTGCTATTACACTTACTGCAAGCATGGCGTAAAATTTTCCCATTCTTGCATTCATTCTTTCAGCTGCACTTTCCTTTTCGTCTGTAAGAATTTCAAAACCGATCGGATTGATTCCTGCTCCGACTACCGACATCATTCTTACTATTTCATCTTCGCTTAAATCCTTTGGAAAACTTACTCCCGGCACTTCGTCAAATATCACAAAGTCGAGTTTTAATTCGTTTGTCAATAGATTTATAATTCCCTTTACTAATGAGCCTTTTCCAAAGAAATATGCTTTCTTTGCTATTTTTAATTCTCTGTTTTTTTGCTTATAGGTTTCTATAAGTCTATATACCGATCCAACGAAGGCTCTCAAGTCGTCTACTATGGCATCCTTGATTTCAAGTTTTTCAAGCATTGCCACTGTTTCTTCATCTGAGAGGTCTTCTGTCTCTTCTTCTATTTTAAGTGCTGCATCTTCATCATCAAAACGCCCTCTTACATATTCTTCGTTTTTTATCATTTCAAAGATATGCCAGCTACTCGTTGTTGCGTAGGTCTTATAGTCCTTTATTCTGTCTACTATCTGATTTACTCCGTAGCTTATAATTCTCTGACTTTCAAGCCTTTTGTCATGGACAATCGATATGATGGAGTTATTTGCGTTGATGTCGATATATACGGTTGCTTCATTTGGCTCTGCCTGATTTTTCAGGAAGAGCTGGAACTGCGCATTTCCGCCGTATTCGAGGGCTACCAGATTTAAACCAGCATTTTCTGCCAGTTTTACGTATGATTTTACAAGCTGCTTCGAGATGGCATATACCATTACATGAAGCTGCTTATCTTCGGTCTTATTTATTATTGAGTACGAATATTCATATTCATTTACATCTACAGGGAAGTACTGACCTGCCTGTGTCTGTACCATGTTCTGAATTGTGGCTGCCTTCGCTAATGGGAGCATTGCATCTCTTGTGAGTACCTTTGTTGATAGTATCGAGAATACAACATTTTTATTATTGAACTTTAATTCAGACAGCTTGTCCTGCAATATTCTGGCTACTGTTTCCCTTCCACGGATCATTCCGTCCTCATCTACACCTACATCGCCTCTTGCTCCGAGCTGTGTGTCCTTGAGGTCAAATATCGCTGTTTTATAGATTTTCGGATTTTCTTTTTTGTAATCAACCTCTGCAATCTTAGTGGTATCACCAAGCTCTATACATAGTACCTTAGAAACCGCCATACATTGTCCCCCTGTCTTTCTGATTTATTTTCTTTCTCGTTTTATTACGTTTTTTAGATTTCAGGTCATTATTTTAGGCTTATTTTTTCCTTATTTTTTTGTTTAATTTCGATTTTATACGTCTAAAATAATATTTTAACTGCTTTTCTACTAACTGAATATCAACCAAATCTTTAGACACGTGTCCTTGTACTGTATTATACCATATTTTTTTTTACAAATCAATCGTTTCATTTTATTTTATCCTTTAATAATATTTTACTAATAAAATGCTTTTTAGGGTAGGTCCCTGGCTGGTATTATCTGGATAAAATAAAAGCCCTAGGGGATTTTATTCCCCTAAGGCCTTTTGTATCTTTTGTTTTTTGCTTCTTGATTTTTACTTGGTTAATCCGATTGCTTTAAGTCTGTTCTTATATTCCTCAGAGTTTAACAATGAGTCTACGATTTCTTCTCTTGAAGTTCCTGCATTTAATGTGTCAAGGAAAAGCCTTCCGCCATCTATTTCATCAACGTTAGGTCCGGTTCTTCCAAGTATTCCTCCAAAGCATGCTATTATGAATTCTTCAGGTTTATAATTCTTGCTTGTGCATTCAGCGCCTAAAATGAATTCCTTTATGATTCCATCAGTTGATGCGCCGTTTAATAATGCGCCTACAAAGTTATTAATTCCGGCCGCATCCGGTGTTCTCCAAAGAATTGTAAGGTAAAGATTATTTACAAATGATGTTACATAAATATTTGAATCTCTAATTTCATCTGATTCATACTTACCCTGTGTCATGCCGCAGCTTGCACAGATATTTTTAAATTCATCAGACTCTGTAAACTTCTGAATTATTATCTTTCTTGACATTCCGTTGTCAAGAAGATTCTCCCAGTTTACCTTTCCATCATCAGCTTTTCTATTAAATACTGCACTGTACATTCTTGATACAAATTCTTCATTTGAAATATCAGCTATTGAGCCATCTAGTGCAAAGTCAGCTACTACCTCTGCTGCTGTTGTTGTCTTTGCTGAAAGTGAGTTTACATAAGAAGCCTTTTCAGTTGCATTTACTGACTGATTAAGAAGATTTGTATATAGTCTATCTACAAAGTTCTCAATTTCAGTTGTCTTTGCAGTTACTGTTACTACACAGGTTGCTGTCATTTCTTCATCAACTGTTGTTACTGTGATGGTTGCTGTTCCTGCTGCTACTGCTGTAATATTTCCTTCTGCATCTACCGTTGCTACTGATGGGTTATTGCTACTCCAGGTTACATCTGTATTGGTTGCATTATCTGGTGTTACTGTGGCTGTTAAGGTTGTTGTATCTCCCTCTGTTAATTCAAGTGCTGGCTTGTCTAATGATACTCCTGTTACTGAAACTTTGCTAACTTCACCGCTTACAGTTACTGTACATGTTGCTGTCTTAGCTCCATCATCTGTTGTTACCGTGATAGTTGCTTTACCTGCTGATATTCCTCTTATTCTACCATTTGCACTTACTGCTACGACGTTCGGATTGCTACTTGTCCATTCTACATTTGAAATAGTAGCATTTGATGGTGAAATTGTTTTTGTAAGAGTTTTTGTATCTCCTACTGCAAGTTCTATAGAACTCTTATTCAATGATACAGAAGTAACTGCAACTGTTTCAGCTGAATCTGCTGTTCCCTGACCTTCTAGAGTCGGAAGGGCTTTTGCTAATGTTTTAGTTTCAACAGTTTCAACAGTTGTACCAGTTGTATCAGTTATAGTAGGGACATACCATGTCCAGGTACCTGAATCTTGAACACCTGACATAATCTCCTTCAGCTTTTCTAAAGTAATAGTCGTTGTTGCTGATGCATCTGTATAAATCTTAGGTATTACGCGAACTTTTCCATCATCAGAGACTTTACTTCCTTCAAAACAGTCAGACTTTAACGCATTTTTTGTACTTACTGATGATGGTAAGTATAATTCTTTGATTGAACATCCTGAAAACGCATCCATATTAACTACAGTTGATTCTTTATTTTCCGGAACACGCGTTATATATACATTTTCTGCTCCTGTATTATGAAACGCATAGTTCGAGATAGTTTTTAGTGCTTTCGACGTAATAACTGTTGTTGTTTTAAATCCATTAAACGCATTTGCTCCTAATGAAGAAACACCTGAGCCCATATCAACATATTTGAACTTATTTGCAGTTCCACCCTCACTGTAAAATGCATATTGTTTTATTGAAGTAACAGTATCCGGAATGATAAGTGTATAATCTGATACCCCACTTCTTCCGATTGCTATATTAGTTAATGAATTATTCTCACTAAATGCACTTGATCCTATTGAAGTAATTCCAACCGGAAGTTTTACCGTTTTAAGTTTTGTACAATTCTCAAATAATGAAGTAGGAATTTCAGTTATCCTTCCATTAATTGTTACACTCTCAAGCGCTTTACATTCAGCAAATGCAGACATCTCTATTTCTGTTACATTTTCCGGAACCACGATTTCTGTTAATCCGCTTCCGTAAAAAGCACTTGAACCAATGAATTTAACTGTAGATGGAAGACTTATTGTTTGCAAACTTTTGCAACCATAAAATGCATCGCTTCCAATTCTTGTAATTCCTTCGGCTAATGTTAAAGAAGATAAGTTCTCGCATCCCGAAAATGCTTCGTCAGGTATCTGATCTACGCTACCCGTTATATTAACTGTTTCAAGTGAAGTACATCCACTAAATGCTCCACTGCCAAAATCATATTCAAATAATTCACCTGCAATCGTTACAGTTTTAAGGCTTGCATTGTTCTCACAAACACTAGGTCCAATATAAACCACGCTTTCAGGGAAACTAATCTCTGTAAGTCCTGTCAAGCCATAAAATGCACGTTCTCCAATACTTTGAACACCTTCTCCAATTGTAATCTTTTTTATGCTACTTGAGCCTTCAAAAGCAGAATATCCAATGGTCTTTACTGTTCCAGGAATCACAATTTCAGTTGTTGAAAGGTCTGTCGTTCCGTGTGCATTTCCAAATGCCTTAGTTCCTATAGCTGTTACTGTGTAAGTAGTGCCTCCATATGATACTGTTTCTGGAATTGTAAGTGATGATGCACTTCCCGTATACTCAGTTATTGTTGCTGTCTTTCCATCCTCATTAACTGTAAACTTGATATTTGCATCTGTAGAATCCTTATATTCTGCTGCCTGCACTGTTATTTCTGTTCCTACAACTGCTGGAACTACTGGAGACATTGCAAATACTGCTGCTGCAGTTAATGTCATTGCTATTTTCATTGATGCAGCTCTTGTTTTACTACTTAAAGTAAAACTTAAAAATCTTTCTTTACTCTTTTTCATGAGTGCCCCCTTCAAAGGTTTGAATTTTTCTTTATTTTGATTATATTTATATAGACCCACCATATTTTTTATATTACATTATTTTACTGTTAAAGTACACTTCTTTACCAGTCCAGAATCTGTCTTAACGGTAATTACAGTTGTTCCTTTTGCCTTTGCTGTTATCTTTCCCGTTGTTTTTCCTACCGTCGCTACTGACTTATTAGATGAATAGAAGGATACATTCAGGCATAGTTTATTTCCGGTAAGTGAATAACCAAGCTTTTTTGTTGCTCCTACCTTTAAAGACAGTGATGTTGCTGCGAGCTTTAGAGTATTTTTAGTCGGTCCTGTTGATTTATAATGAAGATTCTTTCCCATTATGAGATCAAAAGTATCTATATCACTTCTATTAGAAGTAGCTGCTGTGTAATTTTTCTTAAGCTGTGTCTTTGTTCCAACAAAATACACATCTGTGAGTTTCGAACAAGCTGTAAATGCATCCGATGCAAAGTAGTTCACAGATATAGGCAGTGAAACATATTTTAACGAGCTACACCTATAAAAAGCTTCTGTTCCAATTTTAGTAACTTTTTTTGGAATCACTATACTATTAAGTTTAGTACAACTTGCAAACAATGCTTCTGGTATCTCTGTAATATTCTTAGGCAGAGCCGCATAGGTAATACTTGTATCTCCTTCAAAAACACCTTTTCCTAAACTTGTTATTGCCGTACCTGAAAGAACTATTTTCTTTAGTGAGGTACATTCTGAAAATGCATATGCATTTATAGTTGTAACCGTGCTTGGAATCGATACTGTCTCTAATCCTGAACATCCGATGAATGCATCTTTACCAATTATCTTCACGCCTTTTTCAATAGAAAGTGTTTTTAACGACTTACATTCATTACAAATAGACTTACCAATTTCAGTTACTGTTCCAGGAATAGTCAGACTTGTAATTCCTGAATATTCAAATGCTCCCATTCCTATTTCTTTAATACCAGAAGAAAGCACTATAGATTTAAGCGCTGAACATTCTTCAAATGCTGCTCTTCCTATTGATTCTACACTTGATGGAATACTTATACTATTTAACGCAGTACATCCTTCAAATGCCGAATCTCCAATCCTTGTAACAGTAGATGGAACTTTAAACGAACTGAGCGATGTACAATATGCAAACATTTCATCCGATATTTCCGTAAATCCCTCTGGAAGGCTAACATAAGATAAGCTCTCGCATCCTTCAAAGGTTCCTGTACCTAAATAAGTTACTGAACTTGGTATTGTAATTGATGTAAGACTTGTACATCCGTCAAATACATTGGCTCCTATTTCTGTTACGCTCTCAGGTATTGTAATTCTTTGGATAGTTGATGTTCTCTTAAAAGCTCCATCACCTATTCTAGTTACCGTTGACGGAATTATTATGTCAGTAATTGCTTCATAATCTCCTTCTTCCTGATAACCCGAAAAAGCATCTGTTCCGATTTCTGTTACTATTCTTCCATCTATGTATGAAGGAATATCAACGTAACCACTCTTATCATAATAGCCCATAATTCTAATCGAGCCATCTTCTTTTACTTCATATTCGAAACCATCACTTTTTTTATAATCGTCTTGATAAGCTGCTACAGAAACCTCTGGCATTTTCATTCCCATGACACTTGTTCCTGCTATTGCCATGGTCATACACAGTGCCAAAAAACGACTTTTATTTTTCATCATATCCCTTTCTATAGAATATAGGGATTGTCCGCATTCTTTGCTTACAATCCCTACACCCATAAATGTTTAATATTATACTACAAGATATTTAATCAAGATGGAATAAGCTACTTGCAAGAGCCTTAACATTCATATATACATAATGCTTATTATTATCAGGCTTCGCCTTAGATGGTAGTAATGAATTAG
>JAEEGF012161150.1_pt1 | contig 23791 bp, 19 predicted proteins | sample 9134171 | NCBI WGS metagenome assembly JAEEGF01 (sample SAMN16246542, study PRJNA631951) | gut metagenome | biome: gut microbiome; feature: rumen; material: AP-attached | host: Bos | place: Iran: Karaj | collected 2018-10
TCCTTGCTCTTTCCACGGGCAATGGCGTCCTCAAGTGCGGCCTGTGCCACCTTGACTGTCGGGCGGTCCTCTTCTGCAAGACCTGCCTTTGTCATGATCTCATAGCTTCTCTGAACAGTCTCCTTGGTTCCGATTCCCTGAGCATATTCACAGGCCGAGCGGTAATAGCGGCGGATGATCTCCTGGTTTGCAGCCTCACGGACAACAGCATCGTCACAGATTCCGAATCCAAGTCTGTTGACTCCCATGTCGGTCGGTGAGTTATAGGTCAGAGAGCCCTTGGAGATCTTGTCCAGGATCCTCTTCAGGAGCGGGAACGCCTCCATGTCCCTGTTGTAGTTCACTGCAATCTTTCCGGTCGCAGAGACATAGTAATGGTCGATCTGGTTGGAGTCTCCGAGATCTGCGGTGGCAGCCTCGTAGGCTATGTTCACCGGATGATCGATCGCAAGGTTCCAGATGGGGAATGACTCGAACTTGGCATAGCCTGCCTTACGGCCGTCCTTGAAGTCATGGTAGATCTGGGAAAGACATGTGGCGAGCTTGCCGCTTCCCGGTCCGGGAGCTGTGACAATCACAACAGAAGCATCGGTGGGAATATATGGATTTGAGCCGTAGCCCTCATCGCTGACAACCATGTCGACATTATCCGGATAACCCATGATCGGCTTGTGGAAGTAGACCTTGATTCCCCTGCGGGTCAGCATGTCAGCGAAGTTGTTGGCACTGATCTCTCCATTATAACGGGTGACAACGACCTTGTCGGCCTTTATGCCCCAGGCCGCGAAGTCATCAATCATCTTGAAGACATCCGTATCATATGAGATTCCGAAATCAGAGCGCATCTTGCGGTGCTCTATGTCTCCGGCATGGATGCAGATGATGACATCAAGATCATCCTTGAAAGACTGGAAGACCTTCATCTTGTCATTGGTGTCAAAACCGGGCAGGACCCTGGCGGCATGGTAGTCGAAAAGCAGCTTTCCACCGCATTCGATGTAGAGCTTTCCTTCGACTTTTGACATCCTCTCCATGATGAATGCCTTCTGTTCTTTGAGGTATTTGTCGTTATCAAACCCTTGTTTGTTCATTTTGCCCTCACTTGCATATCATGTCAGAATGAATCTTGTCGCTAACATCTTTTCCGAATAATGCCTCGGAGATCAGCAGTCCGAACTCCAGGGCTGTTCCCGGGCCTGCTCCTGTTATGACGTTGCCGTCCCTTACCGTGCGCTCCTTGCCAAAGACGGTATTCGGGGCAACGGCCTCGCATCCCGGATAGCATGTGGCCTTCCTGCCCTCAAGCACTCCGGTCGGTGCAAGGACAAACGCCGGAGAGGCACAGATCGCGCACACGAGATCGCCTCTCTTGAAGGTATCAAGTATCACCTTTGTCACAGTCTGACTCTCATGCAGGTTCTTTGCCCCTGGCATTCCGCCCGGAAGAACTATCGCGTCAAAACGGTCTGTGCAGACATCTGCAAGAAGAGCATCACAGCCTACCAGGACATCATGTGCGCCGCGCACACAGCTTGTGCCGCTCTTGTACTGAAGAGCTGCCACAGTGACCGAGGCACCGCTTCTTCTGAGGACATCAATGGGCGCAAGGGCCTCGACCTCCTCGAATCCGTCGGCAAGAATGACCAAAACCCTTTTCTCCATGTTATCCTCCTGGCTTAGAAATCAGCCTGCTTTGCTGCTCTGGGATACGGAATTACGTCACGGATGTTCTGCATTCCGGTCACATACTGCACGGCTCTCTCGAATCCGAGGCCGAATCCCGCGTGAGGCACTGAGCCGAATTTGCGAAGCTCAAGGTACCACCAGTAATCCTGCTCGTTCAGCCCGAGCTCAGCCATCCTGGCCTTCAGGATGTCCAGGCGGTACTCTCTCTCCGATCCTCCGATTATCTCGCCGAGTCTCGGAGCAAGCACATCCATGGCGCGGACGGTCTTGCCGTCATCGTTCAGCTTCATGTAGAACGCCTTGATCTCCTTCGGGTAATCGGTGACGATCACAGGACGCTTTGCGACCTCCTCGGTGAGGAATCTCTCGTGCTCCGTCTGAAGGTCACAGCCCCAGAAAGGCTTGAAGTCGAACTTGTCGGACGCCTTCTCAAGCTCCTTGACCGCATCGGTGTATGTCATGTGTGCGAACGGGCTCTCCACAACATGCAGCAGTGTGTCCTTCACACCCGGCTCGACGAACTTGGAGAAGAAGTCCATGTCCTCCTGGCAGTTGTCAAGCACATACTTGAACACGTACTTCAGGAAGTCCTCGGCGACCTTCATGTCACCCTCAAGAGTGCAGAAGCTCATCTCCGGCTCGATCATCCAGAACTCGGCGAGATGTCTCTTGGTGTTGGAGTTCTCGGCCCTGAAGGTCGGTCCGAACGTGTAGATGTTCTTAAGCGCGGTGGCATAGGTCTCGCCCTCAAGCTGGCCGCTGACGGTGAGGCTTGTGCGCTTACCGAAGAAATCCTTTGAGTAATCGACCTTGCCGTCCTCTGTCTTGGGGACGTTATCAAGGTCAAGTGTGGTCACCTGGAACATCTGTCCGGCACCCTCGGCATCGCTTGCGGTGATCAGAGGAGTGTTCACATAGTAGAAGCCGTTCTCCTGGAAGAACCTGTGCACGGCATAGGCCATTGTGCTTCTGACCCTCATTACGGCTCCGATCGTGTTGGTCCTTGCCCTGAGGTGTCCGATCTCACGCAGATACTCCAGTGTGTGGCGCTTTTTCTGAAGCGGATAATCACCCGGGCAGTCTCCTACAAGAGTGATGCCTGTCGCCTGAAGCTCGACCTTCTGGTCTCCGCCCATTGAGGCCACAAGCCTGCCCTCGCAGATGACAGAGCTTCCGGTTGCGATTGAATTAAGGAGATTATTGTCGATAACGGCCCTGTCTGCCACAACCTGAAGCCCCTTAAGGCAGCTTCCGTCGTTGACCTCGATGAACGTCACAGTCTTGCTGTCACGCTTTGTCCTGACCCAACCCTCGACTCTGATGGTATCGGGTCCCGGTTCCATTGTCTTCAATTTGCTGATCAAATCTGACATAAATATAATCTCCTATGAGTCCGTATACTAACTTATTAGGCTATCCTTAATCAAGTTTAGGGACACTCAAAGTTGTACTGGCAACCGCGTGCGCACACAAACGCGTTGAAGCCTCTCATGGCCTCAAGCACAACAGAAGGATTATTGTTGTTGTCCGACAGGTGGATGAGGTAAACCTGCTTGCCGCTCTCACTGAAACCCGCGTCCTGGAGAAAACCCCGTGCCTGGTCATTGGACAGATGGCCCTTGTCTCCCGCGACCCTGCGCTGGAGATAAAGCGGATACGGGCCGTGCCTGAGCATCTGGACATCGTAGTTGGACTCCAGGAAAAGGATGTCCGCATTCCTGGCATCCTCGATCATCTGGCTGTTGCAGGTGCCTGTGTCGGTGATTATCATGAATGTCTTTCCGCCTACGGAGATGACATAGCCGCAGCTTCCGGCACTGTCATGGCTTGTGTAGAAGCTTCTTACGGTGAAGACTCCGGAGCGGATTTCCTCACCTGCCTCCATCACCCTCTCGGAATCCTCAGGAAGATTCAGTGCCATGTACTCCGTTCCGGCATGGAGCCTGCACTTCCTGCTCACGTAGACAGGCAAATGGGTCCTTCTTGCGAATGTGCCTGCACAATGGGCATGATCCGGGTGAAGATGTGTGAGAAAAAGCGCGGTGACAGTTGAGATGTCATAGCCACCTGTCTGGAGACGGAGCTGGAGCTGCTTGAATGACAGGCCTGCGTCGATGAGTATCGACTGCCCGTCACATTCAAAGACATAGCTGTTGCCGCAACTTCCCGAGCTGAGGACCGAATACCGGATCACAGGGACCTCCCGAACACAAAAAAAGGCATCCAAACGAATTTGAATGCCTCGCATTTAGCGGCGAAGGGCCACGATCCCCTGACCGATCGGATATGAGCCGATTGCTCTACCAGCTGAGCTACGCCGCCAAGACTATGATTTTATAGACCATTTACGAAAAAAGGACAATACCCCCGACGCGGGTTTTTTCAAAAATCCAATTCTTTCATCGAGACGATCATTCCGTCGGACAGGACGAAGGACATGCAGCTTCCGTCCGCCCTGACATTGATTCCCGTACTTCCGTCAGCGTTGACATGGGAGACTGACATGAGGACCCGGGTGCACGGAAGATGGGTGGAGAGCCATCTGTCGAACAGGCGGACAAGGGCCGGCCTGACATCCGCGGCTATGTGGGATTCAGTCCAGTCAAATGAGTAATCCTCACCTAGGGCCTCAGACAGAAGGACATGGTTCTCATCACAGTCGGGTTCCACGACCTGCCCTATCACCTTGTCATAAGGGAGAAGAGAAGATCCTGTTGCCTTTGACGGCATGGCAATGCGTACCGGGACCGAATCCTCGGCAAGGACCGGCAGGACCGAGAGCACAACGAGAATGGCAGCCACAAAAAAGAACCTTTTACCCATCAGTGTAATTTTCCATCAAAAACATCTTTTTCTCAACTGCCTTCCGGGATGTTTTCAAATGACTGTTTTTCCATTATCATCAAGCTGAAAGACAGGTGGAGAAAAAAAGACAATAGGCAGAAATAATTGCCGATTTATCTGACATACCTATTTTTTATGAGGCATAGAACATGAAACAGACTATCATTAGTGAATATGACAGCAACAAGCTCTCTTACCGCAACATCATTGACGGCAACATGAGTCCCTGGGTCATGCGCTTCATAAAGGATGTCGGAAAGGGAATCAACGACTTCGACATGATCAGGGACAGGGAGAAGATCCTGCTTGCAGTCTCCGGTGGAAAGGACTCCCTGGCGCTGGCACTTGCCCTGTCACTGAGAAGGAAATGGCTTCCAATCACCTACACCCTTGATGCCGTGATGATTAACTGGATAGAGCATCCGATTGAGGTATCCTCAAGAGAGCGTCTTCAGAAATACTTCAGTGATCTGGACATAAACTTCAGGATCATCGACGAGCCCCAGTTTCCCACCACAGCCCCGGAGAACTACAACTGTTACATCTGTGCCCGCAACAGGAGACGCATCCTCTTTGAGATTGCAAACAAACAAGGTTACAGGCAGATCGCGATGGGCCATCATCTTGATGATCTAGTGGAGACAACGATCATGAACCTGTTCTTCCGCGGGGATTTCGCCACAATGAATCCCATCCAGGAGTTCTTTGACGGGGACCTCTATGTGATAAGGCCCATGATCGAGATCCATGAGAGCACCCTGAAACGTCTGGCACAGACCTATGACCTTCCTGTTGTCAAGCCCGTCTGCCCCTATGACCAGACAAACATCAGGTCCTCCATAAAACCGATCGTCAAGGAGCTCTGCCATCTGGACAGGTTCGCGCGCGAGCATGTGATGAATGCCCACAAGCTTGACTGCAGGATCAAAAGGGACTGAAAAACCAAAGCCGTTACAAAAACTTTGACTCTTTTATAGATTGCTACAAATTTAAAATGTAGGTAATATAAAAGGTGGTATATTATTCCGGTTTAAAACCTGAAGGAGTTTGTATGAAGTCAAATTTCGGTAACGGTATCGGCAAGAAAGTCGTCGCAGTGCTTCTGTTGCTCTCAATGACAGCAGGCATAGTGTTCTCCGCCCCTCTCGCGGTGGTTTCCGGAGATGCGAAAATCTATGACAGCACCTACAAGTCTGTTAAAAACGCCTCAGAGGCATCTGACGGTTATGTCATAAAGACAGGTGCTGAGGGTGTTCTTCTTGAGAACGGTGATGTCAAGCTCTCAGTCGAGCCAAACTCACTGGCCCAGATAATCAGCCTCGACGGCAATCCTGAGATCTATCTCCTGGACGGAAGAGCCGAGCTCAGCTCAGCTTCTGCTTTCACAATCAGAACCACTGTCACAAGCTATAAGGCAGAGGCAGGAACAAGCATTTATGTGATCACTGAGGAGAAAGAGGAGACCGCTTATGTCGGAACCGGTTCCGCAACAGCCACAAACCTCATCACCAAAGAGGTGACACAGCTTGGCGCCGGAACATATATCGACAATGCAAAGGCCGGCTTCACACCCGCACAGACAGTCCTTGAGGAATACTGGAAGAAACCTGCACAGACACAGCAGGCAGCACAGCAGCCCGCAGCAGAGGCTCCATCATCAGAGACAGCTCAGCAACCCGCAGCAGAGGCTCCATCATCAGAGACAGCCCAGCAGCAGGCCTCAACAGAGACAGCTCGCGCCCTTGTCCATACATTCGACTATTACGGATTCACCGCAACTGTCGAGGCTTACATCGGACAGGCCTACATCTCCTACCCCGCTTTCGTCACCGACGAGGAGCTCGGAGCCGCAGCAGCAGCCGCTGTCGCCGCCTATCCGGAGTACACACAGGGCATCACATATGAGATCCTCGAGCCGGGTCTTGCGGTTGTCTACTATCCTGAGGCATACGGTCCTGAGGAGTTCTACTTCGCGATGGGTCTGCTTGAGGGCGAGCTTTACGCTTACCTCGACTACATCTCAGCCCAGCTGTTCGCCAAGGAGCCTGCTCCGGCACCTGCAGCACCAGAGGTGAAGCAGGAGGAGCCTGCAGTTGTTGAGCAGCCAGCTCCGGAGCAGACAGCACCTGAGAAGACACCGATCGAGACAGCACCGAGACCGGAGGAGCCGGCACCAGAGGCACCAGTTGAGAAGAAGGCATCAGACTTCAGGTTCGGTGCAGCTCTCGGATTCGTCTATGGCTTCGGCGAGGACGGAGACGAGTATGCTGATCCCGCATTCCTCAAGGACAGGGTCGGAGTATTCAAGAAGAACTTCACCGGAATCATCAATCCTTACTTCAGCTACAAGAACTTCCAGTTCGGCCTGCACTTTGTCCTCAACGTCAAGAACGGACAGTTCGTCAATCCGTTCACGTTTGACACAGAGCACGGTGTGACAGGCTATGTCGGATCTGTCATGAAGTATGTCTCATTGTTCAGCTTCAAGACAGATGACGGATCATTCAACATCAACGTATCCAGAAACAAGGACCTTGATTTCAGAAGCCCGATCAACGAGCCGTTCAGACTCGGATTCGACAAGGAGGACAAGCTCCTTGCGACAATGACACTCCAGGCCGGAGGGTTCTCCATCAAGGCATTCGCCGATGATCTTGAGCTCACAGCCAAGAGAAACGGCCGCGACCAGTACACCGGTATCAGGGCAGCCTACAAGCTCAACAAGTTCGAAATCGGCCTGAGCGCGATCGCGGACATCAAGGGCGGAGTCAAGAATACAGTCTTCTATCCTGGCGCAGACATCGTCGTACCGCTTCACTTCGGCAACCAGGAGCTTGAGGTCTCACTCGAGGGTGCGGCGCAGATCAAGTCCGGAAAGATCAGGGCAATCCTGGCAAAGGCAATGGTCGACACCATCACCGACGACTGGTTCGTGCTCGGCTTCGGTGCCGCCTACAACCACCGCTCACACATCAACGAGATCATGAACAACGGTCCTGCAGATGTGATCGAGCAGTTCAGCGGAAAGTCCATTGACGTCATCCTCAAGACCGGAATCCAGACCGGACCGTTCTCACTCATCGGAAAGTTCACAGTGCCTCTCTCACTCACAAAGGGACAGAGACTCGCATACAACTACGTCATCACAAAGAGCGGCAAGGAAGCTTACATCTCAGCTGACACAATGGACATCCAGATGGATCTCTCACTTGGAGCCTTCAGGTTCAGCGCCGGAGTCATCTACAACGGCTTCTCCGGAAGAGTCGCGGATCTCATCAAGGCACTGGCAAAGAGAGAAGGCAGAAGAGATGCCCTTGTCGCAATGCTCGATCCTGAGGTCTCAACATACTACGCACTGGCAACAGTCGGATTCAATGCCGGACCTACACTCCTCGAGGCATTCGTCAGAGCTGACCTGATGAGAGTCAACGGCACACTCACAGTACCTGTCTCAGCAGGAATCGGAATCACATTCTGATCCGGGCGCAGGCAATGGCATCAATCAGGCAGCTTGACCCGATAGTTGCTTCCCGTATAGCAGCAGGAGAGGTGGTCGAAAGGCCATCCTCCGTGCTCAGGGAGCTTCTGGACAACGCCATTGATGCCGGTGCCACTAGAATCAGCGTATACATCGAACAAGGCGGAATAAAGAGCCTGACCGTGATTGACAACGGATCAGGCATGTCCGCAGATGACCTTGAGCTTGCATGCAGAAGCCATGCGACAAGCAAGGTCAGGACCCTTGAGGACCTATTCAATCTGAGTACCCTCGGGTTCAGGGGAGAGGCTCTCTCCAGCATCTCAGCCTGCTCCAGGCTGACAATCAGCTCAAACGGAAACAGGATAACAGTTGACAACGGTGTGCAGTCACCTGTTGTACCAGGGGGAATTGATAGAGGGACCTCCGTCTCCATGGAGGATCTCTTTGAGAACATCCCTGCACGCAAGCAGTTTCTGAAAAGACCTCAGAGCGAGGCCTCGGATTGCAGGAAGACCTTCATTGAGAAAGCACTGGGCTTCCCTGAGATCGAGCTTCTGTTCTTCTCGGAAGGTGAGCTTCTGCTTCATTATGAGGCATCTGACAGAAAGACACGCGCTCTCAGGATCATGTCAGCTGACAAGAGCTTCATGCCGGCAAAAGTGCTTCAGATGAGCTACAAGGGAGAGAACACCGAGCTTCTTGCAATCTCATCCGATCCTTCCTGCTACAGGAGAGACAGGGGCCAGATCAAGATCCTGGTGAACAACAGGATAATAGACAGCTACCAGCTGGTGCAGGCAGTCACAAGCGCTTACTCAGCGGCTTTGCCGGGCGGTGCGTTCCCCTACTTCTATCTTTTCATTGATGACAATCCCGCGCTTGTGGACTTCAACGTCCACCCCGCCAAGCGCGAATGCAAGATACGCAACCAGAGCCAGATCTATGGCGCGATAACAACCATGATCAGGCAGGCATTGCTCAAGAAGGAATACGAGACTGATGTGCGTGAGCCTCTAAGGCAGGAGCCTTTGTTCGACCCTCAGCCCAGGCAGAGCGAGCATGTCTCGGAAATTCCTTCCAGCCCCTACAGGGCTGCCCCCAAGCCGGAGAGCAGACCGGCCTCCAGACCGGCAACGGCCTCAAAGCCCTTTGACCCGTCATGGTTTGAGAACGCAAGGACAATCCTTGCAAAGGCTGAGACAAAACGGTCTCCATCAGAGGTCTCCACTACAAAGATCATCCCTGACTACAGGTACATCGGCCAGGTATTCAACACGTTCCTTGTAGTAGAGCTCAAGGACAGGCTCATGTTCATTGACCAGCACGCACTGCATGAGAGACTTCTTTATGATGAGATACGCGCGCAGAAGGATGTGCAGCGCCTGATGGTCCCCTATCCTTTTGAGGTTGAGCGCTCTGTTGACGATTACCTTCAGGAGAACAGCGTCATCTACTCTGACTATGGCATTGAGCTGACCAGGAAGGAGCCTCTTCTATGGGAGATGGCCAGCATGCCGGCCACATGCAGGAAAAACGAGCAGGAGATTGTCTCCTACATCCAGACACAGACAGGTGACATAGAGAGCGTCCAGAAAGGACTCTTTGCAATAATCGCCTGTCATGCCGCAATCAAGGCCGGAGATGAGCTTGACGCCGTTACTGCAGCCCAGCTTGTCAGAAAGTGCTTTGAGCTTGAAAGGATGGTCTGCCCCCATGGAAGGGAGTTCACATTCTCAGTCAGCAAGGAATACCTTTACAAGGAAGTAGGCAGAATAGTCTGAGCCTCAGGGCAGGAAAGTAAGGTTGCTCGAGCTGTCAAAGAAAGCATCCGAATAGTCCTCTGGAATCTCAAAGGAAGAATCATAGCTCACCTCAAAGCTCTTTGTGATTGTGGTCCCGTCCTTGAACAGGACATCCACAGACCATGTCCCCTGAGGCAGCATGGAAAGCCTGGGCATGAGGATGTCAGAGCTGCCGTGATAGGTCTTTCCGTCGAACTTCTCCTCAGAGGCATTAAGGCGCCATGACAGGTTCCCCTCAGGATCAGTGACAACCATCTGAACCGTCTCATCCTTGCCTGCGCTTGTAATCATGTAAAGGCTCAGTCCCATCGATCCGTCGGAGCGTACATAAGGCTGGGCATGAAGGCCGGAAACCGCGGCATCAGAGGATGAGCATGAACAGAGGACAATAAACACAATGGCCAGAATCAAACAAAAACGATGTCTCATTTAATCTCATTCAGCATGGAAATCACAGGATTTGCATAGCCTTGGAACACCAGTTTCTTTACTTCCGGTTTCAGGTGCTTGTAATGTTTGACAAATGACCTCGTGCTCATGTCAGCGTATTTTTCCTGGAACATCTTGGTCTTGTTCAGATAGTCATAGGCAAAGTAGTTGGTGTCCCAGAGCCTGTAGTTCATATGGATCTGCCTGTCTATCTCTCGGACCGCGCTCTTTACGTCCTCAAAGCCATCCCCAAGGGGACTGCCCACCTGGATGTGCACGTTGCCCTTGTTGAGCCTCAGGCCCCTGACAAGGTCAATTACATCTGCATACTTCTTCTTGACATAGACGTTGTACACACCCTCCGCCTTGAGCTTGCGGATTTGCTCCTCGCTCTTCGTGACATCGCACGGGTCGTACTGGTAGCTGATGGAGACAGGAACTATTGAGGCCCTCTTTATGAAGTCGGCAAACGAGATCCCGTCCTCCCTGTAGGCAAGATAAAGCATCTTCAGGATCGCAGGGCTGGTGTTGTCTATTCCGTCCTTGGATCTTCCGCTCTTCTGGGCAATCCAGAGGCTCACGCCCTTCTTCTCTATCGCATGACGCATGTAGCGGCTCAGTCTCAGAGTCTCCTCCCTGAGCTCCGCGGTGGATGACAGTGACCTTCTGACAGTGATAGCGCCATTGACCTTAAAGAGGTCTGTGGTGAACTGGTTGACAAGAAGGTTGTCCCCTATGACCATCTCGCATTTCTTGCGGTTGTCACTCCTGTAGAGGGCAAGGTCAAGGAGTGCGGCATCAAGCACGATATCCCTGTGGTTGCTTATGTAGATATGAGGTGTGTCCAGTCCCAGCTGGTCAATCCCGTCGAATGTGAAGTTCTCTATGCTTGATGACTCTATCATGGAGAGGAAGATGTCACATGTTATGTACTCCTGGAATTCGGTGTAGTTACTCACCTGCCCCATCATGTGCCGGAGAAGCTTCTTGGCATGGAAGGACTTCCACTTGTTCACCACCCTGTTGTGCCTGGAGATGATGTCCGTGAAGTTGTCGACAAGCTGCGGATACTGCACAAGACGCGAGATAGCCTGGCTGAACTGCTCGCCTTCATACGGGCCTATGTCCTTGAAATCATCCATGGGATATTCCTCCGTCTGAATTATAGCAGATAGCACCGAGCAAGAAAAGAAGCGCACCCAAATCGTGGGAATACACAACAGATCGGTTCTATTTTTATTATTTCATCAGTTTTCAATATTAAAATTTGACTTCAGCGAAATACATGGTACAATTAGCATTGTAAAGCCCCAGGGCTTAAGAATGTTTATCCAGGAGGCAGCATGCTTATTTTAATCTCTGATGCCTTTGATGCATCACTTGAATCCAAACTTCAGGTATTCGGGGAAGTGACCACAGACAAGGCCAAGGCTCCCGAGGCAGACGTTATCCTTGTCAGGGCAAAGACAATCTGCAACAAGGAATATATCGACGGATTGAAGAACTGCAAGCTCATCATCCGCGGCGGTGTAGGAATCGACAACATTGACAAGCCATATGCCGAGTCAAAGGGCATCATCGTCAGGAACACCCCGAGGGCAAGCTCAATCGCAGTGGCAGAGCTCACATTCGCGCTGATGCTCAGCGTGCCCAACCACCTCTGTGAGTACGACCAGGGAATGAAGGGCGGCCAGTGGCTCAAGAACATCAAGAGGACCGAGCTTTACGGCAAGACACTCGGACTTCTCGGAATAGGAAACATCGCGACAAAGGTCGCAGAGCGCGCAAAGGCATTCGGCATGAACGTCGTGGCCTATGACAAGTACGTCTCAAGCTCTGCCGTGGCGACCCTTGTACCCACAGTCGAGGATGCTGTCAAGGATGCAGACTACATCTCAATCCACATGCCGCTGACCGACGAGACCCGCGGAATGTTCAACGCAAAGCTCTTCTCTGTCATGAACAGAAAGCCTGTCATCATCAACGCCGCACGTGGCGCCATCATTGATGCCGATGCCATGGTGAAGGCTCTTGAGGAGGGTCAGGTCACATGGTACTGCGCTGATGTCTACCCGACTGATCCGCCGGCAGAGGACTATCCGATCCTCAAGGCACAGCATGTCACACTCACCCCGCATGTCGGAGCGAACAGCAAGGAGAACCTTCTCAGGATCGGTGATGAGATCGTGGCCACAATCAAGGACCTCAAGGAGAACGGAAAGCTCTGATGAAACTTGACGACACAAACAAAGCCATAATCAAGGAGCTCAGCAACGGAAGAAGAGCCTTCTCCACAATCGCGGAGAAGATCGGCATAACAGAGAACACCGTCCGATCTAGAGTCAACAAGCTCATAGAGGACGGTGTGCTCCAGATCTCCGGTCTGGTAAATCCCCAGTATGTCCCGGAGATGCAGGTCGTGGTCATGGGCATAAAGCTCAGTACCCTCAACCTTGAGGACAAGGCAAAGGAGGTCCTGAAGCTCAAAGGCGTTATCTCCGTGATGGTCGTAACCGGCCGTTATGACCTTATCGCACAGATCGCGACCAGCACCGCTGATGACCAGAGCCTGCTGAACTTCTTCAAGAATGAGCTATCAAAGGTCAAGGGAGTCTCGGACGTGGAGACATTTGTAGTCTACCAGTCCCACAACTACATGATCCCTTATATCCTGTAGGGCAGCAGGATGGACCGAAACATACAGACCCGGGCCATAGTGCTCTCAGTCCGCAAGTACGGGGAGATCCACAAGGCGGTGACCATTCTCTCGCCCGACCTGGGTCTTGTCGATGCAATCATATTCGGAGGGCGCAAGGGCAAGAAGACCGCTCTTGCGCCTTTGTTCTCAATCAGCACCCTGCAGCTGTACCACAACCCCCTGAAGAAGGAATATTCCGTCACGGAGGGTGAGTCCTCATTCATTCCGCAGGCAATAACAGAGGATCTTGCGTGCACCTACACCGCCTCATTCTTCTGCGAGATCATCTCAAAGACCCCCACGGACGAGCCTGAGCAGACATTCAGCTTGCTCAGTGAGGCCCTTACGGCACTTGAGGCCGACTGCGGCGCAAGAAAGAGGATCACCGCCGCATTCATATGGAAGCTCATGCAGATATCGGGAACAGCTCCCGATCTGGAGTACTGCCCTGTCTGTGACCGCAGATATGCTGATGATGAGACTCTGTTCTTCTCAAACCCGATGAACACCCCGTGCTGCAAGTCATGCTCCGACAGCGAGTACATAGTCCTCATGCCGGGTTCCAGGAGATATCTCAGATACACCATGGGCATGGATTTTTGCACCGCAGCATCTGTGGTCCTTAATCCTGCGGCGGAGCAGCGCATTTACCTTTACATGCTCAGATGGGCCTCAGTTTTCGCTCAGACACAGCTGAGGACCCTCAACGATCTTCTCACTTTCTGATCAGCGGCCGTTCATGAAGCCGTCTTTGGTGTCCTTGGGATAGTTCGCAGTCCCTCCGCGTGTCTCAAACGAGTGCAGATAGCCGTCCGTGAACTCATATGGGCCCACATACCAGTAAACGCCGTCCTTCCCGAAGGCATCGTCATCCGTCCAGTCATAGCCCTCCGCCACCTTAAGGATGTAGTTTCCGGCAATCAGGGGAAGGTCCTTGACCTGACCGGGGTAAACCAGCCACTCATACATCGGAATGGCCGCGCCCTCAAGCCCGATCTCATCGATCTCCCTTGTCTTGTACAGCCTGAAGCATGCCGAGTAACCGGATGTGGTGCTGACTCTCAGATATGACTCGCCCTTGTAGGCTCCTTCCTCAGCTATGGTGAATGAATCAGGCCACTGGCGCTTGAAGTCATTGTCCTTCTCTCCTACCCTGGAAGATGCATAATACGTACCCAGGATCGCCTGGTCATAAGACGGGTCGTACTTGGAGAAAAGACCACCTGTGAAATTGCCTGACCAACCGAAATCAACAAGAATCGGAAGAGTTTTCGCTTGGATCCGGCCATCGTTGACCTTCAGGTTGCCTCCTGACATAACCTCTATGGCATACCTGTCTCCGACAATCGTGCCGGCATTGACAATGAGAGATCCTCCCTTTCCCACACGCACGCACGGGCCATCCGAGGAGAAAAGACCTCCATGGTATTTGCTAGAGTCCCCGTTCACTATTGAGAGCGTGCCCTTCACTATCTCGATTATAGGCTTTCCCTCCGATCTGTCCTGCATGATCGTATGACCGTTCAGATTCAGGTTCCATGTCTCTCCTGAGTCTAGCACCAGAACCTTTCCGGAAGGCAGATGGATATCCTTCTTCAGTGATATTATGTTACCGTCCACCTGGATCTGGGATGCAAGATCCCCGAACTGATCGAGAAACGAGCCTCTCTTCTCGGAGCTCTCAGATCCGGTGCTGGCGCATCCGGCCAGGACAACGGTCAGAATGACGAATAATAAAACAACCCCGATCCTTTTTGCGACTGTCATCAGGCAGCCTCCTTTGCGGACTTCCTCCGCTCTATCATCCTCGATACCGGCACCATCAGGGCCGTGAGCACGACAATCACAGCCAGAGCCGCCGCCCAGATGTTCCTGTTAGGCAGAAATGATGTGGTGCCATCATTGTTGACAATTATCTGCGCGTTCTTCAGCACCTCAGCCCCTATGGCAGGACCTATGAGACCCGGGACAAACACCTGTCCGATAATCCTCACACCCTGGAACTGGCCTGCCTTGTTCTCAGGTATGTTGTCCCTGATCATGGCTCCGAACACAGACATTCCGGTAAGATATCCGCTGAAGCCCAGAAGCGATCCTATGGCGACAGGGATTATCGACTTGGAGAAATACAGGATCACATATCCTGCCATGAGCATGATTATCACCGGCCTCATTCCGAACAGGAAGCCCTTTTTGTCATAAACACGCCCGTAGAGGGCTGTTACCACAGAGGCCAGGATTATGGACGGCCCCATGATCAGGACGTAGTTTGAGATTCCAAGTGTCCTCTCGTAGTAGATTATGATGTACGGCATGAAGATCTGGATTGAGATCCCGAACACGGCAAACAATCCGAGCACTATGTACAGCACAGGGTTCTTGCCTATCACAGACGGCCTGAAGCTGTAAAGCAGCGTGCCTGCCATTGAGCTCTCACTCTTCTTCAACGTCCTTGAGTCCTCGATGAGGAACGTTCCTGCAAGACCGATGAGGAATGTGGCTATTCCGATTATGTAGTAGATTGCAGTCCAGCTTGACTGCACTCCCAGGTCAAAGCTCATGAAGCCGCCGAACACCACAAGGACAGACACAAGGGGCATCATGGAGTTCATCCCCTCTATCAGGCCCCTGTTCGTGCTGTCACCGCGGTCCGTTAGCCATGCGTTGTATGCCGCATCGTTGGCCGTGGAGCCGAAGAACGTCATGACGCAGTCCATGACAATGGTCATCATGACGCTCCTGATATAAGCGAACACTATGATCGAGGCTCCCCAGAGCATGTAACCCACGCTCATGAAGGCCTTCCTGCGTCCTATCTTGTCGGACACCGCACCCATTATCAGCGTCGTGAGCGCTGCCACCACCGCACTGGCCATGACCATGGCGGAGATCTCGGATGCGCTTGCATGGAACATGTTGTAGATGAAGACATTGAAATACATGTTCTCCACAACCCATGCGACCTGTCCCATCAGGCCGAAAACCAGCATTGAGATCCAGAAGCGCCTGCCCAGTCTGTTTTCTTTCATAACCTCTTTCCTTTCACCGTTATTATACATGAATGATTAATGTAATCAAATGAATAAGTGATTGAAAGCAATCGGGATTTGACTTATCCTTTTATTGTCCCCAAAAGGGACTCTGACACTGTATTTTTATTTTTTGGATATATAGATGAAATGGAAGATCAGGCAAGCGGCCTTTGACGACGTCAAGGCACTGCAGCAGCGGTATGCGCTGAACCTTGTCTGTGCGAGGATACTCGCCGGCAGGAACATAGTCACACCCGAGGCTGCCAAATTCTATCTGGAGGGAGACATCTCCTTCCTTCACAACCCGTTTTTGTTCGAGGACATGGAGGCATTCTGCGACAGGGTGCTCCAGGCAGTTGAGGACAATGAGAAGGTGCGCGTCTTCGGTGACCGTGACGTTGACGGAATCACCAGCACAGCCCTTCTTGTCTCAGAGCTCAGAGACATGGGTCTTGAAGTCTCATACAATGTCCCAATGGGTGATGAACCCTATGGAATGACAATCGAAAGTGTGAAACAGGCTATTGATGAAGGGATTACCCTTGCAATCACAGTAGACTGCGGAATCTCCTGTTTCGCTGAGATAGACTATGCGCAGAGCCATGGTCTGGACGTCCTTGTCACAGACCATCATATCGCAGGAGAGAACCTTCCTCCTGCAAGCGCGCTGATAGACCCCAAGATTCCGGGATGCGGATATCCGTTTGACTCTCTTGCAGGAGTCGGAGTAGCAGCAAAATGCATCTGGGCGCTGAGGTTCGCCCAGAGCAGGTTCTACAGGGCCCCGGTTCTTCTTCTCCATGCATACCCCGGAAACGAGACCGTTGTCATAGAGGCAGCCAGACTGGAGAACCTTGAGGTCACCGGAAGGATCTCTGAGGAGGTTGTCCCAGGTATACTGCCGGAGGCAAACAGCAGGCTCCTTAAGTTCCTCTCCTCAGGACTCCCGATCTATGTCCTGGACAAGGATGAGGAGATGGTGCAGCTCAAGAAGGCTTTTCCCAAGGCTGACATCTACATGGCAGGGTTGCGGGATGAGTTCGAGAAGGTCCTCCCCGCGGTCAAGGGAAGATCGCTTTTCGCACTGAGCCAGAAGAGCCGCTTTGCACTCTACACACAGGTTAGAAGCGAGCTGGACACCCTGATCGGACTTTTCGGCGCATATGTCAGGGCAACAACGCCCATGCTCTACAAGGACTATCAGAGGCTTCTGGACTTTGTGGCCATAGGGACGGTCAGCGACCTAATGCCGATGACCGATGAGAACAGGATCCTGGTCAAGGCAGGCCTTAAGGTTCTGGAGGCAGAGCCGCATGACAGCCTCAGGCCTTTCCTCTCAATGCAGAACCTGCTTGGAAAGAAGCTCTCAACAACAGACATAGGCTGGCAGATATCGCCTTTGATGAATGCATCAGGCAGGCTCGGACGTCCTGATGTGGCGATCGAGATGCTTATGGCGAATGACCAGATCAAGGCCCTTGAGCTTGCCCAGGAGCTCTCAAGGCTGAACAAGGAGCGCCAGAGACTCGGTGAGGACGCGTGGACAAGGCTTCAGGGCAAGGCGCGCAAGAGCTACGAGTCATTCGGCACCAAGCTGGTCGTTGTAAACGACACGAACATAGCCCGCGGTATAACCGGAATCATAGCCACCAGGCTTCTGAAGACCTTCAAGTGCCCGTCAATGGTCATCACTGCCACGGATGACGGCAGGGCAATAGGATCCATGCGAAGCAACAGCGGCTTCAACTGCCACGAGTTCCTGTCGCGCTACAGCGACCTCTTCGATGATTTCGGAGGCCATGCCCAGGCCGGCGGCTTCTCACTTGATCCGGACAAGGTGGATGAGCTTTGCATCCGCATCTCAGAGGACATCGATTACATGGACTGTCCCGATGCAGACCAGGAGGAGGTGCTGGAAATCGATGCGGCCCTCAAGCCGGAGGACATGAACCAGGACATCATGAAGGTCGTAGAGCGCTTTGAGCCTTACGGGGAGAAGAGCGGCCCGCTCCTCTTCCTGATGGAGGGCGCCAGAATAGAGAACCTGACTGCCATGCAGAACTCAAAGGATCCGGGGCAGGCTCACCTGAGGGTCACCCTCTCCTACGGATCTCACCTCTGGCCTGCGGTGTTCTGGAGCGCTGGCCCCAGGGCGGGCCACGACTTTGACGAGGGAGAGATTGTGGACTGCGTGTTCCGCATGGGACGCAACTACTACAAGAACCAGGAGCTGATCCAGCTCACCATAATGGATATCAGGCGCCACGGTCTTTTCTGATTGCAGGACGGCTGTTTTTCAAATAATATTATCCGCAGAAGACAATTGCGGAAATGGAGGCCAAAATGAAGTCAAAGGTTTTTTTCACACAGACAATCACAGCCGAGAAGGTTGTTGAGATCTATCAGGCCCTCGGGATCAAGCTTCCAGGAAAGGTGGCGGTCAAGCTGCACTCCGGAGAGAAGGGAAACCAGAATTTCATACGCCCTGAGTTCTGGAAACCGATGATCGAGAAGGTCAACGGAACTGTCGTGGAATGCAACACAGCCTACGGCGATGCCTTTGACGGAGTCCGTGACCATACTGAGTCCCACCGCAAGCTTTTGGCTGAGCACGGCTGGAGCAGCAACTTCATCGTGGACCTCATGGACGCCGATGGCCCCGACTACAAGGTCTCAATCCCGAACGGCAAGATCCTCAAGTCAAACCTTCTCGGAAAGAACATCCGCAACTATGACTCAATGCTCGTCCTTGCGCACTTCAAGGGCCATCCGATGGGAGGCTACGGCGGAGCGCTCAAGCAGCTGTCAATCGGATGTGCATCCTCTAAGGGAAAAGCCCTGATTCATTCAGCAGGCGTCTCTCAGGACAACATCGAGTGCTGGCAGAAACATGCCGAGCAGGATATGTTCTGTGAGGCAATGGCAGATGCGGCATCATCCGTGGTTGAGCTCTTCAAGGGTAAGATCGCATTCATCAACGTGATGAAGAACCTCTCCGTTGACTGTGACTGCTGCTCAGTGGCAGAGGACCCGTGCATGAAGGACATCGGAATCCTGGCATCGCTTGATCCGGTTGCAATTGACCAGGCCTGCATGGACCTGATCTACGCGGCTAAGGATGATCCGGGACAGGCGCATTTCATAGAGCGTGTCGAGTCCAGGCATGGAATCCACACCATTGAGGCAGCCTCTGATCTGGGATTCGGAAGCAGGGACTACGATCTCATCTGCCTGTGATCCAAGGCAGGAACACGGAGGACTCTCTCCTGCCCTCGACCATATTGCGGATCTTCTGGGCGGCAAGAACTCCAAGCTCCTCCTTGCGGTGTCCCAATGACACAAAAGGCACAGCTGAGCTGGTGCACAGATAACTGTCATCAAAACTGACAATCCTGGGAACCTTCAGGCCAAGTCTGGTAAGGTCACGGATCAGTGCCGAGGCAACAAGATCATTGTAACAGACAACACCGTCAATGGCGGAGTTCTGTATCAGCCTGATTATGCTGTCATCAATATGCATTCCCAGGTCAAGCACATCTTCGGTCGTGTACCATCTGACATCAGTGCTCTCAAGACCAAGTCCGGAACCGAGAATGCCCTCGGAGAAACCCGCGTATCGCAGAAGTCCCTGCCTGTCATCAGACTTGAAGATTCCGAGCATCTTCCTGCATCCGGAGCCCACAAGATTCTCAGCGGCTATTCTCCCGCCCTGCCTGTCGTCCATTCCCACCACAATGGCGTTCTCAAGCTCCTGATACGCGCAATGGAGGAACACAACCGGAATTCCGATCTCCTCAAGTTTCCTGTACAGGCCTATGTTCGGATTCGGAAGGCCTGTCTTTGAGCCTTCAACAATTATCCCGTCACATTCCTGAAGCTTGATGACATCACTCAGGATCTTTCTCTCAAGATCGACCTTGTTTCCCGTGGCAGCCAGATTGAACCTGTATCCTGTTCCGTTTAGCGTTGACTCAATGCCCCTGATTATGCTGGGGAAGATGTACTCACTTATATAAGTGCAGATGACAAAGATGTTCTTGAATGAGCTTCCTGTGACCTTCCGCGCAGGAGAAGTATCCTTTGAGATGTAGGTTCCGCTCCCCTGGACCTGATAGACAACACCGTCGGCCTTGAGGCTCAGGATGGCCTGCCTGACTGTCTGACGGCTGACATTGAAGCGCGTGACAAGCTCATACTCTGTAGGCAGCTTTCCTGCGACAGAGTACTTGCCCTGCTCTATCTCTTCCTTCAGTTTATCCGCAATGGTTGAATACTTAGACATCTGACCCCTCTCACCAATCCTTACATACAAAATAAAGCATCAAATTCCATTCTTCAACAGGAAAACGAAGCAAATTTCCAAATAATTGTTCATACAACTGGCTATTAGTCTAGCGCAATTAAAAAATTTGTAAAGATATTTGTATTGTTTCCTTCTCAAGCTTAGTGTTATACTATAAAAGTATACTAAAAAGTGAGGTCAATCACATGGATCTGAGAGAGACAGTAATCGGAATCGAGTTCGGTTCCACACGAATCAAGGCCGTCATGACGGACAAGTCATTCAAGCCGGTCGCATCCGGTGACTTTGAGTGGGAGAACCGCCTGGAGGACGGAATCTGGACATATCACTACGATGAGGTCATCACAGGCCTTCAGACATGCTTTGCCAGGCTGAAGGACGATGTGAGGCAGAAGTTCGGCATGGAGCTTGCCACAACCGGAGCAATCGGAATCTCAGCCATGATGCACGGCTACATCCCCACAGACAGCTCGTGGAACACACTCTGCGCGTTCAGGACATGGCGCAACACAATCACCGGCCAGGCAGCAGAGAAACTCACGGAGCTTTTTGACTTCAATATCCCGCAGCGCTGGTGCATATCACACCTTTATCAGGCGATTCTGAACAAGGAGGACCATGTCAAGGACATAGCGCATGTGGAGACACTTGCATCTTATGTGAACAGGCTCCTAACAGGTGAGAACAGCATCGGAATCGATGATGCCTCAGGAATGTTCCCCATTGACAGCCAGAAGCTTGACTACAACAGCGCCATGGCAGACAAGTTCCTCAAGCTGACAGGCTTTGATGTCAGAAAGGTCTTCCCCAAGGTATTGGTCGCAGGCCAGAGCGCAGGAAAGCTCACAAAGGAAGGAGCGCTTCTCCTTGATCCTGAGGGAAAGCTGCAGGCAGGAATCCCGCTTGCCCCGCCTGAGGGAGATGCCGCGACCGGCATGGCAGCCACAGACGCGGTGAGGGTCAACACAGGAAACGTCAGTGCGGGAACCAGTGACTTCGCAATGATTGTCACAGACAGAAAGCTCGGAGTCCACAGGGAGATAGACATGGTGACAACCCCGTCTGGAGAGCCGGTCGCCATGGTCCACTGCAACAACTGCACCACCGACATAAACAGCTGGGTCAACCTCTTCGGCGAGTTCGCCGCAAAGGCCGGTCTTGAAATAGACCGCAACAGGCTGTTCACACTGCTCTACTCCGTATCCCTTGAGGGCAGGAGCGACTGCGGCGGCCTTATGAGCTGCAACTACTACTCAGGTGAGGGAGTCACGGACTTCGACGGAGGCCTTCCGTTCTTCATCCACAGGCCAGACTCACAGGTGAACCTGGCGGACTTCATGAGAACCCACATGATGAGCGCCATGGCCACGCTAAAGATAGGAATGGATATACTGAGGGCCGAGAATGTGACAATAGCTAAGATTTTCGGCCATGGAGGTTATTTCAAGACCCCCGTTGCCGGACAGAGAATCCTCAGCGCCGCAATCGGGGCTCCGGTTTCAGTGATGGAGACCGCAGGAGAAGGCGGACCTTACGGAATGGCTCTTCTTGCAGCCTACATGATCTGGAATGAGGGAGAGAGCCTTGAGGACTTCTTGGACAACAAGGTGTTCAACGGGGCCAGGACCCAGACCATCATGGCCACCGATGAGGAGGTCAGAGGCTTTGACGCCTATATCGCCGATTACAAGAAGGCGCTTGAGATAGAGAGAAAGGCACTGGAGGTGTTCAATGCTTGAGAGACTAAAGGAAGAGGTGCTGAGGGCAAATCTGCTTCTGCCCAAGCACAATCTTGTGACATTCACATGGGGAAACGTGTCCGCAATCGACAGAGAGCGCGGCCTTATTGTCATCAAGCCGTCAGGAGTCGAGTACGACTCAATGAAGGCAGATGACATGGTGGTCCTTGACCTGGACGGCAACATCGTAGAGGGAAAGCTAAGACCGTCAAGCGACACTCCGACGCATATCGAGCTTTATAAGGCATTTCCGAACATAGGCGGTGTGGTTCACACCCACAGCAGATGGGCGACAAGCTTCGCACAGGCAGGCTGTGAGATCAGCCCCATGGGGACAACACATGCGGATTACTTCTACGGCCCCATCCCCTGCACAAGGTCACTCACCGATGAGGAGATCAACGGTTCCTATGAGAGGAACACTGGCCTTGTGATCATAGAGACCTTCAGGGACATTGACCCTGATGCGGTTCCCGGAGTCCTTGTCAGGAACCACGGACCATTCGCATGGGGCACAGACGCCGGCAACGCCGTCCACAACGCAGTTGTCATGGAGGAAGTGGCATTTATGAACTATCACGCGATGACGCTGAGGCCGGATGCCCCCTGCGTCAGCCAGACTCTTCTGGATAAGCACTACTATAGGAAACACGGAAAGAACGCATATTACGGACAGGAGAAAAAATGAAAAAGGAATTCTGGTTTATTGTCGGAAGTCAGGATCTGTACGGGGAGGAAGTCCTCAGGACAGTCGCAACAAGGGCACAGGAGATGGCCGCAGAGCTCTCAAAGGCACTTCCCTATCCTCTGGTCTATAAGGTCACGGCAATGAGCAACAGCCAGATCACAGATGTGATCAGGCAGGCAAACTATGATGACTCCTGTTATGGAATTATCACATGGTGTCATACCTTCAGCCCCTCAAAGATGTGGATCAACGGCTTTGCGGACCTTCAGAAGCCTTACTGCCACTTCGCCACCCAGTACAACCTCGAGATCCCAAACGAGGAGATCGACATGGACTTCATGAACCTCAACCAGGCCGCCCACGGTGACAGGGAACACGGATTCATCGCCGCAAGGCTCCGCATGCCGCGTAAGATAATCGCAGGCTACTGGAAGGATCCGGAGGTCCAGAAGCGCATTGCAAAGTGGATGCGCGTCTGCATCGGAGTACGTGCCTCAAAGACCATGAGGGTCATGCGTTTCGGAGACAACATGAGGGAGGTCGCGGTCACCGAAGGTGATAAGGTGGAGACTCAGATCAAGCTCGGATGGGAGGTCAACACATGGGCTACCGGAGACCTGGTGAAAGAGATGTCAAAGGTCTCAGAGAAAGAGATTGATGAACTTTTTGCAACATATAAGGCAAATTACGACATCGCAACTGACAATATCCAGGCAATCAGATACCAGGCCCGTGAGGAGATCGCCATGAAGAGGATGATGGACAGAAACGGCTGCAGGGCCTTCTCCAACACATTCCAGGACCTCTATGGCATGGAGCAGCTTCCCGGTCTTGCATCCCAGCATCTGATGGCTCAGGGCTACGGCTACGGCGGTGAGGGAGACTGGAAGGTCAGCGCAATGACCGCCATCATAAAGGCCATGGGAGAGAACGAGAACGGCTCCTCAGGCTTCATGGAGGATTACACATACCACCTTGTCAAGGGCAAGGAATACAGCCTCGGAGCCCACATGCTTGAGGTCTGCCCCTCTGTTGCTGCAGACAAACCCAGAATCGAGACTCACCACCTCGGAATCGGCATGAACGAAA
>JAEEGF010094196.1_pt1 | contig 23789 bp, 20 predicted proteins | sample 9134171 | NCBI WGS metagenome assembly JAEEGF01 (sample SAMN16246542, study PRJNA631951) | gut metagenome | biome: gut microbiome; feature: rumen; material: AP-attached | host: Bos | place: Iran: Karaj | collected 2018-10
GAATAGCATTAATCAGGAATTCGCTTATATTCATCAGTCTGCGCTTCTTAAGGCTGCAATATATTGTAATGAAAAAGAATACGGAGCAATGTCCACAGTTTTGGATGAGTATTCTTACTTTATAGAAAATAATATTAAGGCAAATGCAGGCTTCTTATCAGAATGTGATATTAACGACGATGGTACAAACCGTGGCTTGTGGAAATCCAGAGCTCAGTTTGAACTTGATACAACCGAGATTAAGAATCAGTTAATGTCTAAAGAAAAGACCTTATATTTAGTTGCTGAAGGTGAATGATAATGGCAAAAGCGGTAAAAGGATGTTTAAATAAAGAGTGTGTTGCCAATCAGGAGAAAAAGAATTTTGGCGAGCACTATGATTTCTGTCCAAAGTGCGGACAGCCTTTGTCTTACGTTTGTAAAGATTGCAGAATGGCGCTGGAGGATAATTCCAGGAAGTATTGTGTGAGATGTGAAAGCAAGCATAAGGATGATAGGGAACAGATTGGCAAAGTTGTCGTTGGTAAAGCTGCAGACGGCGCAAAAAATGCCCGCAATTTTGCCACTGGCACAGCTAAAAAAGCTGCGGATTCCGCTGCCAATGTTGCCGGTGGAGTTAAAAAGCGCGTGTCAAAGATTATGGATAATCGTAAGATGAAAAAGTAATTTAGGCTTAACATAACAAAAGAGAGTGATGTCGCTTTGGAAGCGCAACTCTCTTTTTTCTTTTGGGCGGGTATTGTTGTTTATTTTGGGTGTTTGTGGTAAGGTGAGAGTGTTGGATTTCTACATCGCATAGGTTCTGTAAAGTATTTGTACTTTACAATTGTTAAGGAGAGGGTAGTATGAGCTTTGAGGAGAAGGCAAGAGCATGGCATGGCAGAGGGTTGAACTGCGGTATGTCTGTTTATTCTGCATTTGCGGAGGAACTTGGTATTTCGGCTGATGAGGCTAAGAGTATGGCGCCGAGGCCAAGGGACGAAGGCGGTAAATGCGGTGCGTACCTTGCAGGTAAGAAGGTGTTGTCTTCTTTGAACCCTTCGGCTGTGGAGGAATTTGAAAAAAGATTTGTTGAACTTAATGGTTCGTGCGAGTGCGCGGTTTTGCGTGCAAGACGCGCCGAGCTTAAGAAAACCTGTGATGATTTTGTAGGGGATGCGGCAGCAATTGCGGAGGCTCTTTTATAATTTTTAACTAATTTTTAACTTGCAATATTTTTCTTGTTAAACTGGTTTTTGAGGTATAACAGGAAAAATATTGCATTTTATTTTATGATGTGTATAATATTCTCAGGGGGGCTTTTCATGAGAATTGATTACTATTCATCTACAAATGATGTACTTGCCGAAATCGGCAGACGCATTAAAGCAGAACGAATTGAAATGTCGCTTACTCAGGAGGAAATGGCAGAGCGCGTAAATGTTTCCGCGCGAACGATAAGCAATACCGAAAACGGTAAAGATGTGTCTTTCTCAACTGTTATAGATATTTTGCGGGCTATGGGAAAACTGCAAAGCCTGGATGTCCTTTTGCCTGAGACTCAGATCAGGCCTTCACAGATTATGGCTATTGGCAAGCCCCGCGAACGTGTTAAGAAAAATAAAAAACCGAGTGCCGCTTCCGAGTGGAAATGGGGAGATGAAAAATGACACTTGCAGAGGTAATCCTTTGGGGAACAACGATAGGCACGGTAATGTTTGATGATACGACCGGTCTTGGTTCATTTGAATACGATAAGGATTTCCTTAAATCCGGCATTGAAGTTTCACCGATTACAATGCCTTTATCAACACGTGTGTATACATTTCCTGAACTTAAAAAGGAGAGTTTTCACGGATTACCGGGACTTCTGTCTGACAGCCTGCCGGACAAATTCGGAAATGCGGTTATAGACGCGTGGCTTGCAGAACAGGGAAGAACACCGGAATCATTCAACCCTGTTGAAAGACTTTGTTATACCGGCACACGCGGTATGGGAGCGCTTGAATATGTGCCTGCACTCGGACCGAACCCTACTGCTTCGGAAACAATGGCTGTTGACCGACTGGTTCGGATAGCATCCGAGATTCTCACCTCAAGAAAGAAAATAAAAGTCAGTGAAAAAACGCAGGCAATGCAGGAAATACTCAGAGTAGGAACATCTGCAGGCGGGGCGAGGGCAAAAGCGGTAATCGCATGGAATGAAAACACCGGTGAAATACGTTCGGGTCAGGTTAAGACAGATACGGGTTTCGGCAACTGGATAATCAAGTTTGACGGTGTTTCGGGGAACGGTGACAAAGAGGGTCCCGACAGAGAGGAATATACCAAAACGGAATATGCATATTACCTTATGGCAAAAGATGCCGGCATAACTATGAAAGAGTGCCGTATTTATGAAGAAAACGGCAGATCACACTTTATGACGCGGCGATTTGACAGAGACGAAATTACCGGAGAAAAAATACATACGCAGACTCTCGGAGCAATTGCGCATTATGACTTTAACGATCCGGGTGTTTACAGCTATGAACAGGCAGCACAGATTATGCGGAGGCTTATGATTTCCTCTTCGGAAATCAGCCAGTTTTACAGACGTATGGTTTTCAATGTCATTGCAAGAAACCGGGACGATCATGTGAAAAATATTTCGTTTATAATGGACCGCAGGGGTAAGTGGAGTTTATCTCCCGCATACGATGTCACATTTGCATATAATCCGGGAGGAATGTGGACTGCTGCTCACCAGATGAAGATAAACGGTAAAAATGATTCCGTTACTTACGAGGATTTGCTTATTTCCGCAAAGAATATGGGAATTAAGAAATCAGAAGCGGAACAGATAACGGAAAAAGTCAGAAGCAGCGTTCAGAAATGGGATAAATTTGCTGAAACTGCAAAGCTTTCCGAAAAAAACAGCGAAGCTGTTTCAAAGTACTTTGTGTTACTGTAAATGTGAAGAAAGGATTTGAGAGAATGATTAAGCATATTGTTTGTTTTAAGCTGAAGGATAATTCTGAGGAGGAAGTTGCTAAGGCTGCTTCTGTTCTCAGGTCTATGGAAGGCAATGTGCCGCTTTTGCGGGGCATTGAGGTTGGGTGCGACTTCCTGCACTCACCCAGGTCCTATGACATTATTCTGCAGGTGTGGCTTGACTCTGCTTCAGACCTCGCAGCCTACCAGGAAGATGAGTACCACTGCTCGGTTGTAAAGGAGCACATGCACAAGGTGGCTGAGTCATCTGTTGCAATAGATTACGAGATATGACTAAGATACTGTTTGTGTGCCATGGCAATATTTGCAGGAGTGCCATGGCAGAGTTTGTGATGAAGGATATTGTCCGGCGGGACGGCAGGGAGGCCGAGTTTGAAATAGCCTCCGCTGCTACCAGCACGGAGGAGATCGGCAACCCGGTGTACCCGCCGGTAAGAAAGCTTCTGGCGGAGCACGGGCTTTCCTGCTCAGGAAAGACGGCAAGACAGATTACCCGTGAGGACTATGACTATTATGACCTGATTATTTGCATGGACCACAATAATCTTCGGAACCTTAAGTACATTATCAGGTCGGATCCTTTCGGGAAAGTGAGGCTGCTCTTACCCCGTGACGTTGCGGACCCCTGGTATACCCGTGACTTTGAAGCAACCTGGGACGATGTCACTGAAGGCTGTGCAGAGCTTTACAGTGAGTTGATTAAATAGAAACTTCGGCGGGCACAAAAAGGAGCAGAGACTTGGGTCTCTGCTCCTTTTTTGCAGTGCTTGCACAGCTGACAACTCTGTTGTCGTGCCCGCCGGTGCCTTTGGTGACACGGTATTATTTGAGCGGCACTACTGCAAGTGTTTTGCCAAGCGGCGCCAATACTTTCAGTATGGTGTCAAGTTGGGGATTTGTTTTTCCGGCTTCCATACGGGCTATAATCGGTTGCTTTACACCACTTAGCTCTTCTAATTTTTTCTGACTTATACCTTGTTCTTGCCTTGCTTTTATAAGTTCACTTATGAGAGCAACTCTTAAATCGCTTTCAGAGATTTCTTCCGGTGTGAAAAGCTTGGAACGCACATCTTTCCAGTTGCTTCCGATTGCGCTATTTTTGTCCATTATCAAGACCCCTTTCTTTTAAGTCTTTGACTTCTCTTTTTGCTTTTTCTATTTCCCTTATGGGAGTCTTTTGTGTTTTCTTTTCAAATTGGTGTAAAAGAACAAAGCTGTTTTCGTGCCATGCTACAAAAAATATTCTGTCACTTAGTGGTCTGAGTTCCCAGATTTCGCCTTCAATATGTTTTATAAATGGTTTTCCTGCAAATGTGCCAAATTGGCTCAGAATTTCAATATAGTCATTGATCTTGTTGGCCTTGATACGGCTGTCTTTATCTTTCTTTTTGGTGAGGGCGGTCAGATAGTCTAAAACCGGCTCTTTTCCTCTGCTGTTTTTATAAAAGTAAATTTCGTACACTTTTCTTCTTTCCTTTCAAAATTATAGTATTATCCAGAATGATAGTCAAGTACTTTTAAGTTATTGAAATTGTTCATCTTTATCGCAATTATAGCGAATGAATTTAAAAAAATCTCATTTTTGGTACGAATGGTCGAAAACCCGACATGAGCGGTATGTTATGTCGATTTTTTGTGTCAAAATAAACGTCCCAGTGACAAGGGTTGTTTTTATTGTCCTCGGCCTTTTAATATGGTAAAATTAATGTGTTGTTTTTTGTTTTAGTTTTAAGGGGAGGTAAGTATGAAAAAGAGAAGTTTTACGGCTTTAGTGCTGGTGCTTGTTATGATGGCGTCTGTTTTCGGGCTTGCGGGCTGCGGAAAGAAGAGTGACGGCGGTACGGAAAAGACCACCAAGGCTCCTGTTACAGAGGCTGCGGATGACGAGAAAGAACAGAAGGGTTCGGAGATTGTCGAGCCTAAGACCAGGATAGGCGAGTATGTTCACTACAATGTCAACCTCGGTATCGGTGACGCTGCGTCCGTTGATGATGACTGGATTGTCTTCTATGAGGACGAGGATGCCGGCATTACTTATCTCATTGCCGCAGGTCTGCTTTCAACCAATACCTGCCCTCCGCTTGTTACGGCTAAGGAACGCGGCGGTTTTAATCAGACAGTCTCTTTCAATAAGGAACTGAACGTAAGTTACAGCGTTACTTTCAATAACTATGATCCGTATAATGACGCGGTTATTGATCCGGCGGTGACGGCCAGGTATATGCATACCTGGACGGTAGAAAAGAAAGGCGATACGCATAAGCATGCGTTTATTGCCGATTTGCTGGACCAGAATGTCTGGGACAGCTTTGTCCTGAAGGACAAGGACGGCAAGAAGTTTGATGACAGCATGCTTGTGGCAGGAACGCCGACCCTTATTCTCTGGGAAAAGAGCTGGGAAGCTTCCGGTTATTCTCCGATTGATTTTGAGATTGGGGATGTTGTTTCGGATAAAGTGAGCTGGGAGAACCAGGGATACATCTTCCCGAAATCCTCTGACGAGCAGAAGGACAGCATTGAGCTCAATACACTCGAGAAGTCGGGTTATTATGAGGATGAGAACTACAACCTTGTAGTGGACAAGGTTTATGTTCAGGAAGCCGCTGACGCTCCGGACTGTTACGGCTACTGGCTTGCTTCACCGGCTGCTCTGCCGAATAACTCGAACAACCTGCTTGCGGTATTTAAATACGGAAAGATTGATTCCTTCTGCTTTGACAACAACGACTGCAGTGTTCGTCCCGTTATATCTTTTAATACATCCTTAATCGGCAAGGACTCATCGTCAGAGATTTACTATCTCGGTAAGAATATTAACGGCTGATGCCGAACTTGATTTTTATACACTGGAGGATGCTTTATGCTTAAGGATTCTAAAATTTACATGGCCCAGTCCTTTGAGGGAAAGGAACTTTATATACTGCCGAAGATGGCGAACAGACATGGCCTTATTGCCGGTGCCACGGGTACCGGTAAGACGATAACCATGAAGGTTATGGCTGAGTCTTTCTCGGATATGGGCGTGCCCGTATTCTTCTCGGATGTCAAGGGCGACCTTACCGGTATGCTCGTTCCGGGCACCGGCATGGATGTCCGTGCCTCTGAGAAATTCGGTATTACCGATTTCGTACAGAAGGGCTATCCGACAAGGTTCTGGGATATCTTCGGTGAGCAGGGACACCCTGTCAGGGTTACTGTTTCCGATATGGGACCTATACTTCTGTCCAGACTTTTAGGCCTTTCAGATGTTCAGGAAGGCGTCTTGAATATTGTCTTCAGAGTTGCTGACGACAAGGGTCTTATGCTTCTTGACCTTAAGGACCTCCGCGCAATGCTCCAGTATGTCGGAGATAACGCGGATGAGTATACCGTTATGTACGGAAATGTGGCGCCGGCGTCAATAGGCGCAATCCAGCGCGCGCTGCTGGCGTTCGAGCAGGAGGGCGGCGAAGGCGTCTTCGGCGAGCCCATGCTCGATATTAAGGACTGGATGCGCACAGACGTTGACGGCCGCGGCTTTATTAATATTCTTGAGTCCTCAAAGCTCATAAACAGCCCGACTGTTTATGCCACATTCCTTCTCTGGATGATGACAGAACTCTTTGAGCAGCTTCCCGAGGTCGGTGACCTCGATAAGCCGCGCATGGTATTCTTCTTTGATGAGGCTCATCTTCTGTTCTCGGATGCCCCCAAGGCTCTCATTCAGAAGATTGTACAGGTTGTTAAACTCATCCGTTCAAAGGGTGTAGGTATTTACTTCGTTACACAGTCTCCGTCAGACATGCCGGGAGACGTTCTCGCACAGCTTAACAACAGAGTACAGCACGGACTGCGCGCCTATACGCCTGCAGAACTTAAGGGCGTCAAGGCGGCTGCTGAGGCATTCCGTGAGAACCCCGCATTTAACTCCGAAGAGGCTCTTCAGGAGATCGGTACGGGCGAAGCTCTTGTATCCTTCCTTGATGAGACAGGTGCTCCGATGATAGTCGAGAAGGCCAAGATTTTACCTCCGGCTTCACTCATGGGTCCTGCTGATCCTTCACTTGTTCAGACAACAATTGTTTCCTCTGAGTTTGATCTCAAGTACAGAGAGACAGTTGACCGCGAGTCCGCTTATGAGATAATCATGAAGGCCAATGAGGAGCTTAAGGCTCTTAAGGAGCAGGAGGCTTTGGAGGCCGAGCAGGCTAAGGTTGCGGCGGCGGAAGCCAAGGCCGCGGAGAAGCAGGCTCTGGCTGAGGAGAAGGCTGCTGCAAAGCAGGCTGCCATAGAAGAGAAGGCCGCCGCAAGAAAGGCTGAACTCGAGGCCAAGGCTGCCGAGAAGGCTGCTGCCCAGAAGAAAAAGACATTTGAGAGAGCGGCTTCAAATGCTGCTTCCTCAGTTGCGCGCTCACTTGCAACAAATGTTGTCAATGCCGCTACAGGCGGAAAGACAAAGTCAGCGGACAAGATAGCCAAGCAGGCTGCGTCCACTGCACTGTCCTCAGTCATGCGCACAGGCGCAACCTCAATTGTCAGAGGACTTTTCGGCACTAAAAAGTAATTGATTTTATCAGTCCCTTTTGGTAGAATATCTGTGCATTATTCCTTTGAGGGAGTAGCAGGCGCTTTTGAGCGCAGCAAATGTCAACATCCTGGCTTTTGCCTGGCATTGCTTTAAATTGCGAGACTCATGTGTGGCTGCCACACATGAGTCTCTTTTATGATAGTTTTATTTTAGTTCTATTTTAGTTTTGTTTTAGTTTTGTTTTGGTTTTATTTTTAGGAGAAACATGGTTACTGTAAGTATGGTGCTGTTTGCACTTCTGCTTGGTGTAGGCCTCGCTATGGATGCCTTTTCGGTGTCTGTGGCAAATGGTTTGCGTGAGACTTCAATGTCCTCCGGCAAACAGGCGGCTGTTGCGGGCACTTTCGGTGTTTTCCAGGCGCTGATGCCGTTTCTGGGTTGGATATGCGTTCACACGCTTGTTGAGAAGTTTGCTTCCTTTTCTCTGTATCTGCCCTGGACATCGTTTTTCCTGCTCGGTTACCTCGGAGGAGAGATGCTCGTCAATGGTATCAGGGCAAAGAAGAAGGGTGTTACGGTCACTGAGCTCTCGCTGACGCCTCGTGTGCTGCTCATCCAGGGTATTGCGACTTCGATTGATGCTCTGTCGGTAGGTTTTACTATCGGTGAGTATAAAGTTTTGGCGGCTCTGATTACCGCTCTGATTATCGGTGTTGTAACGTTTGCTATTTCGTTTGCGGGTGTTTATTTTGGTAAGAAGCTCGGAACGAAACTTACATGGCAGGCAGATGTGCTGGGCGGCGTTATACTTATTGGCATAGGAATTAAAATACTTGTTTCAGGAGTTTTTGGATAATGAGTTTGATTGTACCGATTTTATTGTTTTTACTGGGCTTTGTGCTGCTTATCTTAGGCGGTGACTGGTTCGTTGACGGAGCGGTCGCAATTGCGAAGAAGTGGCATATACCTGATCTTTTGATAGGCGCTACGGTTGTGTCCATAGGCACGACTCTGCCCGAGGTCATGGTATCTGCCGGAGCGGCTGTTGCGGGCCATTCTGAGATTGCCTACGGCAATGCTTTAGGCTCGATTATCTGCAACACCGCGCTGATTTCCGCGATTACCATAACCTTCGCGCCGGGTGTTACGGATAAGAAGAGTCTGCGTGTTCCCGCAGCATTCTTCTTTGTTGCTCTTGCTGTATATGCTGGTGTTTCTTACTTTACCGGCTTCTTCAGCAGACCTGTCGGTATTGCCCTGCTTGCAATATTCGCAGTGTATATTGGCCTCCAGGTCAAGTCAGCACTTGGTGGTTCCTCTTCTTCTTTAGAGGTGGAAGAGTCGGAGTCTTCATCTTCGGCTGAGATGCCTCTGTGGAGGGCTGTTGTGTCTCTGATTGTGGGTGCGGCGGCAATTGCTGTCGGTGCGGACCTGCTTGTTGACAACGGTACTATAATTGCTACGGCTCTCGGTGTGCCGGAGTCCGTAATTGCGCTGACATTTGTTGCTCTGGGTACTTCGCTGCCTGAGCTTATCACGGCAATTACATCGCTCAGGAAGGGCCATGGTGCTCTGTCGCTCGGCAATGTCATAGGTGCAAACCTGTTCAACCTGGTACTTGTGTCGGGATTGTCTATTACTTTACGTCCGTTTGCGATTCCCGCTTCAAAGCTTGTTGCGGGTATGAATGCTTCGCTGGTTGTGGATATTCCCGTTGTTCTGGGCGTTATGCTCCTGATGACGGTGCCTGCACTGGTCAAGGGCAAGCTGTATCGCTGGCAGGGAATACTGCTGCTTCTGATTTACGCATCTTACTGCGTTTTCCAGTTTGCTTTTTAGTTTTTTAATTTTCTTATTTTCTTATTTTGTTCTTTTGTGGACACGTTGGTTGACGTGTCCACTTTTTTATTACTGTTTTGTGTTTATTTGCACGCTTTAATGTGGTAAAATAATTCTGTTATTTTATACGTGTATAAGTAAAAAAGGAGGTAATATTATGAGCTGTGGTTGTAACCATGAGGCTTCTGACCTTTCGTTGCTTGCTGATGTTCTGGAACATTATCGCGGCATAGACGGAAGTCTTATTGCAATTTTACAGCAGGCACAGGATATCTACGGATATCTGCCTACGGATGTCATCTACCATATTGCCGAGGAGACGGGAGTTGCTCCTGCGAAGGTAATGGGTGTGGCGACATTCTACACTCAGTTCAGACTCAAGCCGGTCGGCAAGTATCTTATCATGCTCTGCCAGGGTACTGCGTGCCACGTCAACGGTTCGGAACTTATCGCGGCATCCATTAAGGATGAACTCGGTATAGTTGACGGTGAGACAACGGATGACGGTTTGTTCTCACTCAAGCACGTTGCCTGTCTCGGCTGCTGCTCACTCTCACCGGTCATGATGATCAACGGTGAGACATACGGCAGTCTGACACCGGACAAGACGAAGACAATTCTTCGCGAACTCGCAGCAAAGGCAGGTGACAACGCATGAAGATAGTAGTAGGAGAGGGCTCCTGCGGTCTCGCTGCAGGTGCAGGCAAGGTTCACGCAAAGCTTGATGAACTCCTTGCGGCTTCGAACCCCTCGGGTTCCGTTGTCACAATCACAAGCTGTATAGGCATGTGCTTCCTCGAGCCGATAGTTGATCTTTATGATGGTGATCAGCTGGTTCGTCGTCTGGTCCATGTTACTTCATCGGATGCTGAGACAATAGTTGCTGCAGTTAATTCGGGCGACCTGTCTTTGCTTGATCCCATTACGATTACCGCTGATGATGCTTCCTTCCTTGAGAAGCAGACCCGTATTGCGCTTCGTAACTGCGGTATTATCAACCCGATGAGCATTGATGAGTATATTGCCCGCGGCGGTTACTCCGCGCTGGAGAAAATTCTATCGTCCGGCATGACTCAGGATGACGTCATTGAAGAGATTGATAAGTCCGGCCTCAAGGGCCGCGGCGGCGCAGGTTTCTCAACGGCGTTTAAATGGCGCGCCGCGAAGAATTCGGCCGGAGATGAGAAGTATCTCATCTGTAACGCGGACGAGGGCGACCCGGGCGCGTTCATGGACCGTGCCGTAATTGAGGGCGACCCGCATAACCTTATTGAGGGTATGCTTATCGGCGCATATGCCATTGGTGCTCAGGAGGCTATCGTCTATGTACGTGCTGAGTATCCTCTGGCTATTGTCCGTCTTGAGAATGCCATTAAGGATGCTACATCGCGCGGTTATTTAGGTAATAATATTCTGGGCTCTTCCTTCTCATGCAAGATGAGAATCAAGGCAGGCGCGGGTGCGTTTGTCTGCGGTGAGGAGACGGCCCTTATAGAGTCACTTGAAGGCAAGAGGGGTATGCCCCGTCTGAAGCCTCCGTTTCCTGCACAGTCCGGTTTCTGGTTCAAGCCTTCAAACATCAACAACGTTGAGACATACGCCAACGTCGCGTGGATTATCGCAAACGGCGGTGAGGCTTTTGCGGCCATGGGTACACCTGACTCAAAGGGTACCAAGGTATTCGCTCTCACAGGTAAGATCAAGCGCGGAGGCCTTGTTGAGATCCCGATGGGCAAGACCCTTCGTGAGGTTATCTACGACATAGGCGGCGGTATCAGAAACGATAAAGAGTTCAAGGCCGTTCAGCTCGGCGGTCCGTCCGGCGGCTGTATTCCGGCTTCACTCCTTGACACAATCATCGACTACAAGGCCCTCGGTGCCACAGGCGCCATCATGGGCTCGGGCGGTATGGTTGTCATGGACGAGACCACATGTATGGTCGGTATGGCAAGGTTCTTCCTCGACTTCACTGCGAAGGAATCCTGCGGTAAATGCGTACACTGCCGTATAGGCACAAAGCGCATGCTTGAAATCCTCGGACGAATTGTAGAGGGTAAAGGTGAAGAGGGCGACATAGAGAAACTCGAAGAACTCTGCATGGCCGTCAAGGACGGTGCTCTCTGCGGTCTCGGACAGACTGCTCCGAACCCGGTACTCACCACCATCCGTTACTTCCGTGACGAGATGGAGGCCCACATTACCGAGAAGCGCTGCCCGGCAGGTGAGTGTGTATCGCTCATTACATACTCTATCGACAAGGACAAGTGCATTGGCTGTTCCGCCTGTGCAAGGAAGTGCCCTGCGAATGCTATTACCGGTGAGATTAAATCACCGTACACTATTGATTCTGAGAAGTGCATCAAGTGCGGCAACTGTAAGACAGTCTGCAAGCAGGATGCGATAATCGTTAAGTAAAGGAGGGAAGATTCATGTCTATTAAGTACACCATTGATGGAGTAGAAGTTGAGGCTTTAGAAGGCGAAACCATACTCGCATCGGCAACCCGTGCAGGCGTGGAGATTCCCACACTCTGCTTTGCCGAGAATACGGCCATCTACGGCGCATGCGGCGTCTGCGTAGTTGAAGTTGAAGGCGTGCCGAAGCTTCTCCGTTCATGTTCCGCAATACCCGCTGAAGGCTATGTTGTTCATACAGATACACCTCGTGTTATTCGCGCCAGAAAGACAGCTTTCGAGCTCCTTCTGTCCGACCACACGGGTGACTGCCGCGGCCCCTGTAAGCTGAACTGCCCTGCAGGTACCGACTGCCAGAAGTATGTCAACGAAATTAAAGACGGCAAGTATTTCGATGCCGTTTCAACAATCTACGAAGCATTCCCGCTTCCGGCCTCTATTGGCCGTGTATGCCCTCATCCGTGCGAGGACGCCTGCCGTCGTCAGCTCGTTGAGGAGCCTATCTCTATTGCTTTCCTGAAGGCCTTTGCTGCCGACAAGGTGCTGGCGTCCGATAACAAGTATGTTATCTCAGTCGGTGCCGACACGGGCAAGCGCGTCGCAATCATCGGCGGCGGTCCCGCAGGTCTTACGGCTGCGTACAAACTCCGCGAGTACGGCCACGCCGTAACTATCTTTGACCAGCAGCCGAAGATGGGCGGTATGCTCCGCTACGGTATTCCTGAGTACAGACTTCCGAAGGCTGTGCTTGATCAGGAGATTGAGATTATAGAGTCAGCCGGCGTTATCATGAAGAACAATGTCAAGCTCGGAAGAGACATTCAGTTTAATGAGCTTGTTGCTACTTATGACGCTGTGCTGATTGCTATCGGTGCATGGACCTCCGTTCCCATGCGTGTTCCGGGTGAGGACCTTCCGGGTGTTGTCGGCGGTATTGATTTCCTCGGCAAGCTCGGTATGGGCGAGACGCCCGTCATCGGCAAGCGCGTCGCTATCTGCGGCGGCGGTAACACCGCCATGGACGCGTGCCGTACAGCAGTGCGTCTCGGCGCCGAGGAAGTATACGTCGTATACCGCCGTACAAGGAACGAGATGCCCGCGGCCGACATAGAGATTGAAGAGGCTGAGGAAGAGGGAGTAATCTTCAAGTTCCTCACGAACCCCATCGAAATCTACGGTGACGGCAAGGTAGAGGGCATGACCCTTCAGGTTATGGAACTCGGTGAGCCTGACGCATCAGGCCGTCGTTCTCCCGTACCTGTCGAGGGCAAGACCGAGGACATTAAACTCGACAACGTAATCATGGCTATCGGCCAGGTTGCAAACTGCGAGGGTATCTCCGGTGTTGAACTTACGAAGAAGGGCACAATTCTCTGCGACGAGATGACTTTCCGCACAAATATCGAAAACGTATTTGCCGCCGGTGACGTCACAAACAAGGGCGCAGGTATTGCCATTGCAGCCATAGGTGAGGCTTCGAAGGCCGCATTCTGCATCAACAATTACTTAGAGGGCGCTGAGGTACGCTACAAGGCGCCGTACTATGTACAGGATGAGAAGACCGAGGCTGACTTCGAAGACCGCGAGAAACAGCCCAGAGCGCAAATGCCGGGCATGTCTCCCGAGGAGAGAAAGAATAACTTCAAGCCCATCTACTACGGCTTCTCCGAAGAGGTTGCGCGTAAAGAGGCATCACGCTGCCTTGAGTGCGGCTGCCATGACTACTATGACTGCCGTCTCATCAAATACGCCAACTGGTTCGATGTCGAGCCTTCACGCTTCCCGGGTGAGGTTCATAAGAGAGATTATATTGACATTGCGAATGTTATAGAGCATAATCCTAATAAGTGTGTTCTCTGCGGACTCTGCTACAGAACCTGTGAGCAGGTTGCGAAGAAGACCTTTATAGGCCTCTATAACCGCGGTTTCAACACAATAATCAATCCTATGTTCCCGAAGGCAGAAGCGGCTTCCTATTGCGCTACATGCGGACTCTGCGTTGACGCTTGTCCTACGGGTGCAATGAAGAAGAGTTTTTAATTGGAACATGCAAAGACATTAAGCTTAAATAGGCATAGTTCAGACGGAGTACGGGACCTCACACAGGGGTCACCGTACTCCGTCATATTGTCTTTTGCTTTTCCGTTTTTCATAAGCCAGGTCTTCCAGCAGCTCTACAATGTCGTTGACTCGCTGATAGTAGGCCGGTTCCTGGGAACCACGGCCCTTGCCGCGGTCTCGACCTCAGGCACATTGATTTTCATGATTGTCAGTTTCTTCGAGGGAGCGGCAATGGGCGGCAGTGTCGTAATTGCCCGGTACTTCGGAGCTAAAGATGCAGATCGTGTCAGTTTAGCCATCCACACGGCGGTGACTCTTGCTCTGGTCATGAGTGTGTTTATGACGGCCTTCGGTGTGCTGTTCACGCCGCAGATACTGCGCTGGATGAACACGGACCCTGAGGTGCTGCCTGAGGCTATATCGTACTTCAGAACCATTTTTGCAGGGTGCATAGGTCTCGTGGTCTACAATATGGGCCGCTCGGTAATGGTCGCGGTGGGCGACAGCAAGAGGCCTCTGTACTATCTGATATTCTCCGCTCTTACAAACATAGTGCTGGACTATCTCTTTGTCGGAGTATTCGGCTGGGGTGTCTGGTCGGCGGCTTTCGCAACCATACTCTCGCAGTCTCTGTCCGCGGTCTTTTGTATTGGTCATTTAATGCAGAAGGGACATGTCTATACGCTGTCTTTGTCAAAACTCGGATTTGATATGCCGCTTCTTTGGGAGACCATAAAGTACGGCATGCCTTCCGGCATTCAGAATTCGGTTATAGGTTTTGCGAATGTCATAGTGCTGTCGCAGATCAACTCGTTCGGAACCTTCGCCATGGCGGCCTTCGGTTCGCATGCGAAGATAGAGGGATTCGCCTTCATACCGATTATGGCTTTGAATCTGGCTGTGACCACTTTCATAAGCCAGAACCTGGGCGCGAAGGAGTATGCGCGCGCAAAACAGGGTGCGCGCTTCTGTATGACGTTGTCGCCGCTTCTGGCGGAGATTATCGGTGTCATCTACTACTTCCATTCACCTCTGCTTATAGGCCTCTTTGACAAGACGCCTGAGGTGCTGGAACTGGGTGTGACTCAGGCACATACCATTCCGCTCTTTTACTGTCTCCTGGCGTTCTCACACGCCGTTGCGGCAGTCTGCAGGGGAGCGGGCAAGGCCTTCGTCCCGATGTTCGTCATGCTCTCCGTATGGTGCGTCATCCGCGTGGCTTATATTCTGCTTGTAATGAATATGTTCGGAGACATATGGTATGTCTACTGGGCTTATCCGCTGACCTGGGGAATCAGCTCAGTCATTTACCTGATTTATTACTTGTTCTCAGACTGGGTCCACGGTTTTGAGAGCAAGTCTGATGTTAAATAGTTTTGTTGAAAAAAGAAGCGCCCTTTCGGGCGCTTCTTTTGTTTTGTTTTGTTTGTTGTTTATTTCTTGAGGAACTTGTCAATGAGACCGTGTACGGAGTCCAGGTCGTGCGGGTCGTTTGTCTCAACTGCCTTGTTTATGGCGTGTTTAAAGTGCGATTTGATTATGACACGGCTGACGGAGTTGATTGAGGACTCGACGGCGGCAAGCTGGGTCAGGATTTCATCTGTGTCTCTGTTGGCATCTACCATGCGCTTGATTGAGTCAATGTGGCCGGTGACACGGGAGAGACGGTTTAAGATGATCTTCTTCTCCTCTTCGGTGTGGCTTACGGGGTGGCGGATTTTAATCGGTTCCTCTTTTATCTCCTCGTTTGTCTCGCCTATGATGGCGCGGATGAAGTTGGGGATACCGAAGTCCTTTGTGCCCATGCCGTAGCCTATCTCCTCCATGGTGATGGTGGGGATGGCACCGAACTTGGTGACGAAGTATTTTATGAGCGCGGCGCCGGTGGGGGTGCAGAGCTCACCCTGAATGTCGGAGCTGTAGATGGGGACGTCGCGGAGGATCAGGGCCGTTGCGGGGGCGGGCACCGGCATTATGCCGTGCGCGCACTCAACAGTGCCCGAGCCCGTGTGAACGGACGATGCCATTATCAGTTCCGGATTAAGTTTATAAATGAGCCAGCAGACGGCCACTACGTCCGCGACGGCGTCAAGCATACCGACCTCGTGGAAGTGTACCGCACCGGGTTCGGCGCCGTGCACTCTGCCCTCGGCCTCCGCGATGATCTTGTAAACGTTTATCGCGTCGGCGCGTACCTTGTCGGGTATGTCGAGGGAGTCGATTATGTCGGTTATGTCTTCGAGGGTAGTGTGGTGATGATAGTGGTGATGCTCATGGTGATGTTCATGGTCATGGACCACCTCTGCGGGCTTTTCCTCCTCGCCGTTTATCACGACACGGAAGTGTGTGCCGGTTATGCCCATCTTGACGGCAGTCTCAGCTGTCGTCGTGACACCGGGTATGCCGGCATTGTTGAGTTCCTTTAAGAATTCCTCTTTGTCGTCAATGAGTTCAAAGAGGGCCGCCGACAACATGTCGCCGGCGGCTCCGCTGGAACAGTCAAAATACAAAGTCTTCATATTTGAGTTCCGTTCTGTGACTGTTTATTTTTTCTCTTTGAGAAGCGTTACGATTTCAGCAAGAAGCTCTTCCTGGGTCGGGCCGGCGGGCTCTTCCTCAGCTGCGGGCTCCTCTTCCTTCTTCGCGCCCTTTTCCTTTACCTTGTTAACAGCCTTGACAAGAAGGAATACTACGAGAGCGATGCAGAGGAAGTTGATGATGGCGGCGATGAGGATTCCTATGGGGAACATGCCGATTGTTACTTCCGCGAAGTCAGCCTTGCCTGCGATGAGGGCAATGATCGGGTTGATGATTGACTCGATGAGCGCGTTAACGATAGCTGTGAAAGCTCCGCCGATAACTACGCCGACTGCCATGTCCATGACGTTGCCGCGGGCAATGAATTCTTTAAATTCTGCTACAAAACCTTTTTTCTCTTCCATTTTTAAAACTCCTTTAAAAATTAATGGGGCAGTCGTCAGACTACCCCATTATTTTAGCAAAAAGCCGTATAATCCACAAGTGTTAACTTATTATACGGAGTCGGATGAATCGCCCATGAAGACAGAGCGGTCAAGCCTGCGTACGAAGAAGGTGAGCTTCTGTTCACGCGCGCCGTAGATGATTGAGACCTCAACCATATCCTTCTCATTCTCCAGTGACCTGAAGGATTTCGTGAGAAGGGCGGGGTGCGTTGCGAAGTAGGCAAGGAGCTCGTCGATGTAGGAGAGACGCCTGAATGCTGCCTGGTCATCTTCGCTTATGAGGCTGTTCTTCACGGTGGTGGTGATATCCTGGTAATTGATTTCATCGGCCGTGAACATCTCGCCGTCAAACATGCGTCCGCCGATTATGTCTACGGCTTTGGTATTGACGTCAACCGAGTAGGCATAGTCAAACATGGCGAGCGAGTAACTCAGTCTGTGAGCGAACTCGTTGAGGTTCTGCTCCGCCATACGTATCTCCTCTATGCTGCGCATGAATACGTAGACGAGTCTGTCCTGGCCGTATTCCTGCGGAGCGCTTGCAAGGAGTGACTCCTTCCACTCGTACACATCTGATTCCGGAGCCTTACGCTCCTGGAATGTGAGCTTGAACTCCTCGGTTGATGGGTCGTTGTAGAAGTTTGTGAGACCTTCAAGTGACATTATCTGTTCTATGTTCGGTATGTCGTCCTCTTTGAGAAGGCTCTCGATTCTCTTCCTGAATGCGAGTGAGTAGCGTCCTTCCGTGACATTTGCAGTACGCTTGCCGACAGGAGGATAAACCGCTGTGGTAAAGAGGTCCTTGTCGAGATTTATGATTGTGATTGACTCAAAGGTGTTCGCGAAGGCGACGTCGGTAATGTAGTGACGAAGCTTTGAGGAACCCTCTTTAATCTTGGCTTCCGTGATATCCTCGACAGTGAGGAGGATCATATTCGGGTCGGCCTGAGCAGAGAAAGTCGCACTGTAGAAGTTATAGGTGTTGAGCTTTCTCGAAGGCTTTGCCTGAACTTGTATGGTCAGCGAGTTCTGGTTTGCACTCGTAGTGAAGTGCGAGCGGAGATAATCAAGGGTACAGTAGGTGGTCATGGTCTCCTTGTAGTCATCGTGGATGAGATAGTTGTAGATGAATCCGAAGAGCTGGTCATACTCATGGACATCCTTTACGGCTGCGAGGAGACTAGAGTGTGTCTCGAGGAGGTCGGTTCGGCCGTCTCGAAGGTCTACTTCGAATACGACACCGTTGAAGTTCGAGTACGCGGCCGAGAAACGGTTCTGGGCGATAGACAGGCTCTCTTCGGCCTCTTTGTAGTCATCGATGATATTGAAGTAGCCGAAGAAGATCTGGCTGTCATCGCGGCCGCCCGTGGCCTTTATGACATGGAGTTTCATCCAGGAGTAGGAGCCGTCCTTGCGCATGTGCCTGTACTCGAGGTCGAGCTCGTTGTTCTTCTTGAAGTGCTCGGTCAGGTTTCTCGGATTGAGCGCGGCTTTGGCTGCGTCAAGATCCTTCGGATGGACATACTTCGGGATGAGGTCCTCGTACAGCGTGGTGAAGAAGCCGCGCTCCGGAATGACCTCGAACTTTATGTCGCTGTCGCTCGGATAGTACATATGGTAGATGTTACCGCCGGAGTTTATCTCGATGATGGCGGCATATGTCTTTCTGAGCGTATCGTCGATACTGTTGGTGAGAGGCATGTCGAGAGGTACGATTTCGAACTTGTCGAAGTCGAGCTCATCATCCTCGTCAATGCTCTCGGTGTTGAGCTTCTCCTCAAACTCGGTGAGCGGGAGAGGTTTGGAGTAGATATAACCCTGGATGAGCGTACAGCCGATGAGTTTCAGGAAGTCGACAGCGTCGAGGGTCTCGACGCCTTCGGCGACCGTCTTGATGTTCAGGGAGCGGGCCATCGCGACGACGGAGCGGATAATCGAGCGGTCGCGCGAGGTGTTCTCACTCTCTCTGAAGAAGAGCTTGTCGAGCTTGAGTACGTCAACCGGAAGGTCTTTTAAGATGTTAAGTGATGAATAACCGGAACCGAAGTCATCCATTGAGCAAGTGAATCCCGCGTTGTGGAAGGTGTTGATGATCTCCTTGAACAGGGTCTCGTTCTCGAAGAATATACCCTCGGTGAATTCGAGCTCAATGAGCTTGTCCGGAATGTCATACTTTTTCTTTATGTTGATGTAGGCGTCGCAGAAACCGGGCATTGTGAATTCCACGGGTGAGATGTTGAGGGAGATCGGTACGACCGGGAGACCCTCGTTGAGCCTCATCCTCTGGAAACGGCAGACAACTTCCATTACGAAGAGGTCTACATCGTGTACAAAGCGGTTCTGCTCAAAGAGCGGTATGAACTTGATGGGCGGGATTATTCCCTTGTTCGGGTCAACCCAGCGTATAAGGGCCTCACCCGCGGCAAGTTTCGCGTTGTTCGTCCTGTACTTGGGCTGGACATATACGCGGAATTCACCGTCTTTCAAGGCCTGGTGCATGCGGCCTTCTATTTCCTTACGCTCTATCTGCTCGTTGTAGATGGAGGCGTCATAGACCGCGACACCGGTGTCGGTGTGGTTGATGGTATAAAGAGCGATGAGGCAGCGGTCGTAGAACGCGTTGATTGAGAGCTCGCCGCGTTCGCTTGCGGGTATCGGGTATACGCCCATCTGCGCCTCAAGGCGGATATGTGATTTTGAGAGGTGGGGGATTGAGCTGACTCTGTCCACCAGCTGGTAGATGAAGAGCTCGTGCTCAGTGTCACCGAAGTTTCTGGTTGAGAGGACGACGAACTTGTCGCCTGAAATACGGCAGAAGAGTTCGTCTTCAATCAGCAGGTCGTTAATCTCATTTGAGATGCCGACGAGGATTTCGTCGCCGATATCATAGCCGAAGGAGTCGTTTATATAGCGGAAACCGACTATGTCGAGACAGGAGAGGAAGTAGTTTTTATCGCTGTCACTCTCAAGAATCTCTTCAGCGTCCTCCTTGAACTTGGAATAGTTCGGGAAACCGGTCAGGGGGTCGGCATAGGCGACTTCCCTGATAAGATTTGAAGTCTCATTTATGGATTTGTAGTAGCGGTAGGCTATGATCGCGATTACGAAGAAGAAGAGGAGGGAGGCGAAAATCATGAAGAGTATGATTCTGCCGGTAAACGCGAACATTGTGCCTGAAGGCATTGTACGGGCAATGAAGACTCCGTTTGCGCCGGGTACCGGTGACATGGCTATTACATATTTTACGCCGTCAGACGTAAAGGTGTTGACGGATGTGCCGCTGGGTACCGCGAGTTTTGAGGGAAGGGAGCCTATGAAATTGTGGGAACCCAGGAAGTCATAGAGGTTATCCACGTCTTCAAAAGCGGAGTTTCTCTTGTTTGAACAGGATACTATAGTGCCGTCAGCAACAAAGATTATGTCATGGAGGTTGCTCGTCTTCTGTGTCGATGAATAGCAGTCCTCAAGAGCCAGGGAATAGTCATATGTGGCTCCGAGGTAACCGAGGAGATTGCCGTCCTGATCCTCTACCGCCCTGTAGCGCGTGACCAGTCTGGTATTTTCATCCTCGGCGGATTTTTCAAAGATTATCAGGTCGTTTGTGAGAGGTTCAAGGATGCTTGTGTCTTCGATTTTGCCCTTGCTGCCGTCGGATGAAACATATGTGCCGTCAGGATAGTAGAATGTGAGAGTTGATTCGTTATTTTGCGCTTCCGCTATAAGGAAGATCTGGACCTCGTCGGCGGTGTCGGCTTTTTTGAGGTCAAAGCCGCTTGTTTTGATATCCGTTGACAGGAGTTCGAGGTATGAGACATCGGACTCCAAAACCCTTGAGAAGGTTACGGCGGCGGTGTCTGTTGATTTGTAGACATCCGCCTCCGCCGCCTTTACGAGGGAGTTGTAGGAATATCCTATAATGAGGAAATAGATAATGATGAAGAGCACTGCCAGTATTATTGTCAGGATTGAGCTCTTCTGCAAAATGCTGTTTTTCGATTTGACGGGCATATGCTTTACCTCTTCACGTAAATATACATTTTATATTATAACAATAAATTTAACAAAAGTATACAAGTTTTTGCAAATCAAAGTATGTTATTTTATTAACTTTTCATAATAAATTGACATTAAAATACGTCAATGTTAAAATATTTTCGTATAACTTTAATACTTTAAATCACCTTGAGGGGTACGGAAATGGCAAAGAAAAATGAAAAATTGAGTGTTGCCGAGCAGAGCATACGCAAGATCAGAACCCGCATTATTCTGACCGCTGCGTTATTTCTTGCGCTCAGCACGGTCCTTGCGGGCTTCGTGTGTGTTGAAAATATGAGGGTCGTAGAGAACATGAGCTTCAGAATTGTCAACTACGCGATTGTAACTTTCGGTTATTTCTTCATCGCCGCGCTGCTCGTGACCACTGCGGTGCATGTCTATGAGAAGCAGATTTCGAAGATAATCGACATGGACAAACTCACGAGCGGAATCAACTATGAGAAATTCCTGCGTGAGGCACAGTTTGTCCTTGACAACAGGGACGAGGAGACGACCTATGCCGTCTTCTACGGTGACATCCAGAACTTCAAGTACATCAATGACACATTCGGTTATGATGTCGGTGACGCTCTGCTCATGTCCATTTCGCAGAGAATCCGCGAAGAGGTCGGAAAGGACGATGGACTCTTTGCCCGTATTTCCGCAGACAACTACACTGCCATTGTGCCCTATAAAGATAAAAACGATTTTGTCGAGACAATCTACTCGATAATCGATGACATCTGCTGGTTTGATGAAATCCAGAAAGCCCATTATAAACCGGAGGTCTATGTCGGCATATACTGCACGGGCGATGACCCCGGCAACCGCTCACTTAAAATCACTGAGATGATAGACCGCGCCAATATGGCGCAGAAGTCCGTAAAGGGCAGTTCCGAATATCACATAGCCTTCTATACGGAGGAGATACGCGAGCGCGTCATAGCCGAGAAGGAGCTCGAGCGCCACATGGAGAGCGCTCTCGCAAACGGTGAGTTCAAGGCATACTTCCAACCCAAGTATCAGGTATCCACAGGAGAGATAGTCGGCGCTGAGGCGCTCGTCCGCTGGGACAGCCCCCAGACCGGATTCATGTCGCCGGGCAAATTCATTCCGCTCTTCGAGCAGAACGGATTCATCATAAATCTCGACCAATACATCTTCGAGACGGTATGTAAGAATATCAGGGAGTGGCTTGATCAGGGTATTAAGGTGGTTCCCGTCTCCGTAAATGTCTCGAGACTGCAGTTTTATCGCATTGACTTCGTCAAGCGCTATACCAAGATAAAAGAGAAATACGGAATTCCGGACGGACTTCTCGAACTGGAGTTCACCGAGAGTATAGTTTTCGAGAATCTTGCCATCCTGCGCAAGATAGTTCTCGACCTCAAGAAGTCCGGATTCACCTGTTCGATAGACGACTTCGGCTCCGGTTATTCCTCACTCAACATTCTGAAGAATCTTCCCATGGATACGCTGAAGCTCGACAAGCTGTTCTTCGATGACAGCGAGAACCTGACGCGCGACAAGGCGCTTATCTCGAGCGTAATCAACATGTCGAGAGCCCTCGACATGAAGACCGTCGCCGAAGGTATTGAGAGCTGGGCGCAGGTGTCCTTCCTCAAGGAGATAGGCTGCGACATTATCCAGGGTTATGTCTATTCCGAGCCCATACCGCACGCGCGTTTTACACACTTGCTCCAGGGTAACCGCCGCAAGGAGATGCCCGCGGACTTCCGCAAGGACAGGGGTGTCTCCGTCGCTGCGACAGAGGCTGACGCCATCATGAAGTATTCGGCACTTGTCGGAATGATAGAGGGCATGCTTATAGAAGTCGACTACGACACGGGCGAGTACGATTTCCTGAACGTCTCGGACGCGCAGCTCGGTAAGGGCTCGCCGCAGAAGGGCGGCGACTTCGATGATGTCCTCATGATGATTGTACAGAAGTACGTCCATCCGGACGACGCGAAGAGCGTCCTCGACCGCTGCTCCACTGTAGCCGTCATGACGATGTTCTATCAGAAGACACCGAAGATAAGCACGGACCTGCGCATAAGAAGCCGCAACAGTGCCGATTATGAGTGGGCGAGGCTCACGGTCTCCAGACTTGATGAGGACGACGAACACAAGGATTTCCGTGCCCTGGTTTACCTTGAGACCTACGGCACCTCGCTGACCTCGTATAAACGCAATGAGGAGAATTTTGACGCGATCCGTGAGATTATGCGCAATATCTGCTCGCTCATCTACGAGTTCGATCCGGATGAAGGTACTTTCAGACAGATAGTCTGTAACACGGACCTGCTCGGCGACCAGCCGCTCTCAGGTGAGATTTCATGGCTCCATGAGTGCTATATCCCGAAAGTTGTTGTCCCCGAAGATGTCGCTTCCGTGCTTCAGTTTGCAAGCCTTGAGAACATAAGGAAGGAACTTGACGAAGGCGGCAAGAGATTTATCTCCACAAAGGCCATGGTCAATTTTAACGGCAAGGTTTTCGGCTGCCGTATCTCGATTTCCAAGATGGATATTAAGAAGGAGTCGAAAGACGGTTTCAGATATATCTGCCTCTTCAATCTCGAGAACGCGGATCAGCAGTAAATGAATAAAACAAGAGCCCCGCTGAGGAATGCCTCAGCGGGGCTTTTTAATTGTTTTTTACGGGGATCAGATAAGTCCGCCGACAGAAGCTATCAGAGCTGCGAAAACAGTTGAGATAACTGTCATGAGCTTGATGAGGATGTTGATTGACGGGCCTGATGTGTCTTTGAACGGGTCACCTACGGTGTCACCGACTACTGCAGCGTGGTGGGTGTCAGAACCCTTGCCGCCGTAGTTGCCGCCTTCGACATACTTCTTGGCGTTGTCCCAGGCACCGCCTGCATTGGACATGAAGATAGCCATGAGTACGCCGGATACGAGTGAGCCTGCGAGGAGACCGCCGAGAGCTTCGGGGCCGAGGATGAATCCTACTGC
>JAEEGF012429056.1_pt1 | contig 23789 bp, 14 predicted proteins | sample 9134171 | NCBI WGS metagenome assembly JAEEGF01 (sample SAMN16246542, study PRJNA631951) | gut metagenome | biome: gut microbiome; feature: rumen; material: AP-attached | host: Bos | place: Iran: Karaj | collected 2018-10
GCGAACTGCGTACGCGCGCTGCTCGGGACAGCCGGCGGGAGCACGGAGCGGATCATCCGGCTCGAATGCACTGTTGACGACATGACGGCGGAGCAGATCGGCTTCGCGCAGGAACGCCTTTTCGAGGCCGGTGCGCGGGACGTCTACACCGTTCCCGCCTTTATGAAAAAAAGCCGTCCCGGCACTCTGATAACCGTTATCTGCGCGGAAAGCGAGAAAAACAGGCTGATCGAAACGATGTTCGCGCATACGAGCACCCTCGGCGTCCGCGAAAGCGCCGTCACGCGGCATGTTCTCGCAAGGCGCGTCGAAACGCTCGAAACGGCATTCGGCCCCGTTCGCAGGAAGATCGCCGGTGGCTTCGGTGCGAAAAAAGCGAAATTTGAGTATGAGGACCTTGCCCGCATCGCGAGAGAGAAGGGCATTTCCCTCGAAGAAGCGGAAGCAGCGGTCCGCGCCGCGCTCCGGTAATAACAGCTTTTATAAATGCGCAAGGAACGGGTCGCCCCCCGTTCCTTTTTGCTTCATACGTCTTGCGGCAAGCCCTCATCATTACCCTGTCTCAGTTTCCGCGCCGTATGCAGCCTCGCTGAAATCGCTGAAATGCGCTGATTTTTGTTTTGTCTTCTTTACAGGCAAAGAACGTTGTGGTATAATTTAGATTGGCCTTATACCAATTTATTTATCAGGAGTTATTTATATGGTCAAAATCTGCTGCGACAGTACCGCAGACCTTTTGAATGAGGTCCACGGCACGAATCTTTACGAGCAGCACGGCGTAACGGTGCTTCCTCTCGTCGTCCGTATCGCCGATCAGGAGTATCTCGACAGCGTCGACATCACGATGCGCGAGTTTCTTGAGCGCTGCAAACAAATGAACAAGCTTCCTCAGACCGCCGCACCGAGTGTCGAAAGGCTCACTGAGCTTTATAAGGAGCTGACCGCGGACGGCGACGAGCTTGTTTTCATCACCATCAGCTCCGGCTTCTCCTCCTGCTTCAACAACGCCGTGCTTGCGGCGGAGGATTTTCCGAACGTCTATCCCGTCGATTCAAGGAATCTTTCGAGCGGCTTCGGCCACGTCGTCCTCGAGGCCTGCGATATGGCCGAAAAGGGCATGAGCGGCGCGGAGATCAAGAAGGCGCTCGACGAGGAGATCATCCCGAAGGTCGAAGCGAGCTTCGTTCTCGACAGACTCGATTTCATGGCCAAGGGCGGACGCTGCTCCTCCGTTGCCGCTCTCGGCGCGAACCTGCTGCAGCTCCACCCCGGCATCGAGGTCAAGGACGGCGGCATGCGCGTTTTCAAGAAATACCGCGGTTCATGGGAAAGGTGCCTCAAGGCTTATATCAAGGATAAGCTCGACGACCGCACCGATATCCGCCCGCACAGGTGCTTTGTCACCTATACGGACACGCCGGACGAGATCGTTCAGGACTGTGTGAAACTCGTTCAGTCTTACAACTATTTCGACGAAGTCATCCCCACCACCGCCGGCTGCACAGTTGCCTGCCACTGCGGGCCCCGCACGCTCGGCATACTGTTCATCCGCAAATAAATGCGGAATAATAAGCGCAAAAGCAAACCCACGCACAAAATATCATTGAAGATGCTGAAAGGAGCATACAGAATGAAAGCGTATCTCGAAGCTATGGGCATCATCGACCCCAAGGCGATCCACCGCAACCTCTCCCCCGCTGAACTGACCGAAAGGGCGCTCGCACGCGGCGAAGGCAAGCTGGCGAACACCGGCGCGCTCGTTATCAACACGGGCAAGTACACCGGCAGGTCCCCCAACGACCGTTTCATCGTCGATACCCCGAACATCCACGACAAGGTCGACTGGGGCAAGATCAATATGCCCATCGAGAGGGCAAAGGCAGACGCCATCTTCGGCAAGATGTGCGCCTATATGCAGAACCGCGAGGGCTTCATCGTTGACGGTTACGTCGGCGCCGATCCCGCCTATTGCCTGCCCATCCGCGTCGTCTGCGAGAACGCCGCTTCCGCTCTGTTTGCGACCCAGGCGTTCGTCCGCCCGTCGAAGGAGCAGCTCGAAGGCTTCAAGCCCGAGTTCACAGTGCTCTGCTGCCCCGGCTTCAAATGCGTTCCGGAGCGCGACGGCACCAACTCCGAAGCCGCGATCATCCTCGATTTCGAGTATAACCGCGTCACGGTCGCCTGCTCCATGTACTCCGGCGAGATCAAGAAGGGCATGTTCTCCGTCATGAATTTCCTCATGCCGGAGCGCGAGGTTTTCCCGATGCACTGCTCCGCCAACATGGGCCACGACGGCGATACCGCGCTGTTCTTCGGCCTTTCCGGAACGGGCAAGACCACCCTTTCCGCCGACCCGAAGCGCATGCTGATCGGCGACGACGAGCACGGCTGGTCCAATGACGGCGTCTTCAATTTCGAGGGCGGCTGCTACGCGAAGTGCATCAACCTCTCCAAGGAGAACGAGCCCCAGATTTGGGACGCGATCAAGTTCGGTTCCCTCGTTGAGAACGTCATTATGGACGAAGAGAGCCGCGTGCTCGACTATAACGACAATTCCATCACCGAGAACACCCGCGTCGCGTACCCGGTGGAGTACATCCCGAACTGCGTCATCCCCGGCATGGGCGGCCATCCGAAGACCGTCATCTTCCTCACCGCGGACGCTTTCGGCGTGCTCCCGCCCATCGCGAAGCTCGATAAGAACATGGCGATGTATCATTTCGTGACCGGCTATACCGCGAAGCTCGCGGGCACCGAGCGCGGCGTCAAGGAGCCCCAGGCGACCTTCTCCACGCTGTTCGGCGCGCCGTTCTTCATCAAGCATCCCTCGCTCTATGCCGAGATGCTCGGCAAGCGCATGGACGAGCATAACGCCAACGCGTTCCTGATCAACACCGGCTGGTCCGGCGGTCCCTACGGCGTAGGCTCCCGCATGAAGATCAAGTACACCCGCGCGATGGTCACCGCGGCGCTCACCGGCGCACTTAACGACGTCGAGTACGTCCGTCACCCCATCTTCAACGTGCTGGTCCCCAAGACCTGCCCCAACGTGCCGGATGAGGTGCTCGATCCCCGCGAGATGTGGGCTGATAAGGAAGCTTACGACAAGCAGGCGAAGGAGCTTGCAAAGCTCTTCATCAACAACTTCAAGAAGTACAGCAATATGCCCCAGCATATCATCGACGCCGGTCCCAAGGCGGACTGACGGTCTCTTAAAGCATGAAGCGGAGTCGAAAGACTCCGCTTTTTTGCGCCGCAAAAACCCCGCTGCCATGGCGGATTTTCGTGATACAAAAAGAGGCTTCCATAAGGGTGCATTCACTTAAGGAGATGCAGGTTTTCAGCCTGAAAAAAATCAACGTATAAAAAGATATCCGGGGATAGCTCATATCCCCGGATATTTCTTTTGTATTTCGGCTGAAAACCGCGAAGCGTCTCAAAAGAGGAGATTTTTGCGCCATGCAAGGCGAAAAGCGCAGTAATACTCGGAGAGCCTTTCGAGCATTTTCAACGCAGCAGGGCGCTAAAAAGATACCTTTTGAGGCTGCATATCGTTAAGTGAATGCGCCCAAAGGAAGCCTCTTTTTGTTAAGCGTTCTAATTGATCCCCATCGACATGCGAAGTATCACGAGCGCGTCCGCGGCGGAGATATCGCCGTCGTTATCCATATCGCCGATCTCTATCTGAAGCGGGGTAAGGGCGATCATCTCCATCGAATAGCGCAGGGCGAGCAGCGCGTCGGTCGCCTCCACAACGCCGTTCATATCGACGTCGCCGGGGAGGAAAGAGGGATCCCCGCCGTTCAGGGTGACGCCGAAGTACTTAAGACCGCTCGCGGCGCCGGAGGGGGGAACGTACACGCCGCCCACGGGCTTAACGCAGATCGCGCCGCCGCCCGCAATGGAGCAGGTGTTGCCGGTGAACACGACGGGCGTAAGCAGGCTGTACGGGTTCTGCACGTTGTAATACTGCGAGGGATCGTAGCCGGGCTGCGTCACAAAGCCGTAAATGCCGCCGAGCACGTTCGGCGCGGTGTTGGCGGTAAGCGCCACGCGGAAATTGCCGACGAACTCGGAAGCGGACTGTCCCGTCACGCTCTGGAACGCGGAGGGGAAGCTCGAGCCGGAGGCGATCTTGGTCAAAAGCTGACGGAAGGTCGTGTTCCCGTACTGCGTGTAAATGTACTGTGCAAACAGCGAGACCTGCGCGTACAGCGCAAGCAGGTCGTTCATCGCAAGGGAGTTCGACCAGTTATACATGGAGTAGCCCTTATGCAGGTTCCAGGAGGAAACGTAGGGATGCTCGGCAGGCGGATCGAGCCAATCGTCGTTTTCGGAATAGAAGTAATTGATCCAGGACTGTATCCTCGATACTACGCTGGAGCCGGGATAGCAGATCTCCTCCGCCGCTGCGCTCATGCACTCGTTGATCCATGTGTCGGAGCCGCCGGTGACGGAATAGTTGATCAGATGCTGATATTCGTGCACCATCGTGTTGAAGGTGTCGGTAACGTCGTTATACACCGTGCCGGAGGACGAAACGTAATGCACGCCGGGATAAGTGTCGATATTGAGTATCGGCACGTTGTTGGTGTACAGATCGTATGCATAGAAGAAGCCTGCGATGTATCCCTCGCCGGGCTGCCAGCCGTCGTCTATGTTGTAATAGAGCATATGCAGCCTGCCGTCGCCCTGGGAGCCGTTGGTGTGGTTTCCGAAGGAGGTCTGCATAAGGTCGAACTTGGAGTCGAATTCGTCCGCGCAGATCTGAGCGAACGAGGGATCGATCGAATCGAGCGGATACACGTTCGCGTTGGTGGAGGTCGGCGTCCAGATATAGCAGTGAGCGCCCTTTGCGAGCACCTTGAACTGGAAGGTGCTGGACGAAAGGGGGCTGTACGCGCTGTAAACGGTGAAGTTGCGCGTATCGCCCACGTTGTAGGAGACCTTCTCCGGCGCGGTCTCCGTCTTGGGGAGCTGCTGCGCCCTGAATTCCTCGTCAAGGCGGCTGTCAACGTCTATGACGTAGGGCCTGTCGGTGACCTCGCCCGCCTTGGGCGCGGCAGCGCTGCCGACCTGGGTGGAGATCCGGCCCGACATATTGCCCGTGGAGAGCGTGCTCGACGCGGAGGTGTTGGGGTTGTAGATGACGACGTAATCGCCCTCGTAACCGCCCTCGGGATCGGAGTCGATCACGACGTTGCCGTTGTTGACGGCGCGTTCAGGAGTGGTCCCGCCCGCCCATATGGGCGTTACCATGAGCAGCATAGCTGCTGAGAGAAGGAAGCAAAGGATCTTTTTCATAATCGGAGTCGCCCTGCTGACAGGGCTTCCTTTCCCGGCGGTCTGCCGTTATTTGTTAATGATCCATTATATCATATTACGCGCAGCCTGTGGGGGATATGCCCGCTAAAAGATAAAATATATTATACCGTGCGTTGGCGCTTGTTGCCGTATGGTGCAAAATATCGGGGATTTCTACATTATTATATTAATACACTTGCATTTTGGGAGCTGACGTGTTATAATAATAAACGTAAATTGGGGTAATCTCGGAGGAAAAGGATTTGCGCATCCGCAAGCTTGTTTTGAACGGGTTCAGGAGCTATTCGCACGCCGAATTCATGCCCGAGCCCGGGCTCAATCTCCTTTACGGGGCGAACGCCGCGGGCAAGACCAACGTGCTCGAGGCGGTGTTCCTCTGCGCCCTCGGGCGGAGCCACAGGACGAGCCGCGACGTTGAGCTGATCGGTCACGGGCTTGCCGGCGCGTACGTCGGCATGGAGCTTGAAACGAAGAGCGGCGTCCGACTTATCGAGATAAAGCTTCGCACCGGTGACGACGTGAACAGGAACCCCAAGGACAAGAAGCAGGTGTTCATCGACCGCCAGCGGGCGGACAAGGCGGGCGATCTCATGGGCGTTCTGAACGTCGTCATGTTCTCGCCGGAGGATCTTGCGCTCGTCAAGGCGTCGCCGGAGGTCCGCCGCCGCTTCATGGATATGGAGCTTTGCCAGCTCTACCCCGCCTATTACAGAAAAGCGGCGATGTACAACGCCGCCCTTCGGCAGAGGAATGCCCTTATCAAGGAGGCGTTCAACGACCCCATCGATCCCGAGGTGCTCGATATGTGGAACGCGCAGCTCGCGCGGACGGGCGCGGAGGTCATGCGGAGCCGCCTGAGCTTCATGGACGAGATATCGACCATCGCTTCCGATATGCACCGGCGCCTGACCGGCGGCAAGGAACAGCTCTTCACCTATTACGAGCCGAACGTCCCCTTTGAAGCGGAGGATGCGGAATACGCGATCTACGACGCGCTCGAAGCCTCGCGGGAGGATGATATCCGCCGCGGCTTTACGACGCGCGGTCCGCACAGGGACGATATCGGTATTAAGCTCGGCGATACGGACGTCAAGGTCTACGGCTCGCAGGGGCAGCAGCGCACGGCGGCGCTCTCGCTGAAGCTTTCGGAGCTTGCTCTTATGCGCGGCGTGGTCGGCGAAAGCCCCGTGCTGCTGTTGGACGACGTGCTTTCGGAGCTGGACGACGACCGCCAGAAGGCGCTTATGAGCTCCGCTTTCGACTGCCAATGCCTTTTGACCGCCACGGGCGCGGAAAGCGCCGCGGCGAAGAAGGCGGCAGCCCTGTTCGAGGTAAGGAACGGGGATATCAAAAAGGTTATTCAATAAATCATCAATAAATCGGAGAACAGGAAAAGAACATGGAACAGAACAACAACTACAATGCGGATCAGATACAGGTCCTCGAAGGGCTTGAGGCGGTGCGCAGAAGACCCGGTATGTACATCGGCTCGACGGATTCAAGGGGTCTTCACCATCTCGTTTACGAGATAGTGGACAACGCCATCGACGAGGCCATGGCGGGCTACTGCACGCACGTTTACGTTACGATCCATCCGGATAATTCCGTTACGGTCGTCGACAACGGGCGCGGCATCCCCGTCGGCATACAGCAGCAGACGGGCAAATCGGCGCTCGAGGTCGCGCTTACTATGCTGCACGCGGGCGGCAAATTCGGCGGCAGCGGCTACAAGGTATCGGGCGGTCTTCACGGCGTCGGTCTTTCCGTCGTCAACGCGCTCTCGTACCTGCTCGTCGCGGAAGTCCGGCTCGGCGGCAAGATCTACCGCCAGATATGCGAGCGCGGCATTAAAAAGACCGAGGTCGAGGTCGTCGGCGACTGCGATCCCGAGGAGCACGGCACAACGATCACGTTCCATCCCGACCCCGATATTTTCGACGAGGTGGATTATCAGTACGATATCCTTATAAAGAGGCTGCGTGAGCTCGCGTTCCTGAACGCCGGCGTAACGATCGTCGTTACCGACGAAAGACCGGAGGAAAAGCTCGAGAACACCTTCTACTACATGGGCGGCATAAGGGAGTTCGTTTCGTTCCTCAACAAGAACAAGACCGTCCTCCATGCGGAGCCAATCTATTTCACCGCCGCCCAGAACGATTCCCCGCTCGAAACGGCGAGCGTGGAAGTCGCCATGCAGTATAACGACGATTATACGGAGAACATCTACACCTACGCGAACAACATCTGCACGACGGAGGGCGGCAGCCATCTCGTCGGCTTCAAAACGGCGCTCACACGCGTCATAAACGATTACGCGAGGAAGAACAAGATACTGAAGGACAACGACGCGAACCTCACCGGCGACGACGTAAGGGAGGGACTTACGGCGATCATCTCCGTAAAGCTCGTCGAGCCGCAGTTCGAGGGGCAGACCAAGACCAAGCTCGGCAACGCCTACATTAAGGGCATGGTCGATTCCGCCGTTTCGGAGGGGCTCTCCGTCTATATGGAGGAGCATCCCTCGGAGTCGAAGCTCATTATCGACAAATGCCTCCAGGCCTCCCGCGCGCGTGAGGCGGCGCGTAAGGCGCGCGACCTTTCAAGGCGCAAGACGGCGCTCGATTCGACGGCGCTTCCCGGCAAGCTGTCCGACTGCTCCGATAAGGACCCCTCAAAGTGCGAGCTCTTCATCGTAGAGGGCGATTCCGCGGGCGGCTCCGCAAAGGAGGGGCGCGACAGGCATTTCCAGGCGATACTGCCCCTTCGCGGCAAGATACTTAACGTCGAAAAGACAAGGCTCGACAAGATGCTCGGCAACGCCGAGATACGCTGTATGATCACCGCGTTCGGCGCGGGCATCGATTCCGAGTTCGACGAGACAAAGCTCCGCTACCACAAGATAATCTGCATGACCGATGCGGACGTCGACGGCAGCCATATAAGGACGCTGCTTTTGACCTTCTTCTTCCGCCATATGCGCCCCATGATAGAAAAGGGCTACGTCTACATCGCGCAGCCGCCGCTCTATCTTATAAAGAAGGGCAATATGGAAAAATACGTTTATTCCGACGAGGAGCTCAACCGCACGCTTGACGAGATCGGGCGCGACCGCATAACGGTGCAGCGTTACAAAGGTCTCGGCGAGATGAACCCCGAGCAGCTCTGGGACACCACCATGGATCCCGAAAAGCGCATCATGCTGCAGGTCACGATGGACGACGCTATGGCGGCGGACCAGATATTCACCGTGCTTATGGGCGATCAGGTAGAGCCCAGGCGCGAATTCATAGAGATCAACTCGAAGCTCGTAGCGGATCTGGACATCTAAGGAGTCAGAAATGGACGAAAAACGCAAAAATTTGGAAATGCTCGGCACGAACGAGCTCCCCACCGATATCGAGGGCGGAAGGGTGCTTCCGATAAACCTCGTCGGCGAGATGAAGAGGAGCTTCATCTCGTACGCTATGGCGGTCATAATCAGCCGCGCCCTGCCCGACGTAAGGGACGGCTTGAAGCCCGTCCACAGGCGCATACTGTACGCTATGGACGAACTCGGCATGCAGCCGGATAAGCCGTTCAGGAAATGCGCCCGTCTCGTTGGCGACGTGCTCGGCAAATACCATCCGCACGGCGATACCGCGGTCTACGACGCAACGGTAAGGCTCGCGCAGCCCTTCTCTACAAGGTACCCCCTCGTGGAGGGGCACGGCAATTTCGGCTCCATCGACGGAGACCCCGCCGCCGCCATGCGTTATACCGAGTGCAGGATGGCAAGGCTCACGACCGAGATGATGTCCGATATCGAAAAGAACACGGTCGACTTCTATCCCAACTTCGATGAAACGCTTATGCAGCCGAGCGTGCTGCCCGCAAGGTTCCCCAACCTTCTGGTAAACGGCTCCAACGGCATAGCCGTCGGCATGGCGACGAACATCCCCCCGCACAACCTGGGCGAAACGATCGACGCCGTCGTCGCCATGATCGATAACCCCGATATCTCGATCGACGAGCTGATGAATTTCATACCCGGTCCCGATTTCCCCACGGGCGGCGTCATAATGGGCGACGCGGGCATTCGCCATGCGTATTTCACCGGCCGCGGCAGGCTGATCGTCCGCGCGCGCACCGAGATAGAGCCCATGAAGAACGACCGCAGCCGCATAGTCGTTACCGAGATACCGTATATGGTCAATAAGGCGAGGCTCGTCGAGAAGATCGCCGAGCTCGTGCATGAAAAGAAGATCGACGGCATCTCCGATCTGAGGGACGAAAGCTCCCGCGCGGGCATGAGGATAGTCATAGAGCTCAAGAAGGACGTCAACGCGAACGTGATCCTCAACAGGCTCTACAAGCACACCCAGATGCAGGACACCTTCGGCGTTATTATGCTCGCCCTTGTCGACGGCGAACCGAAGGTACTGAACCTCAGGGAAATGCTCTATTACTATCTCGAGCATCAGAAGACGGTCGTCACCAGAAGGACGAAGTACGATCTCGAAAAGGCGGAGGAACGCCTCCATATCATCGAGGGTCTGTTGAAGGCGCTCGACAATATCGACGAGGTGATTGCCACGATCAAGGCATCGCCTAACGTGGGCGAGGCGAGAACGAATTTGATGGAGCGCTTCGGCTTCTCCGAAAAGCAGGCGCAGGCGATACTCGATATGCGCCTCCAGCGCCTCACCGGTCTTGAGCGGGAGAAGCTCCAGAACGAGGAAAAGGAGCTTGCCGCAAAGGTGGAGTATTACAAGCAGATACTCGCGGACGAAAAGCTGCTGCTCTCGATCATCAAGAACGAGATACTCGATATAAAGACGCGCTATGCCGACGCAAGGCGTACCGAGATCACCCAGGTGATCGAGGATATCGACATGGACGACGTCATCCAGGAGGAGGATATGGCGGTCACGCTGACGCGCCTCGGCTATATCAAGCGCATAAACGAGGATACCTACCGCACCCAGCATAAGGGCGGCGTGGGCGTCTCCGGTCACACCACCAGGGATGAGGATTTCGTTAGGGATATCTTCGTCACCTCCACCCATTCGCACATACTGTTCTTCACCAACACCGGCCGCGCGTTCCGCATAAAGTGCTACGTAATACCGGAGGCGGGGCGCACCGCGAAGGGCACCGCGATAGTGAACCTCCTGCAGCTCAAAAACGGCGAGAAAGTCGCCGCCGCCTTCCCCGTCAACGAATACACCAACGGCGGCAAATACCTCGTTATGGCTACGAAGCAGGGCGTTATAAAGAAGACCGCCATCAAGGATTTCGAAAATATGCATAAGGGCGGCATAATCGCCCTCGGCTTAAGGGAGGACGACGAGCTCATCGGCGTGCAGCTCACCAGCGGCGAGGACGATATCATGATCGGCACCGCGAGCGGCATGAGCATCCGCTTCCACGAGGACGACGTAAGACCCATGGGCAGAACGGCGACCGGCGTCCGCGCGATAAAGCTCGACGAAGGGGACGAGGTCATCGATATGACCAAGGTCGAAAAGGGCTGCTACGTACTTGCCATCACGGAGCGCGGACTCGGCAAGCGCACGGAGGAGGCGGAGTACGGCACCCAGTCGAGGGGCGGCAAGGGCGTCAAGACCCTTAAGCTCACCGAAAAGACGGGCAAGCTCGTGTGCCTCAGGATGTGCACCGACGAGGAGGATATTATGCTCGTCCGCGACGACGGCGTCATCATCCGCGTGCCCGCAAAGGATATCAGCGTCATTTCAAGGAACACGCAGGGCGTCCGCCTGATGCGCGTCGACGACGAGCACCGCGTGGTAAGTATCGCCCGCGCTCCCCATAACGAGGAGGAAGCCTTTGAAAAGGCGGCGCAGGAGCATGATCTGGAGGCGGCGAACCGCCCGGCGGAGCCCGCGGCGCCCGATGCTGCCGAACCGGATGAAGCGCCGGAGGACCTCGATTTCACCGAGGTCGAACCCGAAGAAGAATAACCCCGATCCGTCGCCTCTCCTTTGATAAAGGGGAGGCGGCGTTTCTGACGAAACGGAAATGGAATTCAAATTCGATCCCGAACTGAATACATTAGCCAGGCTCGTACGCGAAAGAGGCTGCGAGCTCTTTGTCGTGGGCGGGCACGTGCGGAACACCCTTTTGGGGTTCAGGATATCCGATACCGATATCACGAGCGCATTGACGCCGGACGAGATCACGGCGCTCTGCCAAAGCGCGGGCTTCAAGGTCGTTCCCAAGGGCGCCGATTTCGGCATGGTGGAGATCCATATCGGCGATAAAAGCTACGAGCATACCACCTTCCGCGCCGATTCCTACGGCGAGGGCGGGAGCCACAGACCGCAGTCCGTCGCGTTCTCCAAAACCCCGGAGGAGGACGCCTTCCGCCGCGATTTCACAGTAAACGCGCTTTATGCTTCGGTGCTCAAGGGCGAGCTGATCGACCCGACGGGCGGACTTGGCGACATTGAAAAGAGGCTGATCCGCACCACCACGCCCGACCCGGAAACCATACTCAAGGACGACGGGCTGAGGATCATGCGCCTCTGCCGGTTTGCGGCGGAGCTCGGCTTCGATATCGAGGAAAAGACTTTCGCCGCCGCCAAAAAATGCGCGCCGCTCCTTGCGGATATCTCGGCGGAGCGCGTGCGGGACGAGCTTAATAAGATACTCATGGCCGACGCGAAATATGGGCTCCCCGCGCAGGAGAGCGTGCTTCGCGGGCTTGAGCTGATGGACGAGGTCGGCGCGCTCGACGTGATACTGCCCGAGCTCGCAAGATGCCGCGGCGTCGGGCAGAGCCCGAAATATCATAAATACCCCGTGCTGGAGCACATCTTTCAAACCGTTTCAATGTCGGAGCCGGAGCTTACGCTTCGCCTCGCGTGCCTGCTTCACGACGCGGGCAAGCCCGCCGCGCTTGAAAAAAACGGCAATATGCACGGGCACGACGTGATAAGCGAGGATATCTCGTGGAAGGTGTTTCGCCGTCTGCGCTTCGACAACGATACGGCGGAGGAAGCGGCGTGGCTCGTCCGCAGGCATATGTTCGACCTGGACGGCAGGGCGAAGGAGCCCACGCTTAAAAAGCGCTTCGCCGAATGGGGAGAAGCCCGCGTGAACGCCCTTGCCGCGATAAGGGAGGCGGATTTCAGAGGCTCCGTCGGGGAGCGCATAACTGTCAAAACCGCCGAACGCTGGCGGCGCGTGCTCGGCGAAATGAAGGCAAAACGCACCCCGTTTTCGGAAAATGAGCTCAACTGCACCGGGCGCGACATAATGGAGTGGCTTTCGCTCCCGCCGTCGCCGAGGATTGGCGAGATAAAGCGCGCGCTGTTCATGCACTGCGCCGTCCGCCCGCAGGACAACACATACGAAAAGCTCAGGGAAACAGCCCGGGATATGAAATAAAAAAGAGCCCTCGAAAGGGAGCATTCATTTAAGGGGAAGCAGGTTTCAGCCTGAAAAAGCCAACGTATAAAAAGATATCCGGGGATAGCTCATATCCCCGGATAATTCTTTTGTATTTCGGCTGAAAACCGTGTGGCTGTATTTCGTTAAGTGAACGCGTCCAAAAGGCTCTTTTTCTGTTGCCGGATCAATTGATCCCCATCGACATCCTGAGAATGAGCAGGGCGTCTGCCGCAGTGATATCGCCGTCGACGTCGACGTCGGCCTGTTCGATCTGCTCGGGCGTAAGCTCCTGCATATCCATTGATGCGCGCAGCGCGATGAGCGCGTCAGCCGCGGTGACTTCACCGTCGCCGTCAACGTCGCCGCCGGCGCCGCCGCCCTCATAGATGGTGTAAACGTTAAGGTTCTCCGTTATGCAGCTCAGATCATGATCCCAACCGACGAATACATAGCCGGGATGAACAGGGGGCGTGGGCGGTTCAACGGGACTTCCGTAAGGAACGGTTTTCGTTTTGATAAGCGTGCCGTCAATGCTGTCGTAGAATTTGACGAAGAAGTTACTGGGGATGTAGTTTGCAGTTATGGTGGTGGGTCCGATGACATAAGGAGGAGTGGAAGGACTCCAGCCGGAGAAGGAATAGCCCTCTACCTGGGGGACCTCCGAAGAGCTGGGATACGTGGGCTGGTAGCCGGCGTGCACGCTCTGCGTGGCGAAGACCTCGCCCGTAACGCCGCAGACGAAGCTTACGTCATAATAGGTATCCGAATAGTAGCCGAGCCACTTGAGGACTTTTGCTTCAAGGGCAGCCTGAGTGGTTGCACCCTCGATCAGGTCGATGACGATGCCGTTGCTGTCAACTATGATCGTCTGGGGAAGATAGCCGTTCGAGAGATGATAGTTGCGCAGGACAGTATCCTGGAAAACGCTCATGTAGGTGTAGCCGTGACCGAAGAAATAGTTTGCTTCGCCCGACTGGGAGCCGCTGATGAGCGTGGAACCGCAGCCGACTACAAGAACGTCAGGATACGTATCGTGAACGTACTGGAAATAGGGCATTTCCGGGAGGCAGTAAGGGCAGCTCTGCGACCAGAAATTGATGACCGTTATCGTATGAGAGCTGATATCGTCGATCGTTAAGAAATCGGTGGTAGAGAGTGTGCCGCCCTGAAGGAGATACGGAGCATTGACCGCAGACAGGTCAGCGCCGATCCCGTGCGGATCCCTTTCAGGCTCATCAATTGCTTTAGGTGAGACTTCATAGGCAAATACGGGTATGCAGATCAACACCATAGCAATGGTGAGGAAAGCAGCTAAAATGCGTTTCATAATAAATCCTCCTTGGAAAGAATCGTCCCTTGCGGACAATATACATTATACCATTTCAAAGTGCGGTCCGCAATATAGTTAAGGCTATTTTTACATTATTTTTATGGATTGTTTTGCCATAATCGGAGTTTTATGCTATAATCGTTAAAAATCATGCATGCGGCCGTGCGCCGCGCACAGGTAGAACTATGTTCGATACTCTTCTTCACTCCTTTGCCGCAGTTGCGATAGTCATGGCTATAGTCGCCATAGGCTGGCTTTTCGCGCACAAGGGCTACATAAAGCGGGAGCATAAGGGTCTGATGACCAAGCTCATAATCAACGCCGGCATGCCCGCGCTCGTTATGAGCAATATTCTCGGTTCGCTCAAGCTCGAGAACATGGGCAATCCGCTCGTCCTGATAGGCATACCCGTGCTCTCCATGGCGACGACGCTCGTTATCGGCATTATACTCGCGCTGATAATAAAGCCCTCGCCCGTAAGGCGCGGCGGGTTCATCGTCATGTGCGCGTTCTCGAACTCGATATTCGTCGGGCTCCCCATGAACCGCGGGCTTTTCGGCGATCAGGCGATACCGTACGTGATGCTCTTTTACATGGTTAACACCACGTTTTTCTGGACGGTCGGCAATTATCTTATCAATAAGAGCGGCGAAGCGGGACGCGGCGAAAAAACGAAGTTCGATCTCAAAACGGGCTTGAAGAAGCTCCTCTCGCCGCCCCTCATTGCGCTCGCGATAGCGATACCGCTCCTTGTGATAAAATACAAGCTCAAGCAGAGCCCCGCGTTCCTCGAGGCGTTCTATTCCTGGGGACCTCATTCCACGGTGCTTCTCGTAAAGGAGTCGTTCCTGAAGATGTGCGAGTACGTCGGCAATATCGTGACGCCGCTCGCACTGCTCTATATAGGTTCCGCGCTGCATGAATACGGCTTCAAGTCATTGAAGCCCGATAAGGACATGATCGCCGCGATCGCGGTGCGTTTCATACTCGCTCCGGCGACGATGCTGATGCTGTGCAAGCTCCTGAATGTCGGCGGGATCGGCTCCGGCGTGTTCGTAGTGGAGGCGGCTATGCCCGTAATGACGCAGGCGGTCGTGCTTGCCGCGTCCTGCGACGCGGACGAAAGCTTCGTCGCCGCGGGTATGTGCCTGACGACGCTCGGCTGCTTCGTGCTCGTGCCGCTCCTCATGCTGATAATGCGGCTCACCGGGCTTGCCGCGTGAAAGGAAAGACCATGGATCTTCTCAAAAAAACGGCTGTTTTGCTCCTTGCGGCGGCATTGACCGCGGCGGCGTTTTCGGGCTGCCGCAAAAACGGGGAGCCGGACGCGTCCCCCGCTCCCGAGGAGACTACCGCGCCGGAGGTCGACTATACCGTCAGGCACGTCATACGCTACTGGCCGGAGGACGCCGATTACGAGACCTGCGATTACGCGCTCGTTGCCGAAATGCCCCAGTTCCCGCTTACCGAGACTTACGGCTATGCCATGAACAAGGCGGTGGAAGGGTATTTCGACTCGCTCGCCGAAAGGATCGAGACCGAGTACATCCCCGCATCGGCGGTAAAACCGCCGCATACCGACGTTACCTGCCGCGTTTCGCAGGCGGACGGCATAACGAACGTGGTGTTTTCCGAAACGCACGCGTATCCCGAGCAGCCGTATCACGAGACCCGGGTAATAATGCTTAATGAACGCGGCGAGGAGGTCAACCTCTGCGACCGCTTCCTTGATTACCACGCCGATGAGGACGTTTCCCGAGCGATCGAAAAGCTGATCGCCGGCGATAACCGGTTCTATCAGAAGACCGCGGAGGAGATCGCCCGGCTTATCGATATCCGGCATGGCGCCGAGGCGACCGGGAACGGCTGCCGCATATACGTCAGGGAAGGGCTGCTCGCGCCCCTCGACGAGGGAGAGCTCGGCTTCGAGCTTGAATTCGCGGACGTTCTGCCGAAGCTCGTCGGCGAGGGCGGCGCGTTCACGCTTGACGAATACCGCGGTCTTATTAAGCTGCTCCGCTTCGTGACCAACGCCGTTATCGTCCGTCAGGACAGCATCGAGGACGGCCGCCTTACGCCGTATTCCGCCTGCAATTTCATGGGCCAGGCGGTGACGGAGCTCGATATCACGCCAAAGGCGGGCAGGTACTCGGTCGATAAGGAAGCCTTTGAAGGGCTTTACCGCGCGTGCTTCGGCGCCGAGTTCCCCGGCACGGACGAGAACGCCCACAGCATCCGCCTTGAGGACGGCGTTTACAGCGTCTCCGCAAAACAGCCGGAATACTGCTATAACGTGGATATCCTCGAGACCGAAAGGGACGGGGACGCCGTAAGGATCGCCGGCGATATCATGTTCGGCGAATTCGGCTACGCATTTTCCGAATTCGTGCTGCACGCCGCCGTCACGGTTGAAAAGAACCCCGAAAGCCCCTTCGGCTGGACGGTGAAAAGCTACAAAATGTCATTGTAAACAAACGAAAGGATCATTATAAAATGAAGGTCAGAACAAGATTTGCTCCCAGCCCCACCGGCTTCATGCACGTTGGGAACCTCCGCACCGCGCTTTACGCGTGGCTTTGGGCAAAGAAGAACGACGGCGTGTTCATGCTCCGCATAGAGGATACCGATCAGGCGCGCTTCGTCGAGGGCGCGGAGGAGATGGTCTATAAGACCCTCCGCACGGCGGGCCTCACCTGGGACGAGGGTCCCGACGTGGGCGGCGATTACGGCCCCTACGTGCAGTCCGAAAGGAAGGATATGTACCTGCCCTACGCCAAACAGCTCGTCGAGATGGGCAAGGCGTATTACTGCTTCTGCACCAAGGAGGAGCTGGACGAGCGCCGCGCCGCGGTCGAGGCGGAGGGCGGCACGTTCAAATACGACAAGCACTGCCTCTCCCTCTCTAAGGAGGAGGTCGAAAGGCGCATCGCCGCGGGCGAGCCCTACGTTATAAGGCAGAACGTGCCCACCGAGGGCAAGGCGGATTTCGACGACGCGATATTCGGGCATATCGAGGTCGACTGCAGCGAGCTCGACGATATGATACTCATAAAGGCGGACGGCATGCCCACCTATAATTTCGCGAACGTCATCGACGATCATACCATGGGCATCACGCACGTGCTCCGCGGCATGGAGTATCTTTCCTCCACCCCGAAGTACAATCTTCTGTACGAGGCGTTCGGCTGGGAAAAGCCCACCTACGTGCATCTTACCACCATCATGCGCGACGCGACGCATAAGCTCTCCAAGCGCGACGGCGACGCCACGTTCGAGGATCTTGTGAATCTCGGCTATCTTCCCGAGGCGATAATCAATTACCTCGCCCTCGTCGGCTGGAGCCCGGGCGACGAGCGGGAGTTTTTCACTCTCGATGAGCTCAAGGAGGCGTTCAGCCTCGAGGGGCTTTCGAAGTCCCCCGCGATCTTCGACCATAATAAGCTCAAATGGATGAACGCAGAGTACATCCGCAGGATGGACGGCTGTGCGTATTTCGAGAAGGCAAAGCCCTGGCTCTGCAAGGCGGGCGTCGGCGAAATGGCGGAGAAGCCCGAGAACGAGGAGATCTTCATACGCATACTCCAGCCCAGGACGGAGGTCTTCTCCGATATTGCGGGCGTGGTCGATTTCCTTGCGAAGCTCGACGAGGATTACGATATCGAGCTCTTCACCAACAAGAAGTCGAAGACCGATCCCGCGGTGTCGAAGACCGTGCTCGAGAGCGTCATACCTCTGCTTGAGGCGCTTCCCGACTGGACGGAGACCGCGCTCCACGATACGCTGATCGGCTACGCCGCCGAAAAGGGCATGAAGAACGGCACGCTCCTCTGGCCCGTTCGCATAGCGATGAGCGGTCGCACCGTAACCCCCGGCGGCGCTATCGAGATCGCCGCGCTCCTCGGCAGGGAGGAGACCCTTCGCCGTCTTAGGCTGGGGCTCGAAAAACTCAGCCGAAGGGAGAAACGCATGAAAACGCTGTATCTTGCAGGCGGCTGCTTCTGGGGCACGCAAAGGTTTTTCGACCAGTTCGACGGAGTAAAAAAGACCGAGACCGGTTATGCCAACGGTCCGACGGACGAAACGGATTATAAGGCGGTTTGCGCGTCCTCCGGTCACGCGGAGACGGTTAAGGTCGATTTCGACGAGAACGAGATCGGCGTGAGCCGGCTCATGGAGTATTATTTCATGATAATCGATCCCACCTCCGTCAATAAGCAGGGCGAGGACGAGGGCGTTCAGTACCGCACCGGCGTGTATTACGAGGACGAGAGCCTCCTCCCCGAGCTGAAGGAAGCCTTTGCGGCGGAGGAAAGGAAGATCGGGGCGCCCCTTATGGTGGAGCTCATGCCCTTGATGAATTTCTGCCCCGCGGAGGAGTATCATCAGAAGTACCTCGAGAAGAACCCGACCGGGTACTGCCATATTGCCCCGTGGCTGCTGGATCTCAAAAAGTAAGGAATGTGAAAAACCGGCTGATGCGTTCAGACATCAGCCGGTTTTTGTTTTGATAAATCATCACAGCCCGCGGTACATTTCAAGGTATTTCTGGGCGCTTTGCCGCCAATCGAAATCGACGGACATAGCCCGCTTCACAAGCTCCGTCCAGCGTTTTTTATTGCTGTAAACGTTGAGCGCAAGCCCGACAACGTTCGCAAACGACTCGAAGCTGTGCCCGTAGAACGAGAATCCGCAGCCTTTGTTCTCGAATTCATTATACGGCTCGACGGTATCGGCAAGCCCGCCCGTTTCGCGCACGATGGGAATGCAGCCGTAGCGCAGCGCCATCATCTGGGACAGACCGCAGGGCTCGAACCGCGAGGGCATCAGGAAAAGATCCGCGCCCGCGTAAATGCGGCGGGCAAGCGCGTCGTTCATTTCGCGGCGGAACTCGAAATTGGGGCTTTCGTGCTGGAGCCAGGCGAAATAATCCTCATAATCCTTGTCGCCCATGCCCAGGACCACCGCCTGCGCGCCCTCCCAAAGCAGCTTCGGGAGTATGCTCCGTATTTTGTCGACGCCCTTCTGATCGGTCAGGCGCGAGATCACGGCAAAGAGCGGCTTGTCGATATTCCTTTCAAGACCGAGCTCCTCAAGAAGCGCCTCCTTGCAGGCGGTCTTCCCCACCAGCGAATCCTTATCGAACGCCATGGGCAGCGCCTTGTCGTTCGAGGGATCGAACAGCTCGTTCGAAATGCCGTTCAGTATGCCGACGAGATCGCCCGCGCGGAGCCTGAGATCGAGATCCATCGTCTCGCCGTATTCGGGGGTGAGTATCTCCCTTGCGTAAGTGGGGCTGACGGTCGTTATGCGCGTGCAGTACCTTATGCCCGCCTTCATTGCGGAAACGCAGCCGGAGTATTCCACGCTGTTGAGCTCATCCTGCCCGAGCGAAAGCAGATCCTCCGCGAGCGGGCGGCTCATTATGCCCTGGAATTTCAGATTGTGGATGGTGAAAACGGTCTTTATACCGGAATACTCGGGGCGCTTGGAATACTGCCTGACGAGGAGAGGAATAAAGCCCGTCTGCCAGTCGTTGCAGTGGATGACGTCCGGGATAAAATCGAGCCTTATAAGGCTTTCGAGCACCGCCTTTGCGAAGAAGCAGAAGCGTTCGTTCTCGAAGTCGCCCGCGCCGTAAACGTAATCGGCGCCGAAATAGAACTCGTTGTCGATGAACCAGTATTTGATCCCGTCAAGCTCCAGCTCGTCTACGCCGAGATATTGGTTCCTCCAGCCGAGGGCGATGGTCGTATCGAACACGTGCCGCATGGAATAACGGTAATGCTCGGGTATGAGCCGGTATTTGGGAAGCATGACGCGGATCTCGTCCCCCGGGGAAACGGAGGCGAGCGCCTTAGGCAGCGTTCCCGCGACGTCCGCGAGCCCGCCCGTTTTTATGAACGGGACGCATTCGCTTGCAGCAAAGAGTATCCTCATAATTCTGCCCTTTCAGTACGGTCTGTCAGACCTTGGTCCCTTTTCTCAAAATGACGGGGTACGAGCCGTGCCCGGAAAGATTCCTTCCCCTGCCGACGGACACGCCCTTGTCGAGTATCATATGATCGAGATACGAATCCTCGCCGATGTCGGCGGCCTGCATCACTATGCTGTTTTTGACGATCGCCCCGGGCGAAACGTGCACGCCGCGGAACAGCACGCTGTTTTCAACGCGCCCCTCTATAACGCAGCCGTCCGCCACGATGGAGTTGATCGCCTTCCCCTCGCCGACGTAGACCGCGGGGAACTCGTCCTTTATCTTGGTGTAGATCGGGTGCTCGCTGCTGAAGAGGTCTTTCGAGACCGCCTTGTCGAGCAGCGCCATATTGTGCCTGTAATAGCCGTTCAGAGAGTTGAGCCTTGCGACGTAGCCCTTGTATTCCCAGCCGCGGATGTTGAGCTCCTTGACGTTCCTTACGAGCACGTCGCTCATGAAATCGTAGCGGGCGTGAGCGAAAGCGTCCTCCACAAGGTATTCGAGCGTCGATTTCTCCATAACGAAGGCGTCGCAGCTGCACAGATCGGTCTCCGGCTGCGCGGGGTTAAGCGCAAGGTCGATAACGCGGCCGTTCGCGTCGAACTTGAGCCTCAGATCGTCGAACTGCTCGCTCATGTCGTAATCCTCGACGCGGTTGTACATTATCGTGATATCCGCGCCGGACTCGATATGGGAGCGGATCATCTCGTTATACGTCGTATTGTAGATGGTGTGGCTGCCCATCAGCACGACGTACTTCTGGCTGGAGCGGCGTATGTACCCCATGCAGGAGCGGATCGCGTCTATCGTTCCCTTGTAAACGCCGGTATTGTCGTGCGTAACGAAGGGGGGCAGTATGAACAGACCGTCGCGCTTCCTGTGGAGATCCCATTCCTTGCCGCTTTCAAGATGGTCCATAAGGGAATGGTAATTCCTCTGCGCGATGATGCCCACGTTGTAAATGCCCGTGTTGACAAGATCCGAAAGCATGAAGTCTATCGTGCGGTACCTGCCGCCGAACGGGACTGCCGCGACGGAGCGGGAGAAGGTCAGATCGCGGAGCTGCATGCTCGCGTCGCCTGTGTAGATCAAACCGAATGCGTTTTCCATGGTGGATCCTTTCTGCGCTTTACTTGACTATCATGCCGACGGGCACGCGCTTGCCCTCGGGCACGGTCACGGTGTTGGCGACGAGGGTGATATCGCCGGAGAGCGAGGTATCGTAAACGCCGTCCTCCGGAGTGGGATCGGAGCCGATCACGGCGCCGGGCGAAATGACGGCGCCCTCGCCGATAATGGCTTTATTGATGATCGCGTTTTCGCCTATCACGGCGCCGGGCATAACGATCGAATCCCTTATGTAGGCGCCCTTTGCAACGTGTACGCCCGTGAACAGCACGCTGTGCTTCACGTTGCCGTAGACCACGCAGCCCTCGGATACGATGCTGTCGGTAACGTCGGCAAGCTCGCCCAGGTAGTGCGGGGGCATTGCCGGGCTCTTGGAATAGATGCGCCAATCCTTATCCGCAAGGCGGAACTCGGGACGCTGACCCAAAAGATCCATGTTGGCCTCCCACAGGCTCTTCAGCGTTCCGACGTCCTTCCAATAGCCCTTGAAATCATAGGCGTAAAGGTTCGCGCCCGCCCTCAAAAGATCGGGGATTATGTTCTTGCCGAAATCGTGCGAGCTCGAGTTATCCTTGTCGTCGTTGACAAGATAGGGTCTTAAAATGCGCCAGTTGAATATGTAAATGCCCATCGAAGCCTTGTTGGACTTCGGCTGCTTGGGCTTTTCCTCAAATTCGGTGATGCGGGCGTATTCGTCCGTGTTCATTATGCCGAAGCGCGAAGCCTCGTCCATGGGAACGGTCAGCACGGCGATCGTGGCGTCGGCGTTTTTCTCCACGTGGAAACGGAGCATCTTGGCGTAATCCATCTTATAGATATGGTCGCCGGAGAGTATCAGCACGTATTCGGGATCGAACTGGTCAATGAACGGCAGGTTCTGGTAGACCGCGTTCGCCGTGCCGCTGTACCACTGCCCCTCCGAGCCGGATACGTAGGGCGGCAGCACGAACACGCCGCCGTTCATACGGTCAAGATCCCAGGGCTGTCCGCTGCCCAAATATGAATTGAGCGCAAGCGGCTCATACTGGGTAAGCACGCCGACGGTGTCGATATCGGAGTTTACGCAGTTGGACAGGGGGAAATCGATGATCCTGTATTTACCGCCGAAGGGCACCGCGGGCTTCGCCATGCTCTTTGTGAGCACTCCGAGCCTGGAACCCTGTCCTCCGGCAAGCAGCATGGCGATCATTTTTTTCTTAGGCATATCAGTACCTCCTTGTGTGAGCTCTGGTCAGCTTCGGTTTATATTTTATAGAATGCGCCTTCGTAGCCGTAAAGCGGCACGAGGAGCTTCCCGTCCTTTATTTCGGCGCGCGCGTCCATCCTGCCCTGGGAGGACATCACGCACGGGAGAGAAGTCCTTTCCCCGATCTCATCCGCTATCGGACCGAGATCCACCGGGTACGCGCCATGCTCGCCCGGGGTGAAATTCAATACGCAGACGATCCCCTCTCCCGAGTCGGGATCGCGCCGCCTGAACGCGATTATGCTGTGCTCCGCGTCTTCGAGCGAGAGCCAGCGGTAGCCCTCCCATTCGGCGTCGTCTCGCCACAACGCCCTGTTTTCGCGGTAGAAGAAGTTCATCGACTTGGCAAAGCTCTGCATAGCGCGGTGCTGCTTGTGATCCAGAAGGAACCATTCGAGCGAGCGGCGGAAATCCCATTCGTCGTACTGACCGAACTCGCTCCCCATGAACTCCAGCTTTTTGCCCGGGCAGGCGAAGCGGTAAGCGAGAAGCAGCCTGAGCTGAGCGAACTGCGCCTCGTAATTGCCCTGCATTCGCCCGATGAGCGAACGCTTGCCGTAAACCACCTCGTCATGGGAGAAGGGCAGTATGTGCTTCTCCGCAAAGGCGTACGTCATCTGGAAGGTCAGCTTGTCCTGATGGTATTTGCGGTAAACGGAATCGAGCTCGAAATACTTGAGCGTATCGTTCATAAAGCCCATGTTCCACTTGTAGTCGAAGCAGAGCCCCTTTTCGCCGGTAACGTACGGATACGCGCTCGATTCCTCGGCGATCATCACCGCGCCGGTGCGCTCGTGCACCGCGTGATTGAGCTCCCGTATGAACGACACCGCGTCGTAATTGGTGTTCGACCCGTCGGGATTCGGGCGCCACTCCGCCTTGCAGAAATCAAGATAGAGCATACAGCTCACCGCGTCCACGCGAAGCCCGTCAATGCCGAAATTCTCTATAAGATAGAGCGCGTTCGAAATGAGGTAGCTCCTTACGTGCGGCTTGCCGAAATCATAGAGCAGCGTGCCCCAGAGCGGCATCTCCGCGCGCAGGGGATCCGACGACTCAAACAGGGGCGTTCCGTCGAAAAGCCTGAGACCGCAGTCGTCCTTCACGAAATGCGCCGGCACCCAGTCGAGTATAACGGCGATACCGGCGGCGTGCGCGCGGTCGACGAACAGCTTCAATTCCTCCGGCGTGCCGTAGCGGGCGGTTATCGCGTACATTCCGCTCGTCTGATAGCCCCAGCTCTCGTCAAGCAGATGCTCGCAAACGGGCATCAGCTCTATCGCGGTATAGCCCATGGAACGGCAGTAGTCGATAAGCACCGTTGAAGCGCCGATAAACGAAAGCCCCTTCTCCCATGAGCCGAGATGCACCTCGTAAATGGAGACGGGCTTATC
>JAEEGF010016107.1_pt1 | contig 23765 bp, 8 predicted proteins | sample 9134171 | NCBI WGS metagenome assembly JAEEGF01 (sample SAMN16246542, study PRJNA631951) | gut metagenome | biome: gut microbiome; feature: rumen; material: AP-attached | host: Bos | place: Iran: Karaj | collected 2018-10
GTTTCCGTCAGTTTATCAAGGTGCCTGAGTTGGTCGCCTTCTATAGCGAGATCACCGACTACAAGACCGCTGCCGACGTGGGCCTGGAGCGTCCTGACATGGACGTTCAGCTCGTGAACATCCAGCCCACCGAGGACCAGCAGGACTTCCAGCAGCGGCTCCTGCAGTTTGCCGAGAGCGGTGACGGCGACCTTGTGTTCCGTCCCCAGCTCAGTGACAGCGAGCAGAAGGCCAAGATGCTCCTCGTCACCAATATGGGCAAGAAATGCTCGCTCAGCCCGAAGCTCGTCAATCCTGACTACCATGAGGGTGACGGCACGAAGATAGGCGTTGCCGCAAAGAATATCAGTGACATCTATTATCAGTATAATGAGCAGCGGGGCACGCAGTTCGTCTTCTGTGACCTCTCCACGCCCAAGAAGGGTGAGTGGAGCGTCTATCAGGAATTGAAGGACAGGCTTGTCGGCCAGTACAACATACCTGCCGACCAGATACAGTTTATCCAGGATGCCGGCACGGAAAAGAAGAAGAAGGAGTTCATCGACAGGATGAACCGTGGTGACATCCGTGTGATGATCGGATCCACCACCATGCTTGGCACGGGCGTCAATGCTCAGCGGCGTGCCGTCGCCGTTCATCACCTAGACCTGCCGTGGCGTCCCAGTGACATGGAGCAGCGCAACGGACGTGCCAGGAGAAAGGGCAACGAGGTAGCCAGGGACTACGCCAACAATGAAGTGAAGGTCTTCGTCTATGCCGTCGAGCGCAGCCTTGACAGCTATAACTTCTATCTCCTTCAGGCCAAGAGTGAGTTCATCCGTCAGATGAAGACGGGTGCGCTTGCCAAGCGCAGCTTCGACCAGGGTGGCGAGGACGAGGACAATGGCATGCCCTTCGCCGAGTATGTCGCTATCACCAGCGGCAATAACGACCTGCTGGAGCGTGCGAAGCTGGAGAAGCGTATCCTCGGACTGGAGGCAGAGCGCAAGGCCTTCTACAAGCAGCAGCAGGTGACGCAGCAGAGACTCGGCTTCGCACAGGAGCAGGTACGCCATTTCGATGCCGTCCTCGACAAGCTCAACAGTGACAAGACCTCCTTGGAGAAAGCCCTGGCAGGTGCCGGCCTGACGGGCGGGGATGTCTTTGGGCAGCTACGTGAGAACCCGTCGCTTTTCACTTTCCTTCCCGGTGACGACCCGCAGCTCAGCAGGGTGCGTCTCGACCTGTCGCTGCCCAATCCTTACGGGGAGTTCATGCAGCAGGCCGCCCGCCATGAGGTCAATGGCGAGGTTGTCATCGCCCGTATCTCCTTGGGGGCTTTGGACTGGCCGATAGCCATGACCTCCAAGACCGAGTACAACCCCAACACTGGTGTCAACCGCTGGGTCGGCAACAAGGTGTCCGTCGTCGGTGCCAGTGGCCTTCACTATACCTATAACTACGGCAAGGTCTCTCTCTCAGACAAGGCCTTTGCCGCACGATACCCTTACGAGGCCCTCTCGCGCATCCCCGAGGTCATCAGGGACCAGCATCTTCAGCGTGACTCCTACGCGAGGCAGATTCCCGAGCTGGAGCGCATCGCGGGCAAGCAGTGGGAGAAGACGGAGCAGCTGAAGGAGCTGAAAGAGCAGCTTCAGGCCCTTGACAGGAAGATCCAGCAGGACATGGACGGCAGGATGGCACAGGCCGCACAGGCCGCCAAGCCCGAGGAGCTGCCTTTCACCATCACCCATAAGCAGTGGGGCCGTGACCCCTGGGAGCTGCAGTTCAAGGTTGCGGACTATCCCTATCTGAACCGTGCCGACCGTGATGCCATGGAAGAGAAGTACCACGGCTATTTCCGTTCCTACGACGGCACCGTGACCGGTCATTTCCATCATCAGTTCGGTGCGGAGGAATCCATGAAGGAACTCTCCAGGCTCAATATGGAGCACAAGGATGATGTGGAGTGGCTGAAGGCTGCGGCCAGGGATGTCCATGACGACTCCTGCCTTCCCTCCGTCCACCGTCTGCGGGAGCTTGGTCTTGACCGTTTCGGCAGACAGGTGACGGGTGATAATGCCAAGTCGCTACGGGCTGTCAGCCTCGGTGACTACCATGATGAACGCGTGAGGGCGCTTGCCCACGGTGTCAAGGATGGCAATGGTGTGGCCATTGACGTGGCAGCGTCTGCCATGGCGAAAGCCCTGAAGGACACACCCGTCTCTAAGAACGCCGTGCTGGTGAGTATGCCGGGGCACAAGGGCTATGGCGGCTCTGCCCAGCGCCTTGCCAAGCGTCTCTCCGAGCTGACGGACATCCCGTATGTCGATGCCCTTGCCAGCGGTGAGCATGAGAGCCTCTATGACTGGAAGAAGGAGCATCCCGGTGAGGAGCTGCCGGAGCTGTTCTTCACGGAGGACGAGCGCTATCCCGTCCCCGAGGGTAAGACCCCTGTCATCATAGACAATGTCATAGATACTGGCCATACCGCCTGGGCTGCCGTCGAGGCGATGGAGGCACAGCCGATACTCTTTACCATAGGTAGCACCGGCCATGAGGACAGCGAGGGGCATGACATCAAGTTGCAGGTACACCCGCAGGGGCTGGAGTATATCCAGGGGGCCATGCCCGAAGGTGTCTGGCTGACAGGTCTCTCCCAGGAGGAGCTTGACGCACTCTTGCACAAGGCACAAGCCGAGGACAACACCAATGCCCGCCGTGACTTGCGCATGCGCGGTGTGGACTGGTACACCGGCCAGCCCTCATATCTCGTCGCGTCCATCGTGCACAAGTGGGAGAAGTGCTTCTCGGATGAGCTGGACCCGCCCGTCAGGGAGCTGACCGGCAAGGGAACGGCTGGGAAGATTTTCTCCAAGGAGGAGCTGCCGTATCTCTCCGAGCAGGAGAAGGCATCCTTTGATGCGCTCGTCAGTGATGTGAAGAAGAAGTGCCGTCAGGGCTACAGCTTCCAGCTGCTGAATGACAAGCGCCGCCTCATGGTCGTCCATGACTATCTGAAGGAGAAGGTTGCCACTGCGATGGAGCAGGAAGCCCTCCGTCGAGAGCAGGACGACAGGGTTCACTATGACGCTGCCGCCAACACTTGGAGCGGCATTCCTTCTGACATGAAGGTCTACTGCAGCGGTGAGCCTGACAGGATCCGCGAGGTTTACGGCTCCACCCCGAATGAGGACATCGACCTGGTGTACTTCAAGGCTGACAGGCCCGAGGACAGCTTTGCCTTCGTGCGTGTCTGGGTCGATGACCGTCAGGCCGAGAGTCCGGCGAAGATTGTCATCGAGCTGGAGAAGGAAGGCTATGACGTGGGCCTTCATGGTGAGCGTGGCCGCTATGTGGACTTCGAAACCTGGGACGAAGCTGTCAGGTTTGAGCAGCATGTGCGGGACATCGAGCAGAAGATACACGCTCCCAAGGCCGAGGTGAATGCCCTTGACAGCCCCATCATGCGCCAGTTCCGTGACCTGAAGTCCAAGCATCCCGATGCCTTGCTCCTCTTCCGTGTCGGTGACTTCTATGAGACCTACGAGCAGGATGCCGTTGAAGCCTCCCGCATCCTCGGCATCACCCTTACCCATCGTCAGCCGACGTCACATGTCCACTCACCCCATGATGCGATGGCGGGCTTCCCGCACCATGCCCTCGACACCTATCTGCCCAAGCTGATACGTGCCGGCAAGCGTGTGGCCATCTGCGACCAGCTGGAGGCACCCAGGGAAAAGCCGCGTCGCGGTATCACCGAGATGGTGCAGCCAGCTATGCGTCCGCGACTGCAGCTTGTAGAAACCATGGATGACATAGCAAAAGTCCTTCCCCAGGATGCCCTCCTCCGTGATGCCCTCATGGAGCGTATGCGTGAGGCCGGTATCAGTGTGAACACCGATGTGGCCGCTGCTGAGCGTCTGCTCTCGCATGAGCAAGTGCGCCTTCACTCTTCTGGAGGCTCTCCAGTCTTTGTCAGCAATGCCCGCCGTGCCGTGGAGCGCATCCGTCAGGACAAGGCCACCCCTGAGCAGTGGCTGCGCATGATTGAGCGTGCCGGAGGCATCAAGGCGGGTGAAGACCGCTGGATGGGGCTGTCCCTCTGGCTGATGAACGCCAGGGAGCGGACGCTGACGAGGCAGCAGGTGCTGGACTATATCTCTGCCAACCAGATACAGGTTGAGGAAGTGCACTACCGTGAGCCGTCATCAGGGATGGACAGTGTGAAGCTCGAGCAGATGAACGAGGAGTTCTTTGTGCTGATGGCCGAGGCGGAGGACGTTACCGGCTCCCTTTATGTCGAAGACCATGCCCGCTGGGCTTGGGAGCAGATGGTCGAGCGCCATGGTGATGACTTCCGCAAGAACACCCAGTATGAGCATGACCCCGTGGAGGGATGGCATCTCACACCTTTTGAGTGGTATGAGGGCAGGGGGCCTGCTCCGAGGGCTGCCGACTACTACGGCATTGCCAGGACTATCCATGACACCCGTATGGAGTATACCACGGGCGGGCTGGAGAACAAGCGTGAGATAGCCCTTGTAGTGCCGGGCATAGAGAGCTGGCGTGATACCGACGACGTCCATTTCGGTGATGCCGGTGACGGTCGTGCCGTGGCATGGGTGCGTTTCGGTGATGCCGTCAGCCGGAAGGAGCACAGCGAGAAGGAGATCCAGGACATCATCAAGGCCATGCCTTCTGCCGACCAGTGGCAGGAGGTGACCTATTACACTGCGGTGCCGGGGTACAGGAACTTCTATAACCTGAACCGCCGTAGCCTCTCGTATTCCGACTGCATCCTGGAGAGGGACGGTCGCTATACTATCCAGTTTAACAATGAGAGTCCGAGGGTGCTGATGGACGGTGAACGGAATGTCGCCGCCCTGAAGCGCGTCGGTGGCACTTTCGGCAGCCTCCGTGAGGCGGTGGATGCCTACAACGAGTATATCGCACGACGTGACCGTTTCATCGAGGAGCGGACGCTGGTCATCGACGAGATACAGAGCCAGCGCCATCAGGAGGGCCGAGAGCGTGGCTATAACCCCAGGGTGGATATCAGGGGCTATGAGGTGGAGCCTGACGATGACGGCAACTATGTCGTCACCCATCCCGACGGTGTCAGTGAGGACGGCCTGAAACGTTTCGCTTCACGTACCATCCGTTCCTACGAGGCGGGCAGCCCAGAGCGTGCCATCCTCCTTGCCGCACGCCTCGACCAGAACATCTATCCTTCCTCGCGTGTCCCTGCCGCTCCCTTCGAGAAGAACTGGCATGAGCTGGCGATGAAGCGGATGCTCCGCTATGCTGCGGAGAACGGCTATGACCGTGTGGCGTGGACGACCGGCAACCAGCAGGCCGGGCGCTATAGCCTCGGTGAGCATATCGACTTCGTGACCGCCGAACCCTACGAGGCCCAGACCCCGACGGAGGCTGACGGCTTCGACGTGACGCTGCATACCCGTGGCATGGCCACAGTCGACCTCTTCGTCACAAAGGACGGCATCGTCCAGAGCGGCTATTATGGCAGCAAGGAAGACTATTTCGTAGGCCAGCCGCTCTCCAAGGTCATCGGCACGGCTCTCACGGAGAAGGTTCTTGCCGTGCAGGGCTGGCAGCGTTTCGACAGCGACGACCTCCATGTCGGTGCAGAGGGCATGAAAACCTTCTATGACCAGATGCTGGTGAGCTTCATGGACAGGTACACGCGGCAGTGGGGTGTACATACCGAGGATGTGGAGCTGGACAGGCTGGACATCACGGGTAAGATGCACTCTGTTGCCGTCACCCCCCGGATGAGGGATGACGTGAGGAAGGGACAGCCGATGTTCTTCCTGGACGGCAGCCGTCAGGCCTACGGCTTCACCTATGAGGGTGAGGTCTATGTTGACCGCCGTGTAGCCACTGCTGAGACGCCCATCCATGAGTACACTCACCTGTGGGCCGAGGTGCTGCGTCAGCGCAACCCGAAGGAATGGGAGAACATCGTGTCGCTGATGAAGGACTGCCGCGAGCTGTGGCAGGATGTCAGCGGGCGCTACGCCCATCTCCATGATGACGGTGACATCGCCGAGGAAGTCCTGGCCCACTATAGCGGCCAGCGCGGCTACCAGCGGCTGATGGATGAGTACGGTAAGCGTCAGAACGTTTCCGGCAAGTCCATCCTCGACACCATCACGGAAGCCCTTGGCAGGCTGTGGAAGAGTGTCGCTGACTTCCTGCATATCCACTACACCACTAAGGAGCAGGTCGCCGACCAGGTGCTGAGTGACCTGCTGAACCGTGTCAACCCCAATGACTACAGGATAATGGACTCTGGGAGAAAGGTTGTCTCACGTCATCTGGCTCCCGCCGACCGTGAGGCCGGTGGTGCCTTGGTGGACTATCTCGGAAGGATGGGCATCACCGTCCATACCGACTTCAACGAGAACCGCCGCATCCTGAAGGCTGCCAGGCAGGACACCAGCGATGCTGGCAAGGTGCGCCATTTCAAGACGCAGGATGGAACAGCCTACGGCTTTGCCTATAAAGGGGAGCTGCACCTCGACCTGCGCAGGGTTGATGCGGAACTGCCCCTCCATGAGTATGCCCACCTTTGGTGTGAGGCCCTCCGTCGTGTGAACCCCGACAACTGGAGGAATGTCGTTTCCATCATACGGGATGACGCTGCCTCCTGGCAGTTCGTGAAGGCCTCCTATCCCGAGCTCCACGATGCCGATGACATCGCCGAGGAGGTCATCGCCCAGTACAGCGGCAGGCGTGGTGCTGAGAAGCTGCGTGACGAGCTGGCGCGTATGACACCGCGTGATGCCGACTATGGCAGCCGCTGGGGGAATATCTTCCAGAATGTCAGCAAGGCCATCCAGGACTTCTGGAAGCATGTCGGCGACTCCCTGAATATCCGCTACAGCAGTGCCGAGGATGTCTATGACCAGATCCTCAATGACTTTGCGCGGAAGGTGAACCCCGTCGCAAAGGTGGAGCGATACCTGAAGGAGCGTGACAGGGCCTATCAGCTCTGCGTGGAGGGCGGTGACCTCGACACGGCAGCCGCCATGTTCGAGGAAGCCCTGCAGGAACATATAGGCAACGGCGTGACACCGTTCATGGCCGTTGACGGCTATCGTGGCAAGCTCGACCGCCTCGCCCATGAGGTCAAGGGCGGCTCTGACGATGCCGTCCGTCGTGCCGCCAGGCTCATGGCTCCCCTCGTCCCGACCTATTCCGTCCTCGTGCCAGCCCCAAGCCACGAGGGCTATGCCACCGATATGCTGGCACTGGCCTATGCCATCTCCGAGGAGACGGGTGCCCCTGTTGCCGATGTCCTGAAGGGCGATGCCAGGGAGCGTCAGTATGACGTGAAGAGAGCTACCGGCAAGCCGATGGCTGCCGATGCCATGGGCATCCGCATGGAAGGTGTGTTGCCGCAGGGCTACATGCCCGTCGTCATCGACAATGTGGTGCACAGCGGCAATACCGCTGAAGCCTGTGTCAGAGCGTTGGGCAGGGGTGTCGTGCTGTCCCTGGCCAGTGCCGTCAGTCAGGAGCGCCATGTCTCTTCCCTGAAGAGCCTGGAGCCTGTCGTCTATAACAAGAACGGTGTCCTTGTACCACTCAGCGAGCGTTTCACTTTGAAGAGCAAGTACCTTGGCAGGGTGATGAGCTACCGTCCCCTGGGCGAAGGGCAGCAGGCATCCGAGGCTGTGGCCGTGGACATCCGTTCAGGTAGGAGTCCGCGTCCGCTGGACAGCTATCATGGCTCCGAGGCGCTCTATAATGCTGTCCTGTCGCTTGCTGACAGCCGAAAGATGGTGGTTGCTGGCTATGAAGAACCAGACAGCGGTGACTATGTGTTTGTTGGCTCCCATGCCCTTGTTATGCAGTCGTATGACAAGCAGCATCTTGGCAGCTTCTCGCAGCATGACGGCTATGATGCCGTATATCGTATTCACTTGGCAGACGGCAGCCTGTTACCTGTTTCTGTCCTCTCGGCCAGCCTGGTCCGTGACGGCTATAATATTGCCGTCATCGGAAAGGAGAAGGTAAGGGAGCTGACGGCCAGTAGTGGTCTGACGACCCTCCAGGGTCTCTCACATCCCGTCGTGCGCAGTGCCGTTCAGCTCGACCTTTTTGAGAATGCCCCTGTTGAGGAAAGCCAGTTGCACATTTCCCAGACTACTTCACAGGAGAAAGATGCCGACCGTGACCTCACGGCACTTCATCTGCGTGACCTCGCCGATGGTGAGCAGTGCTTCGTCGAGCGCCGCTACCGAGAGAACGGCTTTTTCAGCTTCGTCGGTGGTGAGTCCATTGAATCTGCTGAGGATGTCGCCTTCATCTTCAGGAGCCTTGAAGACCAGAGCGTTGAGAACAGCTTCCTGGCCATGGTGAAGGATGGCAAGCCCCTTGTCATCCATCTGGGCATCGGCACTTATAGCGAGGTTCCCGCTCCCATAGAAAAAGCCCTCGTCGCCTTCAATGAGCTGAAACCGGAGAAGGTGTGGTTCGTGCATAACCATCCCAGCGGCTCGCTGAAGGCCAGCTTCCTCGACATGAAGATGCACCAGCGTATGCAGGAGGTCTTCGGTGCAGCCGTACAGCCCAGCATCATCATAGACACCACGTCGGGTAAATTCGGGGTGTTCACGGACGTATATAGTGAGCGTCTTTCCCTCCCGGGTGATGACAAAGACCATACTGTCACTGTGCCCACCTTCCAGTTCGACCGCCAGGTCTTCTCCAAGGGATGGAACCCGGAGCAGTCACTGACAGGATCGGCAGCGTCTATTGCAGGGTTTGTCAGCAGCCATCGCCTCGGAGAGCGTGACAAGCTCAGTCTCATCGTCCTCGATCAGGCGCAGCATATCACGGGCAATGTCTTCATCCCATGGAACAACACCAGGGATATTGTGAAGGGCGGCCATGCCGGTGAACTTGCCGGTTACGTCCATCAGATGGGTGGTAACCGCTGCGTCATCTACGGCAGCGAGGACGGCGTGCGCATGACCGACACTGAAACGATGAACAGGCTGGCCAGTCAGCTGAAACATTACGGTGTGCGCCTCGATGACATCATGTCCGTCAGCCGCAGCGCATTCCAAGAGGGTATTTTCTATGCCAAGGAGCCGGACGAGGGTTATGGAAAGGCCGGTGAGTATGTCATTGATGAGACAGTACAGCCTGTACAGGGTCTGGAGGGATATTCGGAGAAAGAGATACAACAATGTGTCCGCGATCATTTCCAGTCCTTGCTGGAGGGAACGGATGCCGATGTCGAGATTGTCGGCATGAAGGTCATCGGCAGCCGCATGAATGGCACAGGTACTGATGACAGCGACCTTGACATCCTTCTGGAATACAAGGGCGACATCAGCGAGGACGGTCTTTTTAACATCCTCAATGACGCTGATGACCGCCTGTATATCGAGGGCATACCCGTTGACATCAACCCCATTACGGAGGGCAAGAGCGGCACTATCCGCGAGTTCCTGGAGCGTAATGCCGACTATGTGAAGACTATACCTGTGAACAACGATAAAGCAGACAATGCCATGAAAACAATTAGAGAAGAAGCTGTCCATGAACTATCTAATTCCCCGACCGGGAAAGGAAACCATGTGTCAGCATACAGTGAGGCACAGACCGCAGTCATCAAGAATGCCGTCTGCGACTATCTGCAACAAGTCCGTGACGACTATTATCCGAATGCGATGATGGGCAGGGACGAAATCCACGCCGCCGTGCAGACGGAGGCTGCCGCTTCACCTGATGATGTGTGGCGTGTTGCCCATGAGGTCAGTGCGGAGCTGCTGCTCCATGCTGAAGCCGCCGAAGCGGGCATTGTCGAGCGTTACACCGGCGACTCACTGGGCAGTGAGGCACGCCGCATGGCATCTGATGCTGTCGAATATGCCAATGCCGTTCTTTACAACAAGGAGAACAATATGGAACAGAAGCTGGAGGACAAGGTGGCAGACCTTAACGCCGTTTTGAAGTCCTTCAACGATAACCGCGCCACTTACAGCACCCTCATGCAGCCCGTCGAATCCTATTCGGTAGAGAAGAAGGACGATGCCCATTTCGCTCTGATAGAGTATGATGCCGAGGGTGGAAGGTTTGCCACGGGATGGGTGTCTGCTGTAACCGTCAATGACCGTATGGACAGCATTCTCAAGGGAATCAGGGAAGACTTCCTTTCCACGGAAAGGGCGGCTGATGAATATGTAAATCAGGAATTTCATACCCATCTCGACAACTTCAAGAACATCCTCGATGATGCACGGGCGATGATAGCAGACAAGATTAACATCAGTCCCGTAAACGTGGAATTGGGTGGAGAGCGTGTCACCATAGAACAGATAGAGGAAATAAACGGCAAGTATCATGTCGGTGACAGCCAGGACTTGCTGTCGGATCTTGTCAGCTACCGTGACGTCACGGTACTATCCACCGCTGTCCGTGAGGCACAGATAGCCCATCTTCTGGGTAACGGCGGCATTGATTTCATGCAGCGGACAGGAGCACCGCAGAAGATTGTCAATGATGCCGTCACCCATGAGCTGGCATATATCAGGGAGGTCAGATGCCATGATGGCCGTGTCAGCATCGACGGTGCCCTTGACCGTGACGGCACGCCGTCATATATCCGTTCCTTGGAAGACATGCATCTGGATGGCATGGAAGGGCTGTTAGGTGAAGTCCGCAAGGCTGTGCAATGGACGCCTGAGCTGGACATCACTATAGACCAGGCACTCATGGTGGCACAGGAATACCACCTCTATGACCAGGTGGAGCAGGACATCATGGGAGGCATGGAGCCGGAGCTGGCCTTGAAGAAAAACCATATCATGCCGACTGCAGAGCGGCTGGCCATGATGGAACAGCAGAATGACGTATGGCAGCTGCCTCCCGTCGATGCTGTTACCATGCTGCTTGACAAGGCCATCCCCAATGACGGGGATGTCCTGGAACTTGACATGGGCGGTGCCCATCTGGACTTGCAGTACCAGTCCTTCGGCTGGCAGCAGCTGGATGACGTAAAGTATATTCGGCATGTCGGCGACGGCTATATCGCCGGTAACGGTGACATCAGCGTCGATGTCAGCCGCCTTGCCTCCGGCCCGGACGGTGACTACTTGGTAAAAGTCATTAACGATCATATTAAACTCATGGAGAACAAAGCTATGGAAGAAAAGAAACAAGAAGAGGCACAGGTGCAGCAGGAGCAGCAGCCTGAGCAGAAGAAGAAAGGCTGGAATATCGACTATACGAAGTATTCCATGCCTGAAGGTGTGAGTGTCGAGAAGGCACAGGTGTTCAAGCTGACACGCGGTGAGAACGCGGGACGCTATGGCGTCTCGGCGGTTGTCGACGGCCAGCGCAAGACACAGGTGATGTACCCCAACGATGTCAGTGCATACTTTGCCAAGGATGAGCAGGGCAACCGTTTGGCATCGAATCCCACCGTCGAGCAGCTGGTGGCCAAGTATTTCGGGCCGAAGGGTCAGGAACAGGCTTCCGCTGCCACGCAGGAAGAGGAGGTGGAGCAACAGGTGGAGCAGACAGACCAGGAAGGGTTGTCTCAGCAGCAGGAACAGCCGGAGCAGAAGCGTAAGGGCTGGAACATCGACTACACGAAATACGCCATGCCTGACGGTGTGAATGTCGAGAAGGCGCAGGTGTTCAAGATGGACCAGGGCGACAATGCCGGAAAGTATGCCGTCACTGCCGTCATTGACGGGCAGCGCAAGACGCAGGTGATGTTCAAGAATGATGTCGATGCCTATTTTACCAAGGATGAGCAAGGCAACCGCAAGGCCACTGCCGAGCAGCTGGTGGCCAAGTATTTCTCTCAGGACATGCTGAAGCAGCCCGTCCCCGCCAAGGAGGAGCAGAAAGAGCAACAGACGGGAGAGAAGCAGGAGTCTCAGGTTAGGCAGGATGACGGCAAGCGTAAGGGCTGGAAAATCGACTACACGAAGTATTCCATGCCGGAGGGTGCCGTCGTCACCAATCCCTTCGTCAAGAAGGATGACAAGAGCGGCAAGTACCGTCTCTTCGCCACCATCAACGGTGAGTTCCGTTCTGCCGACCTCTATCCCAACGACCGTCAGGCCTTCTTCGAGAAGAACGAGGCTGGTGAGCGCAAGGCTACCACGGAGCAGCTCGTCGCCAAGTATTTCGCCAAGTCCACGGCGGTGAAGATGGGCCTCGCCCCTGCCGACACGCAGCCACAGCAGGAGTTGAAGCACCTCGGCACATACGATGTTCCCGTCTGGGCTGTGGCCGCCTTGCAGAACGGCACCGATGCCTACGATGGTCTGCAGGAGGACGAGATTGCGGAGATAGAGCATTTCCAGGAGCAGTTTGATGGTCCTCTCTCCTTCGACATCCATACGGAGGAGCGTAACGAGTTCAATGCCTCCCCTGCCTTCGGCGGTGCCGGTGAGACCGTCAAGGTCGATGTGTATACTTTCGTTGAGAAGGTTCAGCGTGCCCAGGCAGAGGTGCGTGAGAACCTCGAAGAGGAGCAGGTCATCGAGGACAATGGGAAAGAGCAGCAGGAACGTAAGGATGAGGAGCAGAAGAGACAGGAAGAGGACAAGGAGAAAAAAGAGGACAAGCAGGAGGTTTCTGCCGGCCTCGCCCTCCAGACGACCCTCCTTGCCGGTGCCCTTCATGCCGCCTCTGAGCATGATGGTGTCTGGATGAACAGACAGGGCAAGCAGGCTCCCGCCTTCATGGGCAAGGACACGAAGATCAGTCCGTTCAACAGCATGGTGATGGCCTTGCATTCCGATGCCAACGGCTACAAGAGCAATCTCTACACCACCTTTGCTGCCGCCAAGAATGCCGGAGTCAGCGTCCGTGGCAAGGAGAAAGGTCTGCCGTATAATTGGTACGACTGGGATAAGTTCGTCAACAAGTACATCAAGAACGAGGTCATAGACAAGGCCGCTTATCAGGCCTTGCCCCCGGAGGAGCGCGAGCTGTACCGTGTGCAGGGCAAGAAGGACATGAAACCCATCTTCAACATCGACCAGACCACTCTCCCGATGCAGAAGAAGGAGGAATACAAGGCCCTCGTGGGTTCTGAAGATAATGTGTCCGAAGAGAAAGCCACGCCCGCTGAGCAGCAAGCCGCCCGTATGGAGCGCTTTGCCGAGATGACGAAGGAATATCCTGACAGCATCAAGCTCTTCCGTGTCGGTGAAAACTATGAAATCTATGGCGCGGATGCCGAGAAGGCAGCTGCCGTCATCGGCCTTCCTGTTGACAGGGATGAGAGCAGTGAAGCCAATGCTGTTTCTGTCTCTGTCACTTTCCCGAAGGAAGACCTCGATACTAATATGGCGAAGCTCGTCCATGAGGGCAGCAAGGTTGCCATCTGTGATGACCTGGAGGACGCACGCCTTCGCCGCCTCACTCCTGAGGGTGAGCTGTATGCCGCCACTGACAAAATAGTGGAAGCCATCCGCCAGACAGGCGTGGACATTGACAGCAATGGTGCCACCCGCTATGATGCGGAGAAGAACACCCTGTATGTCGCCGACCGTACCCAGACGAAGCCGGGACAGGAGATGACCCTTGCCATGGAGCGTGTGGGCGATGTCTATCGCGCTGCCGTCGCCTATACGGGTACCGATAGCCGCCTGAACCGTGGCAACCGTGAGCGGATGCTTCCCGAAGACCGTGACAAGTATGACCGTCTCGTCCAGGAGCTGACGGCAGGCGTGATGATGACCCGTCAGGGACTTCCCGCCACCATCAGCGCGAAGAACCGTGAGCTGATTCCCTATTGGGAGCGTGAGCTGAAGGAAGACCCCAGGCTCCTTGACAACGTGGAGCGCGACGTGAACAACGCCGTGCAGGTCATTGACAAGATAGCCGCAGGGCAGCAGGTGGACTATGCCGCCATGCGCGGCGAGCGTCCTGCCGTGGCTGCACGCCCGAGGATGTACACCATCGCCAGTGAGCTGGCCACCATTCCAAACATCGACCATAAGCAGGTGGTCATCGTCCGCGACCCGAAGGAGAAGACGGCTTCCGTCATCATGCCCGCCGGTGCATCGCTGGATATGAACAACGAGGTGCCCGGCATGAACAAGAACCGCTTCGTCGTGGCCTTGAAGCATCAGAATGTGGAGGATGTGAAGTTCTACAATGCCGGTGGTGCTCTTGGCTTGAACCAGCCTAACGAGTTCTTCGCCGACAAGCAGGTTGAGGTGGCCCACTTGAAGCAGTACGAACTTATACAGGATGAGGTCATCGACCTGACCGATGAGCTGGCGCGTACCAGCCAGGTGGACATCGAGAAGGTCGCTGCCATCAAGAACGACCAGGATGAATGGGTGTTCTATGTGAAGCCCTCTGAGGGTGAGTCCGTCACCGTCAAGCCGGAGACCACCGACCTCGCCCGTTTCTTCTCTGCCATCCAGACGGAGCAGTTCGACAGTGTACGTCAGGAGATGGGACAGAAATACTATGCCCTTGTCCAGCAGCATCCGCAGCTGAAGCAGGACTTCATGATGCCCAAGGTGGAGAACGTCGACCTGTCCCGCATCACCTCTGCCTCGATGTACAAGTCCAAGCTGCATGAGGACAAGGCATGTGTGACCTGTGTCTATGATGACAACAAGAGACTGACAAAGGAGATAGACCGTGACAGCAAGGAATGGCAGCGTCTCTGGCTCGTGGATGACCAGAAAGGCTACAAGGTTGCCGTGGCGGCCAAGCTCTTCGAGACCGAGCTGAACAAGGGGCAGGAGAAGGGTGTCGAGCTGGCTCAGCAAGAGCCGGTCAGGGAGTCCCAGGAAGTCACCGTTGATGACGACCAGGAGGAAGAGGTTGAGGAAGAGCAGCAGCAGACCGTGCGCACTTCTTTTCACAGATAACCATCCCGCTCATGGGAATGTGCTGTTGACATTCCCGTGAGCCATTATTTCTGAATGATATGGAGAAACAGGCATTCTTTGACAGGTACGCTCCTTGGGCGATGGAGCAGCAGCAGAAATACGGCATTCCTGCCTCTGTCACGCTGGCCCAGGCCGCCATCGAGTCCTCCTGGGGTGAGAGTTCCCTTTCTAAGGAGGACAAGAACATGTTTGGCATCCATGCCACACAAGGCTGGCTCAGTGCCGGCAATCCATACGTCGAGCGTAACGACATGGGTATGGTGAAGTTCTGCAAGTACGGCAGCGAGGCTGAGAGCTTCGAGCATCACTCGCGTTTCCTGATGGAGAACAGGCGCTATTCCCGCTGCTTCACCTACGCCAGCGATGACCATGCCCATTGGGCACAGGCCATCTGTGACGCGGGCTATGCCTACAGGCCGCCGGACAATCCCGACCGCTATGCCAAGACCATCGAGTCCATCATCAACGGCAGCCATCTGGAGCGATACGACCAGATGGCCATCGATGATGCTCAGCAGAAAGGCATCGAGATCGGCTATATGCGAGGACAGACATCCGATTTCATTGTAAGCGGTGGCCGACAGGAACCATCCAATACCGTCATGCCGGGCAACTATTCCTTCCCGCTATCCGGGGAGCTGGTGATGACCGACGGCTTCGGCAGAAGTCCGACAAGCTATCGGGGACATACCCATAACGGCATCGACCTCCGGGCCAACTATGTGGATGTCTTTGCCACAGAGGATGACGGAAAGGTCGTTGGTGTAGGCAGTGACAGCACCAGCGGCAAGTATGTCATCGTCGTCTATGACCGTCCCGACGGGTCGAAGTGGCGCGTGTCCTATTGTCACCTCTCTGAACAGAGCGTGTCAGAAGGGGATACCGTTACGGCAGGCATGAAGGTCGGCGTGTCCGGCAATACCGGCAACAGCACAGGCCCGCATCTTCACCTGACGGTGAAGCGTCAGGAGGCGGGTGAGACCTCCTTCAAGGCCGTGGACCCGCTGGGTTATCTCGCAGAGATTGCCGTTGCAGGGCAGCTTGACGGCACTGTCACCAAGAAAGGAACGGGCGAGGACTTGCTTGCTGACCTGAAGCAGAATATTCAGATTGACGATGCCGCCCGCAGACAGGCAGAACCCGTCGTGGATGACGGGAGCCTCCTGGCAAGCCGCACGCAGTCCACAGACCCGAAGGACTGGCTGGCTCTGCTCATGGCAAGCAGCGGCGGCGGTGAGGGCGTCAGCCAGGGTGGCGGTCTCGGTGGCCTTATCTCTGCCCTGTTCATGGGTGTGATGGCCTTGGCCATGCAGCTCGACCGTGGTGGGGAGGGGCAGCAGGAGAACACCCGGCAAACGGCACAGGCCCTTACGGACAGTCCTGCAGACCATGCTACCATTATTGAACGACGTCGCAATGGTGTTGACGTTAACGCCTTACGACAGACGGCTTCTCTCAATTTCGACATCGACTATCCCGAAGAACAGCAGGCTAACAATGTTCGCCTGGCATAAATAACAAAAAAACAATTTTCGCTATGATCAAATGTAATGTTACCAAGCTCTGTGCCGTCATCGACCGTCAGGCACAGCCCAAGCAGGGAAAGGACGGTCATTCGTTTCTCTCTTTCGGCGTGCTCCTGACCGTCACGGGTCGTGACGGCAGCAGCAGCGGTCTTCCCATCAGCGTTTCCGTCGAAGGGGGCAAGGAACAGGCATCCGCCTATTACACAGGGCGGCGGGTGCTGTTAAGCGGGTTACTGTCACCCCGGAAGAAAGGTGACACCATCTACTTCAACCTCCGTGCCGACAAGGTGGAGTTCGTCAGGAACAGTGAGGAGGATGCCATCGAGGCTGAGATGCACTTCCTGGGGAAGACGGCAAAAGACCGTACCGGCAAGCCGGCCATCGACAGGCGCACGGACAAGAAAGGCGACCCATACGTGACGTTTGCCGCCTATTCGTCCGAGAAGGATGGGGAAAACTGTGAGTTCCTCTGGGTACGTTTTCTGGACTTCGACCCCGACGGAAAGGATTTCGTCAGGGCAGGGACTTTCGTAGAGGTGAGAGGCTCCCTGCAGTTGGGCCTCTATAACAACAAGCCGGACATCGGCTGTCTTGTCAGTGAGATACAGCCGTGGAAGCTACCGTCAAAACTGGAAAGCCATGAGACAGAGCAGTAATGACGGCTCCGTGCAGGAGTCCCGCCGTGGCCGCTGGCACAAGACGGATGACGGCCCGAACAGTGAGGAGCGTGCCTTGCAGCGCTTCGCACAGATGATGATAGAGAAGATCTCCTCGTTCCAGGGTGACTGGAAGAAGCCCTGGTTCACCGAGGGTGCCCTAACATGGCCGAAGAATCTCTCCGGAAGGGAGTATAACGGCATGAACGCGATGATGCTGATGATGCACTGCGAGAAGGAGGGCTTTAAGCTTCCAGTCTTCTGCACCTTTGACCGTGTGACAAGTCTTAACTACAGTAAAGACAAGGAGGGAGGCCGTGTTGCTGCTTCTGATGGGCAGGGTAATGAGCTTCCCCGTGTCTCAGTGAACAAAGGGAGCAAGTCCATCCCTGTCTTCATCACCACCTTCACTTGCGTGGACAAGGAAACCAAGGAGAAAATCAAGTATGATGACTACAAGCGGTTGTCAGCGGAAGAGCAGAAGGGTTATAATATATATCCGAAGCTATCCGTGTACAACGTCTTCAATGTCGACCAGACGAATCTCAAGGAAGCGCGTCCTGACCTCTATCACAAGCTTGAAGAGCAGAACCAGCTGGTTCGTCCCGAGGCGAAGGAGGGTGAAGAATATACCTTCGAGCCGGTAGACCATATGATTGCCCATAATGAGTGGATTTGTCCCATCAAGCCAGTTCATGGCGATAATGCCTACTACAGTATCTCGAAAAAGGAAATCGTCATTCCTGAGAAGAGCCAGTTCAAGGACGGTGAGTCATTCTATGGCAACCTGTACCACGAGATGGCCCATTCGACGGGTGCAGAAGACCAGCTTAACAGACTGAAGCCCACAGCTTTCGGAAGTAAGGATTACGGTGTGGAGGAGCTTACTGCAGAGATGACTGCTGCCCTCGTCTGCCAGCGCTATGGCATGACCAAACATCTGAAGGAAGATTCTGTCGCCTATCTGAAAGGATGGCTGGACAACCTCAAGGAAGATCCGGCCTTCATCAAGAATGTGCTGACTGACGTGAAGAAGGCCTCCAGCATGATTACCACGAGGATAGAGGGTGTCCGGCTGGACAGGGAGGTGAAGCTTGATGTCAGGGAGGAGAACACCCAGACCGTTGCCGTTGATGAGACGGGCGATGCCCAGCTCGTCGATAGTGAGAGCCTTGGCGCGGACAGGAAGCAGGGCGACAATGAAGAAAGCCAGGATGAGAAGGAAGAAGATGATGAAACGAAACGCGCTGCCCGTAGTCTGGGACGTGGACGGTAAATAAAAGCCACCGTACTACTTTCGCAAGCAACACGGTGGATGAGTAAGTTAAACACCTGACAAAAACACCTTATAATTCTGTTTCAATTTTGAGCAGCTCTTCCGAAAACAGTTCTGCGGCATGTTCATCCTGCTGAAGGTTTCGCTCCTTGCAGAAATCCACGAACTGCTGGCGACGCTCCGGGGAGTGATGGCAAATCAGCTGGCATCTTGTGATTCTTCCTTCCTGGAAGAGTTCTATCAGGGAGTCTTCCCTGTAATATCCGTTGAGGTTCATCTGTTCCATGGTCTTTGCTCTTGTGGTTATCTGTGGGCGATGCTGCTCATCTGGGCTGCAGCTGCATGCTGCCGTCCGGCACGGAGCTGTTCTGCCCCCATCTCATCGGTATAGTCGTCTTCGGGGATGTATGAAAGGTTGCCGAGGTCATCGGCCATCCAGCATCCGTAAAGGCCGAAGTTATAGTGCGGCAGCCTCTCCACCTGTGACTCTTCCCGCCATGCCATCATGCTTCCTTTGCTGATGCGGATGCCCATGTCGTCATTGAGGTCGATGCCGATGGAGAACGTCTCGCGTTTCCCGTCCACCTGTACTACCTCACCGTTTATCAGCTTGGCGTAGTCAGACCTGCTGAGTGGTATTTCCGTGGCCAGGATATTCAGGTTCTGCCTGATGATGTCCTTGGGGATGGAGATGACCTGCTGGATGGTGTCATCGAACTGTACATAGTTGCTGTCCTTAGTCAGTACCATGCCGTTCTTCAGCATTTTCTGCTGTTCGGGGGTGTAGTCGCGCAGCTCGTTGGACTCCCATCTGGGGATGAAAACTGCATTCACGGCACCGTCGGAGGTGCGGATAAGTGATATTCGTGCAAACGATACGACATCTACTCCATCCACCGTCTTTGTCGTCAACGGAAGAAGGGGTGTCTCACGGGATGACAATAGGCGTGTCATCACACTCTGTGGCAGGTCGTCAATCATTTCCTGAGTGAGACCGAACTTTGCAAGGTCATCATAGGGGATGTCCTGCTCCTTGAATCTTTCCAATCTGGGCATTTCTTCTTGTTGTTTATAAATTTACTGCAAAGGTACAGAGTATATCGTGAACACCATTTTTTTTATGCCGATAAGTCTTGATTTAACACTTTTATGACCGTTTACGTCGTAAAACTGTTAAATCAGGAGGTTTTATCACTCATTTTTGGTGGTAAAAGGGTGCTGTAGTACTTTTGCATCGATTTCATAAAAAGAAAGATGTTAGGTTATAAAAGAATGTCAGTTCTCAGTATCGGTATTCTCTTTGTCCTTCCTGCCATAGCTCAAAGCCAGCTTGACAAAGAGGGGAGGGAATACTGGACTGAGCGCTATCTGAGTGTCAGCTACCCGCTGAACACCATTGAGGTCACTTCGCCTTTCGGTGTCCGCAAAGACCCGATTACTGGTGAGCAGTCCAGTCATTCTGGATTGGATCTCCGTGCTGACAATGAGCAGGTGATGGCCATGTTTGAGGGGAAGGTGGAAAGAATCGGTAGTGATGACCGTTCTGGGAACTTCGTCGTTCTCCGGCATGGAGAGTACACCATCTGCTATTGCCATCTGTCAAGAGTGCTGATAGGTCAGGGTGATAGCATCTTTGCCGGTGAGTCTGTGGCTGTCAGTGGAAGCACAGGGCGTGTCACAGGCCCGCATCTGCATATCACCGCCAGAAGAAAAGGTGAGATAGTCAATCCCTACGACTTGTTATTATATATAAGGTTTACGCGTGAGGAATGCGTAAAGGCTTTGAAGCCTGTTGCTAATGTTCCGAGGGACAAGGAAGAGTTCTTCCGTCTGTATGCCGATATAGCCATGGAACACCAGCGGAGATATGGAATACCCGCTTCTGTCACCCTGGCACAGATGGCCTTGGAGAGCGGCTATGGCGAGTCCGAGCTGGCACGGAAAGGGAACAATTTCTTCGGCATCAAGGTCGGTAGCTCATGGAAAGGTGCCAGGAGCTGGCATGACGATGACGTGCCTGGGTATTTCAGAAACTATGATTCCGTGTGGGAAAGCATTGATGACCATTCCCGTCTGCTGATGACGGACAGATACAGACGTTGCCGTCAGTACGGATGTACTGACTATCATAACTGGCTTGTGGAAATCAAACGTGCAGGCTATGCCAGTGCCAATGACTATGTGAGGAGTTGCGAGGAAATTATCGGGAAATACCAGCTTTATTTATATGATAGGATGGCAATGGAAATGTAGTTGTTTAAGCTATTCATATTATATTCTCAAATGTTACTGTGCTAATTCATATGAGATAATATGTCATATATATAATGAGGCTAAGATGTCTAATTATAAAAAACACTAATTATAATAGTAAAATCACGAAATATCATTTGTATTTTGTAATTTTGTACCGAAAATTTAATAATGTGGTTGCGATGATTGAAGAAGCACTAAATTCATCAGTTGGTAAAGAAGAACTGAAAAAGAAAGATATTATTATCTGGTTTGATTCAAATACGTCAGATTATGCCGATATGCTTAAGAGTATTTTGAGCATTTGTGAACCATCTGACGCAGCTGATTTCAATAAGAAAGTTCACATCAATCGCTACGACTTAGTTGTTAATAGGGATAACAAAGCATCTATTTCAGAGAATATTTACGAGATATTTATAGGTCAACCGGACAAAATGGGTTGGTGTCCAGAGATTAGGTCTTATCATGGGCTTCATTACTGTAGAGAAGGAAAGACTGCTCATATATATGTAGAGGGTACTCATACAGGAAGAAAGGAATTAGCAGAATTCCGTAAGTTTTCAAGGGTTATAAGCTCTGTATTTGAAGAGTGTAAACTTGATAGAAATGCCAGTGCGACCATCAACCATGCAAGCACTTCCCCAAAGAATAATATGCTAAAGGGCAAGATTGATGATGCAGACAACGAGAAATATGTTGATCTTCCAGAAATTTTTAAAAATGCTGGCAGCAAAGTTGGCTCGGCATTTAAGAAAGTATTTCGCTCTATTGGATTTGCAAGGCAAAAAAATATTCTTGACTTAAAATACCAAATCCTGATAAAAGACTTCTATCTCAATTACATGCCAGAGTTAATCGGAGAAAAAGGTGCAAAGTGAAGAGTTTGACAGCGGCTTTAATTGGTATCTGAAGGAGAATGGCATTGTGCTTAGTTCCGATTCAGCCGCAAAGTTGTGCTCTGATGTAAGAAAGGATATTCAAGATACGCTAAATATTCTCAATACCGACGTAAAGGGAAGCAGGAAGAGGATAGGAAACCTTCAGGGAGATATGGCCGAATACTTTTTTGCTCGTATCTTCAACCTTAAAGCCAGGGTAAGCGGTTCTCCTTATCGTGCGGAGGTGTTGAGAAGCACAGAACTTGGTTCCGTCGATATTTTGATTTACAAGACTGATGCAGCTGGTAATGCTATCCCAGGTTCTGCCATACCCTACAGTCTAAAGTATTACAAAAGTGGTAAAGGTGCTGCTGCGCAACAGGCCAGGACTTTTGGAAGTGAATATAAAGCCGTTCTCAGTCGCAAGATGAAGAAAGACCCAAGCATCACGGCAGAGAATTATACGTTTGATGACTTCCTAAAAGAACGTGACCTTAACAACAAAGGCATTACTGAGGAAACACTATTGTATGGAGGGCAAACCAGGCTAATTCCAAAGGCGAAGATGACCTCTGCTAAAAAATATCTGGAAGCACTCATTATGAAAGAGGCTGATCCAGAACGCCGCAAGAACCTTCAGACTGTTCTAGACTTGATTACTGATGTGATAAACAGCCCAGACGGAAAGGTTGGCGATATTAAGTTGACACGTACAAAGTCAGAAGAAATTACCAGGGCTGCTAGAAAAGGTAAACTGGACTTGGATAAACTTGGGCTTGGCATTGATGACATCCTCACAAACAGGATTATATGGGAGAAATCACTTCATATCGGTTTTGTTAGTGGGTGTGTAACTCTAGCTATAGATCTTGCGCCTCAGTTAATCGACATTATACGTCAGCTATTCACAAAAGGCATTGTGGATATTGAATCACTTGACCTGACTGGAGGCTTGAATGATGCTGGTTCTTCATTTATAGTCGGAACATTGACCTCCGCACTCACTTTCCACGCATCAAGGGAAGCATTATTCAGTTCTGTCACTCCCGAAATGATTTCCTTCATGGTTATGATGTGCTATACTTCCATTGTTACAACCATAAAAGGATATAAGGACAACTTATCAGGCGGTGAAATAGCAAATCAGTTGGTACAAAATACATACGTTCTTACATGGACTTATGTGGGAGCTTCATTGATTGGCCCACAAATAGCAGCGGGAATTGGTAATGTTATCGGTCAGACAGTTGGAATGATTGGAAATTCAGTCCTTCCATTGGTGTCTACAATGCTCGGAACATTGGTCGGAGCCGTGATAGGTGGATTGTCATACAAGTGGCTCAACAATCTTGGAATTTCCCTGTGCGTCAAGAAGGGATATACTTTCTTTGGCTTGGTCAAACAGGACTATACGATACCTGAACCTTTATACAAGTTCCTGATAAATGACAGGGTAAACTTGAAGAAAGAAGTGATATCTGATTGTATTAGTTTGGAGCCAATTAAACATGAATCAATATGTGAGCAGCCTATTGGATTCGGGGAGAGAATATTAAAACTGATATTGTCCCGTCAAGTAGTAGGAATCAACAAAATAGCATATATTTTAAAGTAAGCGTTTGTTTCTTATTTTGAATACTATATCTATTTTTTGAACTCCATTTGTATTTCCAATATCATGTCTTTGACATCTTGGTTTACGCGCTCGAAATTGGCATAAAGGATGCGCTCCCTTGCGTCTACAGACGGGAACTTGTAAAACTTCGGCAGTGGATGGTTGGCATAGTCCTCCTCCTCTGCCTTTATCTCAGCCATGTCGAAGTTCGTCTTGCAGTAGAACTTGGAGGTGCGGAACTCCTCTGCCTTCTGAATGTCCATTGAGTCGTTACGTCCTGTCTTTGTGACGACGAAATCGCGTGCCACCTGTCCTGCTATCCATCCCGTCGGCATGTCAGAAATCTTCGATGCCGGTACGAGGTTGTCCATGTTCTCGTTGAGGTTCACCGACACCCGCTCACGGTCGATGGTCACGCCTTTCTTCAGCTGCACCACCTTGCCGAAGATGTCGCCCGACAGCCACTCCAGCGTTTCCTTGGCGCGTGCTGAGCCGCTGACAACATTACCAACCGTCGTGATAATCTTCTGCATACCCACCTTGCCGTAGTCGGCCTCCAGCTGTGGCAGTTCCTGGAAGCCCAAAGCCACCGACACCTTGTTGGAACGTGCCGTGCCTATCAGACGGTCAATCTTGTAGAAGAACAGCGTGTGCAGCTCATCTA
>JAEEGF010254231.1_pt1 | contig 23765 bp, 15 predicted proteins | sample 9134171 | NCBI WGS metagenome assembly JAEEGF01 (sample SAMN16246542, study PRJNA631951) | gut metagenome | biome: gut microbiome; feature: rumen; material: AP-attached | host: Bos | place: Iran: Karaj | collected 2018-10
ATTCTGAGTAACTCTTTTTTCCAAGAGATGTCTGTTGTAAACCTGTGTCAGAGGATCGGTGACCATGGCCAGTTCCAGCTTTTGCCTTATTCTGTAGTGGTCCAGGAAAAACAGAGTGAGGACCGCCTGAGAGGATATAACCGCCAGAGCACAGGGAATCTGCAGCGCCAAAATAATATTCAGGTTCGGGTAGTGATTGAAGGAATTGGTAATAAGGATCTCTGCAATGAATATAAGGCTGGAAAGGATGGTCTCCCTTGGCCTTGCCACGAATCCCACAGTGAAGAACAGGAGATTAAGTATGATAAAACCTTCACTGGAGTGGGTTCTGTCCTGGAGATGATAGATGGACCAAATTGTGGCCAGCACAATCATGTGTGCCAGAAGATAGTCCATAAATACCGTAACATTTCGATCTTTGATAAAGTGAGTGATGAAGACAAAGACTAAGAGACCTATAAGCACGGAGAATCTCGGCACCAAAGTGGGAAGGTAGGAGCCGTTCAAAAGATAATCCGAAAAAATATAGGTTATAGAAAAAATAACACCGGCATATAAGCTTATGCCGACGAAATTTTGATAATAATCACTTTTGGCCTGATAGAAATCTACAAGATCATCCTTATTCATGGAGCGATAATCTTTAAGCAGATCCCACAGAGCTTTTGTATTGGTAAATACTCTCATATCAAATTGTCCCCTCACTTCTATTGTACTAATAAAAATGAAATATAGGAAGTATTAATTTTTTATAAAGGGAATATTTTTCCTCGATAGGCCGTTAACCTAACGCATGCAGTAGTTCTCTACGTTACCATTCATAGTGTATTGGGATGAGAATCCGCCCCCTGCCCGCCCTCCGGCGCCGCCCCTCCCCTTCAGCATCCCCAGGCGGAATTCAATTAAGTTTTTTTCGTGTGTGACGGGATGGCTATATTCATGAGCTTTAGAAAACCGGCCCAAGGATTCTGTTTACGGATCATCTGTCTGAGCGACAGCAGCCCTTTTCCTTCGCACCAGGTTTAGACGCTCGTCGCTAAAAAATGCAGATTTTCTCAGATGTTCGCGCGGTTTTTGTTTGATTGCGCATGCTCAACTACAACTCGCAGGACGCATTTATAGTTATTATAAAGAAAATTCCATAGCTCGCAGAGCGAGCGGTTAACAAATAGCAGCATCTATCTTCCAAGCTAGCTTGAAGAAGTAGATGCTGCTATTTGTTGTAGGTGCTTCGCACCGTATGGAATTTTCTTTGAGGATAAATATCCCGGCGTCCTGCTTCAGACACCGTTTCGCATGCGCTTCAAAAACCGCCATGCGAACATTAGAAAATCGCATTTCCGGCACAGACTCGCTTGCTAAACCTGGCTGCTCGAAGCGGGCTGCGCTGTCGCGAGTAATTTTGAGCCGTAGAATCCTCGGGCTGGTTTTCCTAAGCCATGAATTGCCATCCAGGAGGTCGCGAAAAAAAATTATTGAAGGAGCCTGGGGCTTGTGGGGAGGAGTGGCGCCGGAGGCAGGGGGCCTGGGGGTGGGTTCTCATCCCGTAGCACCGCGAATGGTGACGAATTCAGTCTTTCTTAGCTTCTCCCTCGGGGAAGATGATCTTATTCACGAAGAAGAAGATTACCATGCTGACGCCGCCGTTGAGTACTGTGGTGCCGATGTTGTAGACGAAGTCAGGAACGAACTGGCCGGCAACTGCAACCCAGACGCAGTTGATGGAGTTTACGATGCAGGTGATTACGCAGAATGCAAGGAAATACCACATTGCCTGATACCAGATGTTTCCTTTACTGCGGAAGACCACGTTACGCTGGATAGGGAAGTTTACGCACTCTCCGATGACCATGGCAACCATGTATGCTGCGAAATAGGCAAGGCCGCCCTGGGCTGTGTCGTAGCCGAGAATGTTCCACTTAAAGTCTACGCCGAAGAGATTTACAGGAATGTTGGGCCATCCGAATGCCTTGTCTCCCAGCCCCTTAAAGGCATAGGGCAAAAACTGCAGTATAAGATACTTAAATACCGTGATGAGGTTGGATACAATAACGAACAGACCGCCCTCTCTTATCCACTTGGCTGCAGCCGGGTGTTTTTCTGCAAAATCATTCCACCATTTCATTTTTTATTTTTCCTCCATATATAAAAGTCGTAACAAAAGAACTTATTTAATCTTGCTCTCATACTTCTTGTTGAGCTTGCTGTTCCTGAAATATCCGCTGATGATCTTGCCAAGGCCTCCGAAGAAATGGCCGTTAACAAGTTCAACGATTCCATCCACCATGTCCATGCTGACAGCGCCGCCGGTCATTTTAGCCATGGCTCTGAAGGGCATATTGTAGATGAACAGGATGTTAAGATCAGGCTTTCCGCTCTCATCTGCTTTTTTCTTAATGGCAGTAAGACGCCTGTAGGCGAATCTGGCAAGACCGCTCTTTGCGTAGTATAGCTGGCAGATAGCGTCATTCTTGGTGAGCTGTCCACTCCAGTGTCCATCAGGAATGCTTCTTCCAAGGAGCTTCTCGAACTCAGAATTCTCTACAGTCTGAATCTTTCCGGAATAATAGGAAGGAAGCTCAGAAGGCTCATAAGGAAGCTGGTCTGTGGTAGCTTCTTTTGCAATTTCTCCAAAGAGCCTCAAGTCAGCGCTGCTGGCTCCCACTATGATCTCGTAGTTTCCGCCCTCAATCTCCCATTTACAGGTCTTAACGTTGTAGTAGCGGAAGGTCTTGTCATCAAATGGAATGGTGACAGTCTTACTCTCTCCCACCTTGAGGAAGGTCTTGGCAAAGCCCTTTAATTCCTTATTTGGTCTGAAGACCCTGGCTTCCTTAAGTCTTACATAAAGCTGAGATACCTCTGCTCCGTCTTTTTCTCCGATATTCTTCACGGTAAAAGAAATACCGTCTTCATTTACAGTAAGGCCGCTGTATTCAAACTCTGTGTAGGAAAGACCAAAGCCAAAGGGATAAAGCACCGGCACCTGAGCTGTTTCATAATATCTGTAGCCCACATAGAGACTTTCTCTGTACTCGGAAGTCCTCTCCTGGCTTGGATAATAGCGATATGCAGGAGTATCCTCAAGTCTTCTCGGAATAGTCTCCGCAAGCTTACCTGATGGATTTACTCCACCTGTAAGAATATCAAGTACGGCACCGGCTCCGGCCTGGCCGTTTAAGTAGCAGTGTAAAAGAGCCTTGAAATAGTGATGCCATGGCATCTCAATGGCAGAACCTGCGCTGATAACACCAACGATATTAGGATTAGCCTGTCCAAGCTCCTGTAAAAGAGTGATCTGGTTCTGAGGTATTCTCATGTGATTTCTGTCCATACCCTCAGACTCACTGTCCTCGTTAAGTCCAAAGAAATACAGAACTATATCTGCTCTTGAAGCTATATCCAGTGCCTCCCTTACCATGGCGGCGTCCTCTTCTCCTGTTCTGGAGTATCCTCTGCTGGTGCCTACCACCTGCAGGTCATAGCTTCCTATCATCTCAGAAACAGTCTCCACTCTTGTAGGGTTAACTAAAGATGAACCGGCTCCCTGGTATCTTGGAACAAAGGCAAAATCTCCGATAATGGCCACCTTGGTTCCCGGCTTAAGAGGAAGAACCTTTCCTTCATTCTTTAAAAGAACTGTGCTCTCTGCAGCAGCATTTCTTGCTACCTGGTGGTGAGCATTCTTGTCAAAATCATCTTTTTTGCCCTGAGCATTTACATAAAGTGTCATGACAGCATCAAGAAGCTCGTCAACTCTTGCATCCACATCTTCAATGCTGATCTTTCCGCTTTCAACTGCTGCTATGAGCTCTCTGGCTGAATCCAGGCCGGGATTTGGCATTTCCAGGTTTGAACCTGCTGCAACGCCAAGTGCATGGTCGTTTGATGCGCCCCAATCCGTGATAACTATGCCGTCAAAGCCCCACTCCTGTCTCAGGATATCATTCAAAAGATGCTTATTTTCGTTGGCATAGACACCGTTGACCTCATTGTATGCGGACATGATGGTCTTAGCTTTACCTTCTTTTACAGCAATTTCAAAACCGGTCAGATAGATTTCTCTCAGGGTACGCTCATCCAGAACGGAATTCATAGCCATACGGCGAAGCTCCTGGGAGTTTACCGCAAAATGCTTAGGGCAGGCATATACGCCCTGAGACTGGATTCCTCTGACGTAGGATGCTGCCATTTTACCTGCAAGATATGGATCTTCTGAAAAATATTCAAAGTTTCTTCCGCAGAGAGGACTTCTCTTTATGTTAAGGCCGGGTCCCAGAAGGACATTTACGCCTTCAGCCATGGCCTCTTCTCCGAGGGTCTCTCCAAGTTTCTCGCCCAGCTCAGTGTTCCAGCTGTTAGCTATGGTTGCTGCAGTAGGAAAGCAAGTGGCAGGAAGGGATGCGTTAAGTCCCAGATGATCGCCTGCACCGGCTTGTTTTCTTATGCCGTGAGGGCCGTCTGAGCAAAAGATTGAAGGAATGCCCAGTCTCTCAAAGTCCCTGGTCTGCCATTCACCTTTTCCGCTCAAAAAGGCTGCTTTTTCTTCAATTGTCATCTTCTCAATGATATCTTGATATTTCATTTTTTTCCTCACATCTTCTATAGATTAGGGATGCGCCTTTTGGTGGCGCATCCCCGTCAATTTCTAATTATGCCTGTGCTGATGATGCAGCTTTCTCTTTTTCTACGTTCTTCTTATAACCTCTGATGAAGAGAGACATAAGGCAGATCATAAGAGCTGCAAAGATTACGTCACATACGATCATCAGGATCTTCCAGGAAGCCATTCCGCCTCTGAGATTCTCAGGAGCATATGCACGGCTGTTTACTACTGTGTAGAGAATATTCTTTGTAGCTTCGCGCATTGCCTGCTTAGCACCGTTGGTATCTCTGAACTGTACGTTGTTGGTCTGTGTAGGATAGTTAACCAGCATACAGTCTGTACCGTTACGGATAGCCTGGTCAGATGACATGTAGCCATATACTCCGAAGTAGTCTGTAAGAACGAATCCGTTGAAGCCCCACTCATCACGAAGGACTGTCTGAAGGAGTTCCTTACATCCGCCTGCCCAACGGTTACCAATGTAGTTGAAGGAAGACATAACTGATGTCATTTCAACGTTCTTCACACTGATCTCGAAAGGCTTGAGATAGATCTCACGGATTGCCTGCTCATTGGACCAGGTGCAGAGCATATCGCATCTGTTACCTTCCTGATCGTTGAGAGCAAAGTGCTTAACATACGCATATACGCCGTTTGCCCATGAACCCTTTGTTGCCTCAGAAGCGATTATACCTGAAAGGAAACCATCCTCTGAATAATACTCGAAGTTACGTCCTGCAAATGCTGTTCTGTGGATATTCATGGCAGGTGCATACCAGCCTGATACATCCATCTCATTGGCCATCTTTCCAATGTAATCACCGAAAGAGTAAGCCAGCTGCTTGTTGAAGGTTGCTGCAATTGTTACACCTACAGGGAATCCAAGGGATCCAACACCTGTAAAGTTATTATTGATGGAAGCAGGACCATCACAGTCGTTTGTACGAACTTTTCCGATGGACTCAACTGAGTTAGTCTGATATCCACCCAGGGAAATAAGTGCATTCATGTCATCCAGTGACATGCTGTTAAGAAGTTCATCCCACTTTGCATCATCCTTAGCTACGCCGCGGAGGTCTTTGAGCTTAAGGTTTGTAGCAGCACCTGTTACAACCTCAGCTGCATTAGGATCCTCATCAGCTGCTGTAGCTTCTGCTGTGAGATAGTTGCTGATATTGTAGAAGGTTGCCTTGACATCTGCAGGCATCTCTGTAGAAGCAGGAGCCTTTGTAGCTGAATCATAGTTAGCAAATCCGTCAGCTCTTGAAAGATACTCAAGTCCGCCGTTTGCAAAGTCAAAAGCGTTTGTAGCTGTAATCTTATCTGTTAATCTCTTGTTTGATCCGTCATAAGTAACTGTTGTTCCAACAGAATAGGTCTTTGAATCAATTACATTGTGTGAGTCTTTGTTGATTGAGATCTCATAATCACCTGCTTCAAGAACATAAGCCTTGGCTGTCTGGTAATCATAAGAAGCCATTAAATCTTCGTCGAAGGAAACTGAGATAGTCTCGGAAGCGCCGGGCTCAAGCATTCCTGTCTTTTCAAAATCAATGAGATTTGCTGAAGCCTTCTCGATTCCGCCATTCTTATAAGGAGGATTGTAATAAACTTCTACAACATCCTTACCTGCAACATTACCTGTGTTTGTTACTGTAACATCAAAGGAAATCTTTCCGTCTGCTACAGTGATATCGCTCATCTTCTGCTCGAAGGTGGTGTAAGAGAGTCCGTAACCAAATGGATACTGAACCATGTCATCATAATTGATGAGTCCCTCAAGGGCTGCTGTCTCATAGAACTTATAACCAACATAGATGCCCTCTACATAATTTACAAAGCTTACATCTGCTCTGGACTCTCCGCCTGTCATGAAGTTTGTGGAAACGTAAGCAAAATCGTCCATATTTGTGTAGTTGAAATCACCGAAGTTATTCCACCATGGTGTCTTCTGCATATCGTAAACGTAGGTGTCAACTGTCTTACCGGAAGGGTTAACCTCACCTGTAACGATTTCACCAAGAGCAGCCATACCAACATGTCCCATACCTGCTGCCCAGAGAACTGACTTGATCTGTGGATGATCCTTTACAAAGCCAAGTTCAAAAGCATTTGCTCCGTTGTAAACAAGGATAACCTTGTCAAAATTAGAACATACGAGGTCGATCATCTCTTCCTCTCTGTTTGTAAGCTCAAGATAGTGATCACCTGCATCCCAGTCATTGCCTGAGTTGAGGGCGTCATCATAAACACCTGCAGTATATGTGGTTCCATCCATGAAAGAACCATCTACTACTGATACCATATCTGTAGGAAGATCTGCTCCCTCACCGCCGGAACGGCTGATAACGATCATTGCTGTATCAGAAAAGTCTTTTGCGCCGGAAATAAGTGCATCTGTATAAAGAGATACGTTTGGCTCAGGAAGTGTCCAGTCCTGACTCCACATTCCAACTACAGGTCTGTCTGCCTTGTAGTCTGTATAGAATTTGGTAAGATCTGCGTTTGTCTCGATTCCTGCATCCTTAAGTGACTGTAGGATATCGATGGTGGCATAAGCATCATTCAGAGCTCCTGAACCTGCTCCGCCGAGGATAGGATTTGTGGAAGCCCACCCAAATACATTAAGTTTTGATCCGGAAGAAATAGGAAGTGTATTTCCTTCATTTTCAAGAAGAACAATACCCTCTCTTGCTATATCCTTGGCAAGGTCTGAGGATTCATCAGATGTCTTTTTGCTGATGGAGCCCTTTCCACTTACAAGGTCAAGCATTGTGCTCATTGGTCCTGTGAGGATCATATTTACACAAACAACAATACCGGTCAGCATAGCAACAAGTACTGTGCCTCTAACAAGTTTCTTGGTTGACTTTTTCAGCTTCATAACTGCAACCATGATAAGAATGGCAACTGCAACTATAATGCCGATAGCAATCAAGTATGTCTTGATTGAGTTGATGACGTTCATAACGTCACTCATGTTGATAGATAACATAGTGTAACCTCCCTTTTTTGTATGGCTCTGTCATCTGGTCGGGATGAAAGAGTGTTTTTTGTTCGTCGCACAAAAAAGCAACATAACTTACACTACGAGATTATCATCAATAAAAAAAACGTGCCGTTTTTGTCACAAACGGTACGTTTCTTGTCATGAACTGTAATGTTATCATCTTTCAGCATGTTTTCTTGCTTTTTCTTCGTACATATTGTCATCCATATGCTTGAAGAATGTATCTATATTGTCCTTCTCATAGTCAAAAAGAGTGTAGCCAATGGACAGTGAAAGCTTGTACTGACGGTCCTCATTTTCGTTGAAAATATCGACTTCATCCCTTATGTTGCGGATCATCTTTTGGAGTGATTCCTTAGTACTCTTGCTGGCCAGAACAATAAACTCATCTCCGGCGAACCTTATGGCTATGGCATCATCGTTTTTACCAAGCCTGATAACTCTTGCCACATCAATAAGAGCCTCGTCGCCGGCAGAATGGCCGAAGTTATCGTTGATGGCTTTGAAATAGTCCACATCGATCATGATGCCGCCCATCTGGCTGTTTTTGTCTTTTGCCCTGGTCTCCAGGATGTAGTCCAGATAAGCTCTGTTGAAGAGCCCTGTGAGAGTATCCAGATAGGAAAACTCATTCTGCAGGGACATATAAATAGCGGTAAGTCCCACTGCCACAGACACCCATATAAGGGATATTCCATAGAAAAGCGCCTGAAGTATGCAGCCCAGTGCAATAGGCCCCATCATCAGAAATATAGGGAAAAATCTCACCTTATTATATCTCATTTCATATCGCTTCAAAGTGATGTAACTAAAGGTGAAGTATATTGCCTCCACAAAGTAAAAGAGATAACTGAGAGGAAGACGATGATAAAAATTATTCTCGTCGAAGTAATAAATAATAGGAAAAAATAGGTTGATAAACACCATCAAAACAAGAATAGCAGCAGGAATAACTGCAATCCTGTATATTCTCTTTATGCGGCTTATGCTGTCATAGAGCTTTAAGTCTGTAAACATACACCATGAAAGAGCAAAAACAGGATTGGCAATGAAACTGTAGGCATTTCCAAATACACTTATGGCGCGGAAAAAAAGCCCCGGCTTACCATCGCTGAAGAAGGTAAACCAATCCACAACACAGGCCACAGCGGCCAAAATTGCAGTGACGGTAAATATTCTAAATTCTAGCTTTGGTTCCTTACGCCGGATTCTGCTGCTGTAAAGCATGGCTATCAGCAGGATAAGTCCGATGTAGTCGGTCACCGAAACCGCTATCATATTCATCCTAGTCCTCCCATAGGAATCAGTATCCTAAGTTCAAACCAATTATCCTTAAGTTCAAAGGTTAGTGTTCCATGATATTTTTCGACAGTATATCGGATACTCTTTAGTCCAAAACCATGACTTCCTTTATCAGCCTTGGTGGTAACAGGATATCCGTTACTGATGGTTATGGTATTTTCACAATAATTAATAACCTGTATCAGAATAAAGTTCTTTTTTGGAGAAATGGAAATGTGGATAAGGCGCTTCTCCGGGTCCTCTATCATGGCAACGCTCTCAAAAGCGTTGTCCAGGGCATTTCCGAATATGGTACAGATATCTGCAACATGCATGAAATCCAGCAGATCTCCGTCGGCCACACAGGTGATCTTTATCTTGTTGGCCCTGCAGTTCATCATTTTACCTGCAATAAGAGTATCAAGAACGCTGTTTCCCGTCTCCAGCTCAGGGCTGTAGGATTCCAGTTCCTGCTCCAGGGAATCGATCCATTTGGACCTCTCCTCGTCGCTCATATTGGCGCGAAGCCCGGCTATCTGGTGTTTTAAGTCGTGATACTTCATATTGATAAGGTCAAAGGTGGTCTGATAACTTCTATATTTATCGTACTGAGCCTTTAACATAGCCTGTATGTTTCTAAGCTCTTTTTCCGCAAGAAGTTCGCAGATTCTGCTCTGGTAAACGTAGAGTATCATGATTCCGGCGATGTCCACCAGAGTTCTGATATAGAAAACATCCGCAGTTATTCCCGCAGAAAAAGGAGTGTTGCTAAAAACAAAGCTCAGATTACTAAAGGCAAATATTGCTGCAGCAATGGCCACTGCCGCCCACAGCTCATGCCTGTTTATCTCCAGGATAAAAACGCCTCGAGTGATGCTGACTTCCATGTGATGGGCCCAGGTAAACACCAGAGCGTATACAGCTATAAGTATAAAGAGCTGAACCAGTATTGAATCAGTGATATTTCTGAAAAAGCATGCCAGCTGCCACTCCAGGGAAGCCGCCAGTTCCGCCAGAAGGAAGGCTCTGGCGCAGTAATAACCTATTACATTTTTGCTGTCTTCGCAGGTGAAATAGAGATAGATATACATGAATCCCACCGCTAGCAACATGCATGGAATCCAGAAATACACAGGCAGTCCCTTGGTCAGGATCAGGAACATGCTCTGTACGATAAGAGCAAGAATGGTGGTCAGGATAAAATCTTCATTTTTTACCCTGCGCTTTAAGACCATGCTGTAAATAAGGCATGCCAGCCACTCTGCAAGAGCAGTATATAATCTTGGAATATCCTGATATACATTATTCATATCTGCTCCTAAGCAAGTGAAGCCATGTAGTCAGTAAGCGCCGACATAAAATCATTCTTTCTGCTGCGGCTTATGAGCAGCTGCTTTCCGGCTATGATGCAGCTGCCATTTTCCACGCCGTCAACATATTTGAGATTAACAAGATATCCTTTGTTACTTCTGAAGAAATTGTAGTCTGAAAGCTGTTCGTCAAAATCCTTGATTTTGGCCCTGATGGTAAAATCGCCGCCGGTGGTATAAAAATTCAGATTATGACCTTCGCTTTCTATATAGAAGATATTGTCTATATCCAGCTTTTTTACCCCTGAAGGAAGATCAATGGAAATGATCCTGGCGGGGCGCTTGTTCATCCTGCCGATGGCCCTGCCCAGTTTCTGAGAGAAGGCAAAATAGCTCACGGGCTTAAGTACGTAGTCCAGAGCGTCCACCTGATAGCCACGGATGGCGTAATTGGTCATGTTTGTGATAAACATGATCACCACCTCCTGGTCCAGCTTCCTGATCTCTTCAGCCGCCGTCATGCCGTCCATGAGCTTCATCTCAATGTCCATGAGAATTATGTCGAACTGCCCCTTATATCCATTTGTGATCTCATCTCCATCGCGAAATCTGGTGATCTTAAAATAATTGCCGCTCTCACTTTGATATCTTTCGACAAATTCAGCCAGCTGCTGTGCGTATGAGTCCTCGTCTTCTACAATTGCAAGTTGAATCATATATCACCTTTTGGCAAATTACTTATTCATGAAAGTGCGAACATTGATTCCGTTAACTTCTATGTGATCATCAACCGCAATAACAAGGCACTGTCTGCCATCCACGATTCTGGATTCCACCAGATCAGTGCGGTCAGGCTTAACCTTGATAACCACGTCGGGAGTTTCTATATCAAACTTCTTGGTATTGGCGATGTTGCTGGCAAGAAGAGGATAATCCTCATTTCCTGCGCATTTCTCATAGTTCTCATCGAAATAATTGAGTCTGTCATCGGGAACACCGCTGTCGTGAAGGAGCTGCTTCACATCCTCTTTTTTCAGCTCAAGAGGCTCCGGATCGTCCACGTGATCCTCAATCATTTCATTTAAGTTATCATGAATATTCTTCATGATGTCGTAATCAGCTTCTTCACCAATGGTGTTCTGCACCACTGCATCGAAGATGTCCTTCTGCTCAGGGGCTGAAATAGGTGCTCTTCCTCCGAACATGGCCTCCACGAATTCAGGCTGAAGGTCATCGGGCTTCTTGGTGAAATAAAGCATGTTGTGAATATCTGTATTTCTCTCAATAAACGCCGGGAAAAGAAATCCCTTTGTGGGTCCCTCAACGATCCAGTCGCGGAATCTGTCCTCGATGGCATTCTTGGTCTCATTGTAGCCAAGGCCTGCCTTGGAGAGCTTAACAGGACAAATGCTGCAGAGAATATAGTCGTAGATATTCTCGGAAGCATCCTCCATCTCTATTCCGTCCCTGGTGATGGTAGGAATGTCATAAACCGCATGAACTACGATGATGTAATAGTTCTCGCCATTGATATAATTGGCAATTATCTTGTCGTAGAACTCATCCAAAAGCTCATCGTCTTCAAGCTTGGAATCTCTTAATGTCAAAAGAAAATCTTGAGTTCCGCCGGGCTGTTCCTGATCCAGCGGAAACTCAAGACTAATCAGGTTCTTTCCGAAGGTACCTGCAAGGGTGTGCTGAAAAATATCCAGATACTTGAACACTTCCTCGTCAGGAAGCTGTCCAAAGGCTTTTCTAAAAGTAAGCCTCTTGTTCTTCTCGTGATCCACATAGCATCCGCAGATGTGGTCGATGGTCTGTCTGTCATTGGTGAACTGCTTTTTGATTTCCAGTGTTTCTGCCTTATTCATTTGTTAATATTACTTCCCTTTATTCATAAATTTTTGGCACATATCCTCCGCAAACTCAGTAGGATACAGCTGAACCATAACTGAATCAATGAGATCCGCTATAGTCATTCTAAAAGCTATTTTAACAAATTTATCGTAGGTTGTATCAAACATTTTTTCAAAAACTTTGATGCTATCCACGTCTATCTGGTTAACCACCGGTGTACTGATATCTGTAGGAATTGCCAGCATGGAGGACAGTGATGTGGCACTGGTTCCCATCATCTGGTTCATGGCTTCAGAGGCTGCAGAAAGATGAAGTTCTGTGATCTCGCCGGAGGTGTTGGTGCCGTCTCCACCCATCATAAGGTCTGTCATAACCTTTACATCATGCTCTTTGAGCACCAGGACATTGTTTCCCTGAAGGCCCTTAACGTAATGGATCTGTACAAAAATACAGGTCTTTTCATAGTCGTCCAGGGCTTCACTTCTCTTGATGACCTTTACATTAGGGGTGGTGATATCTACTTTCTTATTTACCATAAGACTTAAGGTAGTGGCAGAGTTGCCCATGCTGATATTGGCAATCTCACCGATAATATCTATCTGTTCATTGGTTAAAGTAAAATCTTCCAAAATCAGTACCTCCATTGGTAATTTATGCGAAAAAATCCTAATAATATTTTAGTTTATTTGAAGTATCCTTGTAAAGTTTATTTACGGTTTTACACTAAAGCTTTATTCTTTTTTAAGAATATATTTAATAATTTCAAATTTGCTCATTGATTGTTTTTGATTGTTTATTGTCGTTTTGTGATTATTGCATAATTTCTCACGTGATTGTTTGTGATTAATATTGATTGATTGTGATTATTTTTGATGTTATCATCTAATCAGATTTGAGCGAATATGATCAGAGGTGATTTTATGCTTGCAAAAGAACGCAGAGATCTGATTCTTTCTTATATCAATGAAAAAAAGGTTGTGACTGTGCCTGAACTCATGGAAGAATTCGGCGCTTCCGCTGCCACCATCAGGCGCGATCTTTCAGAACTCCATGACGCCAAGAAGCTTGTGAAGGTACACGGCGGTGCCACTGCCATAGGTAGCAGCGATGTCACCACCTTCGAACCAAGCGTCTCTACCAAAGCCTTTCTGAATGTAGCGGAGAAGGACGCCATCAGTAAATATGCAGCTTCACTGATAAACGATGACGATTTTGTCTATATCGACTCCGGAACCACTACTCTGGAAATGATCAAATATATCTCAAACACCAAAGCGAAATATATAACCAACGGAATTGTACATGCCAAACGCCTGTTGGAACGTGGCCTTAACACAATGATCATCGGCGGCAGGTGCAAACCCACCACTGAAGCCATTATCGGTCCCGACTGTATTGAGGGTATAGGCAAATATCATTTTACCAAGGCCTTCATGGGTACCAACGGAATATCCATTGACGCCGGTTTTACCACCCCTGACGTGGACGAAGCTCTGGTAAAGGCTGAAGCCGTGAAACACGCCTATATCTCCTATATTCTTGCAGACCACAGCAAATTTGGTCAGGTAAGCTCCGTTACCTTCGCAGACATCACTGCCTGCTGCATCATTACTGATAAAGAGGTGGGAAAAGGATACAGTTCAAAGACGGTCATTAAAGTAGTTAAAAATATCAATGATTAAGGAGGGAAACATGATCTACACAGTCACATTCAATCCTGCAATTGACTACGTGGTGAGAATGAGCAGCGACTTGGAACCCGGAATGACCAATCGCTCCGATTCCGAGGAATGTTACTTCGGCGGAAAGGGAATAAACGTTTCCACCATTCTCAAAAATCTTGGATTTGAGAACACTGCCCTCGGCTTTGTGGCAGGCTTTACAGGAGCCGCCATTGAAGAGAGCGTAAAGCAAAGAGGCATAAAGGCCGATTTTGTCAGATTGCCTGAGGGCATTTCAAGAATAAACGTAAAGATAAAAGGCGCAGCTGAAACAGAGCTGAATGCTCAGGGCCCAAAGATTCCTGAGGATGCACAAAAAGAGCTCTTTTCCAAGCTGGATGAGCTTAAGGACGGAGACATCCTGATCCTGGCGGGAAGTATTCCCAGCTCCCTTCCCAGCGATGTCTACGAAAAGATGATCGCCCGTGTAAACGACAGAAAGATAGACGTGGTTGTGGATGCCACCAAGGACCTTCTAAAGAATGTCCTTAAGTACCATCCATTTTTAATAAAGCCAAACAATCATGAGCTTGGTGAAATGTTTGGTACAGTTCTAAAAACTGATGACGAGATTGAATCTCATGCCAAAAAGCTTCAGGAGCTGGGCGCAAGAAATGTCCTTATCTCCATGGCTGGTGACGGAGCGATGCTGATAGCAGAAACCGGCGAAAAATTCCGCATCGGAGTTCCCAAGGGAACCGTCAGAAACTCAGTAGGCGCAGGGGATTCAATGGTGGCAGGTTTCATAGCTGGATTTCTTAGAAATCACAATTATGAGGAAGCTCTTAAAATGGGAACTGCAGCCGGAAGCGCCACTGCTTTTTCAGACGATCTCGCCACAGGCGAAGCTATTCAAGCACTATACAACAATCTTTAATGGGGCTACACACAAAAGGAGGATTTATGAAAATCACAGATTTACTCAAAAAAGAAGGCATTTCTCTCAATGCTGAGGCAGAGGACCAGAATGCTGCCATCGACGCTCTTGTCGCACTTCATGAAAAGGTTGGAAACTTAAATAATGTTTCCGATTACAAACAGGCGATTCTGGAAAGAGAATCAAAGGGTTCAACAGCTATTGGAATGGGCATTGCAGTTCCACACGCAAAGTCCGCTGCAGTAGCAAAGGCCGGTCTTTCAGCCATCACTATTCCTGCAGGTATTGACTACAAGTCCCTGGACGGAAACCCAAGTAAGCTCTTCTTTATGATAGCTGCACCCGATACAGCAGCTGACACTCATCTTGAGGTTCTTTCCAAACTCATGACGCTTCTTATGGATGCAACTTTTGCTCAGAAGCTCATTGATGCCAAGACTCCCGATGAATTTCTTTCAATCATCGATGCTAAAGAAGCTGAGAAGGATAAAGAGGCCGCTGCCAAGGCTGCTGCTTCTGCACCTGCTCCCGCTCCTGCAAAAAAGAATCTTCTCGGTGTTACCGCCTGTCCTACAGGTATCGCTCACACCTTTATGGCTGCTGAAGCTCTTGAGCTCAAGGCTAAAGAGCTGGGCCTTAACATCAAGGTAGAAAAAGACGGCTCTGCCGGCGCCAAGGATGTTCTTACAGCCAGCGAGATTGCATCTGCTGATGCCATCATCATTGCCTGCGACAAGAACATCGAAATGGGCAGATTTGACGGCAAGGAAGTTATTATCACTTCCACAAAAGAAGCTATTCACAATCCTCAGGGCCTTATTGAAAAGGCAACCTCCGGTCAGACAACTCTCTATAAGCACACCGGAGCAGTTACAAAGAATACAGATACAGAGAATGAATCCGTAGGAAGAAAGCTCTACAAGCACCTGATGAATGGTGTTTCACACATGCTTCCATTCGTTATCGGCGGAGGTATCCTCATTGCCATCGCATTCCTTCTGGATGATTTCTCAATCGATCCAAGTAACTTCGGTAGCAACACTCCTGTTGCTGCATGGTTTAAGAGTATCGGCGGAACAGCCTTCGGCTTCATGCTTCCTATTTTGGCAGGTTTCATTGCCCAGAGTATCGCTGACCGTCCGGGTCTTGCAGTTGGTTTCGTAGGCGGCGCTCTTGCCAGCACCGGTGCAACCTTTGCTGCTCCCGGTGGAGATGTTCCTTCTGCTTTCCTCGGAGCTCTTGTAGCCGGTTTTGCTGCAGGTTACATTGTTCTCTGGCTTGAAAAAGTATGTGAGAAGCTTCCACAGGCCCTTGAAGGAATCAAGCCCGTACTCATCTATCCTCTCTGCGGTATCCTGGTAATCGGTCTTGTTATGTGTGCTATCAACCCTCTGGTTGGTGCCCTTAACGCTTGGATCACAGGTGTCCTTGAGGGAATGGGAACCGGTTCAATGGTAGTTCTTGGTATTCTTCTTGGAGCAATGATGGCAACAGATATGGGTGGCCCTCTCAACAAGGCAGCTTATGCATTTGGTCTTGCCAGCCTTGCAAACCAGAACGAGACAGGCCATATGATCATGGCAGCTATCATGATTGGCGGTATGGTTCCTCCTATCGCTATCGCACTTGCAACTATTTTCTTCAAGAACAAATTCACTCCTGCTGAGAGAAAGTCAGGTCCTGTAAACTTCATCATGGGTCTCTGCTTCATCACAGAAGGTGCTATCCCATTTGCAGCTGCTGACCCTGCAAGAGTAATCCCATCACTTATGGTTGGTTCAGGTGTAGCAGGTGCTCTCTCAATGGTATTTAAGTGCACACTCCGTGCTCCTCACGGCGGAATCTTCGTATTCCCTGTTGTTGGAAACGTATTTATGTATCTGGTAGCTCTTTTAGTAGGTTCAGCTGTTGGATGTCTCATGTTAGGTGTCCTCAAAAAGAACGTTGAAGATTAAATATAGAAAGGAAACCAAATTATGGTATCACAGAAAATCACAGTAACTAACGAACAGGGAATGCACATGCGTCCTGCATCTCTCTTTTGCCAGACAATGACTCCTTTTGCCAGCGATGTTAAGATTGTTTTCAATGGCACAACCTTCGACGCAAAGAGCGTTATGATGCTCATGAGCGCCTGCATAAAGTGCGGTTCTGAGATTGAGATCCAGTGCGATGGTCCCGATGAGGCAGATGCCCTTAAGAAGGCTATAGAGCTGGTTGAGAGCGGTCTTGGCGACTAATAAGATTATTTGATCATAGCGGTACCATGTGTTAATGCGCATGGTACCGTTAATATGTTTAAGGAGGACTCTAATGTACAAGGGAATAGCTGCATCCCGGGGAATCGGGATTGGAAGCATTTGCGTTATTAAGGAACATGAGCTTACTTTTGAGAAGAAAAAGATCGAGGATACAGCTGCTGAAAAAGCGCGTTTCAACGACGCTGTGGAGGCCTTTAAGGCAGAGACTTCTGCCATGGCTGAGGACATCAGAAAAAGAATCGGTCCCAAGGAAGCAGAAATCCTTGAAGGCCATCTGGTGATGATCTCAGACCCAACAATGGCCGGCGAAATGGGCAAGATGATAGATGCCGGACAGTGCGCAGAATCAGCTGTAGAGGCAGTCTGCGACATGTTTATCGGCATGTTCTCCAAGATGGACGACGACATGATGCGCCAGCGAGCTTCAGATATCAGCGATATAAAGGTTAGCCTTTTAAAGCTCCTTCTGGGCATCCATGATATAGATATCAGCAAGGTGGCTCCCGGAACAATTCTTGTGGCCAAGGATCTGACTCCTTCCATGACATCCCAGATCAATAAAGAAAACGTTGTTGGTATCATCACTGAGGTCGGAGGAAAGACCTCCCACTCCGCTATTCTGGCCAGAGCTCTGGAAATCCCTGCAGTTCTTTCTGTGGCCGACGTCACAACTCTGGTAAAAGACAAGGATTCCGCCATTGTAGACGGCACAGAGGGCCTTGTTTACGTAAATCCCGAAGGAGATGTGCTCTCACAGTACGTCATCAAGCGCGAGGAGTATATCCGCAAGCAGTCTGAGCTCAAGGGCTTTATGGGAAAAGAAACCCTGACAGCAGATAACGAAGCTGTTGAACTTTTCTGCAACATTGGAACTCCAAAGGATGCCAAAAAGGCTGTTGAATGCGACGGCGAAGGTATAGGTCTTTTCAGATCGGAATTTCTTTTTATGGACAACAATCACCTTCCTACCGAGGATGAGCAGTTTGGCGCCTACAAGGAAGCAGCTGAGATCATGAAGGGCAAACCTGTGATCATCAGGACCTTAGATATTGGCGGTGACAAGGATATTCCTTACCTCAATATGAAAAAAGAAGAAAATCCGTTCCTGGGTTACAGAGCAGTCAGATACTGCCTCGGAAACAAGGACAGCTATATGGTGCAGCTAAGGGCCATTGTAAGGGCCAGCGCCTTTGGCAAGGTTAAGATCATGGTTCCCCTTGTAACCTGCGTAGAGGAGATCAGAGCCGTCAAAGAGATGGTGACTGAGATCAAAAAGGATTTCGATGATAAGGGAATTTCCTACGACAAGGATATTGAAGTTGGCTGCATGATAGAGACTCCTTCAGCTTCACTTATAGCCGATATCCTGGCAAAAGAAGCTGATTTCTTCTCCATCGGAACCAACGACCTGACTCAGTATACCATGAGCGTAGACAGAGGAAATGCTGATGTGGCATACCTGTACTCCACCTTCCAGCCCTCAGTCCTTCGCTCAATAAAATATATTATCGAATGTGGACGTGCTGCCGGAATTCCAGTGGGCATGTGCGGCGAAGCTGCTGCAGATCCTCTTATGATTCCGCTTCTGTTATCCTTCGGGCTTACAGAGTTCAGCGTTAATCCTGTTCTGGTACTTACAGCAAGATGTATTATTTCAAAATGGAGTAAAAAAGAGGCAGATGAGCTGGCCCAGAAAGTAATGGGACTGGCTACGGAAGCCGAAGTTGTGGCTACACTGAAAGAAGCCGCAAAGGAGTAAAAAAAGGAGCTTTCGCACAATGCGAAAGCTCCTTTTTAGTGCATATTTCTCAGCATCTCAATTGCTGTCTTTGGTGCACTTTCATTTGTATCTACTGGAGTGTCATACTTGGCAAGAAGTCTTGCTCTCATCTCTTCGGGATGATTGTATAACTGGTCCATTATCCTGTCAAAAGCTAGTTTCCACTCGCCCATCTTACTCCTCCGTCAAATCTTTGTATTGCTAAAACAACAACGCGCTCATATCATATCCGATTTGACGAAGGTGTGCAATGGAAAAACCGCCAAAAATTTGTGAAAAAAGTGTGTTCTTGAAATCAAATATCAGTAAAAATTAAATATCTGATGCTTTTATTCCAGCTGTCTTAATGATGAACTTAACACTGCTGTCTTCATCGACGTTTGCGCCGCCGAAGGTAGTGTAGTTAGTTCCGGCCTTCTGGATAGCTCTGAGTTTGTCTGTGAACTCTGTGAGGTCGCCGTCGAAAGCTTCGTAGATCTTCTGGATTCCTTCTTCGTCAAATCTCTTAACTCCGTCGAAGAGCTCTAATACACCGTCGTCAAGTTTTACAATACCGTCGTTCAACTGGCCTGCGCCGTCATAGAGAGTGAATGCACCGTCATTGAGGTCCTTAGCGCCGTTATTGAGATCTCTTGCGCCATCATTGAGGGTACGTGCACCGTCGTTCAGTTCTCTTGCACCGTCGTTGAGAGTACGTGCGCCATCGTTGAGGTCGCCGGCACCCTTGCTGAGTTCGTTTGCGCCGCTGCTGAGCTGACCTGCGCCAGAGTTAAGATCGTTTGCGCCCTTGCTAAGTTCTTTTGCACCACCGCTGATTTCCTTGGCGCCGCTGTCAACCTGCTTAACTCCGCTGCTGAGGGTCTTTGCTCCGTTATCAACCTGTGCTGCGCCCTGGCTGAGCTGGCCTGCGCCGTCGCTGAGGGTCTTTGCTCCACTTGTAAGGGACTCGTTGTTTGCTACAAGAGCGCCAGTTCCTGTTGCAAGTTTTGCTGCGCCTGCGCCCAGCTGACCGATACCAGCATCAAGCTGCTTAGCACCTGCATCAAGCTGTGACAAACCATTGCTGAGTTCGCCACTCTTAGTTGTAAGGGTCTGTACACCCTCTACGAGCTTTGTAAGTCCATCGATATCTTCCTGTGTGAAGTTAACTGAACCAAGAGCATCGATAACCTGATTGAGTACGTTAAGTGATCCCTTTGTTGCTCCAAGAGTTCCTGAATATACAGCAACTGCCTGCATCTTGGCTGTTACCTTAGCCATCTGCTCATTGGACTTCCTGGCAAATTCTGTCTTAGCCTCTTCCAGTGCGCTGGCAACTGCTGCTTCAACAGCCTTTCTTACTGCTTCGTCAAGTTCTTCCTGAGTGTAACCTGTGTTGCCGCCATCAACAACATCATCTGAAGGATCCTCAGGTGTTTCTGGAGTTTCAGGTGTTTCGGGTGTTTCTGGAGTCTCTGGAGTCTCTGGAGTCTCTGGAGTCTCTGGAGTCTCTGGAGTTTCAGGTGTCTCTGGTTCTTCGGGTGTCTCCGGAGTCTCAGGTGTTTCAGGAGTCTCAGGTGTTTCGGGAGTCTCAGGTGTCTCGGGCTCTTCAGGTGTTTCTGGAGCTGCCGGCTCTGAAGGCTCTTCAGGAGTCTCCTCTGAGGATTCTGTGTTTGCAGAGAGAACTCCACCTTCTACTTCTCTCTCAAGTTCAGCGTCGAAATCCTCTGTTGAAACTGTTTCATTTGTCTGTGATGCGAGAGCTGAAAGTCCTTCATTTCTGATGTACTCTGCTGTAGCTGCATCATTGATCTTACCGCCTGAAAGCTGGCTGAGATAAGGAACCAGTTCCTCAGGGCAGGATACTCCGGGAGTTGTAAGGAAGGACTCAACCATCTGAAGTCCGTCTCTCTGAGCAATAAGGTTTGTCTTACTTGTATTAAGGGCTGTAAGAGCTCCTGTCATGGCACCAAGCTCTTTTACCTTTTCATTGATCTGCTGCATATAGCCGGAAATTGTAGCTGCACCCTCTGATGCGCTGGTAAGGCCTGCGCTCAGTGTAGCAGAACCTGAAATTGCTCCGTCAAAGCTCTTAGCCAGTGTGTTTGCGCCTTCATTTATCTGTGCTGCGCCCTCAGTGTAGCTGGAAACGCCCTCATAGAGCTTCTTAGAACCATCATAGAGTGAAGTTGCGCCGGTTGAAAGACTCTCTGTACCTGCCGCAAGCTGTTCAGCGCCTGAAGCAAGTTTGCCTGTTCCATCGCTGAGCTTCTCAGCGCCTGATGAAAGCTGTCCTGCTCCTGATGAAAGCTTGGCTGTACCATCGTGGAGCTGACCTGCACCATCAGCAAGTTTTCCTGCACCTGCATAGAGCTGACCTGCACCATCATAGAGCTTGCCGGTTCCATCGAACAATTTAGCTGTTCCGTCATAGAGTCTGCCGGTTCCGTCAAAGAGCTGGTTTGTACCGTCGTAGAGCTTGGTTGTACCGTCATAGAGCTTTCCTGCGCCCTCATAGAGATCAGCTGAACCATCTCTGAGCTGTGTAGTGCCATCCTTAAGTTCGCTGCTGCCGTCTACCAGCTTGTTTGCTCCGTCATTGAGTTCTTCCATGTCATCTTTAAGATCATCGATCTTATCTGAATTGTTAAGATCTGACATGCCAAAATCTGAAAGAATATCTGAACTTGCCATAGTAATGGTCATGCCCATTTCAAAGTCGCTGGTATCAGCAGTGATCTCAAAGTGGTCAGAGAGCTTTTCTTCTATCTCGTCCTTGTCATCAAGCTTTTCCCACTTCTCTTCGTCGATGTTAAGGCTCTCCTTGAGTCCGGGAAGAGCAACACCCATAACGATGTACTTGCCGCCATCTGAGATGATCTTACCATTGGAGATCTCAACATTGGTAAACTTATCTGAATCCAGCATCATTCCTGATACCATGGCAAAAGGTGTATAAACCTCGATATCCTTACCATCAACATCTACGATCTGCTTTGCCTTGTTGTCATAGTCGAAACGGATTGTAACCTTTCCGCTCTTTCCTGCCAGGTCCTCAGGAGAAATCTCCTGGCCGTCCAGAGTATATGTGATCTTCATATCTACAGGAAGTTCTTTATCTGTGGTTCCCTGATAGTAAATATCGGAGCCATTGGCTTCCCAGGTAAGTGAACCGTCTGAGTTTTCTGTGTAGCTCTCAGAGCCCTTTACATTAACGATGTCCTTAAGCTCTGAAGAATCCTTGAGTTCTGAAGATGCAGAAGCATTTTTAAGCCACTCGCTGACTATTACATCATTTACAGCGCCGTTGGCATCTGCTGTTACATAAACCGTCTCAACCTTGCCGGCATCATTCATGGAAGATGCAGCATCGGCAGCTCTTGAAACAAGCACATCCTCAAGCTTCTTTTCTTCCTTCTGCTCAACTGATGCCTCTATAGCAGAAGCAGATTCATTTGTTACTGTTGTATTTCCGCATGCCACTGTCATAACAGCCATCATGCATGCCATAACTACTGACAGAGATTTTAAAAGACTCTTTTTAACCATAATTACTCCTCTTTTCTGCGCCAATCGCGCTTTTTTCAAGCCATTTTATGTTTATTCAAAAGGTTTCCTGTTCCATGTCTTTCTGCCTTAACCTCGTTCATGCCAAAGGTGGTCTTCATGATAACCCAGTCAAAGAGCATGTACATTGCAGGAAGTACCAAGATTACCGTAAACATACTGATGATGGCGCCTCTTGCCATAAGGTTACAAAGTGAACCGATCATGTCGATACTGGATATCAGGCCAACACCAAAGGTTGCTGCAAAGAAGCTCAGCGCACTTACTATAACTGACTTCATGCTGGTGGAAAGAGCTATCAGAGTAGCTTCTTTCTTGGAGTGTCCGCTCTTTCTCTCATTCAGGTATCTGGTGGTCATCAGGATGGCGTAGTCAACTGTTGCACCCAGCTGAATGGTACCGATAACTACTGAAGAGATGAAAGGAATTGTTGTATGTGTGTAATATGGAAGTCCCATATTTACAAAGATGGCAAATTCGATTACCGCAACCAGTATAAATGGAAGGGATACGCTCTTAAGTACGAAGGCGATGATCAAAAATACCAGTCCGATTGAAACTGTATTTACAACCTGGAAGTCGTGGTTTGTAATGTTGATCAGATCCTTTGTACAAGGAGCTTCACCAACAACCATGGCCTTTGGATCATAGCTCTTAACAATTCTGTCCACTTCTGTGATCTGATTGTTGATCTCGTCAGAAGCAATTTTATAATCAGTTGTCAAAAGAACCATCTTCCAATCGTCGCTCTCTAAATCCGAGAGGAGATCCTCCGGAATGAACTCTCTCGGGAACGCAGGACCCAGAATTGAATCTGTTCCCAGCACTGAAAGGATTCCGTCTGTGTTCTCAAGCTCTTTTACCATCTGATTCATGGTTGCAGTATCGAGATTCTTATCAACCAGAAGCATGTAGGCTGAGTTCATTTCAAACTTCTCATCAACCTCATTGGCACCCTGTACACTTGGAAGTGACTTTGGAAGTGTCTGCGTCAGATCGTAGTAAACGCTGGTGTGGTTATTTCCGTAAACAGCAGGGAAAATCAGTACCAGGAAGATTACCAGGAAAGCCAGATAGTGCTTGGCTACGAACTTTGGTATCCTGTTGAATTCAGGCATCAGCGGTTTGTGTCTGGTCTTCTCAATGAGTTTGTCAAAAACAAGGATCATACTCGGAAGGATTGTTACACAGCCGATAACTCCGAAGACAACGCCCTTGGCCATTACGATACCCAGGTCAAGTCCCAGTGTGAAGCTCATGAAGCAAAGAGCTACGAAACCGGCGATGGTTGTAATGGAACTTCCGATTACTGAAGTAAAGGTTGCTGATATGGCTGATGCCATGGCATCAAGTTTATTGTCATTTTTTTCAAGTTCCTCCTGATAGCTGTGCCAAAGGAAAATTGAATAATCCAGTGTAACGCCCAGCTGAAGCACAGCACTAAGTGACTGTGTAATAAAGGAAATCTCACCCTTAAATACGTTTGTCCCCATGTTATAAACGATTGCCATTCCTA
>JAEEGF010832765.1_pt1 | contig 23763 bp, 23 predicted proteins | sample 9134171 | NCBI WGS metagenome assembly JAEEGF01 (sample SAMN16246542, study PRJNA631951) | gut metagenome | biome: gut microbiome; feature: rumen; material: AP-attached | host: Bos | place: Iran: Karaj | collected 2018-10
TCCCGAACGGGTGGCATAATCGATCAGTTCTTCGCGGGTTGCGGGCCAGGGTGCATCTTCCAGTTTCGATGCGAGCTCAAGTGTCCAATACATGCTGCGTATGTGTTTAAAAAAAGGTTACTTTTTCTATTGGGGCCGCAAAGATATAAAAAAAACAATATAGCAAACTTTTTTTCAATTATTTACGGCAGCCAGTTGTCATCGCAGCCTCTGCTCAAGTATCTTGCCAAAGTGAACAGATAGTCACTCAGGCGGTTAACATATCGGATCGCAGCCGCGTCCTGGGCGGTTTTCTCCTCGATTTGCACAGCGCTGCGCTCGGCGCGGCGGCATACGGTGCGGGCCACGTGGGCCAGTGAAGAGGCGTGCGGCATACCAGGGAGGATGAAGGCCGTCTGGGGCGGCAGCAGCGCCGTCATCCGGTCGATTTCCGACTCAAGAAAGGCGGTTTCGCCTTCGTCGAGGGGTTTGAGTTTGGCGGAGCGGCCGTCGTTGGCCAGGTGGGCGCTGGCGTTCATCAGATGGATTTGGATCCGGCGCAGGGGAAGGTCTTCGTCTTCGGTCTCGCAGCGGAGCACGCCGAGGAGACTGATCAGTTCATCGAGGTCGCCGTAGGCCATGACGCGGGGATGCGCCTTGCTCACGCGCGTTCCGCCGACCAGCGAAGTGGTACCGGCATCACCGGTTTTGGTGTAGATTTTCATCGCGTTCGATTTTTCCGTCACGAAGATACACAATTCTTTCGGCATGGCGTGCAATTCCGGGATCGTGCGTGACCAGAATCACGGTGTTTCCCTGCCGGTGGATGTCGTCGAACAGTTGCATGATTCCGTCGGAAGTGGCGGAATCGAGGTTGCCTGTCGGTTCGTCGGCCAGGATCAGGGACGGGTGCGTGACCAGCGCCCGGGCAATGGCCACGCGCTGCCGCTGGCCGCCCGACAGCGCGTCGGGGCGGTGCGTCCGCCGCTCTTCCAGCCCAACCAGGCGGAGGGCCTCCCCCGCCCGGGCCAGACGTTCCTCCTTCCCCACCCCCGCATACTGCAGCGGCAGGGCCACGTTCTCGAGCGAAGTCAGGCGCGGCAGCAGATTGAACGACTGGAACACGAACCCGATGGTCCGGCCGCGGAAGGCGGAGAGCCGGTCGTCGTCGAGCCGGCAGACGTCTTCTCCCTCAAGCAGGTAACGCCCCGACGTGGGGACGTCGAGGCAGCCCAATACATTCATCAAAGTGGATTTTCCCGAGCCCGAAGGACCCATGATTGCGACATAAGCACCCGCCCGGATGCGGAGGTCGATGCCGTCAAGCGCCTTGACCACACTGTCGCCCGTGCGGTAATGCCTGCTGACGCCCTCCATGCAGATAATCTCTCTCATAGCGTTGATACAAGGTATCGACCGCCCGCCGGCCTTCTTCTCCCAGATCGAGGGAGAAGCGGTTCACGAACAGGTCGATGTGTTTCCGTTGGATCGATGCCGACAGCTCGCGGGCGTACGAGGCGACATACTCGCGCGAGGCCTCCGGATGGGCGAATGCATACTGGATGCTCCGGTGCAGCGCACGGTCGACGGAAGCAGCAATTTCCGCGCCAAGGGACCGCCGGACGGCAATGCCGCCGAGGGGAATCGGGCAGCCCGAAGTCTGCTGCCACCAGGCGCCGAGGTCGCGGACCAGGTCGAGACCTTTTTCGCGGTAGGTAAAGCGTCCTTCGTGGATCAGGACGCCCAGGTCGAAGTCGCCGCGGGCGACGGCGCCTTCGATTTCGGAGAAGAGCATGGGGGTCTGCTCACCCACGCCGGGGTAAGACAGCGTGCAAAGCAGGGCGCCGGTGGTGTAGCGGCCGGGCGTGGCGATGCGGAGATTCGGACGGGAGAGCACGTCCGTGTCGCCTGCGCGACACACCAGCAGCGGCCCGCAGTCCCAGCCCAGGGCCGAGCCGGAGGCCAGCATTTCATAGCGGTCGCGGACGGTGAACCAGCCGTGGTAGCTGAGTTTGGACACATCGTAGGTATCGCGCTGGGCGCGTTCGTTGAGTTCCTCGACATCGTGGATGTCAACCTCGAACGACAGGCCTTCGGTGTCGACCAGGCCGTGGACCAGCGCGTGGAACATGAACGTGTCGTTGGGGCAGGAGGAAAAGGCGAGTTTGAGCGGCTTCACTTCTTTCAGACAGACAAAAGGGTCAAGGCTTTTTTCAGATTGTCGAGGGCCAGGGGAATGACCCATCGGGAACGGTCGGCCTCGCCGACCGCATTGGAAATGGCGCGGATCTCGGCAAACGGGACGCCGGCCGCCAGGCAGGCTTCGAAGAAGGCGGCGCCTTCCATCGACTCCACGTCGGCCGCGACGCCGCGATACCGCCCGTCCAGGGCGGGCACGGTATTGCCGACGGCCTTCGGCAGCGCTTCAAAGACGGCGGGCGGCGCCGGATTGCGGAGCGCGGGGCCGGGCCGGTCGCCGAAGTACTCGGCGACCACCTGCGCCACGCTCCCCGCAGGAAAGCGGGCCGTATCGTAGCTGCCGGCGACGCCGAGATCGACCGCCAGGTCGAAGTGCCCGGCCGCAAGGGCGGCGGCAAGCGCTTCGCGCGTGGCCGCCGGGCCCATGCCCGTACACAGGAAAACGTCGTCGCTTCCGGTCCGGACGGAGCGGGCGACGGCGAGTTCAAAATCGACGGCGGCGACAAAGAGAATCTTCATTTCGGATCGAAAATACGAATAAAACGGGAAAATTGAAATAATATTCGTAAATTGCCTTGATTTTAAGAAGTACTATGTCCTACCAGAAAGAGGAAACATTCGATCCGCACGTGACGGAAGAACTCTCCGGCCATTACCGCGAGATCCTTCGCCTGCTCGGTGAAGACGCCGGCCGCGAGGGTCTGCTCAAGACGCCCCTCCGCGTGGCCCGCTCCATGCAGTTCCTGACCAAAGGCTATCAGGAAGACGGCGCCGAGATCCTCCGTTCGGCCATGTTCCGGGAAGAATATCACCAGATGGTGGTGGTCAAGGACATCGAGCTCTACTCGATGTGCGAACACCATATGCTTCCCTTCTATGGCAAGGCACACGTGGCCTACATCCCCGACGGATGGATCACCGGCCTGAGCAAGCTCGCCCGCGTGGTGGAAACCTACGCCCGCCGGCTCCAGGTCCAGGAACGCCTGACGGTCCAGATCCGCGACTGCATCCAGGACACGCTGCATCCGCTCGGCGTGGCCGTGGTCATCGAAGCCGCCCATATGTGCATGCAGGTGCGCGGCGTCCAGAAGCAGAATTCCGTGACCACCACCTCCGCCTTTACCGGCACGTTCCTCAAGGACATCCGCACCCGGAATGAATTCATGACGCTCATCGGAGCCTCATTGCATTAGAACGCTATGAAAATCGTAATCGCAGGCGCAGGAGAAGTCGGATGCCACTTGGCCAAGATGCTGAGTGAGGGCTACCACGAAATCACCATCATCGACAACGATGAGGAGCGGCTCGCGCTGGTGACCGAAAGCATGGACGTGCTGACCGTCCAGGGCGATCCTACCTCCATCAGCGTCCTCAAGTCGGCCGGCGTCGACAAGGCCGACCTCTTCGTGGCCGTCAGTCCGGCCAAACAGCAGGACGTCAACGTCGTATCCGCCCTGATCGCCAAGAAGCTGGGCGCCGGCAAAGTGACGGCCCGCGTCAACAACGCCGAATACCTCAGCTACGAGAATAAGTTGATGTTCACCGATATGGGCATCGACCTGCTGTTCTACCCCGAGAAGATCGCCGCCACCGAAATCGGCGACCTGCTCAAGCAGTCCGACGTGTCGGAATTCGTGGACTTCGCCCGCGGCCAGCTCCAGATGATCGTCTTCCGCATCGACGAAGGTTCCCGGATGCTCAACAAGAGCATGGCCGATTTCCCCTACGACCCCGAAAACCTCCCCTTCCGCGTCGTGGCCGTCACCCACGACGGCGAAACCCTCATCCCGCAGCGCGACACGCTCTTCAAGCGCGGCGACATGGTCTACATCATCACCAAGCGGGAATTCGTGGACGAACTGATGTCCTGGTCGGGCAAGCGCTATCTCGACATCAAGCGCCTGACCATCCTGGGCGGCGGCCGCATCGGCGAGATGGTGGCCCGTCAGTTCGAGAAGACGGCCGAATTCGTGAAAATCATCGAAATCAACCGGGAGCGCTGCGAAGTGCTCTCCGAGAACCTCGACCATACCCTCGTCATCAACGGCGACGGCCGCAACTCCGACTTCCTCTACGAGGAGGACGTCAAGAGCTGCGACGCCTTCGTGGCCGTGACCTCCAGTTCGGAGACGAACATCCTGGCCTGCGTAGCCGCCAAGAACATGGGCGTCTCGAAGACCATCGCGGAGGTCGAGAACATCGAGTACATCAAGCTCGCCGAAGGAATGGGCGTCGATGCGGTGATCAACAAGAAAGTGATCACCGCCGGCCGCATCTTCCGTTTCACGATGAGTACCAAAGTCCGCACCGTCAAGGTCATCGGCGGCGCCGACGCCGAGGTGATCGAATACATCGTCAACCCCGACAGCCCCGTGACCAAGGCGCCCCTGCGCGACTTGAATTTCCCCCGCGACGCCGTCGTCGGCGGCATCATCCGCGGCAGCGAAACCTTCATCGCCACCGGCGACACGCGCATCAAGCCCTACGACCGGGCCGTGATCTTCGCCCTGCCGACAGCCCTGTCGCGCATCGAAAAACTGTTCAGCTAAAAGTCAAACCAACCATATAAAAAACGATATGATCGAATACAAATTCAAAACTTCGGGCAAGACCCGTTCCGAACACGACTTGCTCGGCGACAAAGACGTTCCCGTGGAGGCCCTCTTTGGCGTCCAGACGCTCCGCTGCATCGAAAACTTCGACATCAGCCGCAACCTGCTCGGCGACCATCCGGAATTCGTCAAAGCCTTCGGCATCGTGAAAATGGGTGCCATCCTGGCCAACCACGAACTCGGCCTGGTCTCCGATGAAATCACGGACGCCGTCGTCGAGGCCTGCAAGGAACTGATGGAAGGCAAGCACACCGAGCACTTCCCGATCGACATGATCCAGGGCGGCGCCGGCACGTCGGCCAACATGAACGCCAACGAGGTCATCGCCAACCGCGCCCTCGAAATCCTGGGCAAGAAACACGGCGACTATAAGGTGATCCACCCGAACGACCACATCAACATGGCCCAGTCGACCAACGACGCGTATCCGACCGCCATGCATCTGGGCCTCTATATGATTCATCAGGATCTGATGGCCGCCCTCAAGGCGCTGGCCAAGGCCTTCCGCGCCAAACAGCGCAGCTTCGCGAACATCATCAAGATGGGCCGCACCCAGCTGCAGGACGCCGTGCCGATGACCCTCGGCCAGACCTTCGGCGCTTTCGCCACCGCCGTCGAGACCGAAATGAAACGTCTTGACGCCGCCGCCCAGGAATTCCTCGTGATCAATATGGGCGCCACCGCCATCGGTACCGGCATCACCGCCGAACCGGGCTATGCCGAAGCCTGCACGAAGCACATCAAGAAGATCTCCGGCTGGAAGATCACGCTGGCCAAAGACCTCGTGGAAGCCACCAACGACACTTCCTGCATGGTCTGCTACCACGCCGTGCTGAAGAACATCGCCATCCGCATCTCGAAGATCTGCAACGACCTCCGTCTCCTCGCTTCCGGTCCGCGCACCGGTCTGGCCGAAATCAACCTGCCGCCGAAGCAGCCGGGCAGCTCCATCATGCCGGGCAAGGTCAACCCCGTGATCCCCGAAGTCACCAACCAGGTATGCTTCAAGGTCATCGGCAACGACACCTGCATCACGATGGCTTCCGAAGCCGCCCAGCTCGAGCTGAACGTGATGGAACCGGTCCTCGTCGAGTCGATCGTCGAATCGCAGACCTGGATGACGAACGCCCTCAACACCCTCCGCGTCGAATGCGTCGACGGCATCACCGCCAACAAGAAGCATTGCAAGGACCTGGCTGAACACAGCATCGGCATCGTGACGGCCCTCAAGCCGTACATCGGCTACGCCAAGTGCACCGAGGTCGCCAAGGAAGCCCTCGTCAGCGGCGGCAGCGTCTATCAGCTGGTGCTCGACAAGGGTTACCTCACCAAGGCCCAGCTCGACAAGATCCTCGATCCGAAGAACATGGTCAAACCGACCAAGGTGGAACTCTAATCGCCGTTCACCCTCTCCCGTAAAGCGCAGGCCGTCGAGCCTGCGCTTTTTTTGATGTGCCGGTTCATGGCGTCGGCGCAGGAGAAGCCGCTCATTTCGGCGATGTCTTCGCGGGAGAGGCCCGCATTCTCCTTCTCGAACAGCAGTTCCAGGGCGTGCTCCACCCGGTAGGCGTTGACGAACTGGGCGAAATTCAGGCCCCGGCCCTTCAGCGCCCGGGAGATGTAGGTGCGGTTGGTCATCGCCTCCCGCGCCACGTCCGCCCGGGTCAGGTCTTTCTTCAGGTACAGTTTCTTTTCCCGCATCAGCCGGTTCATCTTCCGGTACAGCTGGTCGGTGCTAAGTCTTTGCCTCATTCCTTTTGCGGTACTCCTTGCACCATTCGGCGGGCGTGTACCCGGTGTTGCGGCCGAAAGCCGTGTTGAACGTCGTCATGGAGTTGAACCCGACGCGGCGCGACAGCTGCGTGATGGTCAGGTCCGGATGCTGCGCATAGATCCGCATGGCCTCCCGCACCCGGTAATAATGCACCAGCTGGCAGAAATTCTTGTTGAGCTTGATTTTGATGGTCTGCGCCAGATAGCTTTTGTTGGTATACAGGCGTTCGGCCAGGTCACCGACCCGGATGTCGGGGTTCAGGTAGAGTTTCTCCCGCTCCAGCACGTTGCAGAGCCGCTCCTTCAACTCTTCCATATCCGAATCCTTGAGGCTCGGCCCGTCGTCGGCCAGGATCCGGTCGGCATTGGGAATGGCCCGTTCCATCCGCGGGTACTCCTTGCCGGAGCCCGCAGCCGCCTCCGGTTCTTGTTTCAAGGCCCGGGAATGCCGATACAGGCGTATGACCAAATACACAAGAGCCGCTGTCAGCGGCACATAACCGATCAGAATGAGCATCGTATCCATAGCTTCGCTGTTTTTACGGATACGAATCTACGAACAAAAAGGGCGGTTCCATCGTTTTTCGATATAACCGCCATATAACAGCTACTGAAAACGCTTGATTTCCAGCTATTTCTTAATCACCTCAAAACCGGAGCCATAAACACCCGACACGCTGGCGACGGAAATGAAGGCCTGCGGATCCTCCTCTTTGATGAGGTTCAGCAAAAATTTAAGTTCCTGTTTGCGGGCCACGACCACCAGGACGGTCGATTCGGTCTTTGTGTACCAGCCCTTTCCGTCGAGCGCCGTCACGCCGCGATGGACGTCGGTGGTGATGCGGTCGGCGATTTTTTCAAAGTTTTTCGAAAAAATAAAGATTTGTACGGACTGCTTCGAACCCGAAACGAAGAGATCGAGCGCCACGCTGAAGACGCCGGCCATCACATAACCGTACACCAGGTTGGCGACCCGGACGCCCCAGCTGCCCTCGGTCGGAACGATGAGCGACGAACCGATGATGAAAATGTCGAGGATCAGCAGGATCTTGCCCGGCGAGATGGCGCGGTACTTGGTGATCATCAGGGCCACGATGTCGGTGCCGCCGGAACTGCCGCCTTGCGAGAAAGTGAGCGAGATGCCCAGCGCGGAGAGCATACCGCCGATGATGACGCTGAGCAGCTTGCCGTTGTCCAGGGCGATGATCTGGATGAACTCCTGCGGGATGATCATCGGCAGGAACCGCAGCAGCAGCGTCGTGACCACCATCGCATAGACGGTCTTCACGCCGAAAGCCGGACCCAGGACCTTGAGGGCGATCAGCAGCAGGATGGCGTTGATGATGAAGAAGGAGTAGCTCACGTGGAACCCGGTGCAATACTGAATCACGGCCGAGATACCGGTGACGCCGCCACCCACCAGCTGATGGGGGATGATGAAGACGACCCAGGCCAGCGTATACAGAATCAGGCCGACCGTGATGATCGCATAGGACTTGAGCGTCGCGAAGACTTTGTTCCGATCCATTTAACAGACGATATTGATGATTTTGCCGGGAACGACGATGACCTTGCGGATCGCCGCGCCCTGCAGGTATTTCGCGGTATTGGCGTCGGCCCGGACGGCGGCTTCCACTTCGGCGCGGTCCAGCGACTTGGGCAGTTCGAGCAGGAAACGCATCTTGCCGTTGAACTGCACGGGGTACTTCACGGTGTCTTCCACGGTGAAGGCGGCCACGTAGGCCGGGTAAGTGGCGAAGCTGACGCTTTCGGCGTGGCCGAGCAGCTGCCAGAGCTCTTCGGCGATGTGCGGGGCGAAGGGGCTGAGGACCACCACGAGCGGCTCGAGGATCTCGCGCTTGTTACACTGGAGATCCGCCAGTTCACCCACGGCGATCATAAAGGCGCTCACCGAGGTGTTGAAGGAGAAGTGCTCGATGTCGTCCTGCACCTTGCCGATGAGGCGGTGGAGCACCTTGAGTTCGGCGGGCGTGGCCTTCTCTTCGCTCACGCAGAAGGTGTCGCGGTCGTAGAACAGCTTCCAGAACTTGCGGAGGAAGCGGTGCACGCCGTCGATGCCCTTGGTGTCCCAGGGTTTGCTCTGCTCGAGCGGGCCGAGGAACATCTCGTACATCCGGAGCGTGTCGGCGCCGTAGCGCTCGCAGACCTGGTCGGGATTGACCACGTTGAACATCGACTTGCTCATCTTCTCGATGGCGCTGCCGCAGATGTACTGGCCGTCTTCGAGGATGAACTCGGCCGTGGCGAAATCGGGCATCCAGCGGCGGAAAGCCTCGGTATCGAGCCGGTCGCCGTCGACGATGTTCACGTCGACGTGGATCTCGGTCGTGTCGTACTGGTCTTTCAGGCCGTACGAGACGAAGGTGTTGGTGTTCTTGATGCGGTAGACGAACTTGCTCTGGCCCTGGATCATGCCCTGGTTGATGAGCTTCTTGAACGGTTCCTGCTCGCACACATAGCCGCAGTCATAGAGGAACTTGTTCCAGAAGCGGGAGTAGATGAGGTGACCCGTCGCGTGTTCGGTGCCGCCGATGTAGAGGTCCACGTCGCGCCAGTACTCGTCGGCCTGGCGGCCGACCAGGGTCTGGTCGTTGTGCGGATCCATATAGCGGAGATAGTAGGCGCTGCTGCCGGCGAAGCCGGGCATCGTGCTGGTCTCGATGGGATAGCCCTGATAGGTCCAGTCCTTGGCGCGGGCCAACGGCGGTTCGCCACTTTCGGTGGGCAGGAACTTGTCGACCTCGGGCAGCTGCAGCGGCAGGCACTCGAACGGCATGGCCTGCGGAATCCCGTCCTTGTAGTAGATCGGGAACGGTTCGCCCCAGTAGCGCTGGCGCGAGAAAATGGCGTCGCGGAGGCGATAGTTGATCTTGCGGCGGCCCAGGCCGTGGGCTTCGACATAGTCGATGGCGGCCGGAATGGCATCCTTGACGTCCATTCCGTTGAGGAAGCCGGAGTTGCACATCTTGCCCTCCTTGGCGTCGAAACTCGATTCGGAGATATCGCTGCCTTCCACCACCGGAACGATGGGCAGGTTGAACGCCTTGGCGAAAGCGTAGTCGCGGCTGTCGTGGGCCGGAACGGCCATGATGGCGCCGGTGCCGTAGCCGGCCAGGACGTATTCGGAAATCCACACCGGCACCTTTTCGCCGGTGAGCGGATTGACGGCGTACGAGCCGGAGAACACGCCGGTGACCTTGCGGGTCTCGGCGATGCGCTCGCGCTCGGTCTTCTTCTTGGCCTGCAGCAGATAGGCCTCGACGGCCTCTTTCTGCTCCGGCGTGGTAAGTTTCTCCACCCAGTCGCTTTCCGGCGCGAGCACCATGAAGGTAACGCCGAAAACCGTGTCGGCACGGGTGGTGAAGATCGTCATCTCATATTCCTGGTCGCCGTTGAACACGTGGAACACCATTTCGGCGCCCTGGCTCTTGCCGATCCAGTTGCGCTGCATCTCTTTCAGGGAATCGGTCCATTCGAGGGTCTCGAGGCCCGCGAGCAGACGCTCGGCGTAAGCGCTCACGCGCAGCTGCCACTGCTTCATCTTCTTCTGCTCCACGGGGAAGCCGCCGCGCACGGAGTAGCCCTCCTTGACTTCGTCGTTGGCCAGCACGGTACCCAGCTGCGGGCACCAGTTGACCGAGGTCTCGCCCAGGTAGGCGATGCGGTACTGCATCAGCAGGTCGGACTGCTCTTTCTCGGAGAGGCCGTCCCAGCGGCCTTCGGCCTTGAACTTCGCGATCAGCGTGTCGATGGGCTCGGCCTTGTCGGTCTCGGGATTGTACCAGTGGTTGAACATCTCGAGGAAAGCCCACTGCGTCCATTTGTAGTAGGCCGGATCGCAGGTGCGGACTTCGCGCGACCAGTCGTAGGAGAAACCGATGCGGTCCATCTGCTGCCGATAGCGGGCGATGTTCTGGTCCGTGGTCTTGGCGGGGTGCTGGCCGGTCTGGATGGCGTACTGCTCGGCGGGGAGGCCGAAGGCGTCGTAGCCCATGGGATGCAGCACGTTGAAGCCCTTCAGGCGCTTGTAACGGCTGTAGATGTCGCTGGCGATGTAGCCGAGCGGGTGGCCGACGTGGAGGCCCGCCCCGGAGGGGTACGGGAACATGTCGAGCACGTAATATTTGGGTTTGGAAGAGTCGTTCCGGGCTTCGAAGGTGTGGTGCTCGGCCCAGTAGGCCTGCCACTTCTTCTCGATCGCTGCAAAATTGTAGTCCATGGGGTAGTACGCCAAATTGAAAAATTTGGCGCAAATATAACGATTTCCCCCCTTATTTCAGCCGGAATTCCACCGGAATGACGATTCTTGTACGGACTTTCATTCCCTTGATCTGCCCGGGAATCCATTTGGGCGAGACTTCGACCACCCGGACGGCCTCGTCGTCGAGCAATTCGTCGACGCCGTGCTCCACCGCCACGTTCGTGACGCTGCCGTCTTTTTCGACGATGAAACTCACGAGCACCTGGCCCTGGATGTTGCGCTCGATGGCAGCGCGGGGATACTTCAGGTACTTGTAGACCCAGCTCGTCAGGAAATGCTTCTCGTTGGAATGGAAGAACTGCGGACGGACGTCGCAGTCGGAAGCGGCGTAAACCCGTTCCGGACGTTTGCTGGTCTGGGTGGGACTGGCGGTATCGGTGGCGATTTCATCCTGGGCGCAAAGCACCAGGAGGAAATGATACAGATAGTTGCAGCGCGCCTCCAGGGCGGCGTAGTCGATCAGCCGGGGCGTGTCGCGCAGCGTCCGGTGCTCGCGGGCGGATCCGGAAGAGAAGAGGAACACCGGAATCTTGCGCTCATAAAAGGCCAGATAGTCGGAAGAGGGCGTCGCGCCGGCCATCCGCTCCGGGATGGTAACCACGGGCTGCTCCTGGGTCTTGTCGAGGATATAGTCCAGGTCGCGCTGGGCCAGCCGGCTGAAATAGCTGAACGGATGGCCGTCGCCGCCGCGGCCCAGACAGTTCAGGTCGACCATCGCGCCGACCTTGTCCATCTGCGTGAAAGCCCGGTTGGCAAAATACCAGGCGCCCGCCATCCCCTGTTCGCCGGCGCCGAAGCCCACGAAAATCACGGAACGCCGGAAAAGCCCCCGGTAAGTGGCCACCATGCGGGCCACTTCTATCAGCGCCGCCACGCCCGAGGCGTTGCAGTCGGCGCCGGGAAACACCTGGACGACAGGCTCGCCGTTGACCGTCAGGGTGTTCGTCCCCATATGGTCGTACCGGGCGCCCACCACGACATACTCGTCGCGCAGCTCCGGATCGGATCCTTCGACGATCCCCAGGATGTTTTGGGAACGGATCTCGCCGCCGTCGCCGGTAATGGTGAAATCCTGCCCGATGCTATCGGTCAGCATCAGCACGCCCGCTTCGGCGAGCGCGTCGTAGAGATAGCGCGCCGCCAGCCGCTCTCCGTCGCTGCCGGCCTTGCGGCCGTCCAGTTCATCGTCGCAAAGCGCCTCCACGTGCCGCCGCAGGGCCGGGGCAACAGCAAAATTCTGTGCGGCGAGATCCGCCGCACAGAACAGAGCGATCAGAATTATCGATAAAAATCTTTTCAATTACTTTTTGTAGAACGGCATCTTCACGACGACGGCCTTCAACAGGCGACCGCGCACGTCGATGAAGATTTCGCTGCCGACTTTGTTGAAAGGAACATTAACATATCCCATGCCAATCGCCTTCTTGACGCTCGGGCCCATGGTGCCGGAGGTCACGTGGCCGATCTTGTTGCCTTCCGCATCGCAGATGGGCATCTCGTGACGGGCGATGCCGCGGTCCACGAGTTCGAAGCCCACGAGCTTGCGCGTCAGGCCGGCCGCCTTCTGGTCAAGCAGGTACTGCTTGTCGATGAAGTCGCCCTTGACGTCGTTGAATTTGGTGATCCAGCCCAGGCCGGCCTCCAGCGGGGAGGTGGTGTCGTCGATGTCGTTGCCGTAGAGGCAGAAACCCATTTCCAGACGGAGCGTGTCGCGGGCGCCCAGGCCGATCGGCTGGATGCCGAAAGGCTCGCCGGCCTCGAAGACGGCTTTCCAGAGCTGGTCGCCGTATTCGTTGGGCACATAGACTTCGCATCCGCCGCTGCCGGTATAGCCGGTGGTGGAGAGGATGGCGCCGGGGATGCCGGCGACTTCCATTTCCTTGAAGGTGTAGTATTCCATCGAGAGGACGTCTTCCTTGCAGATGCGCTGCATGACCTCCATGGCCTTCGGGCCCTGGATGGCGAGCTGGCAGGTGGCGTCGGAGGCGTTCACCAGGTCTTTGCCCACTTCAAGGCCGAACTTCGGCGCGATGGCGCAGAGGTGGTTCCAGTCTTTCTCGATGTTGGCGGCGTTGACGGCCAGCAGATATTTCTCGGTGCTGAAGCAATAGGCGATGAAGTCGTCGACGATGCCGCCCTTGCCGTTGGGGAAGCAGGTGTACTGGGCCTTGCCCGGGAAGAGGACGGAAGCGTCGTTGGAAGAAACATACTGCAGGAAAGCCAGGGCCTTGGGGCCCTTGATCCAGATTTCGCCCATATGGGAGACGTCGAAGACGCCGACGCCTTCGCGCACGCAAGCGTGTTCCTCATTGATTCCCTTGTATTGGATCGGCATGTTGTAGCCGGCAAACGGAGCCATCTTCGCACCCAGCGCGATGTGCTTCTCGGTAAATACGGTGTTTTTCATATTTCTTTATGTAGTTTTTGCTTCGTGTCGTAGATCCAGGGGTCGGTCGGGGCCAAGTGGAGCTTCTTGAGCGCGGCCATGTCGCGACGGACCACTTCGAGGGAATCGCTGCCGTCGATGCAGACCACCGACAGGCCGCTGCGGAACTGGAACGTGCGGGTCTTGAATCCGTTTTCCTTCAGCTTTTCTTCGAACAGCTGGACGCCGATATCCTCCTTGAAGGCGCCGGCCACGGCGTAGTACCGCTTGACGGCGAGCGCGGCGGCGGCCGCTTCGATTTGGGCCCGCTCGGCTTCCAGCCGGGCGACTTCCGCCTTCGCGGCGGCGATCGAGTCGCGGACGGCCTGTTCGTGCGCGGCGCGGAGCTGGCGGAGGGCCTCCAGATCGGCGGAGGTCGGTTTGCCGAGCGAAGCGCGGACGGAATCGCATCCGGCCGTCAGGCCTGCGAGCAGGATGACAACCAGAAACCAGAGGGCCGCTTGGGCGAAATGATTTTTCATATTCAACAAAGATACGATAAAAAACGTTAAAAAAGGTTATCTTTACATTTGAAAGCGAACGGGATGTCAAAAAACCGAAAAAAAACGTTGCTCTTGCTGATGCTGCTGGCCCTCGGGTTGCCGGCGGCCGCCCGGCAACCCGACACCGTCCGCGTCGTCTTCGTCGGCGACGTCATGTCGCACGGGCCCCAGGTCACGGCCGCGCTGCGGCACGGCGGCAATCCCGCCAATCCGGCCGACTACGACTACGGCTCCTATTTCCAATACGTCCAGCCCTGGTTCCAGGAAGCCGACCTCGTGGTGGCGAACATGGAGTTCCCCGTGGGTGTGCTGCCCTACTCCGGCTACCCGTTCTTCTCGGCCCCGCCGGCCCTCCCCGACGAGGCGAAGCGAAGCCACGTCACGGTCTTCCTCACGGCCAACAACCACCTCTGTGACCGGGGGCGGGTCGGGCTCGACAGCACGTATGTCAACTATTCCCGCCTCGGCGTCCCGTTCACCGGCTTCTACCGGTCCGCGGGCGAAGAATACGAAAACGACCCGCTGATCCTCAATATCCGCGGCCACCGCATCGCCCTGGCCAACTTCACCTATGGGACCAACGGCCTGCCCATCCCGCCGCCCTACCACATCAACCGGCTCGACTCCGCGCACATCAGGGAAGTCCTCGCCCGGGGACGGGCGCGCGGCGCGGAATTTCTCATCGCACTTCCCCACTGGGGTGAAGAGTATCAGCTCACGCCCAATGCGACACAGCGGCAATGGGCCGATCTCTTCTTCCGCGAAGGCGCCGATGCCATCGTCGGGGCCCATACCCACGTCGTCCAGCCCGTGGAGACCCGGGCGGACGGACGGCCCGTGGCCTGGTCGCTGGGCAACTTCGTCTCGAACCAGCCTTTCCCCTATTCGCAGATCGGCATGCTCCTGTCGATGACGCTCGTCTGCGACGAAGACGGGATCCGCGTCGCGGAGCTGGTTCCCACCTACCTCTGGTGCTCCCGCAAACGGATGCTGGAAGCCAACTACACCGTCATCCCCATCCTCGAATGGATCGGCACCCGCGACCGCTGGCTCGACCCATCGGAATACGATAAAATGGTCCGTGAATGGACGGACCTCAAACATAAATTCGGACTGTAAGCGCCTATGGAAAAAACCATCCTGCTCGAAGAGATCGACCCGGTCGACATCTACGGCATCCACAACCGCCTGTTTGACCTGCTCACCAGCCATTACCCCAAAATCAAGGCCGTCGCCCGCGGCGCCGAGATCTATCTGGTGGGCCCGCAAAGCGAGCTCGACGATTTTGAAGACAAGATCAACACGCTCTGCCGGCTCCGCCGCTCGAAAAACGTGCTGACCGAATATGACGTGGATTCCCTCTTCGAAGGAAGCGGACACGCCGAAAGGGCGGAGGCCGAAAGCGAATCGCCCGTCGACAGCGGGCTGATCCTCTACAGCAACGAAGGCCGCCCCATCAAGGCCCGGACACCGAACCAGAAACGCATGGTGGCCGAATCGGCCCGCAACGACCTGGTCTTCGCCATCGGCCCGGCCGGCAGCGGCAAGACCTACACCGCCATCGCCCTGGCCGTGCGCGCCCTCAAGAACCGGGAGGTCCGGCGCATCATCCTCACCCGCCCCGCCGTCGAAGCGGGCGAACGGCTCGGCTTCCTGCCGGGCGACCTCAAGGACAAACTCGATCCGTATCTCCAGCCCCTGTACGACGCGCTGGGCGACATGATTCCCGCCAAACGGCTTCAGTCGTTCATGGAAGAAGGGATCATCCAGATCGCGCCGCTGGCCTATATGCGCGGCCGGACGCTCGACCGGGCTTTCGTGATCCTCGACGAGGCGCAGAACACCTCGCTGGGCCAGCTCAAGATGTTCCTGACCCGAATGGGCAGCGACGCCAAATTCATCGTCACGGGCGACCCGACGCAGATCGACCTGCCCAACAAGTCGGATTCAGGCCTGATGCGCGGCGTGGAACTCGTCCGCAACATCAAGGGGATCAGCATCGTGGAATTCGGGAAGGAAGATATTGTGCGGCACCCGCTGGTTACCAAGATTGTGGACGCGTTCGAACGCACCTGACGGAGGCCATCAGGTCGGACTTGCCGGTATAGCTCATCGGGAAGTCGGGATCGTCATACCAGACATAACGATAATACGCGTGGGTCGCATCCTTTTCGGTGGCGCTCCACCAGCATCCGTATTCATTGAGGCCGACGATGTCGTGGTCACCCACGAAGCAGTAGCCCAGCGGCATGGCGTTCCAGCCGCAGTCGTTGGTATGCAGGTTGTCGGGCGAATAGGGCCACATCCGGGTTCCGTTCAGATAGACGTCGGCCGAAACTTTCGCGCCCAGGCCCGGCCAGCGGCCGACGAAAGGCAGCGGCACACCGCCGTTCAGCGCAGCGGCCAGCGATTCCCAGTCATCGTTGGTCGGAACGCGCCAGCCTTCGGGGCAGACGTCCTCTTCCATGGCCATTTCCCAGGAATAAAGGTTGCCGAAGTAGGGCGCCGTCGCTTGGGAAGCGCGGTACCGGATGCCGCCGTAGGCGAGATTCTGGGTGAACCAGTCAAGGCCGCCGATAGTCACATAGCGGTAGGCGCGGCCGTCACGCTCGTCGCAGAACACCTCGCGGCTCTTGTGGAGGCCGGTAAAAGAGGTATTCCAGGTGGTGTCGATCGTGGTGACCTGGCGGGTGTTGACAGAAATGTAGTAACCGGGGCTGTAGGCGACGGCCGAAACCGTGAAGGAGGCGAGACTGTCCGGGAAGTGGATCGTGATGGGGTTGGTATCCAGACTGTCGACATAGACGCCGGAGACGTGCCACTTATAGTAGGCATCATCGGGGTACTCGATGCCGGAGGCCTCCATCGTGACCGTTTCTCCCTTGAGCACATAATACGGGACATCCATTGCCACGGTGCCGGTCATGGATTTCGAAGTCACGGTTTCCTCCTCTTCCTCCTTGCAGGATGCGATGCCTGCGAACAGCAGGACTGCGAGGGCGAACCACCCGAATTTTTGGATCAGACTCATGTATCTTCCTGAGGTTACGACTTGCAAAGATGCACAAATAATCGTAAATTTGCAAGAAATGTACCATTCGCGCATATGCCCGTGGCTGCTCGCCGTGCTGCTTCTGGTCAGTTGCAGCGGCCCTGCGACGTACGTCCGCATCGAGGGCTTCGCCCAGGGCGGCACCTACCACGTGATCAGCGCGCCGCTGCGCGGCGTGTCGGAAACGGAACTCCGCGCCCGCATCGATACCCTGCTCAACGAGATCGACTTTACCCTGAGCGGCTACAACAAAGGCTCGCTCCTGTCGCGCATCAACGCCGGGGAAGACCCGCCCCTCAACGACCTGTTCGTGGATTGCTTCACCCGCTCCAAAGAGATCTGGGCCGAAAGCGGCGGCGCCTTCGACCCGTCGGCCGCCCCGCTGTTCGACCTCTGGGGTTTCGGCTTCGCGAACAAGGGAACCGTCACCCAGGCGGCCATCGACTCGATCCTCGCCTTCGTGGGCATGGACCTGTTAACGCTCGAAACCCGCGACGACGGCGTCCACCTGGTGAAGGCGGATCCGCGCATCAAACTCAATTTCAACGCCATCGCCCAGGGCTTCTCGGCCGACACCGTCGCCGGCCTGCTGGAATCGCTCGGCAGCACCGACTATCTGGTGGACATCGGGCGCGAGATCCTCTGCAAAGGGAAAAACGCCTCGGGCGGCTTGTGGCGGATCGGCCTGGACCGGCCCGAAGACGGCAATATGGAGGAAGGCAAGAACCTCCAGGCCGTCATCGAAGTCAGCGGCAAGGGTATCGTAACTTCGGGCAACTACCGCAAGTTCTACGTGGAGGACGGGCAGAAATACGCCCACACGATCGACCCCGCGACCGGCCGCCCCGTGACGCACAATCTCCTGAGCGCCACGGTCATCGCCGATGACTCCACCACGGCCGACGCCTATGCCACCTGGCTGATGGTCATCGGCACGGAGCGCGCCCGCGAACTGCTGGCCGCGCGCGACGACATCGAGGCCCTGCTGGTCTTCGACCAGGACGGCCAGATGCAGAGCTTCCAGACAGAAAACGTAAGATCATTCATACCATGAACAGACGAGACTTCTTCAAGGCTTCCGCCCTCGGCGCGGCGGCCCTCGGTTTCACATCCCTGACAGGATGCAAAGTCACCACCCGACAGTCTTTCGACACCATCATCAAGAACGGCGTCATCTATGCCGGCGACGGCAAAGCGCCCATCACCGGCGACATCGCGATCCGCGACGGCAAAATCGCCGCCCTGGGCAAAGACCTCGGCACCAGTGCCGACAACATCATCGACGCGAAAGGACTGGTCGTCTCGCCCGGTTTCATCGATATCCACACCCACACCGATACGAACCTGTTCGACGCGCCCAAGGGCGACAGCCGCATCTTCCAGGGCATCACCACCGATCTGGGCGGCAACTGCGGCTACTGCCCCTTCGTCTACAGCGACGACGCCTGGGAAAGCCGCAAAGACCGGCCCCGGCACGGCGGCCCGGCCTGGCGTGACATCGACGGCTTCTATCAGCGGCTGACCGAGAACAAGATCGGCATCAACTACGCGAGCCTCGTCGGCCACGGCGACGTGCGCGAAGCCGTGGTCGGTCCCTACAACGTGAAAGCCACCGCGGATGATCTGCGGAAAATGTGCGAGGTGCTCGACCGCCAGCTCTCGCTGGGCGCCGTAGGCCTGTCTTACGGCCTGGAATATGCCCCCGGCTGCTATTGCGACACCGAGGAAATGGTGGCGCTCAACAAAGTGGTCAAAAAGCACAACGCCCTCTACACCATCCATATGCGCAATGAGGACGACCACGTGCTCGAAGCCATGGACGAAGCCATCGCCGCCGCCCGCGAATCGGGCGCCCGCCTGGAAATCTCCCACCTCAAGGCCCAGAATCCGGCCAACTTCGACAAGATCGACCGGATGCTCAAGAAGATCGACGACGCCCACAACGCGGGCATCGACATCGCCTTCGACCGCTATCCCTACACCGCCTTCTCCACGGGGTTCACGTCATTCATTCCCATCGAGCTGCGCGACGGCACGTCGGAAGACATCTACGCCCGCCTCAACGACCCGGCGACCTGCGAAAAGATCAAGGCCTACGCCTACAGCCGCCTCGAGCGCTTCGGCGGCCCGCAGCAGGTCGTGGTGGCCGGCTGCAACGACCCGGCCAACGCGGCCTACGCCGGCAAGAACCTGGCGGAGTGCTGCAAGATTTCCGGCATGGACGAATGGGAGATGATCCGCTACCTGCTCATCTCCGAAAAACTCGCGGTCAACCAGGCCACCTTCGCCATGAAGGAAGACAACCTGAAGAAGATCTACGCGCACCGGCTCTCGATGCCCGCCTCCGACGGCAGCGTCTACTCGCCCGAAGGCCCGCTTGGCCAGGAACTCCCGCACCCGCGCTCCTACGGCACCTTCCCGCGCTTCTTCGAGAAGTTCGTCCGGGAAGACAAGGTCCTCGACCTGGCCACGGCCATCTGGAAATGCACCGGCCTGCCGGCCTCGCGCATCAAACTCAAGGAACGCGGCCTGCTCATCCCCGGCTATGCCGCCGACATCACGGTCTTCAATCCGGACACCATCGCCGACCTGTCGACCTACGCCAAGCCGCACACCTTCCCCGCCGGCATCGAGCACGTGCTGGTCAATGGCGTGCATACCATAAAAAACGGCTCCCACACAGGAGTCCTGGCGGGAGTCGTCTTGGATGGTTCGCAGCTGAACCGCTAGAAGCGGCCGCGGATGCCGATCTGGAAAATACCCTCCATGCCGGCGCCCAGTTCCATAAAGCCGCTGATGGCCTGACCCACTTCCAGGCCGATCAAGGACACGTGGAAGGCGGGGGTCCAGTAGGTGCGGCTGATGAGGTCATCCTCCAGCAGCTTGCCGCCCCAGGCCATGGCGCCAAGGCCGACCTTGGAATACATACCGAACATATCCGACTGGTTGCGGAACCAGTCGAACTTGCCCGTAGCCAAGATGGGCACCAGGCCGGCGGACGAATTCACCGTCCCCGTATCATCCTTCAGCGTAATGCCGACATTGTAGTAGCCGACATTCAGGCCGACCGAGATGACCCGGTTGAGCTGATAGGTATAGCCGAGCGTGATCCAGCCCCGCGTACCGGCGTTGCGCACCTGGACGTCGCCTTCCCCGAGGTCGGAGATCAGGCTGGCGTAATTGATGATCTTGCTGAAAGAGGCGCCGATCAGGGACACGCCGTAGCCGAGGGAGATTTCATTGGGATGCTCCAGCTTGTAATATTCCGGATAGGACATCTGGGAAATCGGCCGCACCTGCGCCTGGGACACGCCGAACAGGCAGCAAAGGGCGATGAGGGAGATAAGGATCTTTTTCATCGTATAGGGTTTATTATCGGTTATCGGTGTACTTCTGTGACTGTTCCCGGACGAGTTCGTCCAGGATTTCGGGGTCGAAATAATTGATCTTCATGGCCCGCTTGACGGCGGCGAGGGTATCGGCCGCCTCGGCGCGCGCCACTTCGGAACCCTTGCGGAGCACCTCGTACACGTAGGGAATGTTCTGCTCAAGGGCCTTGCGGCGCTGGCGCATGGGCTCCAGCGTTTCATTGAGGATGGCCGTCAGGAAGTTCTTGCACATCACGTCGCCCAGGCCGCCGGCGCGGTACTGCGCCTTCATCTCGTCGAGCGAGCGGAACGCGAAGCTGACCTTGCGGCCCTGGAAGCAGTCGGCGTAGCGCTCGAAATGCTCCGGCCGGCAGAAGGCGTCGAGATAGGTGAAGACGGTGTTGCCTTCGACCTGGCCGGGATCGCTCACCTGGAGGTGGCCCGGGTCGGTGTACATGCCGCGGACCTTGGCCGCCACTTCTTCCGCAGAGTCAGAGAGGTAGATGCAGTTGCCGAGCGACTTGCTCATCTTGGCCTTTCCGTCGGTGCCGGGCAGGCGCAGGCAGGCGGCGTTGTCGGGCAGCAGGATTTCGGGCTCCACGAGCGTTTCGCCGTAGGTGGCGTTGAACTTGCGGACGATCTCGCGGGTCTGCTCGATCATCGGCTCCTGGTCCTCGCCCACCGGGACGGTCGTGGCCTTGAAGGCGGTGATGTCGGCGGCCTGGCTGATGGGATAGCAGAAGAATCCGACCGGGGTGCCGGCCTTGTTGTCGGCGCCTTCGGCGTCGTTGAAGCCGCGCATCTGGATCTCGGCCTTCACGGTCGGGTTGCGCTGCACGCGCTGGACCGTGACCAGGTTCATATAGAAGAACGTCAGCTCCGTCAGTTCGCTGACCTGCGACTGGATGAAGAGCACCGATTTTTCGGGGTCCAGGCCGGCCGACATATAGTCTAGGGCGACTTCGATGATGTTCTGGCGTACTTTTTCAGGATTGTCCGCATTGTCGGTCAGCGCCTGGGCATCGGCGATCATGATGAAAATGCGGTCATACGCGCCGGAATTCTGCAATTCGACGCGACGGCGGAGCGAACCCACATAGTGTCCGATGTGCAGACGGCCCGTGGGACGGTCGCCGGTCAGGATAACTTTACTCATCCGGTCAGTCTTTTACGTCTTTGAGTTTCTCGCGGATCTTGGCCTCGATTTCGTCAGCCAGCTGCGGGTTGTCCTTGAGCAGCGCCTTGACGGCGTCGCGACCCTGCGCCAGGCGGGTGTCGCCGTAGCTGAACCAGGAGCCGCTCTTCTTGATCACTTCCAGTTCGACGCCCAGGTCGACGATCTCGCCGATGTGCGAGATGCCTTCGCCGAAGACGATGTCGAACTCGGCCTTCTTGAACGGCGGGGCCATCTTGTTCTTGACGATCTTGGCGCGGGTGCGGTTGCCGGTGGCTTCGTCACCGTCCTTGATCTGGGTGACGCGGCGCACGTCGATGCGCACCGAGGCGTAGAACTTCAGGGCGTTGCCGCCCGTGGTGGTCTCGGGGTTGCCGAAGAGGATGCCGATCTTCTCGCGGAGCTGGTTGATGAAGATGCAGCAGGTATTGGTCTTGGAAATGTTGGCCGTGAGTTTGCGGAGGGCCTGGCTCATCAGGCGGGCCTGGAGGCCCACTTTGTTGTCGCCCATCTCGCCTTCGATCTCGGCTTTCGGGGTCAGGGCCGCCACGGAGTCGATGACGATGATGTCGATGGCGCCGCTGCGGATCAGGTTGTCGGCGATTTCAAGGGCCTGCTCGCCGTTGTCGGGCTGGGAAATGAGCAGCGTGTCGATGTTCACGCCCAGGTTGACGGCGTAGGTGCGGTCGAAGGCGTGCTCGGCGTCGATGATGGCGGCGATGCCGCCCTGCTTCTGCGCCTCGGCGATGGCGTGGATGGCCAGCGTGGTCTTGCCGCTGGATTCCGGGCCGTAAATTTCAATGACGCGGCCGCGCGGATAGCCGCCGATGCCCAGCGCGTGGTCGAGCGCGATAGAGCCCGTCGCGATGGTGGAAACCTCCAAGGAAGGCTGATCTCCCATCTTCATGATGGTGCCTTTGCCGAAATCCTTTTCGATCTTGGCGATGGTCGCCTGAAGCGCCTTGAGCTTCTCGGCGTTCTTGCCGGCACCCGCATTGTTCATTTCTTCATTTTCTTTTGCCATACATGGTTGGTTTTAAGGGTTAATACATCGCAAACGCTTTCTTCCTATCTTCGCAAAGATACGATTTTTGTGGGAATGTGCGCCGATTTGTCGTAAATTTGCAAAGATGAAAGAGGCTTTACTGGGCAAGACGCTTTCCGAATTGCAGGCCGTCGCCGCAGCGGCCGGACTGCCTTCCTATGCAGGCGGGCAGCTCGCCCAATGGCTTTACGTGCGCCGTGTCAGGACCTTCGATGAAATGACCAATCTGTCGAAAGCCGCCCGCGCCGCGCTCGCCGAGACCTACGAAGTGGGGCGCAACCGTCCCGTCGAGGCCTTCACCTCGAAAGACGGCACACGCAAATACCTCTTCCCCACCCGCGCCGAAGGCAAATTCATCGAAACGGTGATGATCCCGCAGTTCGAAGACGGCTCCGAAGGCGGCCTGGCCCGCGCCACCGCCTGCGTCTCCTCGCAAATCGGCTGCAAAATGGGCTGCCGCTTCTGCATGACCGGCCGCGGAGGCTTCCACGGGCACCTTTCGGCCGCGGAGATCCTTTCCCAACTGATGGACATCGACGAAGCCGACGAACTGACGAACGTCGTGTTCATGGGTATGGGCGAACCGCTCGACAACTGGCCGGAAGTGTCCCGGGCGCTGACCGTGCTCACCGAGCCCTGGGGCTTCGCCTGGAGCCCCAAACGCATCACGGTGTCCACCATCGGCGTCATGCCCGTCCTGGAACGCTTCCTCGAAGAGAGCCGCTGCCACCTGGCCGTGAGCCTCCACAACCCCTTCCCCGCCGAACGCGCCGCCCTGATGCCGGTGCAGAAGGGCTGGCCCATCGCCGACGTGATCGCCCTGCTCCGCCGTTACGACTTCTCCGGTCAACGCCGCGTCAGTTTCGAATACACGATGTTCGCCGGCGTCAACGATTCCGCGCGACACGCCGACGCCCTGGCCCGCCTCCTCCGGGGGCTGCCCTGCCGCGTCAACCTCATCCGCTTCCACGCGATTCCCGATTCCCCGCTGCGCACCTCCGGTGACGCCGCCATCGCGGCCTTCCAGGCCCGGCTTCAGAAAGCCGGCATCACCACGACCCTGCGCGCCTCCCGGGGAGAAGACATCCTGGCCGCCTGCGGCCTGCTCGCAGGCAAAGGTTTAAAGAAAAATACGCCGAACCCATGAAACGCATCCTGGCTCTTTCCCTCCTCCTGTTACTCTTTGCCCCCAGCCTCCGGGCGGAAGAAGGCGAACCCGTCCCCGCACCGAAACGGCCGCGGCCCAGAGTGGGCCTCGTCCTCTCCGGCGGCGGCGCCAAGGGCATGGCGCACATCGGCGCCCTCAAGGTGCTCGAAGAGTTGGACATCCCCGTCGACTACGTCGTGGGCA
>JAEEGF011851753.1_pt1 | contig 23759 bp, 17 predicted proteins | sample 9134171 | NCBI WGS metagenome assembly JAEEGF01 (sample SAMN16246542, study PRJNA631951) | gut metagenome | biome: gut microbiome; feature: rumen; material: AP-attached | host: Bos | place: Iran: Karaj | collected 2018-10
CATCAGGACTAACAATGCTTATTATTTTGTCTGCATTAACAATATTGCCAAATCCAATGTGAATGAGTTTATTCAATGTTTTCTATCTGCTCCCTTACTTTTTCAATATCAGTCTTAAGAGCAATTCCTCTGTCTGAGATCTTAAGATCTGTAGACTTTGAAAGAATTGTATTGGCTTCCCTGTTCATCTCCTGTGCAAGGAAATCAAGCTTTCTGCCAATGCCATCCTTATCGTCACCCTTTAAAAGGGTATCTTTTGTAGCTCCGATATGGCTGCGAAGTCTTGTGATCTCTTCATCTACGCAAATCTTATCAGCGTAAATAGTAACTTCCATCGCAAGTCTGTTTTCATCAACCTGCTTGTCCTCAAGAAGATCCTGGATTTTCTCACGAAGCTTGTCCTTGTACTCCTTGATGATCTCAGGTGAACGCTCAGCAATATACTCCACATTCTCCATCATTCCATCAAGTTTCTCTGTAAGATCCTTACATAAAAACTCGCCTTCTCGAGCTCTTGACTCCATAAACTGCTTGCCGGCACCGGCAAGAGCTTTCATGAGGCCGCTTAATACTTCCTCTTCATTAAGCTCTTCCTCTTCCATTGTAAAAACTTCAGGGAATCTGGAAAGAACAGAGATCCTTACATCATTATCAAGGCCAAAATCACCTGCCATTTCATTCAGGTAGGAATAATACTCCTGTGCAATAGCCTTGTTGTATTTTACCTTTGTCTCTGACTCTGAAAAATCCTCATAACTAATGAAAACGTCAACTTTACCACGCTTCATATAGTTCTTAAGTTCGCTGCGGATTGCAGCCTCAAATGCATTAAACTTTTTTGGCATCTTGATATTGATATCAAGATAGCGGTTATTTACCGACTTAAGCTCTACAATGTACTTGCGATTTCCTTCTGTAATCTCACTTCTGCCAAAACCTGTCATGCTGCAGACCATTATCATATCCCCCTTATTTGGGCATAGTTATACAAAAGTTATTATAATATATCGCAAAATATCGGTCAATGTCAATTGCGAAGTTTAAAAGCACTGGTTATTCAATAATAACAACCTCTATCAGATTGTCTTTAGTATCCAAATGCTCCTCTTTTATAAGGTGCCATTCTTCATCATATATCTTCTTTAATACAGCATATCCGGCACTTGTCATAACAGGCTTTTCATTTCTGTCATAAAATCTTGTGACCGCCCTGTTTCCTCTGCTGTCATATTCATATTTCACAATAGCATATCCACTAGTGCTTTCGACCACATTATCAGACTCATCATAATAAGTTTCTGTGAGCACTCCACCCTGCTTATTGTAAGTATAGCTTATAGCTGATATACCACTATTAATAGTAATTCTATCGCCATTACTATCTAAATACCTTATTGTCTTAACCTGCCCTATGAGATTATAGTCTCTTTCAATCTGAGAATAGCCCTGCGATAATACAAAGGGTGTCCCATCTAATTCGAAGTATTTTTCAGAAAGGGAATAACCATAACCATTCTTAGTTATCTGAGAAATATAAACCGGTGTTTCTTTTAACGTGATATCTATAGTCTCGACATGACAGCCTTCACTTGGAGACACAGAAAGCTCAACTCCCTGAGTGACGCCTCTTATATCAAATGGAACAGTCAGGATAAGATTCCCCTTAGCATTAAAGTCACTTAGATACACATCATTTTCAGCAATAGTTCCGGCTCCATAAACTGAAGTAACTCCTATACTGCAGAGAACTTTTCCTTCATCTTCTCCCTCGTATTTTGCTCTATCAACATGAAGATAATACCTAGCCTCATATTTGCCAGGATACATAAACATTGCAGATGAACCTGCATGCTGTTCATACGGGTAATACTTATACCACTTATACCCCAGACATGAGAGATTTCTTATCGTATCTTCATCATTAGAATATACAAGCAGTTCATCTGACAAAACAGTAACTTCAAAGCCTGCATCAAACATCTCTTTAAGATTTGTTCCCTTGCTAAAAATGATCGATGCATCAGAGTATGCATTGAATCCAGAATTTCTTGTACTGGAATACAGAATCTTTTTATTAGCGCTATGATAGGCAAAAGGATAGTCGTTAGCATATACTGCCCCCTCGCAATTATCAGTCAACACTTTAACTGCATCCAGTTTACTTTCCACCAGACTTTCATATTTTCCAGGGAGCGTCTTAAAGCCCATAAAAAGACATATGCCCAAAGCCACAAATAAACCAGCCGCATAAATCTTTTTCTTATAATCTTTTGGCCTTTTTATTATGCCCAAAAATAGACATGTAATACCGCATATGAAGGCCCATATATAAAAGAGTCCCAAACTCTCTTTTTCCTCAGACCATATATTCTCATATACAAGATGAGTATTCAAAAGCGAATACCAAAACTTATAACTAAAAAGGAATATGACATCTCCCAAAGCAAGGGCAAAAGAAACGATATTTGTCCCTTTTCTCTTAAATGTATTTGCAAACACAACCGCATTGATCGTTATTACAGAAATAAGCAAAAATGCTTTAGTCGAGGACAGACTGACACTCCAGCTATTTGTCCTAAGAACATAGGACCCGATCTTCCAGATAGGATTGCCAAAAAGCGCAAGCAATATGCCGCAAGCACACCCTAAAACCATTGTGACAAGGGCCTTGGCATCTATTTTCCCATATACCTCCTTGGAAGGATATGTCTCCATCAAAGAAAGCTTTCCGCCTCTTTTCACTTCCAAAAATGCATATCCATATGCAAATATCATCATCATGAATATGTGATAATGCCAGATAACACCTATATAGAGTAAGATTGGGCCAACTATCCAATAAGATATATATCTTTCTTCCTTTCTTTTGCCTTTTAGCAACATTAGGAAAAATGGAGCCATGCACAGAAGCCCCAGCATAATTCCACCTTCGGCAAGAATCACCATTACAGAATTACTGAATCCGCTGTTATATTCAAGTCTGTAATCAGACATAAACTCTCTAATATAATCCTCATTTCCAAATCCGCCTCCAAGCAAAGGCTTATTCAAAAAAGCCTTTAGGCCAAAGGCAAAGTCCTCAGCATGCTGCTCTGCAGAAGTACTTACAGCATCTTCATAAGTCCTGCTCTGTTTGTCATTATAGAAAAATACAATTGCAAACAATACCGCAAAGATGATTGGGATAATAAACACCTTTTTGTGCTTCTTAATAAGAAATCTAATAACAAAAAGCCCCCATGCCACAGCAAGAAGCATTAGTCCGTAAGTGGACTGGGTAGAAAAAAGAACTATCGAAATGAGAACTCCTCTAAACAGGCCAAGTCCCCTTTTCTCCTGTTCAAGGAAAATCTCAGTAAAAAGAGCTGTCACCAACTGCACAACATACATCAAAGGCTCGGTAAAAACACCGGTATTTCTTAAAAGAGATACTCCGGCAACTATAGAAGAACCTGACCTGCTAAGCACCAACGTATTCATAAAATTATTGCGTGCGTCAACTCTCCCTATCCCGGACCAGACCGTATATATCAAATCTGAAGCAGTCATTCCGTTACTTACCACAGTTGAGATGTACATGATAAGCGAAAGTACAGAAAAAACACATACATACTTTGCATGTTTATATAGAAGATCAAAGGGTTCCCCTTCAACTATCTTAATTTTAAACAAGATGATAAAGAGTGGAAAAATGATAAGGAAGTTCCATATGTAGAGCTGCACAAATGATATATTAAAGTCCCTTAACACATTTAGTTTAAAGAACAAAATCATATATCCATATAGGAGCAATATAATGGCCAGACTATCTATTATTCTGCCAACAAGGTCCCTATCGCACAAAAAATGAACCAGGATATCAATGATCAGTAGTGCTAAGACTAATCTATATAAAAAATAATCCGGAGGAAAACTGCCTGCATTTATCCTATGAACATATATAGAATTGCATTCAAAAAAAGCAACTACAATCATAAAATACTCTATGCAGTCACTAAACAGCTTAAGATATTTATATAGCCTGTTATCAGCTACATTATTTCCCATCACATAACAACCTCATTAATCCTTGGTTTTATCGTTGCCAGAAAAAAGACTGGCGTAAATTCTTATCACCAATGCCATAAGAACAGTGCCCAATATGGCAAATATCGTGTAATAGGTTGAATCAGGCTCAATGTCTATTCCTTTAACAAAGCGTGCAAAATAGATAAAAATCCTGGTAATAGGGATATTAAGTGCGACTGCTACGCAGTATTTTACCAGTAGCGGAAAAGAAGGCTTTAGATCAAATATATTTTTTCTTTCAGCCACATCATTAGATAAAACAAGAAATAAAACAGGAACAATCAATAGATTTATAAAAGACCTAAGAAACAGCATTATGTAATCCCCCCAAAAACCCGCGGCACAAAGCCGCAGGTCAATAAAAAACAATTAATTCTTAAAGCTGTGAACCGGTGCCGGTATTCTGCCGCCTCTGTTTACAAAATTGTCACAAGAGAACTGGTTTACAGGCATTATAGGTGCATAGCCCAAAAGTCCGCCGAATTCTACTGTCTCACCAACGCCTTTTCCAATTACAGGAATAAGACGTACAGCTGTAGTCTTCTGATTGATCATTCCGATTGCCATTTCATCTGCAATGATTCCGGAGATTGTTGTATCCTTTGTATCTCCCGGAACCGCGATCATATCAAGACCTACTGAGCAGACACAGGTCATAGCTTCAAGCTTTTCAAGAGTAAGTGCTCCCGCTTCCACAGCATTTATCATACCCTGGTCTTCACTTACAGGGATAAAGGCTCCGGAGAGGCCACCTACGTATGAAGATGCCATTACTCCGCCTTTTTTAACCTGGTCATTTAAAAGAGCAAGTGCTGCTGTTGTTCCCGGTGCCCCTGCGTGCTCAACGCCGATCTCATGAAGGATGTCGGCAACACTATCGCCAATAGCAGGTGTTGGTGCAAGAGAAAGGTCGATGATTCCAAATGGAACTCCAAGTCTCTTAGAAGCTTCCTGAGCTACAAGCTGGCCTACTCTTGTTACTTTAAATGCAGTCTTTTTGATAGTCTCGCAGAGAACTTCAAAGTTCTCACCCCTAACTTTTTCAAGGGCTGTCTTTACAACGCCAGGTCCTGAAACGCCAACATTAATTATCTTGTCAGCTTCAGTAACTCCGTGAAATGCACCTGCCATAAATGGATTGTCATCAGGAGCATTACAGAAAATTACAAGCTTGGCACATCCAAGAGAATCCTTTTCCTTTGTAGCCTCAGCTGTCTTTTTTACTATTGATCCCATAAGACGAACAGCATCCATATTGATACCTGTCTTTGTTGAACCAACATTTATAGATGAGCAGACAACATCAGTTGAAGCAAGCGCCTCCGGTATTGACTCAATAAGAAGCCTGTCTGCTTCTGTCATTCCTTTACTTACAAGTGCAGAATAACCACCGATAAAGTTAACTCCTACAGTCTTAGCAACCTTATCAAGAGTCTTGGCAATTTTCACAAAGTCAGAAGGCTCTTTACATGCTGCTCCGCCAACTAGTGCTATAGGTGTTATTGATATTCTTTTGTTTACAATAGGGATTCCATATTCACGAGAAATCTGATCGCCGGTTTTAACAAGATCCTTGGCAGTCTCATAGATTTTGTTATAGATATTATCACAGAGTTTATCCAAATCTGATGTAATGCAGTCCAAAAGACTGATACCAAGAGTAATGGTCCTCACATCAAGATTTTCTTTTTCTATCATTTCGTTGGTCTCAATGACCTCATTTACATTTATCATTTTGTCACCTTTCATCATAGGGAAGTTACACAACTAATTAAATAAGCAAGCGCTTAGATTCTGTGCATTGAGTCAAAAATTTCTTCTTTCTGACATTTGATAACTACACCTATTTCTTTTCCAAGGCTCTCAAGGTCATCAGCCACCTGATTAAATTCCTTATTTGTTGCTGACATATCAACTATCATCATCATGTTAAAGAATCCACTGACAATTGTCTGGGAAATATCCAGAATGTTGATACCTGACTCTGCAAGGTAAGTACAAACTTTAGCTATAATACCTACTGTATCCTTGCCAACTACTGTAATGATTGTTTTTTTCATGATCTCCTCCTTATTGTACACAGCGCTACCTGCGTTTATATCACGCTTTACAGCACCGGTTAACATTCAAATCATCAAAACTCAAGAACTGTAGAAATTGAACTTCTATCTGCAACCATAATAGGAAAACCGTCATTAAATTTTAAACTGTCATTCATCTGTAATTCCACACGAACTGCTTCATATGCAAGTTCCGGAAGGTTATTCTCTTTTGAAAGGTGTCCAAGGAATACTCCCTGCAATTTGTTATTTATGAGCTTGCTAAGCAGCTCACCGCTTTTTTCATTGCACAGATGTCCCTTGTCTCCAAGTATTCTTGCTTTCAACTGATAGGGGTAAGGTCCTGTCTGAAGCATTCTTATATCGTGATTGGCTTCAAGCAAAAGTGAGTCACAGTCAGACAAACGATCAACTGTATAGTCATTATAACAGCCAAGGTCAGTGGCCACGCCAATCTTTTTATCTCCCACAAATACTGTATAACCACAAGGCTCATTGGCATCATGTGAAATAGTCATGGGATTGATCTTCATATCGCCCACCAGAACTTCTTTATCGGCCATAACCTGTACGAATCTTGAATTAACCATTTCAGCTTTTTTATCGCTTGCTTTAATTCCTTGTATTGTACCACCTGTGGCATAGATAGGTATATCAAATTTCTTTAAAATTGTGTGAAGTGCTGCGATATGATCAGTGTGCTCATGTGTGACAAAAATAGCACTTATATCCGAAAGTGTAAGCTCAAGGGATTTAAGTCCCTCTTCAATTCTCTTTTTGCTAACTCCTGCATCTATTAAAATGTGAGTGTTATCAGAACCAATATATGTACAGTTTCCGCTACTCCCACTGGCAATACTTGTAAATCTCATAAATTCCCCATTTCACTGCTTAATCTTTCAATATATTAGCTTATTTCTAAAAAAATTGCCATATGCAAAAAGAGAGTATTTTGACCAAAGTAAAAACTCAAGTCAAAACACTCTCACTGGTTTACCTGCAACTTCCCATGTTATTCGGAGATATAAAGACTATGCCCTCATTTCTATCAAATCTCTAATAAATATATATCCATAAGAAGCAATGACAGACGCTATAGCAACAAATAAAAAACTCCGTGGCTCATTAAGTCTAAAAACCGACTGCGCAAGAAAAACGAAATACATATGAATATAATAAATATATGAACTTGCCTGACGAAAATGAAGTTTGTCAAAAGTATCTCCGCCTTCAAAACTCACCAAAATTGAAAACAGCAAAAATACCATTACCAAAAGCATATTCTTCCATATAATATCATCCCAAAAGACACATAACACAAAGCAAATCAGAAGAGCAATTAAGCCAACTGATTTTCGAGGAGTTTTCAAATCATTAAACTTAATGCCCATCCAAATGTAAACAGGTCCTAAAAGCATTCGACCATTCCAAAAAATCATCTTATGTACTTTATAAAACAAATCCATTTCAGGAATAATAGATTCAATATTAGGTCTTACAGTTAGGAACGTACCTATAACAAACAGAATTATGGTTATAAACCAAATATTCTTTTCTTTTTTATACAAAAAATATAATAAAAACAAGCTATATGAAGCGCACAATAGATACCATAGTTGCCATGACCAACCATGGTTTCCGTAAAGAATAAGCCCCCTAAAAAAGTATAGAAGATTCTTAATCAAACTTTCGCCATCTATTACATATTTGTATATTGTAAGTGGAAGGTAACAAATTGTCAGTAAAAGATAAATCTTCGCAAAAGAAATTGCTCTTTTCTTTAGCAGATCTACTCCATCTTTTTTCAACTTCACACCAATAAAAAAACCTGTACATACAAAAAAGAATGGTACTGCCAAAGAACTCACTATATCCCACAGTTTATAAATCCATGTACCTCTATCTTTCACTAATGGAACCGTATGAATAGAAACGACCAGTATAGCTGCTATTATTTTGCCAAAATCCAATCCATAGTAATGCTTTTTCATCAAGTCAACCATTTATGCACTTTAAGCCTACTTCCAGTAAACCTCTATTTTGTCTCCTTCCTTTATACTCTGCAGATAATCCGGTGTACCACCGTTTAAAATCGTGACCACAGATCTGCCCTGAGGCTTTGACAGGTCAAAATCTATCGCATCAAAAACATCAACAAATACATATTCAGCCTTACCATGAAGAGTCACGGGATCATTATTGACAACTACATGAAGGTCATGAGCCAGAATATTTTTCACAGGCTCAGCCTCTTCTTTTTCGTAGACCTCAGTGTCAATTGGAGCTTCGAATGAAAGCTGTCCATTAGAATCCTCGATAATCTTGGCAGCTTCCTCTTCATTTTCGATAGCCTCTTCATTTTCCTGCCTGATGGCAACCTCTTCAGCAGTAGGATAGTCCTTGTAATAATCCATTATCATGTCGTCCTGAGACTTGAACTCCACCTTGAAGTTCTCATAGACAGGAGTATCTTTGTCGCCCCTCTCATTGTTAACCATGATAACTGTATCTTCTGTCAATTCAATATCGAGCAGTTCAGCAATCTGCGCAGCTGTATTGTAATCAAGAACCTTTACTTCATCTCCTGGCTGAATGGAATAAAGCGGAGTCTGAAGCTGACCGTTTACAGTGGCATACCTTGATGCCTCAACATTTTTACCATCAACATTTACGTTGAACTTAGTCTTAAACTCAGGTATCCCTTCGATGACAGCCTTTCCGGGCGCACCGGCAGTTGAAGGCGTTACATCAATGATATCATTGGCATGGATCTTGGTATGGATATCTGCAGGCTTTCCGTTAAGAGTAATTACTGCAGCTTCGCCCGGTTCTCCGCGGGAAGTTCTCTCTTTTCCATTAACAGTAAATTTAAGTTCTTCTCCTCTCTTCGGGAAAAGATCTTCATTAGGAAATGCAGCCTGCATGGCAGCATCAACTATCTGAAGTTTACCGTTATCATATATCTTGGTCTGTGTTCCGTTAAATGAAACAAAGATAAAGTTATTGGCTTCTTCATAGTAACTGATACAGATTCCAAGAGGTGTAACCAAAAGAGAATCCTTTTCAATGCCATTATTGTTAAGGAACACGATTTCCTTCATAACCTCTTCACCACGAAGAGCAACTCTTTCTTCAGGAATATCCATTTCCTTGGCGATTGCCTTTACATAGCCGGGAACACAGCCTCCACCACCGACTACAAACACAGCGCTTACAGGCTTGTCTCCATTGAGCCTTTTTATCTCTTCTACAGCCTTTTTAGCCATTTCATCGACCTTAGGCTTAATAACCTTTGTGATTTCCTTTGTGGTGATTGTCTTTGTAAGCCCCATGATATCGACATATTCAACCTTGTCGGAATGACTGGCCGCAATCTTTATCTCATCAGCTGAGTTGAAATCCACAAGACAGTGCTGAGCAATGATCTCTGTAATGTCATCTCCTGCCAAAGGAAGCATGCCATAAGCTGTGATAGAGCCGTCATCAGTTACACAGATATCACTTGTTCCTGCGCCAACATCAACAAGAGCAAGATTCAACATTCTGAATCTGTCAGGGATTGCAACCATCATAGCCGCAATAGGCTCAAGTGTAAGATTTGCAACCATGAGACCTGCTCTCTCACAAGCCTTATAAAGGCCATCGACACAATCATCAGGGAGAAATGTAGCAATAAGCTCAACGCTTACCTTACCGGCATTATGACCTTCAAGGTTGGCTATCTGGTAGCCATCAAGGTAATAGTGCATTACTGAATAACCTACAAGGTAAAACTTAATGCCGGAAGTATTTTTGCTAAGAAATTCCGCATACGCCTTTTCAACAGCGGCGGAATCAAGATTATAGATATCCTCATCAGTAATATCATGAGAATCCTGATACTCATAATCATAGGTCGTTCTTACTGTTTTAAGAACACGACCAGCCGCAGCAATACAGACATCTGTAAGATGAATGTCAGTCTGCTGCTCAAGGGACTCCTTGACCATCTTGATAGTCATTCCAACCTTACCAATATCGTGGATCTGTCCGTCAAGCATGGCCCTTGTCTGGTGTTTTTCAACTGCCTGTGCTATTACATTGAACTTTCCTTCATTCATGTAACCCACAGTACCAACAACACTTCTGGTTCCAATATCAAGTCCAAATACAACTTTCTGATCTTTTTGCTCTAAACTAGCCATTATGCCACCAAGCCCCCTCGCACAATTTTACGAACAAAAACTAAATCTTCCAAAGTTTTAATCTATTGTCTATCTCAGAAAATGCCTTGCTGTCCTCGCCGCTGTTATCAATTACAAATTCGCAATGCTCCCTAAAAGTCTCATCGCTTAACTGACTCTTAAAAATATCTGTAACTTTCTGGTCAGAGTAGCCTCTTGAAGCCTTCAGTCTTTTGCGGCGCGTATCCTCATCAGCGTAAACATACCACATTTCGTCTACGATCTTGTCATATCCATTCTCTATAAGAAGGGCCGCTTCTACAAAAACAAAATCATAAACTCCTCTTTTACGCTCATCATCTACTATATTAATAATATATTGATTTACTGCAGGATGCAAAATATTATTTACGGTTTTTAGCTTATTTTTATCATTGAATATAGCTTTTGCCATTAAAGCCTTATCAATTTCACCATCATCAGAAAGGATTTCTCTGCCCAAAGCCTCTACCAAAGCCTCATAGGCAGGATATCCCTTTTTCTTTATATCATTGGCAACATCATCAGACAAAATAACAAGGCAGTTGTAATTGTCCCTGATATATGAAAGAAGCGTACTCTTTCCGGCACCCACTCCGCCTGTTATTCCTATGATATTTGTTTTTCCCTTTTGAAGCGCCATATAAATACAAATCCTTTTAATACATCTATTGATGAATATATATTAATTACTTGGCTTCGTACCAGTCACTTCCTGTGTGACAGTCTGCACTAAGCGGAACAAGAAGGCTTGCCGACCTTTCCATCTCTTTAGTCAAAAGACCTGTCACAGCCTCCAGCTCATCATTATAGGTTTCAATAACCAGCTCGTCGTGAATCTGAAGTATCAGCCTTGACTTAAGCCCCATCTCTTTTATCTTGAAAAAGACATTTATCATGGCAATCTTCATGATGTCAGCTGCACTTCCCTGAATAGGCGCATTCATGGCCACTCTTTCGCCAAACTGTCTCATGTTAAAGTTACCAGACTTAAGCTCCGGCATAGGACGTCTTCTTCCATACATTGTCTCCGAATACCCCTTTGCCTTGGCACTTGCAATTACCGACTCCTGATACTCTTTTACACCCGGATAAGTTTCAAAATACTTATCCATATACTCCTTGGCCTCTTTTGCAGAAATTGAGAGGTCCTGAGAAAGTCCAAAAGCGCTTATTCCATAGACAATACCAAAGTTAACCGCCTTGGCGCTCCTTCTCTGAAGTGGTGTTACTTCATCAAAAGGAACATGGAATACCTTTGAAGCCGTTATCGTATGAATATCATCACCATCATGGAAAGCCTTGATGAGTTCTGTATCCCCTGACATGTGAGCAAGTATTCTAAGCTCAACCTGAGAATAATCCGCATCTGCAAATACGCACCCATCCTTTGGAACAAAGACCTTTCTGATAAGCCTTCCAAGTTCTGTTCTCATAGGAATATTCTGAAGGTTAGGCTCTGTTGAACTGATCCTTCCTGTGGCAGTGATTGTCTGATTAAAGCTTGTATGTATCCTGTCATCAGCCTCAATAAAGGCTGCAAGACCATCTGCATAAGTTGACTTTAATTTGGCAAGTCCTCTGTACTCAAGGATATCTGCCACTATCTTGTGCTCAGGAGCAAGTTTTTCAAGAACCTCTGCTGCTGTGGAATACCCTGACTTTGTCTTTTTCTCCGCCGGGAGTCCAAGCTTTTCAAAAAGAATCTCACCAAGCTGCTTGGGGGAATTGATATTAAACTCGCACCCGGCTGCTTCATATATTGCCTTCTCAAGCTCTACTATGCGGACCTGAAGCTTATCTCCATAGGCCTTAAGCTCATCTCTTTTTGCTATGATTCCCTCTTTTTCCATTGAGAAAAGAATGTATGAAAGAGGCATCTCAATATTGTAGAAAAGCTTTAACATCTGCAGCTTTTCAAGCTTCTTTCTGATAAGAGGCGTCGCCCTGTATATAACTTCGCAGGCCTTCGCTGCATAGTCACTAAGTGCCTTTTCATCTGAATTTCGCAGGCTTTCTTTTCCAAATAAATCTGCCCTTTTAGAAAGTCTCAGATCAAGGTATTCCCTCGCAACATCCTCAATCTGGTAATCGTTTTTAAGTGGATTAACAAGGTACGCACCCAAAAGATCATCAAAGCATCTTTTATCGCTGTCATTTATTTCTTTATCCTCATAACCGCTTGTTCTTCCTGCTATTTCAAAAGGCTCAAAAAAATAGAAACTGCTCTTTATGTCAAAAGTAGCAAGACTGCATATTTTGCTCAGTTCGCTAAGTTTCTTGCCAAGATAATCAGCAGTTATAAAATTCTCTACCGGAATATAATAGACTTCTTTTCCGTCAAAACAAATTGAAAGTCCAAGAACATCTTTTTTCTTGCTTCCATCAGCAGATAAATTGTCATATAAGAAAAAGAATGAGGCAAAATCAGCTTTTGTACCAAATAAAGCCTCTACCTCATTAAGATCTGAAGTAACTCTTACAGTGCTTTCAAATGATGCCACTTTTACTGACGTTCCTGTAGGTGATAAGTTTGAAAGCTCTGCTTCAAGGCGGCCTAAAAGCTCATCATTTACAGAAATAGTACCCTCGCCATTAGGAGAAATGATATCTTCAAAGCGATCAATCTGACCCTTAAGGGCAGGAATAAGGCCTTCCTTTTCAGCCTCATTTTTGACGATCTCAATTTCACTATGATCGCCAGACTTTAATATGCCTGAGAGCTTATATACAGCACCATATACTCCATTTATGAAATCGCCGTCTGCATCTGTAAATGCAGGCATGGCATAGAATGCATTTTTTACAAGATCTACAATATCTAAAGATAATTTACTCAAAGTTCTTCCCCAACCTGTATAAAATAAAAATTATAATGCAAAGGCAAGGACCGATACTGTCACCACAAGAACAACGACCGCCAGCTCCAAAAGTATGCTGAGTAAAAAGAGATTTCTTCTAAATTTCAGCCGTTTTTTGGCGTCTTTAATAAGGATAAGAAGTTCCTGTTTGAGGTTAAAGGTATTACCATCCTCAAGCCTCTGCATACCGGTCTTCACAAGAAACTGTATAGTAAGCTCCTCCTTACATTCAGGACAGTTGTCTATGTGCTCGATAAATTCAGCCAGGTCCTTATTATCAAGGTCATCGTCTAAAAATAATGGAATTAGTTTTTCAGCCTCTTTGCATGTCATAATAATAAAATACAATAATTTGAAGCTTAATTCCACTTTAAATTTCTGTTGCATCTCCCAGTGCAACCCTATCGTAATCCCAGAACCTGACCTGTATCTCATTTTTGGAAAGTGGTGCAGACAAATACTTGCCGGACATATAATCACCACTGACCTGCAGTATCTTATCAAAATATATTTTATTATCTACTCCACCTATGAGAATTTTTTTACCAAGCTGCGTGAGCATATCTGTTCTGGCTTTCATAATGATATCGCCCTGTTTTACCATATCGGGATCCAAAAAACGCCATGCACTCATGATGACGCCATCAAATTTTTCCATGGCATCCAGAGTAATCCTTGATGAATCTTTTCCATAATTACCAAGGAAGAGCCTTATTCCGGTATCATAAAACTCATTTACAACATACCTTAGATTATCCTCCGACATCTCTGCCATGGTATCACTTATGTCAAAGGCAATGAGCCCCGGATCAACATTGTACTTAACAAGAAGCTCCTGTACAGTTGTGACCAGATTTTTATTTAGGACCTTAGCTGCCATGATGTGAATAATGACAAAATCAATACTCATATATCCCTTATTAACATCATTTCCAAGGAATTTGATTACAGATTCGATCATTCTTATTTCAAGTTCTTCCGCAAAACCAGTTCTCTCTGCAATTGGCATGAACTCTCTGAAATTCACTTCTCCAAGTTCATCATCCTCAAGCTTTAATAGTGCCTGCGCCGCCTTTATGCATCCGCATTTTTTGCCATAGATTGGCTGATAATATACATGAAACTTGTTCTCTGATATTCCCTGTGATATAGCCTTCTCAACTTCTATTGTTCTTAAGAGAAATTCCAGATCACTCCCTTTAATAATTCTCCCATACTCAGTAGCATCAAGTGGCGCCTCTGACAAAAGAACTATGTCATCAGCAAATTTGAACTCCTCAGGATATCCTGCGAGAAGAATTGTCGCATTTACCTTTGTTTCACCTTTTTCTGTAAAAAAGCCTTCTTCAAACCTTCTACTAAAAAGCTCCGCCAGATCATTTACTCTTTTGTCGTCAACATCAGGAACTATAATAAAAAAGTTAGCATCACCATTTCTATATACGTTCAGATAATTATTGATACCATGTATTGTTGCAACTATTTCAGCAAGTATCTTGTCAAAGCTGTCTACCCCCATGATCCTTCTATAATTTTCCGCATTATCTATTCTTATGCAGATTATCTTGAAGTTTCTTTTCATTCCTATGATATTCCCAAGGTCCTGTAAAAGGGCTACTCTGTTGTAGGCTTTTGTTGTGGAATCCAGCCTTTCATCTTCCTTTTCGATCATTACCATAATTCCCATGAGGCCTATGGATTCACACAATATTTCACACATAACCCACGGAAATGCCAGTTGGATCATTATTCCTACAAATGTGAGCACCAAAAAATATGCCATAGCCGCTATCTTGGTATAATTCACAGTTTTCCAGTATTTAAACAGCATGATCACGCAGTTGATGAAATATAATAGAGTTATGAAATATGCGATATAGATACCAATTTCTTTTTTTATGATCATGTTTTCATCTATCGAAAACATAAAACTAGTCAGTGGATTAGTAAGCAATGCCAGTTCTATAAATAATAAAGGCAAAAGAATAATTCTTTTTCTGAGTTTGCCATACCTGAACAAGACGTCGCATACGTATGACATGTAATACAGAAAGACAACTACAGTACCAAAGTGAGTACAATAGTAAAAGGACTCCAAAAAGTAGCATATGATATATTTGGGATTATATGGAATAAGCTCAGATTCTAAAACAATTGAAGACAAAAGACCCGAAACGGAATCAGTGAACACTACATATAGAAGTATCAGAAAGAGTCTCCTTCTGATACTTTTTTTGGTTTTAAGAACAGTCGTATAGAATATGCAGGTAATACTGATAATAGCCGCAGCAATCCTAAAGCTTGCAGCTCCAAGTAGATTCGTCTCCATCATTTATTCTTCCTGGAATCAAAGAAATCTTCAAGGGTCTTCAAAAGCTTCTCTTTGGTTATGGACTTTAAAAGGTAATCGACTGGTTTTAATGAAATAACACTGGTAACAGATTCCCTGTCATTTTTACCTGTAAGGAACATTATAGGTGTAGAGCTGGAAAAGCTTTCACTCTTTAACATTTCCATTACTTTTGGTCCGTCCAATATTGGCATATCATAGTCAAGTAAGATAAGATCCGCATGGTTATTGGCAAGCCATGCAATCGCCTGAGTTCCGGAATTGGCCATCCCAACCCTGTAGGTATCCTTTAATACTTCTCTTGTCATCTGAAGAAAAGTAAGATCATCATCTATGATAAGTATGCATTTTCTTCGCTGCTGCTCAAACTCTTCATCGGTAGCGATACTAACTTTGGACATCAGATCTGCCATATCAAGAGGCCTGTATACCTCAAACGCAATATCCTCTTTTGGAATAAATCTATGTACAAACCTAAAGGCTTCATCTTCACCAATGATCAGAATCACCTTATTATCTTCCGCGCACAGATCTTTCAAATAAATAAAAGCATCACGATGATCCTCTACATCTGAATCAGTATAGAGGATAATCAGATCTGCCGCCCGGGCATTTTCACTTAGCTGTTTGATTGAATAATCCGAATCTTTGACCTGAAAATGCGCCTGCAGAAGGTTATTTTTAATTGCATTGACCATGAAGGTCTCCGTTTTTCTGACAAGCAGGATTTTTTTATTGAACATCACTTGTTCTCCCTGTCACCAAGCCTATCCGTGACAATACTCTTAATTCCATCCCAATCAAGTTTATAAGATAGTTCACCTATTTTCTTAATTATATCATTATCCACGCCACTAACACTATATTTATTAACTGTATCAAGAACATATATTAACGTGTCATAGTCCAGTACTTCACACACTTCCACTATTGTATTATATGCGTCTATGAGCTGACTATCAGAAATTGCCGGCTTGTCACTGTCATTTTCTTCTTTTGAGCCAACTATTTCTTTAAGCTCAGATAGCTCATGCGCAACAATATGATACATATTTAATAGCTGTGGCGTATACTCACTTATAGTTTTTATATCTTCGCTGTTACCGGCATCCTCTAGCATTTTAGCCATATCTGACAGCTTTGTAGCCCCTATGGTCCTGCTTGTACTCTTAAGTGAATGAACGTAACTTGTATAATCCTTAATATTTCCAGATTCATACGCTCCATAAATATTGTCTCTGGTAAAGTTTATTGAATCATAATATACCTTTAAGATATTCAAATAGCTGTCAAGACTTCCGCAATTCTTAAGCCCCTCTTTGTAGTCAATCTCCTTGAAAACTCCGGTGAAAGGATTATCATTTCCAATAGTATCTTCCTCATGATCATCGCCTTTACTTTCGTCCTCACTGGCCGTAACCTTATCCTTAGGCAAAAACTTCATGATGAGCTCCTCAAGTTTTTCGCTTTCAATTGGTTTTGAAAGATAGTCCTCAAAGCCCGCCTGCAAGAAATTTTCTCTGGCCCCGGATATTGCGTTTGCTGTAAGAATGATGACCGGTGTGTCTTTATTTTTACTGTCATCATCTTCCTTCATAGCTTCTAAAGTCTCAATGCCATCCATCTGTGGCATTCTATAATCCATAAAAATAATGTCATACTTTTCAAAGCGCTGTTTTTCAAGGCACTCAGCACCGCTCCTTGCGGATTCGATCTGTATCTTAGTATTTTTCAGAAGCTCTCTTATGACAACATGGTTCATAGGAGTATCATCTACCACAAGTATCTTTGCATCAGGAGCCACAAACTTTTCATGATATCCCTTATTATTTTTTATAGTCTTGGCAATTCGTGACTTGAAATCACCAATCCGAGATTTACTCCTTATTCCCTGTGGAATTGTGATTATAAAGGTAGTTCCGACTCCATATTCACTCTCAACATCTATTGTTCCATCCATAAGTTCAATAAGTGAATGGGTAATAGCAAGCCCCAGCCCACTTCCTTCAATTGTCCTGTTTTTATCAACGTCCAGCCTCTTGAACTTATCAAAAAGTGAATCCATCTCTTCTGGTTTTATGCCTATACCGGTGTCTTTTACCTTAAGAACAAGAAGAATCCCCTTCTCCTGTTCTATTCCATTGAGTGAAAGCGTGATTTTGCCCTCTTGCGTGTATTTTACTGCGTTGTTTAATATATTCACCATTACCTGGCGGATTCTCATCTCATCACCAAAGAGCTTGTCAGGAATTGTTTCGTCAATGTCAAACTGCAGTTTTAGGGCTTTTTGTTGTGCCTTTAGATTCACCATATTAAAGACATCATTAAGTACTGAAGACAGATCATACTCTGCTTCATTTATTTCCATACTTCCTGATTCAATCTTGGAAAAATCAAGAATATCATTTATAAGGGAAAGAAGCGTCCTTCCGGCACTCTCTATGTTTTGAGCATATTCGATGATCTTTTCATCTTTGCACTCCCTTAGGATAACCTCATTCATGCCGAGCACAGCATTAATAGGCGTTCTGATCTCATGTGACATATTGGCAAGGAAATTACTTTTGGCTTCACTTGCTGCCTTTGCTCTTCTTTCCTCCATTTTTGCAAGCTCTGTTGCACGCAATATAGCAATAAATTCATTTCTTGAAGAGCCTTGAGAGAAATACATGCCCTGGAAGTAATCAACATTCATTTTGCTTGCAAATTCCATCAGATTTGCGTCATCAACATGGCTTATAAGTATGTCTTTTCCCATATCCTTAACCATCTTGATGCGGTTCTCCAAAATGATCCGGGTTTGTTCATTCATAAATGCTGTATACATATGCGCAGCATTCATAACAACCCCTTCAAAAAGAGGCGACGCCGAACTCTGATTGGTAAAAAAGCCGCTGCCATAGTTCTCAATACCAAACCTTATGCCTATATCCACCAGCTCTTTTATTACATTACTCATTATATTTTCATCAGAAGTCACTGCAGATTCCGTAAGGTTAAAGATAACTCTTCTGGGATTTACTCCATATTTTTCTATGAGCGCTTTTACGTTATCTACAAAATCAGTCCTGATAACCTGCACGGCAGAAAGGTTTATTATGATAAACTCAAGTCCCATTTCCTCCGTGATACCGCCTCCAAGGAAATAAAAAACCTCCTCAATGTTGAGCCAGCCAAGCCTTTCAATAAGGCCTGTTTCCTCAGCTATAGGCAAAAACTCCGACTTATCTATATACCCAAGCTCATCATCAGTAAACTCAAGCTCAGCCCTCGCACCGTAGATAATAAGGCCATCCTTGGAGTAGATAGGCATATAAGAGACTTTAAACTTGCCTTCTTCAATACCTCTTTTTACCGCAATCTCAACCTTGGCCCTTCTCAAAATAAAATCAAGGTCATCTTGTGAATAAATCCTGTCAGGCTCTTTTTCAAATGCAGAATCAGACAAAAGAAGAAGATATCCGATGTTCCCAAACTGTTCTGGCGAATATGCGCGTATAATACACGCTTTTAACAGGAAACTGCTGTTTTTCCTTAGCCACTCTCTCTGAAACCTGTCAAATACCTGCTTTGAGACTCTTCCCGCCTCAATTTCAGAGGTATCAGGACAGATTAAAAAGAAACAGTCGTTGCTAACTCTGTAAACTTCATATCTGGGGCTGATACTGCTTAAGAATTTCACAACCATGAAAAGAACTTTTTCGTATTCTTCATAGCCTGCTATTTTCCTGTAAACATCGCCATTTTGAATGCGAATACAGATAGTATAAAAGTGCCTGTTATATTTAAAATAAATTCCAGCATCATGTAAAAAGGCATTTCGGTTATATCCCCAGGTGGAAATATCAATCCTGTCCTCATCATTTTCAAACATGATCATAAGGCCCAAAAGCCCTATTGCCTCACACATAAGCTCACATCTGACACTGAAAACAATCATCTGAATAAGTGTTCCTGCTATAACAAGAATAAAGAAGTATGCAATGGCAAATCTTTTCATCCTGTTAAAGACATTCCAGTACAAAACCATTGCAACTATGGAAAACATGACATAGAACGCACTGACAAAATAGGCAATATATACTCCAACACCTCTGTGAAAAACTATGTTTTCATCTACGCTATAAACAAGGTTTGTGAATGGATTTACTGCCACCATAAGTTCCATGAGAATAAAAGGAAATACAAGTAAAAAACGCGCTCTTCTAGAAAATCTAAAAGAGACTCCGCAGGAAATAATGATGTATAAAGCAAGGATTGGGGCAATGGCAAAATGCGTAAAGAAGTATAGATACTGAAAGACATAAAAACAAAAGAGCTTTACTCCATAAGAAAGCCCTGAATATACAACGATTTCACTAAGTATACCTGTAAGAGAATCTACAATAACGATCAATATGAGGGACATGAAAAGCCTGTTACTGAACTTTATCCTTGTCCTCATCATCAATGTATATAGAACACAGGTCATACTTATGACTAGTGCAGCAAGATTAAAGGTTATGCTGCCAATGTTCTGGGCACCGATCATAGGATCTCCTAGTGTGTTTTTTCATACACTTTTTATCATTGTAACACACAGCAAGGGATAGCTATAGTTAAAAAAGAATAAACATAACGAAAAAGCGCTTTTCTTATTTACTGCCTGTTTTTTTATTTGTATAATAATATTTGTTATTCAGCACCAAGACCAGTTGCAATATACTGATTATCCGCTGATTTTTCTACTACAAATACTAGTCGAAAGGAATTATCCCAAAATGTCTAATTCAAAAATAGATATAGTAATACCCTGGGTCGATGGCAGCGACCCTGAATGGCTTGCAGAAAAGAGAAAATATGATGTTAAAAAAGACACTTTTGATGATGGTTCAAAATCAAGTTACAGATTTAGGGATTGGGGCCTGATGCGCTATTGGTTCAGAGGCGTTGAAAAGTACATGCCATGGATAAATAAAATTTATTTTATTACCTGGGGGCACGTCCCAGATTGGCTTAACACAGAGCATGAAAAAATAGTTATTGTCAACCACAAGGATTTTATCCCTAAAAAATACTTACCCACCTTTAATTCAAATGTCATCGAGATGAACATGCATCGCATTAAAGACCTGTCTGATAATTTCATATTATTCAATGATGATGTATTTGTTATTGCTCCTGCAAATGAGGAAATGTTTTTTAAAAACAACCTCCCTTGTGATATGCTTTTATCAGAAATCATGTTCAACTATGATATTACAAATGTTTTTAGACATTCAATTTTCAACAATGTGGGTATAATCAATAAGCATTTTGGAGACCAAAAGAAAACACTAACTCTTTTCACTAAATGGGTAAATCCTGAATACGGTTTTAAAAATATGCTCACCAATCTAAATAAATTTTTCTTTAAAAGAATTGTAGGATTTAAAGATCAGCATTTAACTATTGCATATAATAAAAGCACATTTATCAAAATATGGGAATTAGAATATGAAAATCTTGACAGAGCCTGCATGAACAAATTCAGAACTCCTTTTGATATTACAGACTGGCTCTGTCGCTATTGGCGATTCATGACAGGCAGCTTTAAACCAATAAACATAAACAAATTAGGCGATTACTGCGAATTGTCCAGCGATGCGCAAACAGATTTGGTATGCAACAGGATAAAAAATCAGCAGAAACCTATTTTGGTAGTCAATGACGCTCCGGCCAGTGATGACGAAAACACCTTCAAATCCTATCAAAAGAAAATAATTGATGCATTCGAAACTATTCTTCCAGACAAATGCTCTTTTGAAAATAATTGATATTCGACATCTGACATATACATATAATATGTTTAGCCCCCTGCCGAGTGGCGGGGGGCTTCATTATTACAAGTAATAAATCATTTAGTGATTACACTTCTACATCTCCATCATGTTTTTGGGCATATATTCTTTGAAGTTTTTTATATAATCCATAGTTAGCTTTAAATATTAACATTCGCAGTTTATTCTTTAAATCAACATACTTTATTAAATCGCCTGCTATAACTTTGTATATTCCGATTAAACGTCTTATCTCTTGTATACTCTCATCATCATGTAGAAAATCTTGAATATACATAATGAACCTAGTACCCATCCCAAATTGATATAATGCAACATCATAAAATCCCATTTTTATCAGGTATCTTATAACAATCGCTATTCCTTCCACATGAAAAAGAGACTTTCTACTATATTTATTTCTTGATAAGCTCACCTCTGATAATAGTTGATTGTAAACAATCTCATCAGTAAAATATATTGAATTACAATTATTCATAATATCAGGATAAATGAACACATCTTCACTTTTGGGAATGTTCTCTGGAAATCTGATAATATCCCATATCTTTTTTTTATAAAGTCTTCCCCATACAACTATAGCGACATGACTTAATTTACAGAAATATAATAATTCACATGCCTCTCTTTTTGTCAGAAGCTTATTGCAATATTTGGTGGGAATTTCAAAGGAACCAATATATTCACAATTATCATTATATTGTGAATAATTGCCAATAACTAAATCCGCATCATTACTAAGACTTATTTCCAGCAAATCATGGATTGCATTTTCAGGCAAAAAATCATCATCATCGATAAAGAATATATAATCTCCCCTGACATTGTCTAACCCAACATTTCTAGCAGAGCAGATTCCACCATTACTCTTGTGTATTACCCTGATAAAACCATACTTTTTAGCATAATCATCAAGTATTGCCGGTGATCCATCAGTACTGCCATCATCAACAATGATTAGTTCAATGTTTACATTCTTTTGCGCAACAATACTGTCCAAGCCTCGTCTCACATATTTTTCACGATTATAGACAGTCATGATGATTGAAACCAGTACATTAACCATTTCTTCACCTCAATTATGCCAAATAGTATTCAGTCATCTATAGTATACACGCGCGGTTTCTATCATTACAATCCTTTTTATAGATGTAACTAATAAATCAAATTTAACTTGCACTTTCACAATCGCGCTTAACAAATATTTTAACTCTGGATCCTGTATTGCATGGTGAATTTGTTCCACCTTCTGCAGTAATCACAATATTATCACCAAGTTCCACAATACCATATACGACTCCGTCTCCACCACCGCCAAACAAATGGGATTCCGTATCTGATATATTCACACAATTAATCTCTGGTTTTTCCCAATTCTTCATACTATTTTTACTCTCCCTTGTGTTGATTTTTTAAAATAGTACAAGAAAAATTACGACATGTAAACAAATCTATCACAACTGTAAGCCTTTACGTTTTATCGGCTATTTATCAGGTTTTTTACGAAAACAAACGTTATAAAAAGCTGCTGATATTCATCTGAATTATCGACATCAAATGGCTTTCTCTCTATAAGAAATTTATGAATTTTTTCAGTATCAAAATACTTATCTTCCATACCCTGCCTAAGCATTTTATCAAGTTCTGCAAACACTTTCTCTTTTGATGCCTCTAATCTGTCCAGCCAATCAGCTCCCTGAATTCCTCGCTTCACGTAGGGATAAAGTATGGCTTTTGGAAGCCTGTCTCCTAAAAAGCCTCTGATAAGATATCTCGGCTCTCCATTGTAGCTAAAGAATTCAAACGGAAACGAATAACAGTAATCCAATACCTTCCTGTTTCTTGTAGGATCTCTTATTACAATTCCAGCATAAAGACCAAGTTTTGTCTCTGCTTCACCAACATATGAAAGCATTGACTTGTTATACAATTCTATTGGATATGAGTTCCTTGTCATTTGCGAAAAAACACTTTCAAATAGCCTCGCAATTTCTCCTTTACTGTAAAAGTCAAATCCATCTATTATATCTTTATTTACAAAAACATTAGCCTCTTTCTTTATATATTCTATATTTACATCTACTTTTTGTTTTCCCTTGATCTCTTGTCTTAAAAGAGGAAAGATGTTTTTCTTTCTGCTCTTTCCAGCGTTCTTACAATAATTATTGTAATATTTCAAAAAGGTAAAATATCTGTGATCAATAAAAAGCTGATTAAGTGCAGTTCCAATATCGCCAAAGGACACTGTAAAATTCCCATATTGCCCATTTAGAAATATCTTGTTACCATCTTTTTTTCCTCTTTTGTAAATGCTCATAAGAAGTGGCATATTAACAAAAGCTTTTATGGGGAGTTCAAGAACATCAACAATTTCATCTATGTAGTCCAAAAATGACTTC
>JAEEGF010192689.1_pt1 | contig 23755 bp, 14 predicted proteins | sample 9134171 | NCBI WGS metagenome assembly JAEEGF01 (sample SAMN16246542, study PRJNA631951) | gut metagenome | biome: gut microbiome; feature: rumen; material: AP-attached | host: Bos | place: Iran: Karaj | collected 2018-10
GTAGTGAGGCACACCGATAACGAATACCTGCTGCTGGAGAACCGGCAGTGGATAGGCTGGGACGCAGGACTGCCCGGCAAAGGACTTGTGGCCTATCACGTGAACTATGTGCCTTCGCGATGGAAGGGCAACACCCCCAACAATGTCAGCGACAAGCCCAACTTCTCGTTGATGGATCCCAGTAAGATGAGCTATGAGAACTGGGTGGACTACCTGACGCAAATGGGCGTGACTACCCAAAGTGCTGTTTACCAGAATTCTACTTATCGGCTGAACAGCAAAATAATGAGTAATGCTGCCTATCCCGCTAATGGTGACGAACAGACGATGATTGACAGTCTGACGAACACATCGCCAGTAGCTACTGAGATGTACAACCAGAACATCGAAGGCTCACTGCTGTTGTCGAAGCCCATCACCAATATCCGGGTGAGTGACGACGGACTCGTTTCGTTCGACTTCATGGGTGGCAGTACCCCCACGGGCATCAGCCAGGTGGCAACAGTGCCAGGCAGCGGCGAGACAATGGTGTTCGACCTCAACGGCAGGCGCTTGTGCAGCGACGTGGCCGCACAGAAGGGCATACGCCTGGTGCGTCTGGCTGACGGAACAGTGAGAAAATTGTTTTCCAAATAAACTTTATATTTATTTACCCATTAAACAAAATTTTTTATGAGATTAATTATTGAACCGAATTATGATTTGATGTCGCAGTGGGCAGCAAATTATGTGGTAGAGCGTATCAACGCAGCCAAGCCTACGAAGGAGAAGCCTTTCGTGCTGGGATTGCCTACAGGCTCATCGCCCATCGGTATGTATCGTGCCTTGGTGAAGGCTTATCAGGAAGGCAAAGTGTCGTTCAAGAACGTGCTTACGTTCAATATGGACGAGTATGTGGGCCTGCCTGAGTCTCATCCCGAGAGCTACCACTCGTTCATGTTCACCAATCTGTTCAATCACATCGATTGCCCGAAGGAGAACATTCACATCCTGAACGGCAATGCTCCCGACCTTGAAGCCGAGTGCGCTCACTATGAGCAGATGATCGAGGAAGCCGGTGGCATCGACCTGTTCCTCGGTGGCATTGGTCCCGATGGCCACATCGCCTTCAACGAGCCGGGATCGTCGCTCAGCAGCCGTACTCGTCAGAAGACGCTCACCACCGATACCATCATAGCCAACTCTCGTTTCTTTGACAACGATATCAACCTGGTGCCAAAGACTGCGCTGACCGTTGGCGTAGGTACTGTGATGGCTGCCAAGGAAGTCATGATTCTGGTCAACGGACACGCTAAGTGCCGTGCCCTGCAAGCAGCCGTAGAGGGTAGCGTCAATCACATGTGGACCATCTCAGCTCTGCAGATGCACCAGCATGGCATTATCGTCGCCGACGATGCTGCTTGCGAAGAGCTGAAGGTTGGCACTTATCGCTACTTCAAGGATATTGAGCGTAAGAACCTTCTGTAATTTTTTTTAGCAACGGGCTACAGGACCGACAAGACTTCTTTTCACAGAGAGTCCTCCAGTTCTGTAGTCCGCTGCAAAAAATATCCCCACCGTACTTCGGGACTTAACCATACATCCCTTTATACTTTAATTTTCCAACTTTCATGTATTCTCCCTACTTCGACCCCGAGTTAGAAACCATGTCGCGCGACCAGCTCGAAGCATTGCAGCTGGAGCGCTTGCAGCAGACCGTGCGTCACTGCATGAACTCACCTTTCTATCAACAGCGATTCAAGGAGTTGGGTATTACACCCGACGACATTCGCACCCTGGACGATGTGCAGAAGCTGCCCTTCACCACGAAGGATGATCTGCGCGAACACTATCCCTTCGGCTTGGCTTCAGTACCCCTAAAGGATTGTGTGCGCCTGCACTCTTCCAGCGGCACCACAGGCAATCCCACCGTTGTGTTGCACACGCAGCGCGACCTCGACGAGTGGGCCAAGGCTGTGGCTCGTTGTCTCTGGATGGTGGGCTCGCGTCCCGACGATGTGTTCCAGAACTCGGCTGGCTATGGCATGTTCACTGCCGGTCTGGGGTTCCAGTATGGAGCTGAGAAGGTGGGCATGCTCACCGTTCCTGCCGCTGCAGGCAACACCAAGCGGCAAATCAAGTTTATTCGTGACTTCGGCACCACCGTGCTTCATGCCATTCCCTCTTATGCTTCGCGCATCTATGAGGTGATGCGTGAGGAGGGTGTCGATCCGCGTCGTGACACCCGTCTGCGCGTGCTCTGTATAGGTGCCGAGCCTCACAGCGAGGAGCAGCGGCAGCGCATTGAGCAGCAGTTGGGCGTGAAGGCATACAACAGCTACGGTATCTCTGAGATGATGGGACCTGGCGTAGCCTTCGAGTGTCCTGAACAGAATGGATTGCACATCTGGGAGGACTATTTCATTGTCGAGATTATCGACCCCGTCACGCTGAAGCCCGTACCCGACGGACAGATGGGCGAGCTGGTGCTCACCACCATCAATCGTGAGGGCATGCCGCTGCTGCGCTATCGCACACGCGACCTCACCCGCATCTTGCCTGGTGAGTGCGCCTGCGGCCGTCACCACAAGCGTTTGGCCCGTCTGCAGGGACGTAGCGACGATATGATCATCCTCAAGGGTGTCAACATCTTCCCCATTCAGATTGAGAAGATTCTGCTGGGCTTCCCCGAACTGGGCACCGACTATCTCATCACGCTGGAGACTGTTGAGAGTGGTGACATTATGACGGTTGACGTGGAACTGGCACGCCTCGATTCGGATGACTACACACAGTTGCAGGCACTTACCCGTGAGATTACCCGTCAGCTGAAGGATGAGATTCTCATTACGCCCAAGGTTCGTCTCGTGCAGAAGGGCTCGCTTGGAGCCAGCGACGAGAAGAAGGCCGTGCGTGTGAAGGATCTCCGCAAACTGTTCTAATAAGAAAACATGAAGAAGACCATCCTTTTTGGCTTGCTGTTAGCCTCCACTTGTAGTTGGGCACAGCAGGCCACAACTACGATTCGTGAGTTTCGTCTGGCAGGACCCTATGCTGTGACTACGCCCTTTGCAGCCGACACCGTCGATGTGAACGGCAAGAAGTTTGACGAGCAGTCACTCATGAGTGGCATCGGACTCTCCGAGACGGCCGCTACGAAGGTGTGGCAGGCAGGCTTGTTGCCATCGCTCAAGGAGCAGAAGAGCGTTGGCGTGCTCTCTTTCTACATCAACAACAGCAGCTATCTCAAGGGCCAGCTCTGTGTGAAGGGACCGCACAAGTATAAGGTGTTTGTCGATGGTCAGGAGGCCAAAGAGGAATTGAAGCTTGCTCCTGAGCACCACACCGTGGCCATCAAGTTCATGGCCGAGCCTTCCGATACCGACTCCATCAGTGTCACGATCAAGGCTCCTGCTGCCGTGTCTTACACGTTGGAGAAGAAGCATCCCTACATGGTTCACGACCTGACCGACGGCCGTCGTGTGCGTGGCATCTCGCTTTCAGCCGACGGTGCCTACGCCACAGTAGCCTATCAGACCACTGAGCGTGGAGGACAGAGCCGTTGGGACTATGAACTTATCGAAGTGAAGACGAAACAGGTGCTGAACCATTTGTCGCAGAACGTACAGTGGCTCCCTCGCACGTGCGCATATATAGAAGAGGTGTGGGAGGGCAGTCGTCGCATGCTCTATCAAGTGGAGCCCAAGACAGGTCGTCGCACGGTCTTTGTCAGCGACCTTCCCAAGGGTGGTTACACCATCAGTCCCACCGAGGACTACCTCGTCCTGAGTGTTGAGGAGGAAGGCCCCAAGGAAGATGCCGACGTGTTCGAGGTGCTGGAGATGGACGACCGTCAGCCCGGCTGGCGCAAGCGCAGTCACCTGGAGCGTTACAACAGGGCCACAGGGCTCACGCAGCGCATCACCTTCGGTAACAAGGGCGAATACCTCTACGACATCACGCAGGATGGTACGAAGCTGCTCATCAGCTCGTCGCGCTCGCGTCTTTCCAAGCGCCCCACCACCGTCACCGACTATCTGCTCATGGATGCCCGCACGCTGCAGGTCGATACACTTCTCGCTGCTGCCGAGTTCCTGGGGGGAGCTTCCTTCTCGCCCGATGGCAAGAAGATACTCTTCACGGGCAATCCCGAGGCTTTCAACCGCATAGGCTGTCAGTTGCCAGCCAGCGTTACGCCCAGCATGACCGAGAACGAGCTGTTCCTCTACGACATCGCTTCTCGTCAGGTGACCCCGCTTACAAAGGATTTCAATCCCTCCGTCAACCGCGCCGACTGGACGTGGGGCGACGGCATGATCTACTTCTCAGCAGAGGATCGCGACTATGTGAGGCTCTATCGGCTTGATCCCCATACAGGAGCCATCATCCAACTGGAGCATGCAGGCGACTATGCCTACCGCTTCGATGTGGCGGCACACGCTTCCGTTATTGGCTACCTGTCGTATGAGACAATGGCACCAGCTTCGGCATACGTGGGCTATATCAGCAGCAAGGGTAGGAGTGCGATGAAGCAAATCCTGCTCTTCGACGGCAAGACAGTATTAGGCGATGCCGAACTGGGCACCTGTGAGGACTGGAACTTCACCAATTCGCGCGGCGACACCGTTTATGGCCGTCTCTACCTGCCCAAGGACTTCGATGCCTCGAAACAGTACCCCATGATTGTCTATTACTATGGCGGCTGCTCGCCTGTGTCGCGCTATTTCGAGTCGCCCTACGCTCCGCAGTACTGGAACTCGCTGGGCTATGTGGCCTATATCCTGCAGCCCAGTGGCGCTACCGGCTTCGGCCAGGAGTGGGCTTCGCGCCACGTGAATACAGCTGGGCGCGGTCCTGCCGACGACATCATCGAGGGTACGAAGAAGATATGCGATGCTCACCCCTTCATCAATCGTGCGAAGGTGGGGTGCATGGGTGCCTCTTACGGCGGTTTCATGACACAGTATCTGCAGACCGTGACCGACATCTTTGCTGCTGCCGTATCGCATGCCGGCATTGCCAACCACACCAGCTACTGGGGTGAGGGCTACTGGGGCTATAACTACAGTGAGGTGTCGATGGCCAACAGCTATCCCTGGAGCCATCGCGAGCTGTACGTCAATCAATCTCCACTCTTCAATGCCGACAAGATTCACACACCGCTGCTGTTGCTCCACGGCACCGACGACACCAACGTGCCTATCATTGAGAGTCTGCAGATGTTCACCGCCCTGAAGCTCCTCGGTCGTGAGGTGGCACTGGTCGAGGTGAAAGGACAGAACCATCACATCACCGACTACGGCAAGCGCGAGAAGTGGCTGGCCACGCAGATGGCTTGGTTCCAGAAGTGGCTCAAGGATGATCCCTCATGGTGGGATGCCCTCTATCCGAAGAAGAATCTATAAGTGAGGTCACTTCTCTTTTGCCGAAATCAGTGTGAACACGTTCCATGCCAGCTGCTGCACGTAGGCAGAATAGATGTACTCGACTAATAAAAAAAGAGGCAAGTGCCTAAGTATTAATACTTATAAGGCACTTGCCCATGTAAGGAAATTCGCTTGCCTTTGTGAGTACAAAAGCAATTTGTGCGACAGTGTTGTGACTTTACTTATTATGTTTCACTTCAACACCGGTAACGTTGAATACACGACCATTGCGAACGATGATGATATGTCCGTTCTGCAAGTACTTCCCGTCAGCAGTACTTTCTGCCTTGACTGAACTAACAGCCGTCGGTTTGTTCTCGGGCGATATCTTAATGCTCTGAATATAAGCGTTGGCCTTTGAAGATGGCGCTCTCCTGGCTGATGGTGACGATGATGCGTGCAGATAGATAACGACGTGTGTAGGAACAGTAACGTTGTAAGTTACTTTTGCCCAGCCAAACGATTCCTGCGTGATGCTGACGGCACCCTGGCCATTGATCATAATGTTCAGTGTATAGCCGGGAACTGTCATACAGTTGACCAGAATCTCGCCCTTACCGGCAGGAATGTCGAATACCAGCGAACCTGGCAGCATGCTCATCCATGCGCTGGAACCAGGAATGAGTGTTTCCAAAGCTGTTGCCACCTGTTCGTCGGTCAGCGTTGTGGAAATTTCCAACTGTCCTGTTTCCTCGTTGTAGGTGTCATTGCCCGAGCTGCTGAATACAACGACATCGTTGTCATTAGGGTCGGTCATATTGAACTCGATGGTCGTCTCCTCATCACTTGAAACCGTCACAGGCACCTTTCCAATCTCAACAATTTTCGAAATCACCGTGTTTGCTTCGTCATCGAAGAAAGCTTTTTTAGACATGTCGAAGTGTACGCCTGGAGTCAGTATTTGAATACCCTCATCAGCAATCAGGAATTCATCACCACACACTATGCCGGCGTAAGCATTGGTTCCCGAAGCTTCACCATAGACGTGGCTTTGCTTAGAGACGGTGAGGCTTCCGAGTTTCATGCCGACCACTGCGCCTATTGCTTTTACGTCGCACTCATGAATCTTGACGGCATTAGCCTGAACGGCTATCGACTGGGTAGTCTCGTTGGCTGTCAGTGTAAGTATGCCATCCTTGCTGTCGCTCTTGAAGATAAGTGCTCCCATTGTGGAGACGATACATCCGTCGGCATTGCTGATGGTACATTCACCAATAGGATTGATGGTGAGCGGCTCTTTACTGTGATTCCAAATGACATGCTGCCTGACGTTTGCGTCACCAATGCCAGAGGCATCTACCACCCAGTTGTTCAGGTTCAGCGTGCGATTCTGCTTGTTGAAGGTCACCTTCTTTGAACCGTCACCAAGAATGTCGTCGGCATTGAGACTGCTTACCTCTATGCCCATTACCTGCAGACCGATGGTAGCAACGTGTAGCATATAAGAGGCAACGGTCGCCTCGAAGGTCTCGGTGGGCGAGGATTCACAGAAGATGTAGGCATCGCCTACGCCCTTTATAGTCACCTCTCCGGTAGTCTCGTTTACTTCGGCCACATTTGTGGCATTGCTGTACCACTTGGCTATTGGCACATTGTTGGTGTTGATCAGTGTAGGCGGTGTGAAAGGCACATTCGGCTCACCGTAGGCTATAGTCTCACTGAACGAGAGCTCAGGAGTGCGTTTCTTTACGTTGACCGTGTAGAAGCCCATAGCAGCATAATGCTCGTCTGTCTCGTTGACATAGGCGAATATGCGTGTGGTGCCCTTGGAGAGGAATTGCACATTACCCGTCTGCTCATCGACCGAAGCCACCAGTGGGTTCTCAGATTGCCAGCGGTCGATGGTGAGCATCTGTACATTGGGCAAGGCTGTCATTGACTCGCCCACGAAGCCTGTGACTTCGGTTTGATAGAAGTTCACATAGACGTTCTGCTTAGGGGCCTCCACGCTGAGCTCGTATTCGGCAGAGACAGACGTCCAATTGGTATTGCCTGGCCAGGTGGCACGGATGGTGGTCTTACCATACGATACAGGGGTAACGCCTCTGGCCGTCACCGTTGCCACATTGGGATTAGTTGATTCGAGCGTACATTCATGTGCATAAATATGCTTGTCCCTGAATTTTGGGAAAACACCTTGCTCCAGATATACTTCTTTGATAGCAATCACCAGTTCGGGGTAATCGAAAGAATATCCATGGTCGGGGTCGCCGTCCCATATCAGCCTTGACGATGTGATAGGCTCGTTGCCCACGATGTAATATGCCTCAGGCGCACCCATTATAACGGTATAATGAATGATGTGATGGGTTGTGACACCTGTAGTGGAGCCTTCACCATTGCCTCCTGCACTACCGTCACCGCCGACACCACCGCTACCGCCTGAGCTACTGCCGCTTTCATCACCGTTGAACATTGTTTCGTCGTATTCCACGGTAGCCGATCCTTTGCCCACGATGAGCACTGCGGTGTAGCCGTTCTGATTGTACGTGCGCACCACATCTTCATTGGTGGAGGTAAGATTTTTCACCCAACTCTTAGTGTTGGTGACCTGACCGAAATCGCCCACATTGACCGTTGCCTCTATTTCAAGGTCTTCGCGATGGATTGACTGTCCTGGAAACAAGTCGGGCGTAAAGTTCTGCGCACCTACATTCAGTGGCAGCATGGCTGCTGTTGATAGCAGTAAGCTTATCAGCCAACTAAAGGAAAATGTTCTTGTTTTCATCATAGTAATCATTAATTTGAGTTTGACAATAACTTTATTTAGCCTTCGCTTTTTTCTGATTTTTCTTTCATATACTTCGCCACTGCTTCTTCAATGCGACTGTCAAGACCTTGACCCAGGATGTTCTCCATCTTGAGTAACTCGTCCAGATATTTGCGGGCATAATCAGTGGCTGCTTCTTGGTATTTTGTCTTTGCCATAGTAATATTGTATAGTTTTCCTGCTGCAAAGATACGGTTGAATGGCACTTTTTGTGTTATCATTTCGTCAAATTGTCTTATCATTTCGTGCAGTCAGACATGAAAAAGCCCCCCAAAACAATGTTTCGGAGGGCTTTTGCCGTGTTTTTTTACAGACAGTGCTGAAGACAATCAGTTGTCTTGCTGACTATTGCTTTACACTTTCGATTCTTTTCTTCGGTCGAGATATTGCGTAGGTGTGATGCCGAATGTTTTTTTGAAGGCACGGGTGAAGTTGGGCGTGTCGTTGTAGGCACAAAGTGTGGCCACCTCAGAGATGTTCATTTCCGGGTGGGTGTCTAATAGGTAGCGAGCCCGCCGCATACGGACAGCAGCGATGAAGTCCTGCGGCTTCTCGCCAGTGATGCTATCCAGTCGTTGGCGCAATTGGTAAAGACTCATTCCCATGTGCTCTGCCAGTCGGTTGGCATCGGGCTGCCCCTTGCGGATGAGCAGGTTGATGCTGTTGATGGTTCGTTCCAGGAACTCGCGGTCGCTCACGTTCAGTTCTGTAGTGTCATCACGATTGCCCGATAAATTGATGGCATTGTCATAGTGCTCACTCAGCACATTGTATTTCTCACTTAGCTCCTTAAAGTGAGCACTCAGTTCCTCATTGATGCGTTGCTGGTGTCTCTGGTGACGCCGCATCAGCAACCAGATGCCTATTGTCAGAGCGGCTAAAGCAATGGCAATAGCTATAGCCCACTGCTTGGCACGCCGCTGCTCGTGGTTCTCTATCTGCAGCCAGTCGTTGCCAAACTCAGCATTGTATTTTGCCAGCTTCTCAGCCGACACATTATTATATAGTGAGTCTTTCAGGGTCTCGAAGCGCTTCAGGCAGTGACGCGCCCTGCTGGGGTCATGTTTCCACAAGCACTCATAGAGTCCGCGTAGGGCATGCACTTCGTTGTAGGGGTCGCCCATTTGCTGGAATATGTCGGCTGCTTCCTGATAATAGAGGGTGGCTTCCTGTTCACGGTCCTGCGAAAGCATCGTCATGCCCATCTTGTTAAGCGCGATGCCAAGCGAATGACGGTCGGGAGTTTCGCGCAGATAGGGAATCACCTTCCGTAGCGTAGCCTCGGCCTCTTCATACTCATGCAGTCCGATTAGCACGGAGGCTTTCTGAGCCAGGCGCACCATCGAGCGCTGCTCATTGCCCATCTGCTTGTCTATCTCGTAGGCACGCTCTATATATGGCAGCGCCTTCTTGTCGTCACCCTGAGCATGGTACACCTCCGATGCCATTGCCTGCAATACGGCCATACGGCTTGGATTATTGGCCTTTTCTGCCATCTCAATACCCTTCAGTACATACTGCTCTGCCTCCTTTGGCTGGTTGGCACCCATGTAAATGGCGGCCAGTGTGTTCAGGCTTGACGATATCACGTCGGGATCGCCGCTTGTCTGGTCTATGGCATAACATTCTTTCGCATAGTGGGCGGCTGACTCATAATCTGACAGGCGGATATTGATAATTGCAAGCAAATTCAAACAGTCAGCTTCCGACTCGGTACCCTTGGCCAGCGGCAGTGCCTCGCTGGCCACCTTTAGTGCTTCCTTATACTGCTGTACAGCATACAGACTGTCAGCCTGCTCCATCAGCTTGTCGCCTTTAGCGTTAGCCCATATATCTTTAGGTAGCATAAATGCAAACAAAGCTACAAGCAAAACAGAGTGCTTAAATATTTTCTTAGATAGTCTGCTCATTTTTGCAGTGAGTTCGCACCGCATAGGAGCATTGTTTAGGTCAGTCTCTATTGTTCTTATACACATAAAGGTGCCATTTTTTCATAATTATGTTTGCAAAATTACACTTTTATTTTGAATTGTCATATATTTTAGTTGGAAAAGTCACATATTAGGAAGTTTTGTCATTTAGGCTGTTTCATAGAGCCATTTAGCCTATATCACGATGTGATTTAGGCTATTTCATATTGCGATTTAGGATAGATCATTTTATGATTTAGGATAGATCATGTTGTGGTTTTGCTTAGCTGATATGATGACATTGCAATGGTAACAATCTATCCTAAATTATTCATGAACATTATAACATTCATGGTATATCTTCTTTGCCTACGGCATAGATTATTTCCATGAATAATTCAGGCTATACAATCCTTCTTACACTAATGAACAAAGTTTGCAAAATATCTGTTTCATCTGTTTCTTCTCTGCAATGCTTTGAAAATCAAGTACTTGCGTTGGTTGCAGATGGAAGCAGATTGTTATTATCTGCAACCACCTGCTTCGCTCTATAAGCGCCTGATTCTCAGTTTCTTATGTTGTAGAAACAGATGAAACAGATATTTTGCAAACTTCTTTTGTTACTGTATGAGTTTATAGTGATGGTCCGAAGAGGCTATTAATCCTCATCGTCCCAGTAACCACCGTCACGAGAGTCGGCATTACCACCAGCAAAGGTACCTTTTCGAGTGATATCATCGGCACCTTGAACAGAAGCGATGTCGAGCAGAGACTCTGTTTTGATTTCGACAATCTTCAAGTTTGGTTTGATATATTCTTTCATTTTTTCAAATTTTTTTTTCAACATGTTGCTTATTTCACAGTGATACGCTTTCCGCCTACGATATAGATGCCCTTCTGCAGTCCGTTCAGGTTGTCGGCATTCTTGCGTACCAATTGTCCGTTCAGGTTGTAGATGTTGCCTACGGTCGTTGCCCTCTCACTGTTAAGACCTTCGATGGCAGTCGTCTCTTCGTCCACAAAGAATACGAGTGAACGAGCGCCACTACCGCCTGCAATCTGGATATAGGCACGATAGGGGTTGATGATTGCGCCATTAGCACCAACATCATAGATACCGTTATTGCTCAACACATAGTTAGCTTGTGCATTAGTGATGTTTGTGCTATTGTATGCTCCTATAAGTGAAGCCTCGTTCTTTGTCACGATTGGGGTCTCTGTCGTTGCAGACACAGCGATGTTGTTGAGAGTAATCTCGCTCTTGTCGGATGCTGAGCGCATGAGGAACGGCTCGTTGGCAGCGCTTTCGGTAGCAGTCTCGAAGCGGATGCTACCTGTTCCTGCGTTGAAACTGCTCAGCACTGCGATGTTGTCAACACCGCTTACTGCGAAGGGATAGACGGCAGTTGCCCAGCGGCCTGCGGTCAGCGGGCGCGAAATCTTCACAGTGGGATAAGTGCCAGGGGCGTATGTGGGAACAGAGCCATCGGCAAAAGTAATATCCTCTGCTGTGCGGAGGTCAATGTCAGCAATACCAATCTGCATCTGCGTATTCTGTCCACTACCATTAAGTGCTTTTTCAAAATTAAATTTATAGTCGCCTGCTGTCGTGGAAACAAAGTAACCCGTATAGTCGTACCATTTAGTTGGATCACTCTGACAGCCATCATCAGCAGCTTGGAATCCAGGAGCCAGGGTAATAGGATTGCCTTCAGGGTCAGTCATCACCACATTTGTTACTCTTGGGTTAGCTTCATTCCATCTGCCATGTTTGAACGTGATCTTATAAATCTTACCAGCTTTCAACGGCATAGTATAGCCATCTGTCTCACCATAGGTTGCATTATATTTCAGCAACAGAGCCTTGCGAGAAGATGAAGCCGAAAGGCCTGCATTGCTTGTACCCTCGCTTCCGCCCATGATTCTTGAATGATTATTATCGCCATTATACAGATTCCAACCATTGGGGAAATCTTCTCCGTTAATTGTTTGATAAATATTAAAATCACCACTGGCGAAAGCATTCACCTCACCGAGGTTCTGTTTCCAATCAGCTCCTCCTAAATCATTGATTGCATCATAAATCTTCCACTTGAGTTCAGTACCAGATTCAAGTACACCTTTCGCTTTTTTCCATGCTTCAATGGCTTCGACATTTTCGTATGGTGCATACTCGTCTTTTTCAAAGCCAAGAGGATAAGCGTTGAATAAGTCCTCAAGTTCTTTGCGGTCCTCTTCGCTTGTCGCCTCTGTGTACTTAGTTATAGATACAGATTGTGGTGTGTAGCAAAACCATTGAGAGATAGCGTTAGCAAATCCGAGATATTTTACTCCATAGTTGTATGTACCTGCAGAGGCGACATAGAGATAAACATCATTGAAATATTTTCCATCCTGAAACATCTTTAAAGCTGATGCTTGACTGTTTGCGTAGTACTTGTTATTGTATAGTACGTCAGCCGGATTGCTTCCATCAACAGCTGCATCGTGACCAGTCTCGTCATAGAGAGACTTAATCTGTGTTTCGCTGTTGCCGAAGAAGAGAATTACTGGTGGGAAATCGATACCATTCTCATGCATTGTTTGAGTTACCTCATTGCTTGCAGAGCGATAAAATGCCTGCATGGAGAACCGATAGATTCCTGGTTCAGTAATGTCTACGCTGCCATTGTAGACAATTTCACCCGTATTAGATCCATCAGGTTGATTACCTTGAAATTTTTCTACGGTGGAAGTAATGTCACTTGATGGCACGATAGGTGTCTGGTTGAAAAATTCTGAGTGAAGTTTATCAGAAAGATCGCTCATACTGGTTATGCCCGTAAGTGATTTGTAGTCAGATGTAGCAGAAGCAGATGATGCTACACTTGCTGCTTGCGCGTCTTTTAAACCTTGTAGATAGGTAGCGTGATCTTCAGGTGTTTCAAGTGTCCAGTTAATGATAGGTCCGCTATTTGTGCCTGTACCATCGTCATAGACAGAAATGATAGCATTGTTAACATCATCGTCGTTATATTTAAAGTATCTTCCTGCTGTCATTGAAGTGTTGTGAATACGATATTCACCATCATGCAAAGTAATGTCGAATTTTGCATCATCACCTACTGATCCCTTGTCAGCCCAACACTGCCAATTTTCAGTATGGTAATAGAATCGTTTCGTGTCTTGAGGCGAGAGGGTTGACTTGTTGTCAGCTGTTGTGGTAATGGCTATTGGCAGACCGTATTTGTCTATTGTGGCATGTGTTCCACTGGCATTGCCTCGAGCCAGATACTTACCACAAGCCGCCGTTACGCTTTTGGATGTTGAATTCCATGTGGAACTTGCTTTCAGGTAATAAGTTCCATCAGGGATTAATGAAGTCATCGTGATTGTACTCGTCTTGTCACTCTTGAAGTAGAAATAGCCCGATGTAAGGGCAATGGTAGTATATCCAGAAGCGGCAATAGATAGTGTTGCTGTTTCACTATCTGCATCTTTGCTTTCATCTTGAGCATAGGTTATTGTTACTGCTTCTGATGATTCGATTTTGTAAACTCCTGCTGTGCTGACTTCGTACCTGTTCCATGCATCTTTAGTAACAGAAGATCCAGTCGTAAATGCAGTAGGAGAGTAATAGGATATATTGTTGCCGTTATAATAAAGATGTACGTTATCAATACCCATCCAATTGGCCGTTGCAGTTGTCTGCTCCAAGCCTATTGAAAGTGTATTGTTTGTAACTAAAGTACTTACCTCATAGTAAATAGGGGTTGTTGTTGTCAAATATGTCTTATTTGAATTGGCAAAGATGTATTGATTTTCAGTATCAAGGTTATTTACAAACGCAGCCATTTTAAGTGTGTACTTTCCGTTACTTATCGAAGTAATGTCCTTGTACATCTTATTAGCTTTTGCTGTTCCGTTCCAGTTCTCAAAAAAGGGAACAATGAAGGCACCACCTTGATTGGACGCTATCGCTTTATTTTGAAACTCGCCAGTAGTACTCCAACCTGTTATATTACTGTCAAAAGTTGTATTCCCCACTTTACTGCTAGCAATATCTGTTCCGTATTTTTCAGATAGATAGTTCGCATAGTCTGTTTCCGTCACGAACTGCCAAAAGGTGTATTTCTCGTCTAAATTTGATTGCTCATTTGAATTACATGCTACACGATTATCATTTCCTGTATTGATGTAAACGAAGGCATTTTCCGTGTCTTTCCATGCGTATGGATGAAGCTTGTATGTTCCATCGCTAACATTGTCGATCCTGAATGGAATTTCGCCAGGATAATCGCCATATTTTCCCTTGAAATTTGCCCAGTATTTTCCCCAAAAAAAGCCTTCTGAATCACCATTAAGGCGAAGTTTAATATAATAATCTTCATCAGACTCTTCTATTATCCAAGGACGTCCATAATCTGCAACATATGGTGCAGGTCCATCTCCCGTTTCTCCCGCTGCTGTTAGAAATTTTTGGGTTGCAGGATTATAAAGGTAATATACGTTACCTGTTGTTGGTGTAGATGCGGTGGGCACCACATTTGCCCTAGCATTTTGACTTAACCCTACAATCATAGCAAGGGTAGCCATCAATAGTTTAAGTTTTCTCATGCTTAAATAATGCTTAGTATTTTAATTGTTAATAATCTTTTCTTCAGCTCTTCTTAAAAGGAGTCTCCGCTGTCTGGCAGGGAGGGGAGAATGCAGTGATTCCTTGGCTTATAATATAATATAAGGTGTGGACCTTGCAATTTCAGTTTGCAAAGATAGAAAATATGTGAACAATAAGTAGTGGATTGTTGAAGGAAAAACAAATAATTACGTTAAGTTTTGCAAATTTAGTAGAAGTTAACTAAAATTGCGCGAAGCTTAATAGTTACACTTTCGGATCGGGAATGACCTTAAAGGCGTAGCCTTGCTCCTTGAGCCACTCGATGCTCTGGGGAAGGGCGGTGCGCAGCTTTTCGATGGCTTTGAGCGAGTCGTGGAAGGTGATGATGGAGCCATTGCGGGCATAGCGCTTCACGTTGTTCACCACGTCCTCGGCGGTGAGCCACTTGGAGTAGTCGCGCGTGACGAGATCCCACATCACCATCTTGTAGCGTTCGCGGGTGAGTAGGGCATACTGCACTGGACGTATCCACCCGTGGGGTGGACGGAACAGGTGGCTGTGAATATAGGCATTGGCTTTCTCCACGTTGTAGCTGTATTCATGGAGTGAGTGGCGGAAGCCGCTGATGTGATTGTGGGTGTGATTGCCCACCTGATGGCCCTCATCCACAATCTGCTGAAACAGGTCGAGATGTTTCCTCACGTTGTCGCCTACCATGAAGAAGGTGGCTTTGACATCGTAGTCGCGAAGAGTCTGAAGAATGAAAGGCGTAGATTCGGGAATGGGACCATCGTCGAACGTCAGATAGACTGCATGTTCGGCGTGGTCCATTCTCCAGTAGGCCTTAGGATAGAGCCAACGCAGGTAGATAGATGGTTGCTCAATGATCATGACTCAGCGTTGTCAATCTATAGCTCTTCTTCTTTACATCATTCTTGGTTCAGAACTGTCCGCCACGACTGCTATAGGTGCGTGCCAGCTCGTCAAGTCGTTTCGAATAACTGTCGCCCAACTGCTCATCGATGGTGCTGGCGATGTCGGCCAGGTGGTTCATGATGTAGAGGTGGTACATGCAGTCGTTCTGGGCGGCAGAGAAGCGTGCAGGCGTCAGCGAGCAGTAGTAGTTGACGTACTGAGTGGATTCCTCCCACATGATCTCGATGAGCTCACGGGCCTTGTCGTCCTTGCCGATGGCAGCGTAGCTACGGATGATGTCGAGCGAACCACCTTGATAGTCGTGAGGCACGTTGGCCTGCGGGAACTCCTGCTCGGCGCGGGCCAGCACCTCGGCAGCTTTCTCGTCCTGACCTTCCTCAACAAGGTGAAGGGCGAGCAGTGCCATCAGTCTGCGGTGGGTGTAGCACATGCGCATGACGGTCTCGTCGAAGTAGATGCCAGGCGTGTTGGCACCACCGAACTTGAACCGGTGCATCACGTTGTCGTAGGTCTTCTCGGTGTCGAAGTTCTTCATGCCGGGCACAACACGTCCGTTGACATTGGTCGTGAACGGTGTGATGCGGTTGGCCAAGCCCTCCTGCACGAAGTTGTCGCCCAGGTTCATGTAGTTCTCCGAGCCTACGGTGGTAGCTACATAGATGGGGCGCTCCCAGTTGGCATTGGCTATCATCTCAAGCATCATCAGGTCGCCCTTGTAGAGGGCTCCCTTGCCCTTGAGCGAGATGACCATGCGGTCGGGTATGCTGTCGCCCTGCATCATCATTCCGCTGCGACGTACTGCCTCCTTGTCGATGGTCATATAGACGGTGTCGGTGGGGATGACGTGGAAGTCGCTGTTCGTAGAGCGTACCCAGTAGCGAAGGATGTTCTTTAGTTCGAAAGGCTCGTCGCCGAACTGTGCACGTGCCTGTTGCGGATTCTCGGCATAGAACGACAGAACCTCATTCTTCAGACGTGGGTCAACCTGTACATATTCATTTGTACCTGCGCAATACTCCAGTCGCTTCCATGTGATGGGCAGCGAGGGCGAGTCGTAAGCAGGACGCACCATCTGGTCGATGTACCAGTCGGTCTGCAAGTAGCTGAGGTTGCACACGCGGGCATCGGTGCGCACTCCCTCGGTGTCCTGATTGTACCACAGGGGGAAGGTGTCGTTGTCGCCGTTGGTGAAGATGATGGGGTTGCCCGTCTGCTGCAGTGAGTTCAGGTAGTTCTGTCCGAAGTCACGGCAGGTGTAGCGGTTGGAACGATCGTGGTCATCCCACGTCTGCGAAGCCATCTGCAGGGGCACTATAAGACAGATAAGGCCGACAAGACTGATAAGGGCTACAGACTCTTTCTTTGTCATCTTCGACAACCAGTCGCACAGTGCTGCCACACCCATGCCGCACCAGATGGCGAAGGCATAGAACGAGCCAGCGTAGGCATAGTCGCGCTCACGAGGCTGCATGGGGGTCTGGTTCAGGTAGATGACGATGGCAAGACCTGTCATGAAGAACAGGAAGAACACCACCCAGAACTGCTTCACGCCCTTTTGCCCACGGCATACCGACTGCCACACCAGTCCTAAGATGCCCAGCAACAGGGGCAGACAGTAGAACACGTTGTGACCCTTGTTGCTTTTCAGGTCGTCGGGCAGCATGTCTTGATTGCCCAGGCGGGCATTGTCGATGAAGGAGATGCCTGTAAGCCAGTTGCCGTGCTCAGGTTCACCATGTCCCTGGATGTCGTTCTGTCGTCCGGCAAAGTTCCAAAGGAAGTAGCGCCAGTACATCCAGTTGCACTGATAGGAGAGGAAGAACATGAGGTTGTCCCACTGACTGGGCACCTTCACCATGATGTTCTCGCCACAACGGTCGTAAGGTACTTGGGTGCCGTTGATGTTGCCACCCATCCAGCTCTCATACTGTCCTGCGTGCGAAGAACTCCACATACGAGGGAAGAGCATGTTCTGAGCATAGATATATTCGTCCTTGGTGCGTACTACAAAGTAGGAGTCTTTCTCGTCTTCAGTGGCTTTCTCCTTGCGCTGCCACACAGGCTTGCCTGTGCTCATCATGGGACGGCAGTAACCACCATCCTTTTCAAGAGCCACCTGTGAGGTGTAGGCTTGTCCATAGAACAGAGGGCGCTGTCCGTACTGGTCGCGTCCCAGATAGTCACCCAGGGTGAAAATGTCCTCAGGTGAGTTCTGGTCCATTGGGGGATTGGCACTTGAGCGAATGACAATCACAGCATAGGTAGAGTAGCCAATCATCAGCATCAGCATGCAAAGCAGCATGGTGTTCTTGAATCGTGCCGACACCAGTGGGGCCTTCTTATAGGAACGGTTGAGCACCAGCCACAGGATGACAAGTACAATGGCTCCGATGATGGCAGCACTCCAACCATAACCGTAGAACGGAATGCCCAGCATGCCGATAGCCAGCAGGGTGGCAATGTTCTGCCGTTTCCAGTTCTGAGGAACCTCATTGTCGGGGGATGTCGGACGGCTTGTCTGCGTCTCATAGACGGCCCAGATCACTATCGCAACAAGCAGTGCGATATAGATGTATTCACCCGTATTGAACGGCATGTGAAGCGTGTTGACGAAGAACAGCTCGAACCATCCGCCCACGGTGATGATGCCTGGCACCACGCCGTAGAGCACCACTGCCACCAGTGCAAAAGAGATGAGCAGGGCTATGCAGGAGCCTTTCAGGTTGGCATTGGGGAAACGCTTGTAGTAATAGACAAGCACGATGGCCGGCAGGCACAGCAGGTTCAGCAGGTGGACACCGATGGAGAGGCCCGTCATATACATGATGAGCACCAGCCAGCGGTCGCTGTGAGGCTCGTCGGCATGATCCTCCCATTTCAGGATGAGCCAGAACACAACGGCAGTGAAAGCTGAAGAGTAGGCATAGACTTCGCCTTCAACAGCTGAGAACCAGAACGTGTCGCTGAACGTGTAGATGAGGGCACCCACCAGGCCACTGGCTTCAATGGTAATCAACTTGCCAATAGTCAGATCGTCCCAACGGTCAATGAGCAGACGGCGCGTCAGGTGGGTGATGCTCCAGAACAGGAACAGAATACATGTAGCTGAGAGCAGCGCACTCATGATGTTGACCCAGTAAGCCACCTGCGTGGCATCAGAGGCAAATTGTGAGAATAAGTTGGCGGTGAGCATAAAGAAAGGTGCACCAGGCGGGTGACCTACTTCGAGCCTATAGCCCGTTGTGATAAACTCGGGACAGTCCCAGAAAGAGGCTGTCGGTTCGATAGTGGAGCAGTAAACAAAGGCTGCAATCAAAAAGGTCAGCCAACCTACCACGTTGTCCACAATGCGGTACTGTTTCATCGAAAAAATTTCTTTTAACGTTAAAAATTTGCCTGCAAAGGTACTTCTTTATAATGAAAAATGAGAAATGAGGAATGAGAATTTGCAGCCGCTCTACATAAATTAACAGAAAAGGCGTACCTCTAAATGAATAATCCGGCACCTGCGATGAGGATGAGGTAGCGGAATAGCTTGCCGAGGGTGATGCTGATGAGACTGATAACGACATTGGCTCGCATGAATCCCAGGGCGATGGTGATGGCTGAACCAAGCACGGGGAGAAAGGCAAAGAACCCCATCCAGGCTCCGCGACCTGCCATGAAACGCTCAGCCTTGTCTAAGTCTTTCTTCTTGACGTGCAGGTATTTCTCTATCCACTCCAGCTTTCCCATACGCCCCACACCGTAGTTGAAGCAACTGCCCAACACGTTGCCTATGGTGCCGTAGATCATGAGCTGCCAAGGGTCGAGGCCGGTAGCCATGAGACCCACCATCACTGCTTCGCTGGAGAACGGAAAAAAGCTGCCTGCCAGGAAAGCAGCCAGCAACATGCCGATATAGCCATAGCCGGTCAGAAAGTCAATAATCCACTCCATGAGGTCGTTGTCGTTTCGATGGAATCGGAGAAAATTGCTTCGTAAAGGTTGATGCCAATAACGGCAGTCAACAGAATGCAACCGATGATGAAAATGAGATTAGTGACTTTGGAACTCGTCAGCGTGAAGAAATGAGCCACAAACGGGCTGACGAAGATGATGATGATGCGTATCAGCGGGTCGAAATACTGTGGATGAACCAATAAGTAAATGATGGTTGCCACTGTGATAACGGCAAAGAAGCCGTATAGCTGACGGATACGGATGCGGTCCTCGAAGCTGTGACTCCTGAAATGCAGGAATGACAGCGCGAAGAGTATCAGAATGAGTAGGAGAGTGGCTTTCGCTCCGATCGACAGGAGGGAGTAGCTGAAGGAGTGGTCGAATGTAAAAATCTGACTAAAATTCTCGATGAAATGGCCAAAATTTTCGTTGTAGATCATCCATGGAAACGCAAACCAGTAGGGGGTGAGGAAACCGAGTAGGGATGCTGACCATGTGCGTAGACTCAGTGATTGCAACTGGGTGAGACTGAGAATCCAGAACAATGGAACGAAGAGAATTGACTGTGCCCAAAAGAGACTCGCGATACCAATGAAAAGGTATGAATAAAAGGTGAGACCGGTTGCCTCCTGATTCTGATAGGTCTGAAACAGCATCAGGATTGATGCGATGAAGCATAGGGTTATAATCGCTCCTGACAGACTGCCGATATAGGGGGAGAGACAGGCGGAAAAGAGAAGAAATACGGAGGTGACCATGCGACTGCGCACACGTAGCAGGGCATTGTTGTTGCTCATCTCCACCAATAGGTAGGTTGAGACTGCCATACAAGCCAGTTGAATCCACCAAGGGTGATTCAATAACCCTGCTGCCAGCCATACTATGATGGTGACAATAGCTGCCACAAGCAACGTGAGCGGACTTGTGGCAATTTGGTTCTGCAGGTATTTCTTCAATGTGTTTCCCTTCTGCTGATTGTTTCAAGCCACCTCGTAGAGGACTGTTGGAGGGGCTGACTTAAAGGTCGGCCCCAATGTCGCGGCGGAAATACTTGTCGGTGAACTGAATCTTCTTTGCGCCCTCGAAAGATTTCTGAAGCGCCTCGGCTTTATCCTTGCCATAGGATGATACGGCAATGACGCGGCCTCCGGCTGTGACCACTGTGGGAGTTTCGCCTTCCTGGGCAGGGGCAAAGGCTGTTCCGGCATGGAAGACCACCGAGCCTTTCACTTCATCAATGCCTGTAATGGCATAGCCCTTCTTATAGGCTTCGGGGTAGCCTCCGCTAACGAGCATCACGCATACGGCAGCGCGTTCGTCGAACTCAATGCTGTGCTGGTCGAGATGACCTGTTGCCACACCCTCGAACAGGTCAACGATGTCGCTCTTCAAGCGCAACATGACACTTTCGGTCTCGGGATCGCCCATACGGCAGTTGTACTCGATGACCATTGGCTCGCCCTTTACATTGATAAGACCAAAGAAGATGAAGCCTTTGTATTCAATACCCTCTGCCTTCAGACCTTCAACCGTGGGGCGGATGATACGGTCCTCAACCTTCTGCATCCATTCTTTCGTGGCAAATGGTACGGGTGAAACGCTGCCCATGCCACCAGTGTTCAGGCCCTTGTCGCCTTCGCCAATGCGCTTATAGTCCTTTGCTTCAGGCAGAATCTTGTAGTGAAGGCCATCGGTGAGCACGAACACGCTGCACTCAATGCCACTGAGGAACTCCTCGATGACTACTCTTGACGAGGCATTGCCGAACATGCCGCCCAGCATCTCTTTCAGCTCTTTCTTGGCTTCGTCGAGGGTGGGGAGAATGAGCACACCTTTGCCGGCGCAGAGTCCGTCGGCTTTCAGTACGTAGGGCGGATTGAGGGTTTCCAAGAATGACAAGCCTTCTTGCAAGTGTTCGCCGTCGAACGTCTCATAGCGTGCGGTGGGAATATGGTGACGCTGCATGAAGCCTTTGGCAAAGTCCTTCGAGCCTTCGAGCACGGCACCTGCCTTCGACGGGCCAATGACGGGAATCGTCTTGGTGCGCTCGTCGGCCTTCAGGTCGTCGTAGATGCCCTTCACCAGTGGGTCTTCAGGACCAACGACCACCATGTCGATGCCTTTTTCCACCACAAACTGCTTGATGGCTTCAAAGTCATCGGCTTTCATGGCAACGTTTTGGGCTTTCTGTACTGTTGCCGTGCCGGCATTGCCAGGGGCGACAAAGAGTTGGTCACATTTCTCACTTTGGGCGATTTTCCATGCTAAGGCATGCTCGCGGCCGCCACTGCCTAATAATAATATCTTCATATTATTTTTTGAAAAAAATAAATTCTAAATTATAAAGTCTAAATTTTTATCTCTCATCTCTCATCTTTCATCTTTCACCTCTCACCTCTCATCTGTCATCTCTCACTTCAAGTAATCCTCGAAGTACTGTGTGATGCGTTCATGCAGGTGCACGCTGTTGTGCCCCATCATGTTGTGCCCTTCGCCTGGATAAGCAAAGAAGTCGGGCTGTGTGCCTGCCTCTGCACAGGCTTTGAGGAACGACAGTGCATGTTGTGGCACCACGGTAGGGTCGTTGTAGCCTATGATGATTTGCAGCTTGCCTTTCAGTTGACCAGCCTTGCTGATGAGGCTTGTCTTGGCATAGCCTTCGGGGTTGTTGTCGGGGGTACCCATGTAGCGCTCGCCATACATCACCTCATACCACTTCCAGTCGATGACGGGGCCACCGGCCACACCAACCTTGAACACATCGGGGTAGTTGGTCATGAGTGAGATGGTCATGTAGCCGCCAAACGACCAGCCATGAACACCCAGGCGATTCATATCCACATAGGGTAGGGTGCGCAGAAACTCTACACCCTTCATCTGATCCTGCATCTCTATCTGGCCCAGCTGTCGGTAAGTGACCTGTTCAAAATCGCGTCCGCGATTCTCAGAGCCACGGTTGTCAAGAATGAAGAGCACGTAGCCCTTCTGTGCCATATAGGTCTCCCACGAACGGCTGTACCAGTGCCATGATGCCTCCACGTTGTGAGCGTGAGGACCGCCATAGACATAGACAATAGTGGGATATTTCTTCGTAGGATCGAAGTCGGCAGGCTTCACCATACGGTAGTACAGGTCGGTCACACCGTCGGCAGCCTTGATGCTTCCACTCTCATACTGCGGCACAACGTAGCCCTCCCACGGGTTGGGAGCCTGCAAGAGGTTGGTTACTTTTGTCTTGTGCCCCGACAGTTTAATAAAATCAATCGTGTTTGGTGTAGTGGGGGTGCTGTACTTATCGTAGAGTGCTGAACCAGAGGTGGATAGTACGCCACGATGTACGCCCTCTCCATTGTCGAGCGCGGTGCGCTTACCCGTCGTGATGTCAACGGCATAGAGGTTGCGCTGCAAAGGATGCTTCTCGTTCGAAGCAATGATGACAGACTTGCTCTTCTCGTTGAATCCGAGTATATCGAGCACCACCCACGAACCGTTTGTGATTTGAGTGGGTGAGATGTGGCTTCCCTCTTTCTGTTTAGTGAGATCGAACAAGTACAGATGATTGTAGCCATCGCGCTGGCTCTGCATAATGAACTTGCTGCTATCCCATGGCAGGAACACGATGGGGTGGAGCGGCTCCACATATTTATTACTACTCTCAGCGTAAAGCTCGGCCAGTAGTTCACCCGTCGTCGCATCATAGCTCACCAGTCGGCAGTCCTGCTGGTTGCGTTTCAGCTCCTGCATATAGATGGTCTTCGAGTCGGGACTCCACGAAATGTTGGTGAAGTAGTCGAATTCGGGTGTGCGTGTCTTCAAATAGACGGTCTTTCCCGTTTGCAAATCATATACGCCAACGGTCACCTTGTGCGATGTCATGCCAGCCATTGGGTATTTGTCTGGCTCATATTCGGCCACGCGAGGGTCAATGTTCACCTGAGGATAGTCGGTCACCATCGACTGATCCATGCGATAGAAGGCCAGTCGTAGTCCGTCGGGGCTCCAGAAGGTGCCTTCGTCGATGCCGAACTCATTGCGGTGTACGGCTTCACCATAGACCATCTCGCGTGAGCCATCGGTGGTAAGCTGATGCTCCTGCCCCTCAGCATCGCGCACGTACAATTGATTATCGCGTTTGAAAGCCAGTGCTTTCGACTGTTTGTTCCAGTCCTGTGCGCCCTCCTTCGTGGTGGTCTCC